>Ga0316576_10000216_pt1 | contig 24373 bp, 20 predicted proteins | sample S0NA_FD_203075 | JGI IMG/M metagenome (GOLD analysis project Ga0316576, IMG submission 203075) | Rhizosphere microbial communities from salt marsh grasses in Alabama, United States - S0-2_050615r3r5 | ecosystem: Host-associated > Plants > Roots > Rhizosphere | place: USA: Alabama | collected...
GCGGTCGCCGAGGTGGCCGGGACCTTGACCGCGGCGGTGCCCGGCGAGACGCCGTGGGCCTCGAGGCTGACGCCGGCCAGTGGCTCGCCGGTGTCCTCTCCCACCACCTGGCCGCTCAGCTCGTAGCGCTCGTCCAGCCGGATGTCCTTCGTGAACCCGGGGGGACCGATCTCGAAGGTGGTCCACTGGCTGGCGTAGGGGCTCTCGGCCGGGCTGACCACGGTCACCGCGTACTCCCGGACGGTGGCCGTGCCGGGGAGCAGCAGAAGGGTCACCTTGCCCTCGGCGTTGGTCAACCCGCTGCGCGAGTACGAGGCGGTGCAGCCCTCGAATCCGGCGTTCTGGGCCACGACCTTGACCTCCGTCGAGAAGGTCACCGCCGCGCCCTTGATCGGCGCCCCCTCGGCCGTGCCGTCGTCCCCGTGCACGGTGACGGTGTAGAGCTGGGGGATGTTGAACGAGGGAAGCTGGATGTCGTTGATGGTCTGGACCGGCGGGCCGCTCTGGGTCGGCTGGGCCAGGCCGAGGACCACCTTCCTGCACTCCAGGGTCGGGATCGGAACGCCCCCGGTGGCGCTCTCCACCTTGACGTTGTAGGTCTCCACGCCGGCAGGGACCTTGAAGGAGAACTCGCCGGTGATCGGATCGGTTTCCGCCGCCGTCGAGCGGCGCAGCCCGTCGGTTTGGTAGGCGCGCACGCGCACGCTGGCGTCGAAGGGGTTGCCCTTCTCGTCCACGTACTTCGGCGGCTCCGTGGTCTCGACCTCCAGCGGCTTGGCGCCGCCGTACTGCAGCACCCGCGCCGTGACCTTCACCGCGCGGTCATCGCCGTCGAGGACGAAGTCCTTCTTCAGGTGGTCCGAGATGGTCTTCGCCGGCACGGCGAGCGGCGGGTAGAGCGCGTCGAAGGGGGGCAGGGGGGTGACGAGGAAGGAGTAGGCGTGGCCCGGGTTGAGCCAGAGCACGTACGTCTGCTTGTTCCCGTCGCGCTTGCCGGCCACCGTCGTGGCCTCGATCTGGACCTTGGGCCGCCCCTCGAGGAGGGAGTCGCGCCAGGCCACGACCTGGGCCGGGATCACGGTGGTCAGGTCGTTGGAGGCGTAGACCCCGCCCTCCACCGAGACGGCCCTGGCCAGCTTGAGGTGGATCTTGCCATCGGGGTCCACGTCCGGCTTGGCGAACTCCTGGGCGACCCAGCCCTGGTTGTTGCCGCTCGGCGGGAGCACCTCGAGGCCAGGGGTCGCCTTGGCCTGGGGCAAGCACTGCTGGGTGCCCGGGTCGCAGACCTCGCCGGCCGGGCAGCCGTCGCTGGAGCAGGCGGCGCCGGCCATGTCCATGGCGCTGCAGCCGGTGATGCCAGCGACGGCGATCAGGGCCAGCCCAACGATCAAGCTACTGATAACCAGGATACGTCTCATGTTGCTGCTCAACTGCCAAAGCTAGTCCTTGCTAGCTGCCTCCGTCGCTCGTCTGCGTCACGACGTCACAGATCATGGGCCAGGAGTCGTTGGTGCCAAAGGCGCCGGGGGCGAGCTTTCGATAGTCGTTCGGGTCGTTGTCCGGCCAGGGCTGGTCGCTGACGTAGACCTCCACGTCGTGGCGACCGGGCAGGTTGTTCACCATGTCGTCGCAGGGTCCGGTGAGGAGGAAATTCGCGGTGCACGGCTTGTCCGCCACGTTGCAGCCTCCCGCGACCTCGACCTCCGCCACCGGGAGGTCATAGGCCCGGTCGAGGAAGAGGCGCGCATGGAGCGTCGGGCTGTCCGGGTCGGACATCCAGACGTTGAACGCCCGCTGCTCCGGCTTGAGCGCGCCCTTGGGGGTCTGGTACGCGGTGAACGGCCTCCGCACCTCCGGTTCGGTCAGCTCGACGTCGATGGAGGGGCCCTTGGACCCGCCCTCGCGCTCGAGGCCCGGCGGTACGAAGCACCCCCCGGCGAGCGTGACCAATACCAGCATGGTGGTCGTCTTCCCAGGCCTCACACGTAGCATCCAGCGTGCCATGGCCGTCCGTGCGGTGCAAAATACTGGAATCATGCCCAAAAAATATCTTGGCCCACCGCGTGGGTTACGCCAGATCCTGACACGCCTGTCAGGTCCCACGCCAGCTCGTCTGCTTTTTGCGGCCCCGGACGGCCTGAGTCCGCCCGGGGACCCCACTTTTGCACAGCGATTACACATCTTTTCGCTTGGTGTCGTCTTCCCGTTCCAGGTGCCTGAAGATCGTGCGTGGGTCCACACCGAGGTCCCGGGCCGTCTTCGTCCGGTTGCCGTTGTTTCGCGCCAGCACCTCATTGATGTAGGTCCGCTGAAACTCCTCCTTGGCCAGCGCCAGGGGCAGGATCGGCGGCAGCTGGTCCGCGGTCAGGTCCAGGTCCTCGGGCGAGATCAGCGACTTGTCGCCGAGCACCACCGCCTTCTTGATGTGGTTCTCCAGCTGGCGGATGTTGCCGGGCCAGTCGTACTTCTTGATCCCGATCACCGCGTTGGGCGAGAAGCCGCGCACCTTGGCGTTGAACTCGTCGACGTACTTGTTGAGCAGGTACTTGGCGATGACCATGATGTCCTCGCCGCGCTCGCGCAGCGGGGGCAGGTGGATGTTGACCACGTTGAGCCGGTAGAACAGGTCCTCGCGGAACTGGCCGCGTTTGATCTCGGACTCGAGGTTCTTGTTGGTCGCCGCCAGCACGCGGATGTCCACCGGCTCGGGCCGCGTGTCGCCGACGCGCATCACCGACTTCTCCTGCAGCGCGCGCAGCAGCTTGACCTGCAACGCCACGGGCAGCTCGCCGATCTCGTCGAGGAACAGCGTGCCGCCGTCTGCCGCGTGGAACTTGCCCCGCTTGTTGGCCACGGCGCCGGTGAACGCGCCCTTGACGTGGCCGAAGAGCTCGCTCTCCAGCAGGTTCTCGGGGATCGCGCCGCAGTTGATGGTGACGAAGGGGCCCTTGGCGCGCTCGGAGCGCTCGTGGATCTCGCTGGCGATGAGCTCCTTGCCCGTGCCGGTCTCGCCGGTGATCAGCACGCTGATGCCGGTGGTCGCCACCTTCTCGACCTTCTTGAACACCTCGCGCATGGCGTCGCAGCTGCCGATGATCCGGCCGAAGCGCATCGCCTCGAGGCGGTCCTTCAGGTTCTGCCGGTCGAGCTGCAGGTCGTTGATGAGCAGGGCGTTCTTGACGATCAGCGAGGCCTGGGCGGCGAAGATGGTCAGCACCTCGAGGGCCTGCTCCTCGAACAGCTCGACCACGTTGTCGTTGCCGACGTAGATCAGCCCGACCAGGCTCTCCTTGTCCATCAGCGGCACGCACATCACCGAGCAGAGCTTGAGGTTGATCACCGAGAGCGAGCTGGCGAACTCGTCGTCGTTGAGGGCGTCGCTGATGATCAACGGCTTCTTGGTCTTGACCACCTTGGCGATGATCGAGTCCGAGAGGTGGGCGATGGCGTCGTCGATGTTCTCGCTCTTGACGTTCCTCGCCACCTTGACCCTCAGCTCGTTGTTCTCGAGCAGGATCAGGAAGCCCTTGTCGGCGTTGGTCACCGAGATCACGGCGTCCATCAGCTCCGCGAGCAGATCGTTCAGGTCGTACTTGTCGAGCAGCTTGCTCGAAAACTCGAACAATCGGCGGTAGGGGGTGAGCTCGATCGCCGTCTTGGCGGCCTCGTTGTCGACCACCGGCTCGTCGTAGAGCGAGAAGACCAGCTCGGTGTTGCCGATGCGCACGGTGTCCTGGTGGTTCAGGTCCCACTTCTTGCGCCGCTTTCCGTTGACGAAGATCTTGTTCTCGCGCTGGATCGGCGCCAGGTGGAAGATCCGGCCGTCGAAGTGGATGTGGCAGTGAGACGCCGCGACGTCGGGATCCTTGATCACGATGTCACACTCGTCGGAGCGCCCCACCGACGTGACCTTCTTGTAGAGGTGAAACACCTCCGCCGGCTTGTCCCCGGTGATGACTCTGAGTGTGGGCATTGCGCTCTCCTCCAGGTGTCAGAAGGTGATGCCCAGCCCCATGCCGCCCGACTTGCCGTCGGCGCTGAGGGAAGGGATCACGTACAGGCTCGTCTTGGTCGTCTCGGTCTCGGGTCGACGCTTGAAGCGCCGCTCGGTGACCGTCCGGGGCTTGTGGTAGATCAGGGCGTCGATGACGCCGTAGGCCACGACGGCGGCGCACAGCCCGGCGCTGGCCACCTGGACGATGGACAGCGCGCGCCCCCGGTCGTACTCCTCCTGGGTCAGCGGCCGCCCGGAGTAGGCGAAGTAGCCGCCGAGGTAGGTCCCCACCGAGACCGCGGCGAGCCCGAGCTCGGCGCCGAAGAGGATCCAGCCCTTGCGCCGGTGGCCGTTCTGGAACTGGCCGGCCCCGAGGGGCAGGAAGCTCACCCAGTAGGGGTGCTCGACGACGTTGCGCTCCACCACCACCCGCCCTTGCCCGGCGAGGAGCTTGAGCCGGCGCTCCTCGGCCTTGCGCCGCTCCTCCTCCAGCCGCCGTCGCTCGGCCTCGCGCCGCTCGCGCTCGAGGATCGCGCGGATCTTCTCCGCGTTGCGCTTCTTCACCTGCTCGAAGAGCTGCACCGCGGACACGGGAACGACCAGAGGGTCGAGGCGGTAGTCGGGCCGGATGGAGAGGATGGCGAGGAACTCCCGGGCCGCTTCGGCGCTGCGCTTCTCGAACACGTAGCTGATGCCGAGGAGCTTGTGCGCCCTGATCACCTGGGACTGGGCGGTGAGGCGGATCGCCGGGTAGAGCAGGGGACGGATGAGCTCGATGGCCTGCTTGAAGTCGCCGCGCTCGTAGGCCCGCGCCCCCTCCTCGAGGTCCGCCGATGCGTCCGCCCGGGCCGGGGTGGGCGCCACGAGCGCCAGCGCGAGGGCCAGCGCGCCGAGCAGCGCCGACGGTCGGCCCCTGCGCGTGCGGGTCCGGTCGAAGCGAGCTCCGCCGGCGTTCATTTGGCGCTCCGCAGGGTCATCGGGACCACGATGGCGCTGTTCGCGCGGACCTGCACCTTGCGCGTCTCGGTGAGGTAGCCCTCGGCGCTGACCTTGATCTCCACCTCCACCCGGCCGTCATCGGAGTAGGATGGGATGGGTACCTCGACCTGGTGTCCGGGCTGGACCACCAGGTTTCCGACCAGCACGTCCGCGGGCACCGCGGGGGTGAGCTTGACGCTGACCCGCGCCGGCTTCCAGGGCAGCTTGACCCGCAGCACCGACGGCGACTCCCGCGGGCCGATGGTGACGACGTGCTGGAAGCAGCAGGCGTCGTTGCGGAAGGTCAGCTTGACCGGGACGCCCGCGGGCAGCTCGAGCCGCCGCAGCTCGGGGCCGTAGGCTCCGACCCGCTTGCCGTTGAGCCAGATGTCCACGGCCTTGGGGATCGGCACGATCTCGACGTGCCGGCGGGGGAGGATCGGACGCACGTTGTGAGGTTTGAGCACCATCTTGGACGCCGCGTCGTTGGCGCTCCGCAGGGTGTTGGGGACCGGCGGGCCGTCGGCGGCTTGGGCGACGACCGACCTCGCGTCCAGCTGCCCAAGGCCGTCCGCGGCGACGACGGCGCCCGCGTCCAGCACCGGCGGAGCGACGGGCCAGTGGGCGGAGATCAGGTACGCCCCGCCGCCCAGCACACCCACCAGCGCGGTCACGGCGAGCGCCCGGCCGATGCGCCGTCGCCGGGTCAGCTGGTCCAGGATGCCGAGGACATCCTCGTTGGAGGGGTCCGCGCACAGCACGCGGTTGAAGCACTCGAGGGCCATGGGCATCCGTCGTCGCTGCAGGGCGTCCTTGCCTCGCTGGGTCAGGCTCTCCACGACCCGCCTCTGCAGCTCCTGGCTGAAGACCAAGGGGTCTGCGAAGTAGCGCGCCAGCTCCTCCCGCGGGTCCACGATGTCCACCAGCTTGAGGAACTCGAGCAGGTCGGCCTTCAGCTGCTGGATTTCCTGGTAGCGGTCTCCGGGCTCGTGAGCCAGGGTCCGGCGGATGATGCGGGCGAGCTGCCCGCCGACGATGGGGCTGGCCACCTCGGGGTCGATGTAGCGCCCCTCGGCGATGCGCTTGAGCACCTCGTGGGGGTTCTTGCCCTTGAAGGGCAGGTCGGCCGTGGCCAGCTGGTAGGTCAGCGTGCCGACGCTGAAGATGTCCGAGCGGAAGTCGATGCGCTTGCCCTCGACCAGCTCCGGCGCCATGTAGGCAGGAGAGCCCAGAAGCTGGCCCGTCACGGTCAAGCGCTGGACGTCGACCACCTGGGCGATGCCGAAGTCCGTGAGCTTCACCCGCCCGTCGTCGCGGATCATGATGTTCTCGGGCTTGATGTCCCGGTGGATCACCCCGAGGGAGTGGGCGTGGGCCAGGGCGTTGCAGACCTCGACGATGACCATCGCGGCGATCTCGGGGTGCGAGATCGGGTGGCGCGAGAGGAACTCCTTGAGCGTGCGCCCGTGGATGAACTCGGTGACGATGTAGCTCTCGGCCGAGTCGATGCCGGAGTAGTCGTAGATCTCGATGATGTTTTCGTGGCGCAGCTTGGCGACGGCCTGGGCCTCGCGCTGGAAGCGCTGCTTGGACTCCTCTTGCTCGGCCAGGTGGGCGTGAAGGATCTTGACGGCGACCTCGCGGTTGAGCGTGGTGTCGAGGCCGCGATAGACCACGGCCATGCCACCATGCCCGACTTCCTCGAGCAGCTTGTACTTCACCAGCTCTCGGATGCTGTGGTCTGACACGGATGTCACATGGCAGCTCTCGGAAACCGCTCCCGCCCCACTGTGCAAGAGGGGTCATTTGGCAAGTAGTCTAGGTGTGATGCACCAGGCGAGGCAAGCCCAAACGCCCATCCACCCTGACAGGGATTTCAGGCGAGCCGAAAAAACGAGGGCCTTGACCGGAATGGGTTCATACGGTTCAGACGGCTTCGGCGCCACATTGTCCGCGTACAGCCAAGAGCTTGCACGCTTGAACGGGGGTCCGGGCCGCCTCGCCCGGTCAAGGCCGCTCCCTACAATTGTTCGGCATCTCGGGGCCCTGGACAAGTCCGCGCTCAAAAAAACCCCTTGACACAAGATGCCGTACAAACTACGTAAACCTCCCGGTCGGCGGGTGTGTGCGGATTGGTTTGTGGAGGCACGTAGCTCAGTGGGAGAGCACTACCTTGACGCGGTAGGGGTCGGGGGTTCGAAACCCCCCGTGCCTATCAAGTAACGCTCGTTGGGACGGAAGCCCGCGGGCTCCTCGAAGGCCGGGCAAAGGCCCGGCCTTTTTGAATGTGGATGGTGGGTGGGGCAGCACCAGGTGGGAGCAGACAAAGTGACGATGTCCGATCTCGACCGTCTTCGCCACAGCACGGCCCACGTGATGGCCGACGCGGTGAAGCGTCTGTTTCCGGAGGCCAAGATCACCATCGGGCCGCCGATCGAGACCGGCTTCTACTACGACTTCGACGTGCCGCAGCCGTTCACCGACGCGGACCTGGAGCGCATCGAGGCCGTGATGGCCGAGATCGTCAAGGCCAACCTGCCGTTCGAGCGGGAGGAGGTCTCCCGCAACGCGGCGATGGAGCTGTTCCGGGGCATGGGGGAGGACTACAAGCTCGAGCTGCTCGCGGCGATCCCCGAGGACGAGACGATCACCCTCTATCGCCACGGCGACTTCGTCGACCTCTGCCGCGGGCCCCACGTCGAGCGCACCGGGCAGATCAAGGCCTACAAGCTCACGGGTGTGGCCGGCGCCTACTGGCGCGGCGACGAGCACAACAAGATGCTCCAGCGCATCTACGGCACCGCCTTCCCCGACGGCAAGGCCCTGCGCAAGCACCTGCAGGACATCGAGGAGGCCAAGCGGCGCGACCACCGCCGGCTGGGCAAGGACCTCGATCTGTTCAGCTTCAACGAGACCATCGGCGGCGGGCTGGCCCTGTGGCACCCCAAGGGCGCGTTGATCCGCCACCTGATGGAGACCTACTGGCGCGAGGAGCACCTCAAGGGCGGCTACGACCTGGTCTACACGCCGCACATCGCCCGGGAGCACCTGTGGGAGGTGAGCGGGCACAAGGGCTTCTACGCCGAGAACATGTACTCGGGGATGGACATCGACGGCCAGGACTACCTGGTCAAGCCGATGAACTGCCCGTACCACATCCTGATCTACAAGAGCCACCTGCGCTCGTACCGCGAGTTCCCGCTGCGCTGGGCCGAGCTTGGTACCGTCTACCGCTACGAGCGGGCGGGGGTGCTGCACGGTCTGTTCCGCGTGCGGGGCTTCACCCAGGACGACGCGCACCTCTTCGTGCGCCGGGACCAGCTGGCCGAGGAGGTCGACCGGGTCATCGCCTTCTGCCTGCACATCCTGCGCGCCTTCGGCTTCACCGAGTTCCAGCTCTTCCTGAGCACGCGGCCGGAGAAGTTCGTCGGTTCGCCAGAGCAGTGGGACGAGGCGGAGGCGATCCTGCAGAACGCGCTGGAGCGAAGCGGGGTGGCCTTCGACGTCGACCCGGGCGGCGGCGTGTTCTACGGCCCGAAGATCGACCTCAAGATCCGCGACAGCCTGGGCCGTCTGTGGCAGTGCTCGACGATCCAGGTCGACTTCCAGCTGCCCGAGCGCTTCGACATGACCTACGTCGGCGAGGACGGCTCGCGGGACCACCGCCCGATCATGGTCCACCGCGCGCTGCTCGGCTCGCTGGAGCGGTTCTTCGGCATCCTCGTCGAGCACTACGCCGGGGCGTTCCCGCTCTGGCTCGCGCCGGTCCAGGCCGCGGTGCTCACGGTGACCGACGCCCAGAACGAGTTCGCCGCCCAGGTGGAGCGCAAGCTCAGGGGGCAGGGCTTCCGCGTCGAGGCCGACCTGCGCAACGAGAAGCTCGGGGCCAAGATCCGCGAGGCCCAGCTGCAGAAGGTGCCCTACATGCTGGTCGTCGGGGACAAGGAGGTGGCCTCCGGGTGCGTCGCGCCCAGGCCGCGCTCCGGCAAGCCGCTGCCGGCGGTGCCGGTGGAGGAGTTTATCGAGACCCTGCGTCGAGAGGCCCGTATCCCCGACGCGGTGCAGGACCCAGTAACGGAGCAGTAGCCATGCCAAAGATGAAATCGGTCAGCAGCTCGAAGAAGCGTTTCCGCTTCACCGCCAAGGGGAAGGTGCGGTTCAAGCGCGCCTACCACAGCCACATCCTGACCACCAAGACGACGAAGAAGAAGCGCGAGCAGCGCATGCCCGCGATCATGTCCGCCGAGGACGCCAAGCGCGTGCAGCGGCAGCTGCCCTACGGCAGCCAGTAACAGGAGCAGAGCCATGCCCAGAGTGAAACGAGGCTTCAAGGCACGTCGGCGTCGCAACAAGATCATGAAGGCGGCCAAGGGGAACGTCGGTGGCCGCCGCCGGCAGTTCCGCGCCGCGGTGGAGACCGTGCGCAAGGGATGGACGTACGCCACGCGTGACCGGCGGGTGCGCAAGCGCGAGTTCCGCGCGCTGTGGATCGTCCGGATCAACGCGGCGGCGCGCCAGTGCGGCATCAGCTACAGCCGGCTGATGGGGCTGCTCAACAAGGCAGCGATCCAGATCGACCGCAAGATGCTGGCCGACGTGGCCGTGCACGACTTTCCCGCGTTCCAGCGCATCGTCGAGACCGTCAAGCCCGCCTAGCGCTCCGGACCACCGGACCCGCCCCTGGACGCCCCGCGCGCCCCGATTTTCGTTTGACAGATCAGGGAGATATCCGATATATCTTCACTATCAGGTGCAACATGGGCGGCGCGCGGGTTTGGCTCGCACCGTTTCACTGGCACAGAGCTCGGAGAGGGTTAGATGACCAAGGCCGACATCATCGAACAGGTCTACGAGAAAGTCGGTGGCTTCTCCAAGAAAGAAGCGGCCGAGATCGTCGAGACGGTGTTCGACACAATCAAGGAGACCCTGGAGCGCGGGGAGAAGATCAAGGTCTCTGGCTTCGGCAACTTCGTGGTGAGGGACAAGAATGCCCGGATCGGCCGCAACCCGCAGACCGGTGAGGAGATCACCATCAGCGAGCGGCGGGTCTTGACCTTCAAGCCCAGCCAGGTCCTCAAGAACGCCCTGAACGGCTAGCGCGCACAGGCTTGGATGCCTGAGCTCCCTGACAAGCAGTACTTCAAGATCGGCGAGGTGAGTCGGATCACCGGCGTGAAGCCTCACGTGCTGCGCTACTGGGAGAGCGAGTTCGGCAGCATCCGGCCCCAGAAGAGCAGGACCAACCAGCGGCTGTATCGACGGAGGGACGTGGAGCTGCTGCTCCAGATCAAGCAGTTGCTCTACCAGGAGGGCTACACCATCGCCGGCGCCGTGCGGCGCCTTCGTGAGCTGAGCCGGGCGAAGAAGCGCAAGAGCTCCACCGAGGACCTCGAGGTGATGCAGGCCGCGCGGCGCCAGCTCGAGGAGATCCTGGAGATCGTGTCCCAGGACGACTGAGCCCCCCTTGACACGCGGCACCACACGGATTAGAGATTCGGTCTGATCGGGGCGTGGCGCAGCCTGGGTAGCGCACTTGACTGGGGGTCAAGGGGTCGCTGGTTCAAATCCAGTCGCCCCGACCAGCAACACCGCGGGTCCTCCCGCGGTGTTTTTTTTGTGCGCCTCGGCTGTCGGTCGGCCCGGCCGTCGGGGAACGCGGGCGGCTTGCCGGCCAAGGCGGGTGGGCGAAGCGTCACCTCCTGTGATATGAACAGGTGATGTCCGAGAGACCGCTGATCCTGATCACCAACGACGACGGCATCGAGGCGGAGGGGATCAACGTCCTCGCCCAGGAGATGGCGGGGGCAGGGGAGGTGTGGGTCGTCGCGCCCAGGCACGAGCAGAGCGCCGTGGGCCACGGCATCAGCCTGAGCCGGCCGATGCGCATCACATCCCTCGACGAGCGGCGCCACGCCGTGAGCGGGAGCCCCGCGGACGCCGTGCTCGTCGGGCTGTTCCACATCTGCCCGCGCCGTCCGGACCTCGTGGTCTCGGGGATCAACCACGGCCTGAACCTGGGGACGGACGTCTTCTACTCCGGAACGGTGGCCGGCGCGCTGGAGGGCGTGATCCACGGCGTGTCCGGCCTGGCGGTCTCCGTCGAGGTGGAGACCGGCGGCGCGCCGGATCGGGAGGGACTGCGCCAGACCGCGCGCTTCGCCGCGCTGGTCGCGGCGAGGATGCTCGAGGAACCGCCGCCCGCCGGGACCGCGCTGTCGATCAACGCGCCGAGGGAGCCCAGCACCCGTTTCGCCTGGACGCGCCTCGGGCGCCGGGTGTACCGCGAGCGGGTCGAGCGGCGGCTGGATCTGCGCGGGATCCCCTACTACTGGGTCGGCGGACCGGTGATCCGCGAGATGGGCGAGCCGGGGACCGACTCCCACGCCGTGGAGTCGGGCCTGATCTCGCTGACCCCGCTCGGCCTGGATCTGACGGGGGACGCACCCGCGGGCCACGAGCGCTGGACGCTCGAGGGCTACGAGCGGGGCTGATGGTTCCGCCCCCCCTGGCGGAGGACCGCTTCCACACCGCCCGCGAGGCGATGGTACGCTCGCAGCTTCGCCGGCGGGGGGTCCGCTCCGAGCGCGTGCTCGAGGCGATGGGGCGCGTACCGCGCCACCTGTTCGTGGATCCGACCTGCCACCGCGAGGCCTACGAGGATCACCCGCTGCCCATCGGCGAGGGGCAGACCATCTCCCAGCCCTACATGGTGGCGCGCATGACCGAGCTGTGCGAGCTCGACGACGGCGACACGGTGCTCGAGGTCGGCGCTGGATCCGGCTACCAGACGGCGGTCCTCGCCGCGCTCTGCCGGCACGTCTTCGCCGCCGAGTACCTGCCCGGGCTGGTGGATCGGGCCCGCGGCGCCCTCGCCGCCGCCGGGGTCGACAACGTGACCCTGGAGGCGCGGGATGGCACGCTGGGCTGGCCCGAGCACGCGCCCTTCGACGCGATCCTCGTCGCAGCGGGGGCGCCGGCGGTGCCGGATCCTCTGCGCCAGCAGCTCGCCGAGGGTGGGCGCCTGGTGATCCCGGTGGGCGGGCGGGGCATGCAGATCCTGCAGCTGATCACCCGCCGGGGCGATGACTTCAAGTCGGTGATGGACACGGCGTGCCGCTTCGTCGACCTGCGCGGAGAGCATGGATGGCAGGGCGGCCGTTGACGGCGAATGTCCCGACGACCTGTCGGCCCGCAGGCTTCGGCCGCGGAGCGAGGCGAGCTTGCGTGTGGGACCGGTCGGAGCGAGCGTCCGCAAGGCCGAAGCCCTGCCGCCGGCCGCCGACCCGCTCAACACATCGACGTCGCTCGACGGTGCTCGCGCTCGTCCTGCTCCTCGCCGCCTGCCCCGGCGGGCCGGCGAAAGAGCGCGGGGCAGGGCAGGGGATCCTGCCGCCGATCCCCCTCGGCGGGGTCTGGCACCGGGTGGCGCGGGGCACGACAGCAGCAGCGCTCGCGCGGCGCTACCGGGTACCGCGCGTCGACATCGAGGAGATCAACGGTCTGACCGCGGGAGAGTCGCTGGAGATCGGGCGCGAGCTGTTCATCCCCGGAGCCCAGCGATCGCTCTCGCCGCGGCCCGCGCCGCCCGTCGGGGCCGCGGCCCGGAGCGCCGGGGTCCGGCTGCTGTGGCCCGTGCGCGGCGGCAAGCTGACCTCGCGCTTCGGCGCCCGGGGCAAGTCCAAGCACGAGGGCATCGACATCGCCGCGCCGGAGGGCAGCGCGGTGCTCGCCGCGGCCGACGGCAAGGTGATCTACGCGGGGTCGGGCGTGCGGGGCTACGGGAACCTGATCCTCGTGCGCCACGGAGCGGGGATGGTCACGGTCTACGCCCACAACCGGCGCAACCTGGTCAAGGAGGGGCACGAGGTCAAGCAGGGGCAGGTGATCGCCGAGGTCGGACACACGGGGCGCGCGAGCGGCGACCACCTGCACTTCGAGGTGCGGCGTGGCGACGTGCCCGTGGATCCCCTGGATCACGTGAAGCCCGAATAACCGGGTGACCCGACGGGCCCCTGGCAGTAACATGCGCGGGCCGTAAGAGAGGAGACACCGCATGGACAAGCGTATCGAGCTACTGAAGGCGACGGTCCGCGATGTACCCGACTTCCCCAAGCCGGGGATCGTGTTCAAGGACATCACCCCGCTGCTGGCCTCTCCCGAGGCCTTCCGCACCGCCGTGGAGCTTCTGGTCGAGCACTACCGCCCGCTGAAGCTGGACGCGGTGGTGGCCATCGAGTCGCGCGGCTTCATCTTCGGCGGCCCCCTGGCCCTGGAGCTCGGCGTGCCGCTCCAGGTCGTGCGCAAGCCGGGCAAGCTCCCCTGGAAGACCGACGCGGTGGAGTACACGCTGGAGTACGGCACCGACAGGCTGGAGATGCACAAGGAGAGCCTGAAGCAGGGCGATCGCGTGGTGGTGGTCGACGACCTGCTGGCCACTGGCGGCACGGCCCGGGCCACCGCCGAGCTCGCCGGCAAGCAGGGCGCCGAGGTCGTCGAGTGCGCCTTCGTCATCGAGCTCGGCTTCCTCGAGGGGCGCAAGACCTTCGCCCCGGTCCCCGCCTTCTCGCTGATCACCTACTGAGCCGCGGGCTTCAACAGCTGGCTCGACGCTGCGGCTGATTTGTCGTCGAGCTAACAGTTTCCTCATGGGTGTACATGGCGGCGCTGTCATGGTTTGCCCTGACGCGCGTGGTGATCCGCCGCACAGCCTCGCGGACAACGGTTCGCGAATACAGCGGCGGCCGTCGCTGGTGCGAGTCTTGCTTAAATCGCGTCAGGCGAAACCACTAGAGGAGGTGCTGTCTTGACGTACACGCTGAGAATGATGCTCGCCCTGACGCTGGTGCTCGGACTGGCCACGAGCGCCGCGGCCCAGGAGGCTGGCGCGGCGGAGGCCGGCGCTCCCGACGGAGCCGCGGACGTCGGGCCGACGGCAGACCAGGGACCGGCCGCAGACCAGGGGGTGACTGCGGACCAGGGGGTGACTGCGGACCAGGCTGTCATTGGTACCGACGGCGCGGCGCCGACCGCGGACAGCGGCACGACCAAGAAGGACGACGACGACGACGGCTGCAGCTGCCACGTGGCCGGCCGATCGGGAAGCGGCGCCGGCGCGCTGTTGCTCCTGCTCGGCCTCGGGCTGTTGGTACGCGGGCGCCGCTAGGCGTCAGCGAGGCGGCCAGCGATCGCTGGCCAGCCCGGCGAAGCCACGGCAGCGCTCCAGCTCGAAGCGCCGGACCATGCGCCCGGCGCGGTGGATCACGACGGCGGAGAGCCGCTGGACGGACGCGCAACGGTAGAGCTCTGCCGCCCCGAACGGAAAGCGCGGATCCTTGACGTAGATCAGGTCCACGCGCCGCAGGCGCGAGCCGTCTCCGCCGGGGAAGAAGTCGTGTTGATCGAGGCGGGGGCTCGGGCACCGTACGGGGAAGCGCCCCCGCGCGGCGAAGGCGAGCTGGGCGCAGCTCGTGTAGTGGCAGCCCGCGGCCAGCGTGCGGGCATCGCTTCGCGCGATCTGCCGGGCGACCGCCGCGGCCACGCGGTCCCAGCCGCGGAGCTCGTTGCTCAGGTCATAGCGCGGCTCGTAGCTCGCGGGCATCAGCCGGACCCCAAGGTCGGTGAGCACGTGCAGGTGCAGGGCCAGGCCGACCAGCGCGGAGAAACCAGCCGCCACCAGGGTCAACGCGCGGATCCAGCGCCGCTGGATCCATGCGGGGAGCTCGACGGCGAGCACCGGCAGCAGCGCGAGGTATCCCGCGGCGGGCCAGTGCGGCTCGGCGCCGGGCACGACGAGGATGAGCAGGTAGCCCGAGCCAAGGAGCGCCACGGCGCTCCAGAGGAGGACGGAGAATGGCGGTTCGTTGCGTCTGCGCACGACGACGACCGCGGCTGCCGCCAGCCCCACGAGGACCAGCGGAGAGATGTAGGCCAGCTGGCCGCCGATGAGCTTGGCCAGGTTGAGCAGCGAGGGCCCCGCGGGTTGGCTGTGCCGGTGGACCAGGTGGTAGGCCAGGGCGGCCCCGGCGTGCCGCAGGTTCCAGACAATCACCGGCAGCGCACCGAGGAGCATCGCGCCAACACCGGCGAGGCTTGCCGCGACGCGTCGTTCTTCAAGGCGGATCAGGGCGACCAGAGGCAGCAGGAGGGCGAGACCGGTGAGCTTGGTGGAGACCGCGAGGCCGGCGAGGAGGCCGGCGGCGACCACGCGGCGTGGCGTGGCGGGGCCGAGGCCGACAACGATGAAGCCGCTGACCAGAGCCATGAAGGGCACGTCGGGGTTGGCGGCAGCGCCCGCGACCTGGAACGCCGGGATGGCCAGCAGACCGCCCATGGCCCAGAACGCGGCGGCAGGCGGCGCGCCGGGCAGGCGCCGCGCCGCGACCGCGACGAGCCAGAGCTGCAGGCCGGAGATCAGCACGAAGCACAGCCGCACGCCCAGCGGCGACTGGCCCAGGAGCGCCGTGCCGAGCCGGATCAGCAGCGCGACCACGGGGCCGTGATCGTAGTAGCTCAGGGCCAGGTGTCTGGACCAGGTCCAGTAGTAGGCCTCGGCGTCGCCGAGGCCCGCGCTGGCGGCGACCCAGAGCCGCGCGGCGGTGACCAGGAGCACCAGGGCCAGCAACAACAGATTGGCGGAGCGTTGAGGCGCGGGGCCTGCCATGAGACTGGTGCCCCCGGCGTGACTCGAACACGCGACCTACGGTTTAGGAAACCGCCGCTCTGTCCTGCTGAGCTACGGGGGCAAGGCCGGCTTGGTACTTATCGTTTCCACGCCGCCCGGTCAACGACAAACCAAGCAGGCTCGGGAGGTTCGCGGATCGGGAGGGTTCCCGGCGGGATACCTGGAACGTCCGATAAGATGGATTATGTAAACTTTTATCACGCCACGGTCTGGCCCGGGCCCTCGGTCGGGAATTTTGCCCTCGGCCTCGACGTGGTTGAAGATCGTTCCGTGAGAGCGCAGCACCCCTTCCTTGATGGCCCTTACCGCCCACGCCGGAGCCGCCGCCGACCCCGTTTTCTCAGACCGGCCGTGAGCGTCGTTTTCGCCGCGACGGCCCTGCTGTCGCTCGCCGGGGTCACCGCGGCCCTGCTGACCGGCCTGCTGTAACCATTCGCGTCCCGCCGGGCCCATCGTATAATATAGCCCCGTGATGGCGGGCACGGCTCCTGCGGAACAGCTGCCCTCCGAGCGCCAGCTGAAGAAGCTGATCAAGGTTTACTCCAAGGCGCTCAGACGGCATCCCAACAACCTGGACCTGCGGACCAAGTTGGCCGAGGTGCTCCGCCTGCTCGGGCGCATGGAAGAAGCCATCGCCCTCTACTCGTCCGTCGCCTGGGCGCATGGCGTGGCCGGCAACCTGGGTCAGGCGATCACGCTGTGCAAGATCATCCTCCAGCTCAGCCCCGAGCACTCGGACACGCAACAGATGCTGGCCAAGCTCTACGCCAGCAAGCGCATCCGCGAGGCGAAGCAGTCCATACCGGTCGTGCGGAGCATCGACGGCCGCTGGGTCGCGGATCCCCGCGGGACGCAGGTGTCGGCCGTCGAGGCGACGACGCCCCCGAGCGCAGAGCCGCGGATGGGGCTCTGCTCACCGCCGTCGTTGCCCCCCGACAACGAGGACGAGGAGGATGACGGCGAGGAGTTGACCAAGGACGAGTCGCCCTCGAACCCGGATCTCGTGGCGCGCAGGATCGACTCGACCAGGCGGCCGACGTCGAAGGAGCTTCCCGCCGCGCGCCGGGTGGCCCCGCCACCGGAGCCCCTGGAGGAGGCCGCCCCGGGCTCCAGGGCGGCGAGCGATCCGCGCCACAAGATCCGCTCACCGTTCACCGTCGCCCCGACCATGCTCAAGGACGACGACGACCCGATCGTGGTCCGGACCGACGAGGAGGGTCAGCTTGTCGTGGACAGGAGCGGCCCCATCGATAGCACCGCCGCGCAGGGAGCGTTCCCCACGATGCAGCTGCCCCCGACCCGGTTGGAAAAGGTCGGGGAGCAGGTCCCCCCCCCTGCCCCGGCCCTCCCGGGACGACCGCCCGAGGTCAGCATCGAGGAGCCGACGCAGCTCGAGGACGTGGTCGATCAGGAAGAGCCGACGCAACTGGAGGCGGCCGACCCGGGAACCGCCGCCCCGGCGCCGGCCAGGGAGACGCGCGACGACAAACGGCCGACCCTCGATCGCCGGATCGGCGACGCGCAGTCGGTGGAGTCGGCCATCGAGGATGTCGTGGCGCCCCGGGTCTCGGCCGTCCCGGCGGGGCAGCGCCTGAGCACGGGCGAGCTCTCCGGGGTTGCTTTGGGTGAGAGCGGCTCGGGCCAGGGCCAGCAGGAGGACAGCGTGGCGCCGGTGGTCGATGGGCGGCCGCCGGCTGACGTGGTGGAGGCTGCGCCGGCCGTCGCCGGGCGTTCGACCTCCCGGCTCTCACCGACCGACATGATGGAGCGACTGTCCGAGCGGATGCCGAAGGCGCACTCCGGCCAGTTCAACCACGACGAGGTCGAGTCCGCGCTGCAGGGGCTCGGGTCGCGTGCCGGAGATCCGCTGCCCCCCCGTCCGGACGAAGTGGAGCCCCTGAGGCCGGGCGAGAGCGGGGTCGAGGTGGTCCGTGACGAGCGCGCGGCGGGAGAGAGTCAACCGCCCCTCGCCCCTCGCCAGACCAGCCCGGGCTTCCTCAGCGGCGCGGACCGTCAGGAGTCCGCGCGTGACCCGCTGCGGTTCATCCGGACCACCCGGCGCTACGCCACCATCGATGAGGAACCGGGGGCCGTGGGCGGAGGCGACACGCTGGCGGACCAGATTGACCCGAGCCTGGTGAGCGCGGTGGTGCGGATGGACGGGATGAGCAAGGCCGCGGACCACCAGAGCCCGACCAAGGGCTACGCCGCGATCCAGAAAGAGGTGTGTCAAGCTGGCAACGAGCAGGAGGACGGCGAGCCGGACGCCGAGGAGGCGGCCGAGGCCGAGCGCAGCCTGCTCGACACCATCCGCGAGCTGCCCGACGAGGTCGACCCCGGCACCGGCGTCAGCCTGCCCAAGGTGCCCTACCCGCTCTTCTCCGATCTGGACACGCCCGCCTTCCTCGCCATGGTGGAGAAGCTCGAGCGGCGGGTCTGCCCCGCGGGGACCCTGTTGTTCCAGGAGGGCGACCCCGGAGACTCGCTGTTCCTGATCAGCTCGGGGAGCCTCGAGGTGCTCAAGGCAGACGACCGCGGCTGCCTGATCGAGCTCGCCCGGCTGGGGCCGGGGTCCTTCTTCGGCGAGTTCGGGCTGCTCACCGATCGGCACCGGCACGCCTCCGTGCGCACGGTGGACGAGGCGGAGCTGCTCGAGCTGCGGCGGGATGTGCTGATCGAGCTGATCCGCGAGCACCCGTCGATCTCCTGGACCCTGCGCGTCTTCTACCAGCAGCGGCTGATGGCGATGGTGCTGGCCACCTCGCCCCTGTTCCAGGCGGTCACGCCCGAGGAACGCAAGGAGGTCCTCTCCCGGTTCGCGATCAAGCGGATCATCGAGGGAGAGCTGATCATCGAGGAAGGCAAGCCCGGGACCGGCTTCTACGTGATCCTCGTGGGCGAGGTGTCGGTCACCTGCACGTCGGATGACGGCGCGCAGATCCCCCTGGGGATCCTCTCCGAGGGGGACTACTTCGGCGAGATTTCTCTGCTCACGGGCACCGCCGCCGAGGCCTCGGTGCGCGCCAACGCGATCACCGAGGTGCTCACGCTGAGCGCGGGAGACTTCTACGACCTGGCGTCCGCGCACCCCGAGATCTGGGCCGAGGTCCAGGAGGAGGCCGAGCGACGGCAGCGCGAGACGGCCCAGCGGCTCGCGGAACAGGCCCGCAGGGTCAAGGCAGCCGGCCCGCTCTGCCTGATCTGAGGGGTTTCGGGAACCGGGCGAATAGGCTATACCTGGGCTGGCAAGAGGGCATTCGAACGTGTCTGACGAGAAGAAGAGACTCGACTCCAACGACGACTTGGACGACTCCACAATCCAGTTCTCCCCCGATCGTCCGGCGCTGCGCTTCCGTGTGGGGCGACTGATCGTGACCCAGAGCGACGGGAATCGCTTCGATCGCACCATCGACCTGCCTCACGTTCGCATCGGCTCGGCGCCCAACAACGACATCACGGTCTTCGACCCGTCGGTCTCTCGCTTCCACTGCGAGCTGCGGCACACCGACGATGGCTTTCTTATCAGGGACCTGGGCAGCACCAACGGCACGGTGGTCGGCGGCCTGCGGGTCAAGGAGGCCGTGATTCAGGACGAGATCCTGATCCAGCTCGGCCGATCGACGATCCGCTTTGTCCCCGGCAAGGAGGAGACCCGGGTCGACCCCTCCATGGACGTGCGCTTCGGCGACCTGTGGGGCCGGAGCCAGTCGATGCGGGAGATCTTCGGCATCCTGCAGAAGGTCGCCGCCACCGACCTGACCGTGACGATCCAGGGCGAGACCGGGACCGGCAAGGACCTCGTCGCCAAGGCGATCCATGACGCGAGCCCGCGCTCGGACGGACCGTTCGTGGTCTTCGACGCCGGCGCCGTGGCCTCCAACCTGATCGAGAGCGAGCTGTTCGGCCACGAGAAGGGCTCGTTCACCGGGGCCACCGAGCAGCGCCAGGGCGCCTTCGAGCGCGCCGACGGCGGCACGCTGTTCATCGACGAGATCGGCGAGCTTGCCCTCGAGCTGCAGCCCAAGCTGCTCCGCGCCCTCGAGCAGCGCGAGATCCAGCGCGTCGGGGGATCCAAGCGCATCCCGGTGGACGTGCGGGTGGTCTGCGCCACGAACCGCTCCCTGGTGGAGGAGGTCAAGAAGGGGCGCTTCCGCGACGACCTCTTCTTCCGCATCTCCGTCGTCGTCCTGGTGTTGCCGCCGCTGAGGGATCGGCGTGAGGACATCGAGCTCCTGGTCGATGCCTTCCTCAAGATGGGCAACCCGCCGATGAAGGCCGCTCCCGACGCGATCAGCGTGCTCCAGAACTATGACTGGCCGGGCAACGTCCGGGAGCTCCGCAACGTGATCGAGACCGCGCGCGCGATGTGCAACGCGGACACCCTCTTCGCCAAGGACCTGATCTTCGCCCACGAGCGGGACATCTCGGTCCAGAAGGAGGGCGCCATGTCCCTGGCCGGCAAGACTCTCGAGAGCATCGAGCGGGCCGCCATCGCCCAGACCCTGGCGCACTTCGGCGGGAACCGCTCCGCCGCGGCCCGCGCCCTGGGGATCGCCCCCTCCACGCTCTACCTGAAGCTGAAGAAGTACGGGATCGGGTAGGTCTACTTCAACCGCACGGCGATCTCGGTGAGCACGCCGGCGTCGTCGGGCTCGACGCTCCAGGTGACGTCGGAGAACTTGCCGAGGGTCGCGGTCACCGAGGAGAGCATCAGCTTGATCTCGCCCGGCAGGTTGAGGCCGCGGATGGTGTCTGCCGTCTTGGAGAGGTTGTAGTAGAAGACGTTGCCGTCATCGGCCTTGAACAGCTTCTTCGCCCGGGAGCTCTCGATCTCCCCCAGCACGTTGTCGCCGCCCTTGCTCATCAGCTCGAGCGTCTTGTTCAACCGGTCGCCCGTGGCGACCAGGGCCACGTCCTTGAAGACAGTCCAGCTCACCGTCGGAGATTCGCTGGGGCCGACGTAGTAGATCCGGGTCTCGCCCTGGGACTTGGTGCGCACGTCCATCCCGCTCTGGGTCATCATCCGCTCCGCCGTGGCGAGCAGGTCAGCTGCCTTGCGAGTGTCGGTGACCTGCACCATGCCGACGGCGGAGAGCGCGGCCAGCGCTTCCTGGGGTCGGCTGATGTTGAAGCTCTTCAGCGCAGCTGCGTTGGGGCCGAACAGAGCCGTGGCGTAGCGCCCGGCCACCAGGCTCAGCACGTCCTTCTCGAAGTTGATCTTGGAGCTCCGCTCCAGGCTGTCGAGGTCGCGGTAGAGCCGCCGCTTCACCGCGGGCGGGGTCAGCTCGAGGACGCGGTCCATCAGCTTCTTCGGATCGAGAGAGAAGCGGGCGACCGCGAGGGCGTCGGGCCCGATGAACTCGCCGAGCGCCGGGGCGTCCCCCTTGCCCGACAGGATCTCGCCCACCAGCTTGGCCTTCGCCTCCGGGATCGCGAAATAGGCGCGGACCAGCGCGCCCTTGCCGGATACCTGAAGGCCAAACGCGGCGCCGTCGAAGTAGGCCAGCACCGCGTCGGCCGTCTCCTTCTGCTCCTTGATCGCCTTCTTCATCCACTCCGAGGCGGTCTTCAGCCGCTCCTCGGTCCGGGCCGCCATCATCTTCTTCACCGAGGGGCCATCGACGTAGACCAGCGCCTGGTTCTTGTCGATCTTGCCCATGAGCCGGGAGAAGGTCTTGTTGTCCTTGATGCTGGTCTCCTGGCTCGCCAGCTTGGCGGCGTACTCCGCGACCTTCCCGTCCTTGGACTTCGGGCAGAAGACGACGTGTTTCTTGTGGTAGACCCAGGCCATCCGCGGCTCCTGCTCGCCCTGGATCGCGAGCAGGGTCCCGTCGAGGCCGCCCACCTTCTTGTCCTGGAACACCGCGCGGCCGCTCAGCACCTTGTTGGCCGTCTCGCGCAGGTACTTCTCCAGCGCCTGCTTGTCCGCGACGCCCAGCACGAGCGCCGTGCTCTTGCCGTCCGCTCCGACGCTCAGCGCGAACCCCTGGGCCGGGTCGATGCCCTTGGCCTTCATCGTCTCCGGCTTCTGGGGGTCGAAGCCGAGCTCGCGGACGATCTGCTCCTTGCCCTTGTCCATCGCCGCCTTCACCGGAGCCTCATCCTTGAACTTGTCGATGAGCTTGTCCAGACCGCCAACGGCGTCGGAGATGCTCGGTACCAGCACGACCGTGACGGCGTCTTGCGGCACGTAGGCGAGCGGCGCCTTGCTGCCGCAGCCCGAACAGCCCGGGAACAGCCCGGCGAACGCCACGAAGGCGAGCCCGGCGACCACCGCCGCACCCCGCATGGTTGGTGTCATTGCATGAGCTCCTAGCGCGATTGTCGAAAAACCATCAAGTTATCGAAGGTCTGCTGTTAGCATGATTCTACGGGTGCCTCAAGCGGGGCCTTCCGCCAGCCCGAGCAGGTGGCAGAAGGCGACAACCACCAGCGCGTGGCAGATCTCACCCGAGCGGATCATGGGTGGGATCTGCCGCAGGGGAACCAGCACCACCTCCGTCTCCTCGGTGCCGTCGTTCGCCGGCGGACCGCGCAGGACCAGCTCGGTGGCGACGAACGAGTGACAGCGGTTGCTCTGGATCGCCGGGTTGGGCGAAATCTCGCCCACCGGCTCGATGCGGCCGGCGTCGTAGCCGGTCTCCTCGATCAGCTCGCGCCACGCCGCCTCGCGCGGGCCCGGGTCCTGGGCGTCGACCATCCCGCCGGGGATCTCGAGCGTCACTTGCCCGATCCCATGTCGGAACTGGCGCACCATGACGATCCTGCCATCATCGGCGATCGGGACGACGTTGACCCAAGCCGGGGCGTCCAGGACGTAGAAGTCGTGGGTCGCCCCGGGGCGGTCCGGGTGGACGCTGGCGTGCGCGCTCAGGCTGAACACAGGAGTGCGGGCGAGCTCCCGACTGTGAGCCCGTGTCCACGCTTTCGGGCGCCCCACGTCGGACATGAGACCGGTCAGAGCGCCCTGGGCTGGGCGTAACGCAGCATCTCGATCTCCTGCTCGGCCCGCTGCGCGCCCTCCGAGTGCCCCACCAGGCGGGCGAGCCGCAGGGCGTGCTCGAGCTCCCGACGTCCCTGCTCCACCTCGGCGCGGATGCGATAGAGGCGGCCGAGGTCGATGCGGAGATCCACCTCCAGGCTGCGGTCCCCCACCTGGACCACGAGCTCCAGCGCCTGGCCGAGGCGGATCTCCGCCTCGCTCCACTCCCCGCTGGCCAGGTGGAGCTGGGCCATGCGGGCCACCACCTGCAGCTTGCCGGGCGTCGAGCTCGCGCCCTCCGCCTCCTGCAGCGCGTCCAGGTAGTAGCCCCGAGCCCACTCCTCGAGCCCCAGCTGGTCGCACGCCGTGGAGAGCGCGAGGAGCGTACGCCAGTCAGGCTCCCGACCCCCGCTGGCCTCACGGCTGGCGGCCAGGCTCTCTTGCAGCAGACTCTCCGCCCGGCCGCCGTCGCCGAGCAGCCCGACAGCGCGGGCAAGATCCCGGAGGATCTCGCCCAGCAGGTACTGGTTGCCCGCGGCTTCAGCGTCCAGACGCGCCAGCTCGAGGTGCCGCACTGCCCGCTGGAGGTTTCCCCGCTCGAGATCCACCCGCCCGAGGTCGTAGCGCAGGCCGGCGCGGCTGGCGTCGACCCCGGCGGCGACGGACAGCGCCTCCTCGAGCACACCGCGCGCCATCTGCCCTTCGCCGCTCTGGTGCAGGACCGTGGCCAGGCGGCGCGCCACGCCCACCGCGGTCTGCTCCAGCTCTCCCTCCCCCAGGCGTCCCTTGCCCCACTCCCGGCGCACCATCTCGAGCGCGCGGGAGAGGTGCTGGGACGCGGCGGGATGGTCCAGGCACTGCAGTGAGAGCGCCCCCGCCTGGTCCAGCTCCTCGATGGCGCGATCCGAGTCTGCCTCGTAGGAGTGGTAGGCCAGCGTGGCTGCCGGCGCGTCGCTCCGTCGCAGCTGCTCGAGGACGCGCTGGTGGATCCCCCGTCGGACCTCCGCCGGGATCGACGAGTACGTCACCCGGGCGAGGAGCGGGTGGACAAAGGCGAATTGGGTCCCGTTCGTCTGGTCCAGAAGTCCCTTGTCGACAAGCTGCCCCAGCTGTCCAAGGTCGACGGGCTTGCCCCGGATGCGGGCCAGGCCCTTGGGGCCCACGGCATCATCGAGCACCGCCACACACTGGAGGATCTCCCGCTCTGCCAGGGGGAGCCGCTCGGCGCGCATCGCCAGCAGGTCGGCCAGCTTCTCCGGGACGTCGGTCTCCCCGTCCAGCAGCCGGGCAAAGGCCAGCTGCTCCACAAAGAGCGGGAGGCCCTGCCCTCCTCGACTGACCGCGCTCACGTCGGCCTGGTCAAGCTCGTCGCTGAACAGCCCCCTGACGAGGTCTGCGCTCGCATCCCGGTCCAGGGGGCCAAGGACCAGCTCCTCGACGGCGTTCGGCCAGGGCCAGCGCAGGTCGCTGTCATGCGTGATGATGATCGCCAGGGGGATCTTCTCGCCGATGGCCATCGGGAGCGAGGCCACGAGCTCCTGGGACGGCTGGTCGTAGCGGTCGAACCCTTCGAACACCACCAGCATTGGGTGGCTGGCCGCCTGGTAAATCAGGTGGCGAAAGGCCGTGGCGCGCTCCCGGCGCCGGGCCTTGATGCTCATCTCCGACAGGTGCCCGGCGATCCCAAAGAGCTCTTTGATTCCGGGAACATCCGCCGCGACCACGCCGAGCCGGTTGG
>Ga0316576_10000217_pt1 | contig 24348 bp, 18 predicted proteins | sample S0NA_FD_203075 | JGI IMG/M metagenome (GOLD analysis project Ga0316576, IMG submission 203075) | Rhizosphere microbial communities from salt marsh grasses in Alabama, United States - S0-2_050615r3r5 | ecosystem: Host-associated > Plants > Roots > Rhizosphere | place: USA: Alabama | collected...
TCCCACTCGGCCCGAGCGGTGCGCGCGGCCAGCTCGGCGTTGTAATGGGCCAGGGCGGCCTGCTCGTCGCGCAGGGCCAGCTCGTCGGTGACCAGCGCGCTCTCGGCAATCGTCAGGTCGGTGCTCAGATTGGCCGGGACCGCGGCTGCCAGCTTGGTCAGGGCGTCCACCCCGTCATCGTAGCCGGCGAGATCCTCCCAGGCCGTATCCGGCGCCGCCGCCTCCCAGGCGCTCATAGTGGCGCGGTCGTCCGGCGAGTAGTCGTTCTCGGCGTCGGTCTCGTTGGTCAACGCGGTGTCCAGCGCATCCTGGGCATTGGCCAGGTCGTCGGGCAGACCGGTGTCCTGCTTGACCTGCTCGAGGTCCCGGGCCTGCTCGGCGGCTTCCCGATCGCGCACGGCCTCGTCCCGGGCCAGCTCATCGGCAGCGGCGGCGGTGCGCGCCGCGGCCAGGTCGACATCGTTCAGCGCTGCGACCTGCTCAGCGGTCATCGGCACTTTCTGATTTGGGTCCGCCAGCCGCGTCAGCGCGCCCTCGGCCCGCTCGTAGCGCTGGGCGGCACCCAGCGCGAAGTCTTCCAGCGCCGTGAGGGCCACCGCGTAGGCAGCGCGTGGGGCGGCGAGCTTGTCGGCCTTGTTGCCGTTGTCCGCCACCTGGTCGGCGATGAGAGCCGCGAAGGCGTCGCGGGAGGCGGCGCGGTTATGGATGCGCTGCCGGGCGATGGCGACCCGCGAGCGGGCGCGGGTCAGCAGCTCGGCCGGAAAGCCTAGCTCGGCCGCGGTGTCGGCGTCGGTGGCGGTCTGGGAGGCCAGCAGGGCGCCGGCATCCGCGATGAGGGTGTCAAGCGGCGGGGCCGCCAGCGCCGCCAGCATCGCCGCGACCCTGGTCGCCTCCCGGTCGGCCGCTTCGAGCGCGCTGTCGGCCGCGGTCTTGCCGGCCTCGGCCTCGGCCAGGTCGCGCTCGGCGCGGGCCAGCGCGTCCGCGGCCAGGGCCTGGTCGCGCTGGTGCGTCAGAATGTCCGCGGCGGCAGCCCGCTGGGCGACGATTGCGGTCTCCAGGTCCTGGGTCAGCGGGTCCGCGTCGCCGCTGGTCGGAATCACCGCCAGGGCGGCCCGGGCCTCGGCGGCGTCCGCGTTGGCGGCGGCCAGGGCCGCGGTCGCGGCGGCCAGCGCGGTGACGGCAGTATCGAGCGCGGCCTGGGCCGTCGTGACGGCACTCTGGGCGGTGCTCAGTCGGGCCGTCCAGTCATCGACATTGCGCTGGGCGAGGCCCGCAAGGGTGGTCGGTTCGGCCATGGTCATCGGCTCCTCGATCGTTCGGATCGATGTGGACTCGTTCCCGAGCCGTTGCCCGGGAATGCGGGAGCGAAGCGCAGCTTCGCCTCAGGGCTCCAGCCCCGGGGGCGGCCCCGGGAAAGCCCGCCCTGCCTTCGCGTATTCGCGCCGCATGGCGCGCACCAGATGCCGACGCCCGATCGGCACCCCCTCGGCGGCGGCCAGGAAGGCCCCGGCCACCGCGGCATTGCGGATCAGCCCGCCCACCACCGGATACAGGGCGGCCAGCTCGCTGAAGCTCACCTCCGGCCCGACCGGCGCTGCGGCCGGGACATGGGCGCGCCAGATGGCGTCCCGACCGCCCTGGTTCGGCTCCTCGAAGTCCAGCGCGAACTCCAGGCGCCGCGCGAAGGCCGGGTCGATGTTCTGGCGCAGGTTGGTGGCCAGCACCGCCAGGCCCTCGAAGCGCTCCAGACGCTGGAGCAGATAGGCGGTCTCCAGGTTGGCGTAGCGGTCATGGGCGTCGCTGACCTCGGTGCGGCGGCCGAACAGGGCGTCCGCCTCGTCGAAGAACAGCACCGCCTGAGCGCGCTCGGCGCTGTCGAAGACCGCGGCCAGGTTCTTCTCGGTCTCGCCGATCCACTTGGACATGACCCGCGAGAGGTCCACCACCAGCAGGTCGGTCTGCAAAGCGCCCGCCATGACCTCGGCGGCCAGGGTCTTGCCCGTGCCGGGCGGTCCCGAGAACAGCATGCGCACGCCATGTACGCCGGCGCGGCCGGCGAGGAAGCCCCATTCGTCGATGACCGTCGCCTGCAGGGCCAGGCGCGAGACCGCCTCCTTTAGCTGCTCGCAGCGGTCCGGCGGCAGCACCAGATCCGGCCAGCCGGCGACCGGGCGCAGCAGCTTGACCGCGCTGCTCAGCTGCAGCCCGGCGCGCGCCCGCAGGCTCGCCGCCAGGTCCTCCAGGGACGGCTCGGCGCCGCCGGTCTCGGCCAGCGCCTCCATGTCCCCAGCCACTCTGGTCGCCATCAGCGGCTCCACCGGGAAGCGCGCCGCCAGCCGGGCGGCCTGGTCGGACAAGCTGGGCAGGGCGCACTGCCACATGGTGCGGCGGGCCGCCGGGCTGAGCGGCTCCATCGGGATGGGGATCAGGGGCTGGGCGGGGCGGGCCGGCACGGCACCGGGGCGGGCGCACAGGATCAGGGCCTCCGGGAAGTCCGGCATCAGCGCGGCCCCCTCACCGGGCTCCGGGGCCTGGGTCTCCGGCAGCTCGATGCGCACCACCGGCACCGCCCCCCGCACCAGGGCATGGGCCTGGGCTAGGCGCTGAAGCCCCGCATCGGCCCCCGCCGGCAGCGCCAGCCCGAGGGCGTGCCGCCCGGCCGCCCGAGCCAGGGCCAGCCCCCGCCAGTGCATGGCCTCCAGGTTGTCGCCCGCAATCAGCAGCGTGCACGGGGTGCGGGCTTTCAGCAGGGCTGCGGCTTGCCGGGTGCGCCGCTTGTCCAGCCACTCGGCCAGGGCCACCGGGCTGGCGTCCGCGTCGAAGCGGGGCAGCGCCGCCGGGGTGATGTCCAGGCCGTGCAGGCAGGGCCACAGGTCCTCGGCCGGGAGGATCGAGCACTCGTGGAAGGGGCCGTCACCGGCCACGCGCAGCAGGCCGTTGCGGGCCAGCGGGCCACTCGCGAGCACGGCTCTGAGCGCGAGGCGCCCGGCGGCGTCAGGGAACAGCAGCTGGGCGGCCAAGCCCACCGCCAGCCGGGACTCGCCGCGGGGATGCAGGGCTCGCAGTACCGCCCCGTAGCCCTCGTGCTCCTCGGGCAGCCCCGCCAGCAGCAGTAGGTCGGTGGCGGCGTCGTCCAGGCCAAGGGCCGCGGCCAGCAGGTCGATCGGGTGAGGGCCGTCGACGCCCGGGCGGTGCAGCGCGGACCCCGGGAAGGCGGCCAGAGCCGCACCGCCGGCAGCTGCCGCGAAGGCAGCGTCCAGGAACGCGCGGCCGTCGGTGAGCGACCCGCCGCTGTCGCTGCCGCCGAGTCCGGCGAGCAGGGCTGACAGGCGTCCGGCCAGGATGCCGGCCTCGCGGGTGATGCGCGCGCTGGCGCCCACCGTTGCGACCGGCGCCGCGCTCGCGTCGCGGGGAGCTCCGCGGGCAGCATTGCCGATGGGCTGAAGGCACGGGCTAGACATAGCGGAACCTTACGACCGCCCCGAGCCACGGCAGCCAGTCCGGGTTCAGATCCAATCCACAGCGGCGGATCTCGGTGGACAGGCGCTCCATCGGGAAGCGCACCTCGATCCAGCCCGGGTCGGCGATGATCTCGGCCGGGCGCCGGCAGACGCGGGCCAACAGGGCCTCCGGATGCTCGCTGCCGACAGCCAACACCGATTGCAGCAATACGACCAGGCGGGCGCGCAGTCCGGCGATGGCCGCTGAATCCGCCTCGTCCGGGGGCGGTAAGCCGTCCGACGGGGGCCGACTGCCGGGGCCGAGGCCGGCGAAGGCCAGCGCGGCCGGGTCGTCTGCGCTGACCGGGGCGAGGGTCTGGGCAAGCTGGTGGAGGGTCCAACGCAACGTGCGCTCGGCAGGCAGCACAGCTTCCGCGCTCAGCAGGCCAGCGGGCTCGACCAGGTTCAGCAACAGCAGCAGACCGCCCGAGGCCGTGCGACCATAGGCGCGGAGCGCCGGCCCCGCTGGATCTTCGAGGGATTCGGGCTTGGCCGGGGCGCGCGGTTCGCTGTCGTATGGCGCCCGGACGTCGTTGGAGCCTCGATCCGGCGTTGATTCGCCGGTCGCGTCGGCCTGGTCGCGCTCCGGTGCCGGGCGCCGCTGGTCGAACGTCCGGCGCGAGGGCTCGGCCGGCGTGTCGGTGGCGCGCTCGAGCTCGCGGGGCTGCTTGGCGCCATCGACCGGGCGCTGGACCAGCGCTGGCGGCGCGGACTCGGTGGCCCCGCTCGCGTCGGCACGATCTGTCGCGCGCGCTCCAGGCCGACCGAGCGCGTGCAGCGCGGCCGCCAGCGGCTCAAGCTGCCGGCGCGCCTGTGCCGCGGGCCGGTGCCCGAGGCCCGGGTCGGCGGCCAGCAGCATCAGCACCGCGATCGGCCACGCCGTATCGGGACCGGCCGCTGCCGACAGCGCGAGCAGCGGCGAGCCCGCGGCGAGCCGCGCCAGAGCCGCGGGCGGCGCCACCGACGGGTCCGCGTCGGTCGCGGCCCGCGGGCGTCGTGCCGGCGGCGGTGCGACTGCCGGGACGCGAGTCGGCACCGATGGGGTCTGCATGTCGGCAGCGACCGCCGGCTCCAGCAGCTCCCGCGATGCGCCGTGGGCGTCCAGCGCCGCGGCGGCCAGCAGCATCCAGGCCGCGGCATCGAGCCGGCGGGCCATCGCCGTCAGTAGGCCGCGACGGGCCAGGGACGAAAGCACCGGCACCACCGTCTCGGGCGCGCAGACCAGCCCTTGCGCCAACTCCGCGGCCGCCTCCGACGGGGACAGATCGTCATCGCCCCGCCACAGCCCGAGCCGCCGCCAGGCCCAAGCACGACCGAGATCTCCGCGGGCGACGCCGGCGGCGCAGTCCGCCCAGGCCTGCATCCGGGTGGCATAGCGGGCCACGTCCGCGCCGCCCAGCTCCAGGCTTCCGACCATTGCCGTGGCCAGCGCCGCCGCCCAGTCCGCGGCCAGATCCGCGTCGCCGCGGGTGGCTCTGGCAAGACCGCGCAGCGTCACCGGCACGTGCAGCCGTCGGACACAGACATCCTCGTCCGGGCCGATGCCGGCCCGCTCCAGCGCCGCTTCTAGGGCGCCGCCGAGCAGATCCGCACGCACCGCGGCCAGACGCGCGCGCAGGCCTGCCCCGGCGCCGGCCGGGAGGCGGCAGCGGGTGTGCATATGCTGGATCGACAGGGCGTCCATCAGCCCACCCGGGTGGCGACGCCTAGACGCGCGCCGTTTGTGGAAGTACCGGGGCGCGGCCGGCCGATGATGCCGTCCCGGCCCAGGGCTGCGGCACCGACCTGGATCGGCACCCAGCCGCTGCCGCGCCCGATCACGGCACTGAGGCCCACATGCAGGCCCCGTCCGACCCGGCTGCCAGCCGTCACGGTGCACAGGTCGTAGAGGGTGTGGGCCGGCCGGTGCAGCTCCAGCACGTGGGCAGCCAGCTCCAGCGATGCGTCCGAGAGCAGGGCCGGGAGCATGACCGTGAAGCGGTGGGCATGACTCGCGAAGGCGTCCGCCGTGGATTGCGCGCTCAGTCGGGTCTCGCCTTCGATGCCCACCTCGCCGCCGACCCGCAGGCCGGCCCCGACCACGGCGCGGGAGCCTCTGGCCTCGGGCTCGCCGACCACGGCCCCACCGCGCATGCGCCAGCGCTCGACGATGATGGGCTCCGCGCCGGTGACCAGGTGCAGGAAGCGCTTCAGGCCGGCGATGGTGCCGCGGAAGCGAAACAGCTGGGGCAGCGCCGCGATGACCGCCCGGCGGGTGGCCTCAGGCCAGCGCTCGTCCATGACCAGGCCGAGCATGCCGGCGAGCCAGGGCAGTGCCTCGGCGGGCGCCGAGACCGGATCGAGCAGGGCATGGCGCAGCCGGGCGCGGGCATCCAGGTCCGCTAGCAGGCCCGCCAGCGGGGCCAGGAAGCGGCCCAGGAAGCTCGCCGCCGGGTCCTCCCGGGTCAGGACCCTCGGCAGGCGTGTCAGCAGGTCGTGACTCGGGTGCTCGGCGCGCAGGGCGCGCACCCGCGGGGTGGCCCGGCCGTTGCCGCTGAAGCTCAGGATCACCCACAGGAAGCGTCCGCGGATGTCCGTGGCTGGGGCCTCGTAGGTGGCGAAGGTGTCGCCGGGGCGGGGCTGCAGCCAGGGCAGCTCGCTGCCCTCGGCGCGACGGTGCACCGGGCTGCTGCCGTTGCCGTTCCCGGATGTGTCCGGGCTCACCTCGGGGGGCACATCCGGCGGCATCTGGACCGTGGCCGGTAGCGGTGGGGACAGCTCGCCATGCGGGATGGCCGGATGCTGCAGGTTGACGGGGGGCGAGCAGACCACCCGGGGACCTTCCGGCAGCTCGTCGGCGGCGATGCAGGTGACCCCGAGCCGGGTATCCCGCGGGATGCAGGCATCCAGGAACAGTCGGCCCCACTGGGTCTGGTAGTCACCGCTGTCGAGCTGAAAGCCGATCAGCCGGCCGCGGGTGCGGTAGGTGCTGCGGGCCGCAACGGCATAGCGCAGGCCCGCGCTGCTCCAGAACGCGATGCGCTCGTCCGGAGTCGCGACGATGCCAAGGCCGTCGTAGCCCCGGGCCGCCAGCGCCGGGATCTCGGCCAGGCCCGCGGCGCCGGGGCGAAAGCGCCGGAAGGTCTCGCCGGGGCGGCGGGCGACCACCAGGGTCGTGATTCGCTTAATGCCCGACTCGGCACCGCCTGCGGCGCCGACCCCGGTCGTGCCGGGCGCCGTCTCGGGGGCGCCCCCGCGGGCTGCGGGCCGGTAGAACACCAGATCCGTGGCCCAGGGCACGGCCTCGGTGCGGGCGGTGGGCGCTACCTCCAGGACCCGCGCGGCAGCGGTGGCCGCCGCGACCAGCAGCCAGGGCGTGCCGTCCGGGGCCACCGCGATGCGCAGCGGGCCGACGAGGCCGTCCGGCAGCGGCAGCGCTCGCACGGCGTGCCGCGCCGTCAGCCGATGGAGCCCGAGCGGGTCTTCGGTGACCGCTAGGATCGCGCGGCCGTCCGGCATGCTGGCCAGGTCCAGCGGGCGGCCGGGCAGCGGCAGCCGGCGCAGGATGCGCCGCTCCCACAGGTCGAGCACCAGCACGGCCCGAGCGCCGTTCAGCGCGACGTAGAGCCGATCGTCGGCATCCACGGCGAGACCGCGGGGCCGGGCCAGGGCCTGGGCCGGGGACACCGGCGCGAAGTCGCCGAGCGGCGGGTCGACGGCCGCGAGCAGGGGCACCGGAGCCGGGCCAGGGTGGCTCGGCGCCAGCGGGTCATGGGCCGCCCATAGTAGGCGCTCCAGGCCGCCGGCCGCGCTCAGGCTGTGATAGAGCCGGCAGTGCCCGTCGAACGCCAGCCCACCGCCGCGGGCCGGGGCCGACTGGACCTCGGCGGAAGCCTCCGGCACATCGTCCCACGCGAGCTGGACGACGCCGCCGACCAGGGCCAGGTCCTCGAAGGAGGCCCGCACCCAGAGGTCGGTGCCCTGCATCAGCGCGAAGCCGGGATCGGCGTCCTGCAGCACGGCCATCAGCAGACCTCCCGCACGATCGGCACCGGCACCGCGACCCGCGGGGGGGCGTGCGGGTCCTCGGGCGGCGCGAGCGGCGTGCCCGGGGGCGGCAGCGGCGTGTCCTTCGAGACCACGGCGATGTCGGTCAGCCACGGCACCTCGTAGGGCGCCAGGGTCACCGAGGTCACCGGATCGCTCCAGGCCCCGCTGTCCGGGTCCCGGCCTGCCAGCTGCAGGCCCTCCAGGTACTCGACGCCCTCCACCTGCAGGGCCGCCGCCTCCAGCTCGGGGCCGTGGACGCGCCGGCCCAGGGGCCAGCCCCGTCCCTCGGGGCCATAGGGTGGCAGCGGGGCCAGGTATTGGCGCAGCAGCAGCTCCACCCAGCGGCGCACGGCCTCGACCCCGTAGCCGGGCTTGACGGCAACTGCCACGGACACCGCCACCTGCCGGTACGTGGGCCCAACGACATACAGCTCGGTGGTCACCAGCCGGCGGGCGTCCAGCCAGGCGCACACCTGCTCGATCAGCCAGCGGTCCGGACGCGGCGCATCCGGCTGCTTGGGGTCTTCCCCGGGCCAAACGACGACGGTGACCACACCGGCTCGCTCCGGGGTCAGGCTCGGGGCATGAAAGCGCGGCAGGCACTCGGCACGGGCCACCCCCCCGCTCGGGGTGGCCAAGGCCAGCTCCTGGAAGTCGCCGGTCGTGACCGCCCGGTCGCGTCGGCGCAGCTCGCCGGGGATGCGGTCCAGAGCCCGCTCGATGGCCTCGGTGTCGGCGCCGCCGGTGAGCCGCAGCGGGTTCTCGACCGTCACGCCGTTGACCAGGATCTTGCCGACCGCCTTGGCCGGCAGATTGCCGCGGCTGCCGCCGCCCCAGCGATACTCCAGCGCGCGAATGCGCTCGCCGATCTGGGGCGGGCGGCCCTGCTCGCCATCACCGAAGCGGATCTCGCCGGTGTCCGGGTCGCAGCGGAAGTGGCGGTCGTCCGGACCGCTCAAGTAGAAACCGTCCACCTCGGTCCAGGCCCGCCAGCCGCTGGGCTCCTCGACCTCGATGCGGGCGCTGCCGGCCAGCACCGGGTGCCGGATCAGCCCGAAGCGCTGGCCGGGCTGGCCAGTGCCGGTGCCCAGATACTCCGGGCGGGCCTTGACGCATTGGCGGGCCTGCACGGCGTTGGCCACCAGCAGCACGCAGCCCGGTAGGTCACCGCCGTCCACGCGGAAGGCCTTGAGCCAGCACAACAGCTTAGCCTCGGTGTCGTCGTCGAGCAGCGGCGGCCAGGCGCCGGTGCCGCCGCGCTCCGGGTCGGACTGGGCCGGCGGGCCGATCGGGGCCAGATCCTTGGGCAGGCGCAGCCGCACGATGCCTTCCCGGGTCAGGCCCGCGGTGGTGTCGCCGGCCAGCTGCAGGGAGCGGTAGCTGGGCGTGTCGTCGGCGCCGTCGGTCAGGGAGATCTGCCAGTCCACGGCCGGCCCCCGGGGCGGCGGCCCCTCACCGGGACAGGGTGGCGTCGTCTGCATGGACTGGTACTGGGTCGCCGGCACGAAGGCCAGATTGACGATGCCGCCGCCGAGCTTGCTCAGCGTGCCCGGCTTGAAGCCCTTCTCCTTCGTCAGCGCCACCCACAGGGTGCTGTCCACGGTCGCGGCCAGGTCCGCGACCGGGCCGTCGGCGGCGCGCGGCACCAGCGCGTTGATGTAATAGTCCGGCTCAGCGCCGTCGGGCAGGTCGCTCAGGGCCTGGACCGTGCGCACGGCCATCTCGTAGACCTCGGGCTCGGTGTCGAAGTTCGGCGCCGCAGTCCGCACCCGGGCCACCCCCTGGGCGGCCAGTGGCCAGACCTGGGCCTCGGTCAGGGTCTCGAAGGCCAGGTCGCCGGCGCGCGCCTCGCTGCCGATGGGCGCGAGCACGCCTTCATGCTGCTCGGTGATGAGCCGCAGCAGGCCCTGGGACGGCAGGGCCGGGCGCATCGGCACATCGAGCCGATGCAGGAATTCGAGCTTGGTGGCCTCTGGGATCTGGTTGAACCGATAGAGCAGGTTCTCGCCCAGGAACGCGAACAGCTCCAGCAGCGTGATGCCCGGGTCGGACGGATTGTGGTCCGTCCACTCCGGCGTGTAGACCGGGATGCGCCGGATCAGCTCGTCGCGCAGCTGCTGGTAGGAGCGGTCGTCCAGGATCGGGCTGGGCAGCGGCATGACGTCACTCCAGATAGAAGGGGTAGACGAGGGTGTCCCGGCGCCCGTCGAGCAGGTGCGCATAGGCGATCTCGACGATCACCAGGGCCGGGTCGTCGCCGGGGGTCACGGCCACCGACTCCACGTCGATGCGCCCCTCCCAGAGCGCCAGGGCACGCGCCACCTCCTGCTGGATCAGGGCGCGGGTGGCTGCGGTATTGGGCTTCATCAGGAAGGTGCGCAGGCCGCAGCCGAAGTCCGGGCGCATCAGGCGCTCGCCGGGCTCGGTCTCCACGATGATCAGGATCGCCTGGCGCACCTTCTCGGGGCCGTCCGCATAGGGCAAGGCGCCGGCCCGGTTGGGAGTGAGGGGCAGGGACCATCCGCGCCCGAGCAGGCGGCGGCTGTCCACGGGGCTGCGGGTCGCCATCAGGCTGCCCCCTCCGGCGTGCGCCGGGGCTCGTATTGCAGGTCCGCGGACAAGTCGCCGCGCACCGGCGGGTCCGCGGCCACGTCGCTCGGCAGGTCATCGATACCCTCGACGACGCCCACCAGGTCCGCCAGCGGGACATTGGATCTGCGCTTGAGCTCGGTCTCGGCCTTGCCGCGATCCATGCCGTAGCTGACCGAGAAGGCGCCGGCGGCGGCATCGGCGAGCCCGTCGTTGAGATCGCCGGCGTCGAAGCCAAAGCTCGCCGGGAATTGCGCATCCAGGCTGATGCCGGCATCGGCAACGATGCCGAGCTGATCGTCGAGCACGTCGAGCTTCAGCTCCAGGCCCGCATCCAGCGACAGCTGGGGCGGGATGCAGAGCTTGAAGGCGAGCAGGAACCAGAGCCCGAAGACGAATACGACGATGGGCAGGAAGATGTTGAATACGAACAACGCCACGATCGTGATCAGCGGGATCGAGATGAAGCAGATGGACTGCCCGCCCATCCTGCCGCTGGTGCAGACCCCATCGACGACATCGGGCGCCAGGGCCTGGGGCTGAATGACCTTGACCGGCGAGAACTTGCCGAGCGGCTTCTGGGTGGCCTGGGCGGCCAGCTCCGCCAGGTTCGGCATCTGGATCGTGGTCGGCCGATTGCTGGTGCCCTGCAGATCGAACTGGGGCGCGAGCCGGTAGCGCTCGGTGGCCCGGCTCCAGATCAGCTCGCCGTGGCAGTCGGGGGCCTCGCCGCGGGGGCAGCGAGGGTCGTGGCGGCGCACGAAGCAGCGGATCTCGTAGGTGGTCTCGGCGTCGAAGCGGGCCTTGCCGAAGGTGTCGGTGTCGAAGCTCGCGGTGGGCAGCACGCCGTAGTAGATGGTCCGCCCGGTGGCGTCGTGGCCGGGATTGGCCGGGTCCGGGAACAGGGGCCACATCCGGAGCCAATGCTCCACCAGATCCTGGGGCTCCTCCTCGACCACCCGCCAGCTGCCGATGCGCTCCTGGGCGCCGGGCACCCAGCCCTCCCGGACCCATTGGGCCCCGGAGGCGCTGCGCCAGGCCTCGAGCTGGCCGTAGAGCTCGGCGCGCTTGTGGGTCAGCTCGGGCAGACTCGGCTTGGAGAGCCGGAACAGGGCGCGCAGCCGGGCCGTCAGCGTGCGGCGGTTGCCGCAGCTGCAGCCCTGGCCCGTTTGGTCGGCGATGGCCGCCTCGACGGCCACCAGGCTCTTGACGATGGCCCGGGCCTGGGGCTTGGCCGCCTGCGGGTATGACAGCCAGCGGCGCCGCACCACCAGGCCCGCCTGGCAGACCTCCCGGGCCTGCGGCGACGGGAAGCCGGCCAGGTCGCAGTGCAGCTCGCAGACCACCAGGTAATGGCGGCTGTGGGTGTCCAGATAGATCTTGCGCATCCCGGTCGGGTGCAGGCTGGCCACCGAGGGCTTGTCGTCGCCGGCGGCGTTCTTGGGGAACAGGGCCGGAATCTTGCCGATCAGGTCCGTGGCCACCGGTGCCGGAGCCTCCACCAGCTTGACCTCGCTCACCTCGTCGACGCCGGGCAGGAACTTCAGCGAGTGCTGGGGATCGGCGATGAAGTCAGCGATCCAGCGGTCGGACGCGAACTTCTGGAACGCCGGCGCGGTGGTGCGCCCGGAGCTCGCCACCCCGGCCCGGGGCCAGCGGTACCAGGGTGCGACCAGGACCCACGGGTGCGCGCTCACCAGATGTTCCCCGCACCGGGCGTGTACGAAGACGACACGACCGAGGTCGCGATCAGCGTCGTGCACTGCACGGTGCCGTCGAAGGTGGCCATTGGGGCATGAACGTTCATCATCGAGGCGGTGACCTCCACGGTGCTGTTGGCATCGATCTTGACCTGCCCCCCGGCGTTCATCGTCAGCTTGCAGCCGTTGCTGTGCTCCAGGGTGACCTCCTGGGAGGCATCGCTGAGCACCAGCGTGTGGCCGCTGGCGGTCGAGAGGGTGATCTTCGCGGCGCCCTCGGTATCGTCGAACTCGAGCACCGAGCCGGAGCGGGTCTTGATGACGCGCAGGTTGTTGGCAGCCTCCGGCGTGACCGGCTGGCGCTCGCGCCCGTTCCACGCGGCGCCGACGATGTAGGGCCGGCGCAGGCAGCCGGCCTCGAAGCCGACCACCACCTGGGTGTCCACCTCCGGCAGCACCTGCAAGCCCTGGTCGTCATCGGCGTACGGGGACAGCAGGGTCGCCCAGGCTCGCACCGTGTCGCCGTCGCCGCCGAGCCAGGGCAGGCTGACCTCGATGCGGCCCAGATCGTCCGGGTCCACCAGGTCCGTGACGATGGCCGGGTAGAGGCCGAAGTAGCGGGGGGCGCCCCCGTCCGGATGCAAGCCGCTGCTCATGGCCGGGCCTGCGCGTTGCCGACGCTCGGGCGCTCCGCCGTGAAGCGGGTGCGGAAGCCGTCGGTTAAGTCGTAGGTGTGCAGCACACGGGTCACGTAGTAGCCGCCGCCCTCGAAGGGGCCGCCGACCCGCTCCAGGCGCAGCCGCGAGCCGACGATCATGTCGGCGCTGCCGTCGCTCTGGCCCTGCACGGTCACGAAGGCCCGGGCTCGGCGCAGCATCTCGGCACGCGCCCAGTCGGTGGCCTCGGCGGTGGTCAGCGGCACCTCCCGGACCCGGTAGGAGACGCGCTCGCCGAAGGCCTGGGAGAGAATCTCCGGGCCGCTGCGCCCGCCGGCCATCTCGGCCTGGATGGCATCACCGGTGGCCTCCTCATCGATGCTGTCCCGGGCCGCGGCGTCGAAGCCGCTGACCTTGACGCTGGTGCGCTGGTGGGCCAGATCCGCCCGTGCCTCGATGGACAGCAGGTGGTTGCCCCGCACCAGGGTCAGCTCGGTGCCGGTGCGCTGGTCCCGGGTCTTGAAATGCAGCGTGCCGTCGGCAATCCAGACCTCCGCGCGGATCAGACGCGCGCGCTCGCGCAGGAAGGCCAGGTCGCTCTGGTTCCACTGCTGGACCCGGTCGTAGGTCGGGCCGTCGGCGTCGGCCTCGACGGGTATGCCGTGCTCGCCGGCAATGGCCTTGGCAATGTCCGAGTCGCTAATCTGCTCCCAGGTCTTCATGCGCCGGGTCATGCGCAGGTCCATCAGCCGGTCTTCGGCCAGCACCAGGACCTGGGGCTCGCGGTCCGGCAGAAAGCTGGCCTCCAGGGCACTGATGGCGCCGCTGAAGATGGTCCGCGCACCGGTTCCGGGGCCGATGGAGACCTCGAAGGACTTGCCGAAGTCCAGGATGCGCCCGTCGAGGTACAGCAGGGCCTCCTGCTCTCCGCCGGGCACCGGACCCTGGGCGCTGAAGCGCGCCGCGCAGGTCTCCAGTCCGTGGGTATCCGCGCTGACTTCCAGGCGCACCAGGTCCCGACCCAGCACCCCCTGGACCTGCCCGTCGACCTTGAACACCGGAGCGGTGGCCGGGAACAGGTTTTCAGTCATCGAAGCCCTCCGCGGCCGTGCGTTGCTGGTCCGCGAGCAGCCGGCAGAGCTGCTCGCGCAGGCGCGCCTGGGCCTCCCAGTCCGGTGCCGCGGCAGCCGCGGTGCCGGCGGCGGGCTGCGGCTCCACCGAAACTTCGCTGGTCAGCTCGTCGACGTGGGTGGTCATCGGGTGTCCTGTTCGGCTGTATGCGCCGCGTCTGTGCCGGTTGGGAAGAAGACCCTCCGCCCCTGTGCGGCTTCGCGGCGCGCTTCGTATGGCATGCTCACGATCGCGTGGGCCGGGCTCATGCACATGGGAAACGTCCTAGGGCCGCCGCGGCGGTGGGCAGGCACAGCGGCACTGAAGGGCGCTGCGGCGACGCTCCGCGCGTGTTGGCGCCGGGGCGGTGACAGGCAGGGCGCGCCAGCGCGGCACCTGGGGGTCGTCGGTGGTCGGCGGCAGACCCAGATCGCCCTGGGCTCGGTCCCGGGCAGCCTGGCCGTAACTCGGCCGCAGGGGCACGCCGAGGCCGAAGCTGACGGCGCGCGGATCGGTGCGCGGCGGCGGCGGAGCCGATGGGGCACTGGTGCCGGGGGCCGGCAGCCCGGTGCGCGTCAGCGGCACACGAGGCTGCTGGGGCATGCCGGGGCGAGCCGGGGCCGGGGCCGTGCCGGGGGCAGCCGGGATCGCCACGGAGCCCCTCGCGCCCGCGGCGCTCGCGGTTCCATCCCCGGAGCCGCTAGAGCCCGGCACCGCGGCTTCGGCGCTGCCGGTGGTCGTGCGGCCGGAGGCCGCTGTGGCGGTCGCCGGGGACTTGGGGTCCGCGAAGGCGGCCTTGGCTGCCCGCGCCCCGGCCTCCGCGTAGGCGCCCTTGACGGCTTCGATGGCCGGCCCGAGACCGCCGGCCGCGGAGAGCTGGAAGCCTGCCGCCGCAGGCAGTCCGCCGGCAGATGTCGTGGCGCCGGCCGCGGCCGGTGCGCCGAGCCCCAGCCGGCCGCCACCGACACTCGACAGGCCGGTACCGCCTTGGTTACCGGCGCGGCCTTCCAGCTGGGCGCTGAGCCCGAAGCCGCCGAGATCGGCGCCGAAGCTGGCTGTGCCAGACATCCCGCTGCCGACCCCGATACCACCTCCGATGCCGGCGCCGCCGGACAGGCCGAGCCCCAGGTTGACATCGGCACCGAGTCCGAAGCTCGCCGACACCCCGGCGGAGACACCGGCCGATTGTCCGGCTGACAGGCCGACGCCGAGCCCGGCCCCGAGGGAGGCGCTGAAGCCGATCTCGACGCCGGCCTCGAGGGACAGCGTGGCGCCGAGTTCCGCCGACAGGCCCCGCCAAGCGCCGGGGTCGAGCCCCATCCGGCTGGCGAAGTCCGCAGCGCTTTCGCCTGCCAGTGCGGTTCCGACCCGGTCGGTGCCGCTGCCGGAGGTCCCCGGCGCACCGCTGGCGGCCGCGGTCGGCGTCGGGGTGTCATTCGCCTTATTGGCCCCGGAGCCCGATTCGAGCAGCTCGTAGCGGGCATCCTGCTCTTTGATGCTGAGCCCACACTTGGCGCGCAGCGGCGTGCCGTCCGCGGCGAAATGGTCGATGTCGATGCTGACGCTCTCGACGATGCCTTCGATCTTGATGGCGCACCAATGGAAGCGCACTCGCGGCGGCGCCTGCTTGTCCTCGCCCTTGGCCCGGGGCAGCGCGAAGCGCTCCACCAACTGGGTCTTCTCCAGCACCGAGCGGGGGCTCGCGGTCGTGCCCTCGTCGGCGGTATCGAAGACCAGCTCCAGCGTCAGCATCCTAGAGCCTGAGCCCAGGTACTGACTTTGAGGCCGCGTCTGGGCATTGCCGCTGTCGGCCTGGTTCGATAGTTGGAGCTTGAGCGTCGTCGGATTGAACTGGACCTCCATGGGCTTGGAGAGGTCCTTCGGCTTCTTGGGATCGCCGCCGATCTCCGTCAACGTGGCCTTTTCGAGCTTGGGCATGTCGGTCTCGGTGGATTCATGGACAAAGGCTCGTACACGTCATTACTCGTCGTGGTCGTGTACTCTTCGTACTCGTTCCCAAGCTCCGCTCGGGAATGCGGGGGCGAAGCTCTGCTTCGCGTCACCCGCCCGACAGGCAGCGCTGCCCGAGCCGGGCTTCCCTCCCGCCACGCGCCCCGTGGGCACGCGCAGAGGGGGCGCCGCCACTCGGCGCGCCAAAAACCAGGCTCTCAAGCGTCGCGTGAGAGCCAGTGGAGTCGACACAGCGCGCGCGGAGCCGAGGCGCCGGGACAGGTGCGCCTGCTGCCGACGCCGTTGCGTTGCCGCGCTACGCATCGCCCAGCCTCAAGCCCTCGTGGGCAATGGTCAGCTCTTCGATGGCAATCTCGCCGGTCTTCGCATTCAGGGCCGGCCCCGAGATCTTGGCCGGCAGGCCGCGGTCGAAGGTCCACACCGCCCTGACATCGGCACCGGCCCCGAGCACCTCGACGACGCCGTTGTAGCGGCGTACCGGCCGCTCTCCGGAGACCACCGACTGCAGCCAGGACCAGAGGTCGGCGTTGACCTCGCCGCCGCTGTAGAACATGCCCCGCTTGAGCACCAGGTTGCTGTACTTGCCGCGCCCAACCCGGCGGATGACGCCGTCGTTGCGCCCGCCCTCCTGGTACTCCTGCACATCCATCTCCACGTCCAGGCCTGTGCATTCCTGAAAGCCGCCGTCGCCCAGGGCCTTGCCGGCCGGGGCGCCGGCCGGGGCCAGCGCGCCGGATACCGCCTGGGGCGCCTCGTAGAGCCGCACCCAGAAATTGAACGTGCGCAGCAGCGTCGGCTCAGCCATTGCCCTGGGCCTCATTGATGGTGAGCGTGCCGTCGCCGGCCCGGTCGATGCGCAGCACGATGAATTCCAAAGGCTCCGCAGGTGCCACGCCGACCTCGGCCGTCATGCGGCCCTGGTCCAGCGCGTAGGGCGGGTTCAGCGTTTCGTCGCAGCGCACGAAGAAGGCCTCGGCCTCGGTGGCACCGCGGAAGGCCCCATGACGATAGAGCTCCCGCAGATAGGTCGTGAGCAGCCGGCGCACGGTCCGCCAAAGGGCCGGGCCGTTGGGCTCGAACACGGCCCACTGCATCTGGGCCAGCAGCACCCGGCGCAGCTGGATCATCAGCCGGCGCACGGAAAGCTGCCGGTAGGCCGGGTCCCGGGACAGGGTGCGGGCGCCGGTCAGCCGGATGCCGTCGCGCTCGCGCATGAAGCAGTCGACGCCGGCCTGGTGCAGCTCACCGTGCAGCTCGGGGGACAGTTGCACCAAGGCCTTCACGACCCGGGCGGCGATCTGGTTGGCGGGACCGTAGTGCACACCGAAGGCGAGCTCCCGGTCGGCGATCACGCCGGCGGCCACCGCGCACGGCGGCAGGTCGATCAGGGCGTCGCGGTCGTCGTCGCGGCGGGTGACCAGCAGCCAGGGGTGGTAGGCGGCGGCATAGGAGGACCCCAGCGCGCTGCGCCAGCGGCGCACCCGCGCAGGGTCGAGCCCGGGCGGGATGTCGATCAGGGCCACCAGGTCCGCCAGGCTCTCGGCGAAGTCGATCAAGCGCTGCTGCAGCGCGATGATGGTGTCGAGGTCCGCGATCGGGTCCAGGTGCAGGCCGGGCAGGTCGTCCTCGGCAAGCCCTTGAGCTCGGCTCCCGGTGATCGTCACGCAGGGCCTGAAGGTGGGACCGGCCAGCGTCACCGGAGACAGGATCGACTGCCGCTCGGCCAGAGGCTTGGGCGAGTAGAGATCCGGCACGCACAGGCTCGCGGGCCGCAGGCCGCCGATGCCCTCGCTGTCGCGGTGGGGCACCAGGCAGCAGATGCCGTTTCCGGGCTCGCCGTCATCGGGGCTCCAGCCGGGATCGAAGAAATCCGCGGGCACGATGTCAGCCCACCGGTCCGCGGGCGTCCCGGCGTTGAAGCGGGCCAGCGGCGGCGGGATCAGCCGGGCGTCGCTCGGGCGGATCTCGCCGCGCGCCCAATCGTGCTCGGGCCAGGCCAGCTGCGAGGCGTCGCACAACACCTGGGCGAGCCAGCGCGGGTGGCCGAAGGCGAGGCCGAGCCCGGTGTGGTGCTCGGTGCGACCATCGCCGTCGTCGAGGGTCAGCTCGGCTTCCACTAGCTCGAAGCGTGGTGCGCCGGCGGGCAGGGCCGTGTCCGGCAGGGCCAGAGTGACATGGCCCGGGCGGGCGCCGTCGGGGACCTCGATCAACCGGCTGACGAAGCACAGCACCTGTATGCCGTCCGGGTAGGTGGCCCGCAGCAGGGCGCCGGCGCTGAGCCTTGCGCCCGGGCCGAGGCGCAGGCCGCCGCTCTGGGGTGTCAGGTCGATGGGGCTGGTCGTGAAGGCCAGGGCGGCGGTCAGGTCAGCGCCCCAGGTGCCCTCGTTGCGGGCGGTCAGACCGATGGTCGTCTGGACCCCGCCCAGCACGCTACGGGCGACGCCGGCATCGTTGCGCGGATCACCGGAGCCATAGTTGTGGACGATGCGGGTCACCAGGGCCCGCTGCCCGCCGTTCTCGAAGTAGGCGGCCACCGCATAGGGCAGCCGGCCGGGGCCCTCGAAGCCGCCGAAAATGCGCTGATACGCGTCGAAGCTCCGCACTTCCACCGCGACACTGCGCAGCCGCGGGCGCTCCGGCTCCACATACGGCACGTCGCCGGGCCAGAAGCGTCCGTCGACCTCGTCGCCGGCCACCGGCACTCGGGCCGGGCCGCGGGGCGCGACGCCGGCGAAGGCGCACAGGTCCAGCTGCACGGCGCTCAGCGTGGGGGGCTGGGACCGTGGGGCCAGGTAGAGGCCGGGTGCGCCGAGGCGGATCGGGGGCGCGGTGCTCATGCTTCAGCCCCCAGCCGCCGGCCGTCCCCCAGGAAGCTCGCGGGCAGCGGCGGCAAGCCCTGCATCGGCAGGCAGGCGGGCATCACTGGTACTCGATGCCTTCGTGGACCAGGCTCAGCTCTTCCATGGCCACCTCGCCGCCGCCCTTGGCGGCCAGGGTCGGCCCCGTGTACTTCTTGGGCTGGGCATTGCGCAGCGTGAACACCGCCACCTCCTGGCGCGCCTCGTCGAGCAGCGAGATGCGGACCTGGCGCGGGTCAGCGGTGCCGTCACGCACCCCTTTGATCCAGTTGAACAGGTCCACGGAGCCCACGAGACCGCGCTTGAGGGTCACGTCGTCCACCTTGTGGGTGTTCGGCACCTTGCGCACGGTGTTGAACTTCTCGTTGCCGTTGCGGTACTCGGAATAGCTGATGTCGTATCCGAGCCCGGAGACGTCCGAGAAGGCGCCGACGACGACGCCCGGCTCCCCCGTCCCCTGATCACCGCCGAGGGCCACGAGGAAGTTGAAAGCGCCGTAGGGGTTGTCGCGAAATGTCGCCATGGAAGCCTCCGGTTAGACCTTCGAATCCGCTGTCCACTGCCCGATGCGGAAGATCACGAACTCCGCGGGCTTGACCGGCGCCATGCCGATGAGACAGATCATCCGGCCATTGTCGAGGTCGTTCTGGGTCATCGTGGTGCGGTCGCAGCGCACGAAGTAGGCGTCCTCGGGCTTGTCGCCGAGCAGGGCGCCGTCGCGCCACAGCACCAGCAGGAAGTCCTCGACCATCTGACGGATGTTTCCCCACAGCCGCGGGCCGTTGGGCTCGAACACGGCCCACTGGGAGCCCTTGTCGATGGAGTGCTCCACGTAGATGAACAGACGGCGCACGTTGACGTACTTCCACTCCGGGTCCGAGCTCATGGTGCGCGCGCCCCAGACCCGGTTGCCGCGGCCCTCGAAGAAGCGCAGGGCATTGATGCCCTCCGGGTTCAGCACGTCCTGGCGGCCCTTGTTGATGTTGATCTCGAAGCGGTTCAGACCCCGCACGACCTCGTTGGCGGGGGCCTTGTGGACGCCCCGCTCGATGTCGTTACGGGCATAGATGCCGGTGACGAAGCCCGACGGGGGCAACAGCAGGCGGCGCTGGGGGGCGCCCTGGGCGGGGCGCTCGTTGGGATCGAGGATCTCGATCCAGGGGTGGTAGATGGCCGCGTACTTGCTGTCGAACTTGCCGCGGAAGGCGCGAATCTCGGTCATCGAGGCGTTGCGCGGGCCGTCGACGACGGCAATGCGGTAGCGCATCTGCTCGCAATGCTGGATCAGCCGCTGCATGGCCAGGAAGTGCTGATCGTCGCTTGCAAGCACGGCACCGTCCGGCATGGCGACGATGGCGATGTCGTCCACATCGTCGAGGGCATAGAGGCCGGTGGCCTTCTGCTCGGCGTGATCCGGGTCGGCTTCCCGACCGTTGAAGGTGTTGCGCTCGGTGGAGCTCTCCACCAGCGGCAGCTGGCCGTCGTTGCCGCCGGTGAGGCGCGGGCTCGTATTCTGCTGCAGCGCCACCGCGAGCTGGGCGGGCATGAAGCGCATCTGCTCGACGGTGGCGCCGTCGCCGGCCGGGTCCCAGTCCAGCCAGACGACGGCGTTCTCGTCCTCCGGGTCTTCCAGCTGCAGGATGCGCCCGATATAGCGTTTTTGATCCGGCCCCGTGGCCAGCTCGTCGTAGACGTCGAGGCGATCAGCCGTGACCCGCACCTGCACCTGCAGCTCCACCAGCCCGATGTGATCGCCCGGGTTGACGGTCACGTCAGTGCCGTCGCCGCGGAAGCTCTGGCGGCCCTCGGTGTCGAGCTCGACGACGGCCAGGTCGGCAGGATTCAAGTCCGTGTTGCCGAGCGGAATCGCACCGCCGGCGGGAATGATCTCGACCACCGAGCCGGCGCGCACCCGAGTTGCCTGAATGCCCCAGTTGTGGCGGGGGTCATCGTCCGGGTAGACGTCTGCGAAATCCACGGCAAGGTTCTTGCTGCGGCGCACCAGGGTCTGCGCATGGGCATTGCCCATCGCGCCGGGCCAGCGGGCACGCCAGGTCGCCGTGAAGGTGCCGGTGACGTTGACCGGCCGGGATGCGCGGCCGTTGGCTCCGTTGATGGCGCTGAACACCCGCGAGACGTAGACCCGCTTGCCGCCGTTGGCGAAGAAGGCCCGCACCGCGTGGCCCAGGAAGCACTCGCGCGGCGTGTTGTTGGCCAGGGTCAGCCGTTCGATGCCGCCGTAGACGCGCTCGAACTCGGTGTAGCTGGTGATCAGCCGGGGCTCGATCGCCAGCGGGCCGTCGGCGTAGTAGGTCGGGCCGTAGTGGGCCAGGCCGACCATGCCGGTGGTGCTGGTCGGCACTCCCTCGATGGACTTGGAGCGGAAGCTGACTTCCTCGACGTAGACGCCGGGAGAGAGATATTCAGGCATCGGTGGCCTCCATCGGTCGGTCCTCGTGCGGGCTTGACGGGCGTTTGATCACGGGGGCTTGCTTCATGGGCTCTGGGCTCTGGGCTCTGGGCTCGGGTGCAATTGATAGAGGGGCCAGCGCTCTAGGGGCTGAGGGGCGGCAGGTCGGTGAGCAGGCGGCCGTAGGTCAGCGCGACCCGCACCGGGGTCGCCGGCGCGCTCCAGCCGACCGGCGGAAAGGCCCCGTCCGCCACCGGGTCCGGGTCGCCGCTCGCCGACAATTCCTCTACTGGAAGGTCCCACAGGCCGTCTGTGTCGCGCTGGGCCTGGGGTGGCAGCGGATTGGGCGGAAGCGGGGCATAGACCAAGAGATCCAGCTCCAGGGGCCGTGCCAGCGTGACCATCGGCGACGCGGCGGGGGCCGGCTGCAGCAGAAATTCGCCGCGGTCGTCGGCGTGGGCGCGGCCCACTGGCGGGTCCCCGGGGGCAGCCGCAGGCCGGCGCGCCTCGATCCGCGCCCAACGCACCGGGATGCCTGCCTGCTCGACCCGGCCCCGCAGGCCGGTGATGGCCTCGCTGATCGGGTAAGCGGCCCCCGGGAACAACACCGGCTGGCGGGCGCGCCGGGCCAGCGGCAGGGCGTCGGCCTGGTCCGCGCTTGGAATGGTGACCCGCAATCGGCGCGGAACGATGCGGCGGCGGTCGGTCTGCGGTTTGTAGCCGGGAGGATCGTGGGGCTCGCCGATATCGCATAGTCGCAGCTGCAAGGTCACCGGGACGTCGGGGTCGTCGAGCATCACGTACAGCCGGGAGCGGTGCCGCACCAGGCGGGGGTGGGGCAGCCCTGGGGGGGCCGGTTCAACCAGGATCTGCAAGCGGTGGCCGATACGGGCGCCGCGGCACGGGTCCATGGGCTCGATCCCCAAGGCAAGCCGATGCACGCGCTCCGAGAAGCGGGCGGGCAGGGACAGGTTGGTCATCGTTGCGGCTCCGGAACCAGCCCCCCAACGTAGGTGCGCACCGGCGGCTCCGGGTGGGCCGTGCGACCGTCCAGGCGCAGCACGCGGGCCAGGTAAGGCACCGAGAGCCGGTAGTCCATCGGCAGGGAGTCGAAGGTCCGCATCAGGGCGTCGGTCGGAATCTCCTCGAGGACCAGCTGCAGCCCCTCGCCGACGGCCCAGTCGCCCGTTGGCTCCAGCAGCGGGCCGGACAGGATCGGCGTCTCCTCCAGGCACTGCATGGTGTGTCCCAGGATCAAATGCTCGTGCTCCGCGTTGTCCGACCAGGGCGTCAGCAGGTAGTGCAGATCGAGGGCCAGATGGGCGCGTCCTTCCACGGCCCCGGCGGCAGACCATGCGGCACGCATGGCCTTGTTGAAGTCGACCCGGTACAGGAACACCGACAGGGCATGATTGCCGAGCGCGGTCTGGACCTGGGATTCCTCGAAATCGGGCGTGCGCGCCAGCACCGCCTGGGTGCGGTGGCTCGGGACCGGCTGCGCGTCCTCGAAGCAGTGATTGAGCAGTCGCACGATGCTCCGACCAACGGCGGCGATGGAGGCGGAGCCGGCCATCGGCTAGGAGTGCCCGTCCTTGCGCGACCTAGCGGCCGAGTCCCGTGGCAGGCGGTACAGGTGCTTTCCGCCCGCGGTCGGCTGGACCTCGACCTCGGCCCTCGCGGCCAGTAGGTCTAACGTCGCCTGGACCTGAGCGAGGCTGTCCATCAGCCGCTGGCGCTTGATCCACCAAACAGCGATGCCTTGCGGCGTATCGGCCGCGTCCGGGTGGGCTCGAAGGTAGCGCAGGATGTCCTCGGCCAAGTTCTCGAGTTCCGGGTTAACGCAGCTGCCCATGGGATCGTCACTCGCCTGGTTTTGGGCTCGGTGGAATCGAGTACGCAACTGGCGTACCACGCCTCAGCGTCTCGGAAGTGACTGTTCAGCAACGTATCGGTCGCTATGAGGGAGACGTGTCTGGGTCACGGCCGACCCACCTCGCAGCGCGGCGGCGCGCCCGAAGCCGTTGAGTGGCATGAACATCGCGCGTCGTGGCGATGGTCCGTCCCGGGCGGGTCGTCGAGGACCCGCCTGCGACGCGATGGGGCAGCCGCGACGGACGCCGCTCGTCCCAGCGTGTGCGGCGAAATGGAGCGTCGCGACTTGCGCTGCGCGACGTTGCCGGGAACGGGTCGATGATCACTGGATGCCGGAGGGATGCCAGCGTGCGCTGATTGAGCTCTCATCGCGCAGACGAGCGCCGGGCGATCCATCACCGGCGTAGAAGTGGATATGGGGGAACCGGTGCAGGCTCCGCCTGCCGCGCGGGCGCGCCAAACGCCAGATGGAGGCTACAAGCGGACCGCGATGACTAGCGCATCCGGAATTCGTCACCCGTGTCGGGAAGGGGGTCAGACCCTGAGGTATCCCCAATAAAAAGCTATCCGATACAATCGACTAGAGAAGCAATCTAAAGAGAAAATGAACATGCATGGGGTTTGACGGTCCACAACGGGCGACCAAACCTGCGGAGGACCCCCCATGCATGCACTGACGATTCTACAGCGTTGTGTCGCGCCGTTGCTCGCCGGCATCCACCGTCGGCGCCTGAGCGTGCTGCTTGAAGCCGTCGCCGCGACGGTCAGCGGCCCGCGGCTGACGCTGACCAAGATCGGCCGACGCTTCGGCGGCGCGTCGGACCTGCGCCATCGCATCAAGCGCGCCGATCGGTTGTTGGCCAACCGGCATCTGCGCGGCGATGCCAAGCAGATCTATGCGGCGTTGGCGCGGATGCTGCTCGCCGGCGTGGCCGAGCCGCTGATCGTCATCGATTGGAGCGATCTGAAGGAGGACCAGTCGCTGCACCTGCTGCGGGCCTCGGTGCCGGTGGGTGGGCGCAGCCTGACGCTGTACGAGGCGGTCCACACGCAGCGCAACCTCGGCAACCGCCGGGTGCAGCATCGGTTCCTGCAGCAGCTCAAGGCGCTGCTGCCGGCGACGGCGGAGCCGATCATCGTTGCCGACGCTGGTTTCAAGGTGCCGTTCTACCGCGAGGTCGAACGACTGGGCTGGCGCTGGGTCGGGCGCGTGCGCGGGCGCGACACTATCAAGCTCAAGCACCGCTGGCGCAGCTGCAAGCGCCTCTTCGCGGAGGCGACCACCACGGCGACGGCGCTCGGCATCGGCGAGTGGGTGCGCAGCAATCCGCTGCGTGCCGCCTTCGTGCTGATACGCAAGCCCAAGCAGGGACGCCGGGCGAAGACGGCCGCGGGCAAGCGCTCGCGCTCGAAGAAGAGCCTGCAAGCCGCCCGCAATGCCCGTGAGCCGTGGCTGCTCGTGGCCTCGACCCGGCTTGCCGACTGGCCGGCGAAGCGCCTGGTCAGGGTCTATCGCCAACGGATGCAAATCGAGATCGACCAGTCATGCTGCCTCCATAAAAGTCAACTTACGGGGGTGTTGGCGCGCTTTTCGCCGTCGGCACCTTGCTGTCGCGTCTGGGAACGCGGCGCATGGCGTCGGTGGCGTAGGCG
>Ga0316576_10000218_pt1 | contig 24284 bp, 17 predicted proteins | sample S0NA_FD_203075 | JGI IMG/M metagenome (GOLD analysis project Ga0316576, IMG submission 203075) | Rhizosphere microbial communities from salt marsh grasses in Alabama, United States - S0-2_050615r3r5 | ecosystem: Host-associated > Plants > Roots > Rhizosphere | place: USA: Alabama | collected...
ACGCGGCGGCGAGGATTGCCGGTCCCTCGTAGAGGATCGCGCCCCGTCGGATCGGTCGGCCCACCGGGCGGCCAGCGGCGTCGAGGCGCCAGGCGGCCGCGCCGGTGTTGCGGATCGTGAGGTACGGTCGGCGCTGGAACAGGAGGCGCCACAGGGAGCGGGCGAGGAGCGCCACGACGTAGCCGACCACGCCCTGGCCGAGGAAGCGGAGCGGGGTTCGGGCGAGGCGGGTGCGCACGCGGTTGAAGTCCTGGAGGATGAGCGCGTCGGCGCCGAACCCGGCGAAGGGGGCCAGGCGATCGCCCACCCGCAGCAGGGAGATCTCGCGCTGCGAATCGGAGCGCTCGGCCCGTCGCAGGGTGCTCGAGAGCCCCTCGGCGGTGGGTGACGGCGCGGCGAGGGTGTCGGCGAGCGCGTTGCCGGTCCCCAGTCGCAAGACGCCGAAGGCCGGCGCGGCTCGTGTCAGCGCGCGCACCTCGCTCACGCACCGGGTGAAGGTCCCGTCTCCGCCGCCGCAGAGCACGACGTCGAAGCGACGGTGGACGATCCACCGGGCGACGTGGGCCATCTCCGCGAGGGAGCCGCTGACGAACAGGGCGTCGGGCGCGACGATGGCCCGCAGCCGCCGGACCAGCGCGGCGTCCACGCCGCGGGCGTTGGGGTTGACCACAGTGGCAACACGGAGGCATCGAGGGGGGCACGGCGCGGTTTCCTGTCGCATGCTCGAGAGCGAAGCAAGACGCGGTCCAGGCCGGGGTGGCGGGCGGATGGTAATGATTCAAGCTTGTTGGGGCGGACCGTGGGGCGCGGGCGTTCAGAAGTCGACACGCGCCGTCCAAGGCTCCCCTTGCCAGTCCCCCGGTCGTGGGGGACGCTTTGCGTCATGACGCCCGCTCTCATCGTGGTGGACATGATCAACGACAACGTGCACGGGCCCGAGCACCTGCCGATCACGGCGGGCGCCAGGGCCATCGTGCCCCGGATCAACCGTCTGCTCGAGCAGGCGCACGCGGGGGGCTGGCCGGTGGTCTTCGCCTGCGACAGCTTCCTCGCCCGGGACAGGCTGCTGCGGGACAGCCGCCTCGCGCCCCACGCGCTGCGCGGTACGACGGGGGCGGAGCCGATCACGGAGCTGGACCGGCAGCCCGGCGACCACGTCCTGGCCAAGCGTCGGCTGTCGGCCTTCTTCAAGACCGATCTGGACCAGACGCTGCGCACCTGCGCCGTGGACGCGGTGCTGGTCTGCGGCCTGACCACGCCGTTCTGCGTGCTGGCCACCGCCCTCGATGCGGTGAGCCACGACTTCGCGGCGATCATCGTCGAGGACTGCTGTGTCGCCGCCCGGGCCGAGCAGCACGAGGCGGTGCTGGGCTGCTACCGCAGGAGCGCCCTGGGCGCGCTGCTCCAGGTGCTGCCTCTCGAGCGGGCGCTGGACGAGGTGAAGTCATGAAGCGGCTGTGGTGTCTGCTGCTGGGCGCGATCCCCGGACTCGGCTGCGCCTCGGCCGGCAAGGACCTGCCGCCGCTCTCCGTCGTGCCGCGCCTCGAGCTCCAGCGCTACACCGGCACCTGGTACGAGATCGCGCGGCTGCCCTTCTCGCGGCAGGACGGCTGCCACGCCACCACCGCGACCTACCGCTTGCGCGACGACGGCAAGATCGCCGTGACCAACCGCTGCCGCGGCGGGTCCTTCGACGGCGAGGAGCGCGTGGCCGAGGGGACCGCGTGGGTCGTGGACCCGGCGACCAACGCCAAGCTCAAGGTCAGCTTCTTCTGGCCCTTCTCCGGCGACTACTGGGTCATCGAGCTTGGCGAGGCCGCCGCCGGGCCCTACAGCCACGCGGTGGTCGGCGTGCCGAGCCGCAAGTACCTCTGGATCCTGAGCCGCACGCCGAAGATGGACGATGCGCTCTACCGCGCCATCGTCAAGCGCGCCGGGGCCCAGGGCTTCGAGATCGGCAAGCTGATCCGGACGCCCCAGCGCTGAGGTGTTGGCCGGCGCGCCGCTCTCCGCGATAATGGACAGATGAGCGCACGTCTCGCACCGCTGGTCGTGGGGCTCGCCCTGCTCGCCCAGGGCTGCCCCGAGGAGGGGGAGCCCGACGCTTCGCCGAGCAAGGACCTCCACTCCGTCGACCTGCTACGCACCGACGGCCCACTCAAGGATCGGGGGGCGACCACCGACGCGAGGGCCGACAAGGGGCAGGTGCACGACGCATACAGGCCGACCGACCTCGGCTTCAGCTGCTCCGGGTGCCTGCTCGAGGAGGTCTGCGTCCACACGGTGAACAGCCTGACCTGCAAGGTGACCAAGAGCCAGTGCAAGTACCGCACGCCGCCGTGCTTCAGCCCGACGACCAACCCCTGCTGCCTGTGCGAGGCGCAGGTCTGCGGCCTGTGGGGGACCTGCACGCGGCCGCCCGGCTGCCCCGCGCCTCCTGCAGGCAGCTACAACCCGAAGACCGAGTGCTTCTGCTACTCCAAGTGAGGTAGGAGCCGCGGGCGGGGTTTTGGCCACCGCCCGCGGCGCTCTTGAGAGGGGTTTCGGGGGGTCGGGTTCGACCCTCCGGAAAGCGATCAACGTCTGATCAAAGCTTGTGCGACCCGCGAGGGGCGTCAAGGGCGTCATGTACAGCGCTCTGTTATTTAAAGGAAAAAAACTTTCAAAGATTGAATTTAGATTTGACAATCATTGATTCGCCGGTATCTTGAGGAGTGGGAGGTCACACGATGAGCAGCGGCCGATACCGAATCCAGGCAGTGTCCAAGATGACGGGGATCTCCACGGCAACCCTGCGCTCCTGGGAGCGGCGCTACGGGGTGCCCAGCCCGTCGCGGACCTCCTCCTCCTACCGCCTCTACGGCGACGCCGACGTGACGCTCCTCGAGCGGATGCGGGACCTGTGCCGGGACGGGATGTCTCCGGCCGAGGCCGCGGAGGTGGTCAAGGCCGGCTACCTCCAGCCAGCCGCGCCCACGGCCCAGGGCGAGGACCCCTTCGCCGTGGCCCGTGACCGGCTGGTCGCCGCGGCCCGGCACCTCGACCCACAGGGCATCGAGTCCGAGCTGCGCCGGACCCTGCTCCTCGGTCCGGCGGCCCTGGTCTTCGACGAGGTGCTGGTCCCGGCTCTGCGCACCGTGGGTCAGCTGTGGCACGACGGCGAGCTCGGCGTCGAGCACGAGCACCTGTTCTCGGAGGCGGTGGTCCGCTTCGCGCGTGAGGCGCTCAACCTGATCCAGCCCTCGGCCGGCGCGTCGCAGGCGGTGCTCGCCTGCTTCGAGGACGAGCAGCACAGCTTGCCGCTCTACCTGGTCGGCTTCCGCTTCGCGCAGCTCGGCTACCGCACGGTGCTGCTCGGAGCGCGGACTCCCCCAGCGGCCCTGGCCGGGGCGGTGCGCGAGCTGAAGCCGGACCTCGTCGGCCTCAGCGTCTCGATTCCGCCAGCCCCGGCGCGCGGCGAGGAGCTGGTGCGGGGCTACGCCGAGGCCGTCGCCGGCACGGCCTGGCTCGTGGGCGGCTCGGGGGTGAACGGGATGCGAGGGCTCATCGAGGAGGCCGGGGGGGTCGTGGCCAGCGAGGATCTGGACGAGCTCCGTCGGGCGATCAAGTCCGCGACCGGCGCCTCGCGCAAGCGGCGAAGCAAGTGAGAGCCCGTCGCCGGCTCCTGGCGGCGGGGAGCACTGAGGTCAGGCCTGGAACAGCTCCAGCGCGAGGTCGATGGGGTTGGGCTTGAAGGCGTAGGGGAGGCGCGTATCCCACAGGGCGGGGACGACGATGTACGACACGTGGCCCGCGCCGGCGTGGACCACGTGGCGGTAGCGAGGACCGAGGTGGCGCTGGAGCAGGGCGGCGGTCTCCTGCGGGATCAGTCGGTCCTCGCCGCCGTAGAAGCCGACGAGCTGTATCCGCGTGCGGTCCACGATGCGGCGCAGCGAGAGCTGCTCGCCCCGGTAGCGGCAGGGCAGGGTGAGATCGGCGTCCAGCCCCCGCTGCCACAGTCCGGTGAACAGGCGGAGCATGTCCGGCGGGATCGGGTTGTTCGAGAAGGTCCGCGGCGAGATCCAGTAGGCCCCGGCGAGCTCCATGCGCTGCTCGGCGGTCAGCTCCTCGATGCGCTCCACCTCGGCGTACTCCCGCCGCTTCCAGCCGGTGAGGAACTGCCCGGTCCGGGTCTTGTAGAAGAAGGTGCTGATCGGGATGTCGATGGCCAGGCGGAGCGGCTCGCCGTGGAGGTAGCGGCCGAAGATGCTGGAGAGCGTCAGCCGGGGCGAGAGCATGGCGTTCGGCACGGACTCGAGCATCTCGCCGAGCAGCGTGCAGGCCCGGGCGTCCACCGGCGCGGCCATCAGCATCGCCACGGCGAAGCGCGCGTCGGCCTCCTCGGGGCGCGCCGCGATGAAGGAGAGCATCGGCAAGCCGACGCCGCAGTAGCCCTCGAGCAGCAGCTTGCCCCGCCCGTGGTGCTCGAAGGCCCGGGCGCTCATCGAGGCGATGGCGTCGATCAGCTCCTCGAGCGTGACCTGCTCCAGCCGGCCCCGCGGCAGGCCGGGCTTGACCTCCATGGCGTAGACCGGCAGGCCGCGCCGGAGGAAGGGCAGGAACAGGTTGGCCTCGGGCAGGAAGCGGAAGACCCGGTCGCCGTAGGGGATGAAACCGCCGACGTGGAACAGCGCGGTCTGCTGGGCCGGGGCCCCCGGGGGCGGCGGGATGTGGGACAGGGTCAGCAGCTCGCTCTCCGCGATGACCTCCTCGCCGTCGAACCGCGCCGAGCCGAACAGCTCGCGGCCGAGGGTGTGCACGAGCTTGCGGTAGCGGGCGCCAGAGGTCGCGCGCTGACCGAGCTCCTGGACGTAGTCCGACAGCTCCCGCTCGCCCAGCAGACAGTCGAGGAGGGGGTCGGCGATGTCGCGCTCCATGGCCCACAGCGACTTCATCAGCGGCGAGAGGCCCCCGTCGACCCAGCGCTCCACCAGGTAGCTCTGGAATCCGACGAGCCGCGAGGTCTGGGCCGCCCCCTCCGCGTAGACCCCCGCGCTCTTCTCGACCACCTTGGCGTTGAACCGGGTCAGCCGCGCCAGGGACTCGAACAGCTTCTTCGTCGCCTTGTCGATCATCGCCCCTCCGCAGGGGGCCTGTACCATGGCGCGGCTTCGTTGACCAGCGCCCGAAAGTGGGTTGCAACCGCCCGCTCCTCTGCCCAAGAAATATCAGAGAGGAGAGAGAATAATGAGCGTTGCCCTTAGCATGCGTGACCGGCTTGGTCTGCTCTACGACACGATGGCCTTCACCCGGGAGGACGAGAGTGACGACGCCTCGTTCTACGCCATCGACCGCATGGTGCCCCACCTGGACAGCCTGGCGCTGCGCACGGTGGAGCGCGTCGTCGAGACCCTGGTGCAGGAGGATCGGCCGCGGATCCTCGATCTGATGGCGAGCTGGGACTCGCACCTCCCAGCCGGCCTGACCCCCTCCCGCCTGGTGGGGCTCGGCCTCAACCCCCGCGAGCTGGCCGAGAACCCGCGGCTCGACGAGCGGGTGATCCACGACCTGAACCGCGAGCCGTCGCTGCCCTTCGAGGAGTCGAGCTTCGACGTGGTGCTGAACACCGTCTCGGTGGACTACCTGACCCGGCCCTTCGAGGTGTTCCGCGAGGTGGGGCGGGTGCTGCGGCCCGGCGGGCTGTTCCTGGTCACCTTCTCCAACCGCATGTTCCCCGAAAAGGCGGTGAGCATCTGGCGGCGGACCGCCGAGGAGAAGCGGGTCCACCTCGTCGAGGACTTCTTCGACGACAGCGGCCTGTTCGGCGAGACGCGGCGCTTCGTGCAGCGCGGCCTTCCCCGGCCGGTGGAGGACCGCTACGCCGGGCTGGGGATCACCAGCGACCCGGTCTACGTGGTCTACGCCGCCCGCCTCGGCGCGGACCGGGCCTGGCCCTCGCTGGAGGAGGCGCTCATGGGCCGGGACCCGGCCGAGGTGGCGCGCGTCGAGCGCCGCAGCGCGGAGGTCGGCCGCACGCTGCGCTGCCCGCACTGCGAGCAGCCGCTCAGCAAGTGGGCGGTACCCCAGACGCCCTTCACCGAGTGGGACAACGCGCACCTCCACATCTGCTTCAACGACGCCTGTCCCTTCCTGGTCCGCGGCTGGACGGTGATGGCGCGGCAGGGGAACCTGAGCTTCTCCTACCGGCTGACCTACGACCCCGACCGCGACCAGCTGGGCACGATGATCGTCCGCGACCTGTTGCAGCTCCGCGAGCACATCGTCGAGGAGTGAGCGCAGGGCCGGCTCCGAGGAGGCGGGGTTCGGCCGCAGCGGCTAGGGAGCGAAACGCTCGAGGTAGCCCGCGACCCGGAGCTTGCGGCGGGCGCTCTCGGAGCTCATGTAGCGCACCTTGCCGAAGACCGGCCGCTCCGGACCCCACGGCCGGTCGTAGCGGCCGAGGATCCAGAAGATGCCGCTCGTGGAGTTGGGGTCGCGGCCGTCCAGGGCGTAGCGGTTGTTGAGCTCGATCATCACGGCGAGCGCCTCGCGCGGACGGCGCGTCCACTCGAGGATCTTCTTGCCCCAGAGCATGCGCAGGTAGTTGTGGATCCGCCCCTCGCGCAGCAGCTGGCGCTGGGCGGCGTTCCACAGCGCGTCGTGGGTCCCGGCCGCAGCGAGCCGCTCGAGGTCGTACCGGTGCGGGCGCGGATCGTCCTGGTGGTCGGCCAGGGTGCGGAGCGCCCAGTCGGGCAGGGACCCGTAGCGCTCGTGGTCCTCGCGCTCGGCGCAGATGTTGAAGCCCAGCTCGCGCCAGGTGATCAGCTGGTCCAGGAAGGCCTCGGCCGCCGGCGCCAGGCCCCACCAGCCCTGGCGCCGCCCGTCGGTTTTCGGGCCGAGGAGCTCCCGGCTCCAGCCCTGGTGCGCGAGGAGCTCGTGGACCATCTGCTGGGCCGAGATGTGGCCGAAGTGCAGGTGCGCCGAGAGGCCGCTCGTCGCCTCCCGGTCCAGGTCGTTGCGGCCCGTCTCGTAGCGCGGTAGTCGCTCGTGGAGGAAGCGCCGCCAGATCCGCCGGGCCTCCCGCGGGCCGCCCCGCAGGTCCGCCGCCGCCACCGAGTGGTCGATGGGCAGCCGCCCGAGCGGGCCGGCCAGCAGCCGGGGCGTCGCCGGGGGCCAGCGCCGACGGATCGCCGCCGGCAGGCGCGCCGGCCCGGTCCGGGGCGCGCGGCGCAGCGGGTGGGCGCCTGGCATGCGGCCCAGCTCGGCGGGCAGGACCTTCTGCAGGTGCCGGCGGAAGGAGTGGGCCGTGGTGAAGACTCGCCCGGCCGCGCGCATGGGCAGCAGGCCGTTGCCGTCCACGGCCTCGAGCCGCACCGACAGGCGGCTCGCCGCCGCGGCGATCATCCGCGGGATGAAGAAGGTCGGGTAGTCGTCGGTGACCACGACGCAGGCCTGCTCGGCCAGCGCGGCGAGCAGGCCGCGGCCGGCGCCGGCGGTGGGCTCGACGTAGGGGTAGTAGAGGATGCTCGAGCCCTCGAGCCGGCGCAGGTGGTCGGCCATCCCGTCCATGACGAAGCGGTGCAGGCGCTCGCTGGCCCAGTCGTGGCCGCACCTCAGGGCCTCGAGGATCACCAGCGGTCGACCGAGGGCGCGGGCGTGCTCCAGCGCGCGCTCGAGGGCGAAGCTCCACTCCAGGCGGCGGGTGGCCACCATCCAGTACAGGACGTAGCGACCGTCGGCGATCGGCGCGCGGTTCAGCGAGCGGATCCGGCTGCCCGGGACCTCAGGCATGGTTGCGCAGCTGGAGCTCCAGCGGGTGCGGATTGAGGTAGACCTGGTCCATCAGGTACGGCTGCCGGTGCCGCCTGAGGTGGTGGGCGATGAGCGTCACCGGTACGATGAGCGGGATGAAGCCCCGGCGGTAGCTGTCGATGAGCTCGCGCAGCTCCTGCTTCTCGTCGGCCGAGATCTGCTTCTTGAAGTAGCCCATCAGGTGGTGCAGCACGTTCGCGTTCTTGGCGTTGGTGGCGATGAGCCGCAGCCCCTCCATCAGCAGCCCCTGGTAGCGCGAGAACAGCTCGTCCGGCGCGAGCTCCTTGCCCCGCGCCACCAGCCGCCCCATCTCCTGGTAGTGCCGCGGGCTGTGCGCCAGCATCAGCAGCTTGTGGCGCGTGTGGAACCGGACCAGCGCGCCGAGCCGCCGCCCCTCGCCCTCCAGCATCTGCCGCCAGCGCTGCATGACGAAGATGCGCTCGATGAAGTTCTCGCGCAGGCGAGCGTCGTTGAGCCGCCCGTCCTCCTCCACGGGGAGCGCGGGGAAGTGCGCCATGAACGCGGCGGCGAACAGGCCCGAGCCCACCTTGTGGGGCACGTTGTTCTTGTCGTAGACCTTGACGCGCTCCATGCCGCTCGAGGGCGACTTGCTCTTGAAGACATAGCCGCAGAGGTCCTCGCGCTCGAGCTCGGCCAGACGCCGCCGGGCCCAGGTGTGCATCTGATCGGTCAGATCGCGCCCGGTCTTGATCGTCACCAGCCTCGGCTCGGCCGCGTCGCCGACGAGCCGCATCGCCTCCCGCGGGATGGGGAGGCCGCACTCCACCTCGGGACAGACCGGGACGTACTCCACGTACTGGCCCAGGGTGTCACGCAGGAAGTGGTTGAGCTTGTGCTGGCCGTCGTACCGCACGCGCTCGCCCAGCAGGCAAGAGCTGATACCAAGTCGGATCCGTTCCATGGCGCCAAGCATAGCACGCCCCTGGAGCGGTCGGCTCCTGATGGGATACAATGGAGTCACCGACGGAGGTGATGCATGCGTCAGTGGATGGCAGCCGCAGTCCTTCCCCTGCTGCTATGTGCGTGCTCGGACATGCCCGAGGAGGGGGCGCCGGGCCGGAGCTGTCAGGCCCTGGGGGAGCCCACGGACGGCTTCCCCAGCTGGCGCGAGAGAGTGGTCTTCGTCATGACCAACCGGCTGCGCGCCGATCCCGCCGCGGCCATCGCCGCCGTCTGCCCGACGACGTGCACCGGGACCTATCCCCAGGTGAACCCGCTGGTCTGGAGCCACGACCTCTCCCGGGCCTCGCGCTTCCAGGCCACGAGCATGCGGCTCGCCGGGGCCGGGCTGCAGCACGAGTCGATCTGCGCCCTGGTCTCGAACCTGGGCTCGATCTACCCCGCGAGCTGCAACGGCGACCCCTCCTGCGCCTGCCAGGGAGGGAGCGCGAGCTGCGCCTGCACCCAGCTGTCGCAGAACTGCACCTGCCCCTCCGGCGGCTGCACCTCGACCTGGGACCGCATGAAACTGTTCGGCGTGACCGGCAACGCGGAGAACGCCGCCGCCGGGAGCTCGGACCCGATCTACACCACGGAGCAGCAGTGGCTGAAGTCGACCGGGCACCGCAACAACATGCTCAACGGCAGCCTCCGGCAGCTCGGGGTTGGTCACTACAACGGCAGCGGCTCCTGCTGGAGCAACTACTGGGTCCAGGGGTTCACGTCATCCTCGGCCGCGATCCCCTCCCTGGTCGGCGGCGCCCACTACCCACAGGCGCCCTCGACCTCCACCGTCACCGCGTTCCGGGCCAACTACTACAACACGGGCGGCGGGCCGCAGCTCGCCCGGGTCAACATCGACGGCACCTGCCACGCGATGACCCTGGAGCGCGGGACCCAGGACAACGGCACATGGGTCTACAGCGGGACCATCAGCACAACGGGGTGCCACCACTACTACTTCTACTTCCGGGACGCCGCGGGCACGGTGGTGACCTACCCGACCACCGGCTCCTTTGGCGTCGGCGTCGGGACGACCACCTGCGCGGACTACGACGCGTCGGTGCGTCCGGCCCAGGGCCCGGGCTGCGGCTGTAGCTCGAACAGCGACTGCAACGACAGCAACCCCTGCACCACGGACAGCTGCGTGAGCAACCAGTGCCAGAACACACCGGTGAGCGGCTGCTGCACCGCGGACAGCCAGTGCGCCGACACGGATCCGTGCACCAGCGACACCTGCGTGAGCAACGCCTGCCAGCACGCGCCGGTGAGCGGCTGCTGCACCGCAAACAGTCAGTGCGCTGACACGGACGTCTGCACCACGGACACCTGCGTGAGCAACGCCTGCCAGCACACGCCGGTGTCGGGCTGCTGCACCTCCGCCGCCGACTGCGACGACGGCACGGCCTGCACCACGGACAGCTGCGTCAGCAACCAGTGCCAGCACGCGCCGGTGTCGGGCTGCTGCACCTCCGCCGCCGACTGCAACGACAGCAACGTCTGCACCACGGACACCTGCGACGCGGGGACGGGCAACTGCTCGAACACGGCGATCAGCGGCTGCTGCACGGCTGATGCGCAGTGCGCGGACACCAACACCTGCACCACCGACAAGTGCGTGAGCAACCAGTGCCAGAACACGGCGATCAGCGGCTGCTGCACCTCGGTGACCCAGTGCAACGACAACAACGCCTGCACCGTCGACCAGTGCGTGGGCAACCAGTGCCAGAACACCCAGGTCCCGGGCTGCTGCACCACGGACGGGGACTGCGGCGACAGCAACGTGTGCACCCAGGACAAGTGCGTGAGCGGGCAGTGCGAGAACACGACGATCCTCGGCTGCTGTACCACCGCTGCCCAGTGCAACGACAACGACGCCTGTACCACGGACAGCTGCCTGAGCAACCAGTGCCAGAACACGACGATCACGGCCTGCTGCACCTCGAACACCGAGTGTGCCGACACCGACCCCTGCACCGCGGACACCTGCGTGAGCAACCAGTGCCAGAACACGAAGATCAGCGGCTGCTGCCTCAGCGACGCCCAGTGCAAGGACAGCAGCAAGTGCACCACCGACACCTGCACGAACAACCAGTGCCAGCACACCCTGATCCCCGGGTGCTGCAAGTTCGACAGCGACTGCGACGACGGCAACGCCTGCACCACGGACACCTGCAACAAGCCCACCGGGAGCTGCACCTACCAGGGCACCACCAACTGCTGCTCCGTGGACACGGACTGCGCGGACAGCGACCCCTGCACCGCGGACACCTGCACCGGGGGGAGCTGCCAGCACGCGGCGGTCCCGGGCTGCTGCATCTCCGCCGCCGAGTGCGACGACGCAGACCCGTGCACCACCGACAGCTGCAGCTCGGGCGCGTGCCAGCACGCGCCGGTGCTCGGCTGCTGCACCTCCAGCGCCCAGTGCGACGACAACGACCCCTGCAGCGCCGACAGCTGCGACAACAACAAGTGCAACTACTCCCTGGTCAGCGGCTGCTGCACCTCGAACAGCGAGTGCGACGACGGCAACTCCTGCACCGCGGACGCCTGTGCGAGCAACAAGTGCCAGCACACGGCGCTGCCCGGCTGCTGCACCTCCGACGCCCAGTGCGCCGACAACAACCCCTGCACCGTGGACACCTGCGACGTGTCCACCGGCAACTGCTCGAACCAGGCGAGCGCCGGCTGCTGCTCCCTGGACACGGACTGCGACGACGGCGACCCCTGCACCCAGGACATCTGCGATCCCACGAGCCAGCAGTGCAGCCACGTGGGCATCTGCACGCCGGACGGGGGACCGTCCGGGGACGGGGCGGCGCCGGACGCGGGCCCGGGGGGTGACGCGGCGCCCGGGGACGGTCCGGCGGGCGAGGCGGGACCGTCCGGCGAGGCCGGCGCGGGCGCGGAGCTGGGGCCGACCGGGGACCTGGGCGGGGACGCCAAGGGGGGCACGCTGACCACCGGCTGCAACTGCGACGTGGGTCGCCCGGGCCGGCCCGCGCCGGTGGCGCTGGCGCTGCTCCTGATCGGCCTGGTGCTGTTTCGGCCCCGGCGCCGCGGCTGACGCGTGGGCCCGCGGGTCGCCCTCGCGCTCTCGCTTCTCCTCTGGCCCGGCGCGGCCGATGCCCTGACCTGCGCCCGCCCCCCGGCCGGGCCCCGGGTGCTCTACCCGCGCTCCGGCGACGCGGTGCCCCGTGACGTGACCATATATATACGTCCCGGCGGGGCGACCACCCGCCGGCTGGCGCTGGTCCAGCGCAAGAGCGGGCGCGAGACCTGGCTGCGGGTCGAGCGGCAGCCCGGGCTCTGGCGCCTGGCGCCCACCCGGCTGCTCGAGCCGGGCCAGACCTACGAGCTGCGCCAGCTGGGCGAGCTGCGCCGCAAACCGCCCACCCTCCTCGTCGCCTTCCGCGCCGCGGCGACGGTCCACCGCGGGGGCAAGCCGTCCTTCAGCAAGGCCAGCCTGACCTTCTCCCCGGCGGGCCGCCGGACCATGACGCGGCGCGCGGGACGCAGCGCGACCCTGGAGCTGGAGGCTGACCCGGCGCCGGTCGTGGTGGAGGTGCAGCTCGCCTTCCGGAGCAAGGGGAAGTGGTCGGCCACCTGGCGCTCGGCGCACGGCCTGGCCCCCCGGCTCGAGCTCGCCGGCACCCACGCCTGCGACCACGAGCGACCGGTCGCCCCGGCCCGCGGCCGCTACCGCGCCGAGCTCATCCCCTGGGGGCCGAGCGGCGAGAAGGGCCAGGCGCTGACCCTCAAGGGCGTGATCCGGTGATCGGGCGGGAGAGGCACGGGGTGGGGAAAGGGCCCGGATCGCCGCGCGGGGAGCCGCCGGGGGGATGGGCGCGTGGGAGGCCGCGCGGTTGCGCCTGAGTCAACGCGGTGACGCTAAGAACAGGGCGGGGCGTGCCTTCGCGGTCACCGCGTCGACTCAGGCGCCCAGGGTGATCGGCCGGACACCTTGAGCGCCTGCTTGGGCGCGGTGACCAACCGACTCGCCGCGCCTCGCCAAGAGCTCACGAGGTCACCGCGCCCGAGCGGGCGCAACCGCGGGGGCACCAGCGCTCACCTCGGCTCCTGTGCTGTACCCGCGGCGACCCGTGCCTCTTCTTTCCCCCCACCCCAACGCTGTCTTCGCCTAACGGCCGGCGCGGCGGCGCCGGGCGGCGATCTCGGGCGCCTCGAGCACGGCGGTCTTGAGCAGGGGCAGGGAGGTGAGGAAGGCCTTCGCGCCGATGCGGTCGAGCTGCGCCGCGTCGCTGCCCACGTCCGGGAAGCCCTGCTCGTCGGGGGTCAGGCTCTCCCAGTTGCGAAACAGGCGGCCCCACTCCGATCCCAGCGCCCGCTCCATCTGGCTCCGGCCCCGGACCGGGTACCAGAAGCTGTCGTGGTAGACCACGCTGGCGATGTAGGACCAGGGGGCGAGCACCGTCTTCAGCGTCCACTCCAGCGGCCGCTTCAGCGGGCCCCAGTAGATCTTGTGCTGCATCTTGGAGGCGAAGGTCATCTTCTCGAACGGCCCGACGAAGTGCCAGCTCTCCCGGGCGGCGTCCTCGTCGCCGACGACCTCGATCTCGCGCGGGTCGCCGCAGCCCAGGCCCATGTCGTGGGCGATGCGGATGAACGGGATGGAGAGGGGGTCGAAGCCCATCATCTTCGCCGCCATGGCGTCGATGGCGACCTGATCGGCGCTGGCGAGGAGCACGTTCTTGACGTGGGGGTTCATGCAGCGCGGGCCCGGACCGTCGCCGGCGAAGGTCCCGTCCATCACCGCGAAGACACCGCGGTGGATCTTCTTCTGGATCATGAGCAGGTCGACCAGGGTCTCGTGGATCACCGGGTGGGTCCAGTGCCGTCGCTCGTTGAGCAGGCCGCCGAAGGCGTTCTTCATCGCGCCGGTGGTGGTGGTGAAGATGTGGGTCTTGACCGTGGGCAGGTGGATGATGTTCTCGCCGATGAAGCGCCGGGGGATGTGGAAGCCCTCGGGGTAGACGTCGTTGAGCACGAGCAGCCGGTCGGCCAGGTCGCCCACCGCGTCGCGGATGTGGATCCACTCCTCGCCCTCGTAGAGGTGGACGTTGCGCAGGCCGTGGGCCTCGATCACGTTGAGCTGCTTGTTCTGGCGCTCGCCGAAGTGGGCGTCGATGACCACGGTGCGGTTGTGGCAGCCGTGGATCAGGGCCGGGTCGTAGCCGTCCTGCTTCATCGCGCGGATCACCCCCTCGAGCTGCCACGGGGTGGTGGAGCTCGCCGGGAAGAAGAAGTGCCAGCTGATGTTGATCTTCAGCGCCGTGTCCGCGTCGCGGGCGATCACGTCCTGGTAGCCGGCGAGGTTCATCAGCCGGTGGTAGTCCGCGAGCACCGTGCGGGGTGAGGTGCGGAGGACGGCGACCTTGCTCTTGCCCATGGGGAACCCTTTCTCTCTCCTGCAGGCCCGTATTAGAAGAGAACGAACGCGGCCACAAGCCTGTTTTGTACTATAATCACTCCATGCCCCGATGCACGTTCCGCTCCGCCAGCCTGCTGGTCGGCCTGGGCGTGGGGATGGTCGCCGCCTGTGGGACCGACACCGAGCCGAGGCCGCGCCCCCTCCAGCGCGAGAGCGCGATCACCGACGGGACCGAGGACAGCGGGCACCCCGAGGTGGGGCGGCTGCTGATCGACGTCTCGGGCACCACGGCCCAGGACACCTGCACCGCCTTCCTCATCGGCCCGCAGGCGGTGCTCACCGCCGCGCACTGCCTGGACAACTCGGTGACCAACCTGTTCCAGCTCGACGGGAAGGTCCACGACGTGACCAAGGTCATCCCCCACGGCTCGTGGGACAAGGCGGTGAGCCCGTACAAGCACGACATCGGCCTCGTTTTGCTCAAGTCCCCGCTCGGCGTGGCCACCCCGGCCTACGGCACCCTGGCGCCCACGGCGGGGATGGCGGTCCTGCTGGTCGGCGTGGGGCGCACCGCCGAGACGGCGCAAGACTCGGGGACCAAGCGGGTCGCGTCGAACACCGTCGAGAACGTGGGCACCGGCTACTTCACGATCACCGGCACGGGGAGCGGCGCCGGCAACATCTGCCTCGGCGACTCCGGCGGGCCGGTCTACGACAAGGCCTCGGGCGCGGCCCTCGGGGTCATCTCCGCGGAGGAATCCCCCCTCTGCACCGGGGCCAGATCGTACCACGTGGCGATCAAGGACTACCTGAGCTGGATCGGCAGCCAGCTCTCCCCGGGCGACACCACGGCGCCCACGGTGACGATCAACGGGCCGGCGGACGGCGCCACCGTCGCCACCAGCGTGATGCTGGACGTCAGCGCCACCGACGACGTGGGGGTCGTCTCGGTCGAGGCGCAGGTCGACGGGGCCAGCGTGTCGACGCTGACCCAGGCGCCCTACCAGTTCGCGCTCACCCTGAGCCCCGGGGCGCACACCCTCGAGGCCGTGGCCCGGGACGCGGCGGGCCACAGCGGCTCGGCCCAGGTCTCCGTGACCGCCGTCTCCGGCCCGCTGCCCGACGGCGCGGCGACGGCCGACGGCGGGAGCGACGCCCTCGGCGGGGACGCGGACCCCGACCGACCGCGGGGACAGGACGGCTGCGCCGTGTCCGGCCAGGGCGCGCCGCCCTGGCCGTCGGTGTTGCTGCTGGTCATTCTGCTGGTCCGGCGCCGTCGCCTGTCCTAACCTGCCCCGAGCTCCAGGAGGAGGTGAGAGATGAGGCGGATGGCGACGTTTGTCTGGGTCGTGGCGCCGCTGGTCGGGTGCAGCGACGAGCCGGCGCCGCAGTGCACGGCGCCGCAGACGCTGTGCAGGAGGACCTGCGTCGACCTGTCCACCGACGCGGACAACTGCGGAGAGTGCGACAACGCCTGCAAGAGCGGCGACTACTGCCAGGCTGGCAGCTGCAAGACCTGTCCGGCGCCGCGGCAGCTCTGCGGCGGGGACTGTGTCAGCACCCAGAGCGACAACGACAACTGCGGGGCCTGCGGGACGGTCTGTGACACCACCGCGGGCCTGGTCTGCAACGCGGGCACGTGCACCTGCTACTACGGCTACACCGAGTGCGGCGGCGTCTGCGTCCGGACCCTGGCCAACAAGGACCACTGCGGCGGCTGCGACAAGCCCTGCACCGGCGGCGACGTCTGCATCCAGGGCCAGTGCGCGCCATCGGCGGGCTGCCAGGCGCCCAAGACGGTCTGCGACGGGGTCTGCGTCGATTTGCAGTCCGACGCTGATAGCTGCGGCGCCTGCGGCACGATCTGCGACCAGAAGGCGGGGATGTACTGCAAGGGGGGCGTCTGCGTCTGCGCCGGGGGTACGGCCTGCGGCGGGGTGTGCGTGGACACCCAGTCCGACGGCGACAACTGCGGCGCCTGCGGCAAGGCCTGCATCATCGGGGAGGCCTGCGTCGCCGGGGCGTGCCAGCCGTCGACGAGCTGCGTCGCCCCCCTCTCGGTCTGCGGCACGGCCTGCGTGGACCTGCAGAGCGACAACGGCAACTGCGGCAACTGCGGCCGGGAGTGCAACGTCCCGTTCCAGCTCTGCTACAACGGGGACTGCGTGCTCGGGGGGTGAGCTCGGTTCTGCCGCTGACAGGTTGCCGCTCCTTGTTGTAGTATCCGTCGCGCATGGGCACTAGACCCGATCCAGAGCCGAGCGCCGGGAACGCGCGGATCGCCTTCGCGGACGTCGACGACACCGTCGAGACGCTCTGGGCCACCGTGGTCGGCCACAACTGGTACCGGCTGGAGAACACGCCGTTCTTCTACTACGGGGTGTCGCTGGGCGACGTGGTCGAGGCGCGCTGGCGCGAGGAGGACCTGGACGAGCGGGACGACGAGGACGACGGGGCCTACGGCTTCCCCTACTTCACCCGGGTGGTCGAGAAGTCGGGGAACCGGACGCTGCGCCTGGCCCTGGCCAGGGCGGGGCAGGAGGACTTCGCCCCGGTCTTCGACCTGAACAGCGACAAGGTCACGCCGATCTTCGCCCGGCTGAAGGAGCTGGGCTGCAAGTACGAGGGATTCCACCCCTACCTGGTGGCGATCAACGTGCCGCCGGAGGCGGACCTCGACGCGGTGATGGCCTACCTGATCTCGACGGGGCTGAAGTGGGAGAACGGCGACCCCCCGGAGGAGGAGGTGCCAGGCCGCGCCTGCTACGCGCTGCGTCTCGTCGACCGCGGTGAGGACCAGTACGGTGGGAGCCCACGGGGGGTGGCCGGCGAGCACTGGCCGGTCTGCCAGGACTGCCACTCCCCGATGACCTTCGTCATGCTCCTGCACCGCCACGAGCAGCGGCTCCGCCTGCGCCGCGCCGACGCCGTGGCTCTGTTCCACTGCACCGGCCACGGCGACGAGCGCCCGCGACCGGCGCACAGCGCTGTGCTGCTCCTGAGCGCGGAGCAGCTCCGGCGGGAGCCCGGCGGCCTGGTCGGCGCCGGTCCGCTCAGGCACCAGCAGCTGCGCTACTCCCGCGCCAGCGAGCCCAACCCCTGGGCCCTGGGGAGCCATCGGCTGGGCGACCCGTACACGAACAAGCTGGGCGGGTACGCGCGGTGGCTGGGCGAGGAGCGCACGCCGCTGTGCTCGGAGTGCGGACGGGCGATGGCGCTGGTGGCGCAGATCTGCGCCGATCTGGATCCGGCGCTGCACCTCGGCGACCGCGTGGGCTACCTCTTCCTCTGCCCGCAGGAGCACGAGGGGCGGTTCATCGTTTCGGAGGACACGCGGCCCGAGGTGGGGGCTGAGGGTGGCCCGATGGACAGCCAGTTGTAGGTCTTCAGACCACACCCTCCGAAGCGCCGAGCCCACCGATCTCCAACAGCTGGCGTCGTGGCATGGATCCTGCCAAGGGCGGGCGTGTGAGGGAGGATCCATGGGTTTCCGTCTGATGTCTGTCCTGCTCGTCTCCGCGCTCGCTTCCACGGCGCACGCCGCGCCGCCCATCTGCACGGCGCCCCACGTGCTCATCGTCCTGGACCGCTCGTCCAGCATGGCCGAGCTGTGCGGCACCGAGAGCAAGTGGGACGTGGCCAAGGCGGCCCTGACCACGGTGCTGCAGACCTACCAGGGGAGCATCGACTTCGGGTTGATGTCGTTCCCCGACCCGGACCAGTGCAGCCCGGGGACGCTGAAGGTCCCCGTGGGGCCGAACAACGCCGCGGCGATCCTCGCCATGCTCGGCCCGGCGCCGCCCGTCGGGGTCAACGGCACGCCCATGGCTCAGACCCTGGACCTCGCGGCCAAGGTGAGCGGGCTCCAGGACGCCGCCACGAGCAACCACGTGCTGCTCATCACCGACGGCCAGCAGCACTGCCTGCCCTACGATCCGAACACGCGGTTCCTGCCCGTGGGCTCCGTGGGCGACCTCACCGCCCTCGGGATCAAGACCCACGTCGTCGGCTTCGGCGACGCCGTGGACGCCCTGGTGCTGAACAAGATGGCGAGCACCGCCGGGACCGAGGTCTCCGCCGCCTGCGACCCGACGGGGACGGATCCGGCCGCTGCCGACAACTGCTACTTCCAGGCGCACAGCCCGGCGCAGCTCCTCGCCGCGCTCCAGGCCATCGCCAAGAACGTCTCTACCGAGGAGTGCGACGGTCTGGACAACGACTGCAACGGCACGGTCGACGACGGGCTCGCCGCCCCGCTCTGCGAGGACCAGGACGGTCTGTGCCAGGGGGCGGTTCGACGCTGCGGGGGCGCCGCCGGCTGGCTGCCCTGCGAGGCGAGCGACTACCAGGCCCACGCCGCGGCGACAGGGCGGCTCTACGAGCCGGAGGAGAGCTTCTGCGACGGCTACGACAACGACTGCGACGGCACCGTGGACGAGGGCTGCACCTGCGTCAACGGCGAGCTCCGTCCCTGCGGCTCGAGCCAGGGCGTGTGCCAGCAAGGGGTCCAGCGCTGCGAGACCGGCGTGTGGCTCGGCTGCGTCGGGGACGTGGGCCCGGTGCCCGAGGCCTGCGACGGGCTGGACAACGACTGCGACGGCCTGACCGACGAGGACCTGACCCGCGGCTGCTCCACGATCTGCGGCACCGGCCGGCAGCGCTGCGTGGGCGGGGCCTACGACGCCTGCGACGCGCCGCTGCCCAGCGTCGAGGTCTGCGACGGGGTCGACAACGACTGCGACGGCGAGATCGACGGACCGGACGCGCAGTGCGCCGCGGGCGGCGTGTGCATCGACGGGGTCTGTCGGGAGGCGGCGCAGCCGCCGGGCTACAACCCGCCCTACGCCGACGAGGCCGGCGGCTGCGACTGCGACCTCGCCGGAGCGGGATCGACGATCCCTCCGGTGTCGCTGGCCCTGGTGCTGATCTTCGGCGCGTTGATGATGCTCGTCACGCGCCGCACCTGACGGCGCAGCAGCAAGACGCAGCCGAGCAGGAGCAGCACCGAGGGGCCCGCGGTCGGGCCCACCGCGCGGCCAACGCTGCAGCCGCCCCCCGACGGGGCGGAGGGGACGGGAGAGGCGTCGGCGCCGCCCGGACCTCCGTCGCCGCCCGGCCCGGTGCCCGCGAGGCGCAGGGTCACCGGACAGGAGAGCGGGCCGTTGGCCGCGTTCGACGCCGTGACCTCGATGGTCGCGCGGTGCTCGGCGACGCCCGGCGCCAGGGCGAGGCGGTCCACGGTCAGGGCGAGCTCCTGGCTGTTGCCCGCGCCCGTGGGCGTGACCGCGAGCCAGCCCGTCGAGGAGCCCTCGTAGCTCACCGTCGTGGTCACCGCACCCAGCGAGCCGCTGCCGGCGTTGCGCACCTCGATCCGCGCCGTGTCCGCGGTCTCGAGGGTCAGCATGCCGGGGACCAGTGCGAGCCAGCTCTCGCCGTCCCGCCAGAGCTCGCCGATGTGGATCGAGGGGTAGCCGTCGAAGCGCGGCTCGTTGGTCACGCGCACCCGCTGGGTCGTCCCCGCGCCGAGGCGGTGGAGGAAGATCTCGTAGTCGCAGGTGTAGCCCGAGTGGCAGCCCGTCGAGGCCATGTAGGCCAGCCACCGGTTGTCGTTGGAGATGTCCGGGTTGTACTCGTGGCCCCAGTCAGCGTCGTCGGCGGCCTTCTCCGCGGCGTAGGAGCTGCGGGTCATCAGGTCGGCGAGATCCATGCGGTAAATGTCGGGGTGGGTCGGGCAGTCGCCGCAGATGTGATAGACCAGCGTGCCCGCGGGCGGGGTGAAGGGCCAGCAGCCACTGCCGAAGAAGTAGATCCGCTCCGGCGCGGCGAGGTCCAGGATCACCGCGGCGAAGTTGGCCTGGAAGACGCCGTTGTCCCCCTTGTGGCCCGGCCGGTAGAGGTCGGTGCCGACGACCAGGTAGCGGTTGTCGTGGGTCACTCCGCCAGGGCTGAACTGGTTGTCGGTCCCGAAGGCGCCGAAGTCGCTCCTGCGGAACAGCACCGTGCTCGCGCCCGTGTCGGGGTCGTACAGGTCGAAGTCGTCCCCGTGCTCGCAGACCAGCCCGGTGTTGTCGTGGAGCCAGAAGCGGGGCAGGCCGTCGCAGATCTTCTTCCGCCCGCTGCCGTCGGGCCGCATGACGTAGCCCGTGTTTTCGTCGCTGCCGAAGCCCTGAAACGAGATCCAGCGCCCGTCCGGGGCGAAGCGCGGGCGCTGGGCGCCGGTGGTGGTCAGGCGGGTCACGCCGCTGCCGTCGGCGGCGGCGAGGTAGATCTCGTTCTGGCTGTCCTGGCGGTTGGACTGCCAGACGACCCAGCCGTCGGCGGGCGCCTGGGCCAGGGCCGGCGCGGCGGCGAGGAGCGCGGCGAGCGAGACCAGGGCGGGCGCGGCGCAAAGCTTCATCCAAGGAGCCTAGCACCTCCCGGGGGCGTTCTCCCAGTGGCGCGGGGGAGGGTTTCCTCCATAATGAGGCCGTGCTCAGCGGACTGCTCCTCGCCATCGGCGCCTCGCTGCTCCACGCCTCGGCCGACGCGGCCAAGAAGGGGCTCGTCCGCAGCCTCGACGCGCTGGAGGCGCTCACCGGCTATGTGCTCTTCGGCCTGCCGATGGTCGCGCTGCTCTGGCTGGCCACGGGCCTCGAGGGGATGCCACGGCCCGGCTTCGCGCTCTACGCCACGCTGAGCGTCGTGCCGAACCTCGTCGCCAACGCGCTCTTCTTCGAGGCCGTGCGCACCTCGCCGCTCTCGCTCACGCTGCCCTTCCTCTCCTTCACCCCGGCCTTCCTCATCGGCACCTCGTGGCTGATCAACCGCGAGCTCCCCTCGGCCGTCGGGGTGATCGGGATCGGGCTGGTGATCCTCGGCGCGTTCCTGCTCCACGCCCGCGAGCTGCGCCACGGCGCCCTCGGCCCGCTGCGGGCGATCCTGCGCGAGCGGGGCTCGCTGTTGATGACCGCGGTGGCGGCGATCTGGTCGATCTCCGCCGCGGCGGACAAGGCGGCGGTGCTGCGCGCCGGGCCGCTGAGCTACTTCACGATCTGGCACGTCGGGCTGCTGCTGCCGCTGCTCGTCGTCGCGCTGGTCCGTCGCCGCCTGAGGCGGACGCTCTCCCGCCCGCTGCCGATGAGCGGGGCGGCGGCCCTGCACGTCGCGGGCGGCGTGCTGCAGATGGCCGCGCTTCCCCTGGTTCAGGTCGCCTACATCATCGCGATCAAGCGCGCGGGCATGCTGGTCGGCATCCTCTACGGCTGGCTGTTCTTCGGCGAGACCGAGATCCGCCAGCGGCTGCTGGGCGGGGCGGTGATGGCGCTCGGGGTGCTCTGCATCACCTCGGCCTGAGCGTGGTTACGTAGCATCCCTTACAAGTTCTTGGCGCGAAACCTGATGGAAGCCCGGTAAAGCCGCTTCAACCCATGTTATCCAGAGCACACCTTCCGACAAAAACCTCCATCGTATCCATTGGTAACAAACAGAGCTCGAAACGCGTGCTTGACATGCTGTTTCGGCTGAGTCAGACATCTCTACTCAAATTAGACACGGCTATCTAGGTTAGTATTTGCCAACAACGTAGGGGTTCAGCGCATTCCCCTGGATTGATTTAAGTAGTTGAGGTTCCACATGTTTTTCCGCGTGGAAGCGGGATACGTGCATCAAGAACACAGGAGCGACCCAATGCACATGATGAAGAAGAGGCTGTCCGGTGGTGTGGGAGTGGTCGGGGCGATGTTGATCCTCTCCTGTGGTGGGGGGCAGGAGCCCAACTCCATTGGGTCACCACCCGCCGCCAAGGCCGCGGCCGCCCTCACGATGGACCTGTCGATCAACGTGGTCGGCCCCAACGGCGAGTCCATCCCAGACTATCGCTGGCTCGTCGAGCAGGACAGGACCTACAACGTCGCTCCCGGGGCTCCTGACCCGGCGACCCTCGCCGTCCGCTTCCACGCGAGCTACATGCCGGTGGTCCAGTCCGGGAAAGCACCGGCGCAGCCCACCGCGATCGACTCGGGCACAGCCTACTTCGTCTCCGTGCTGCCGTCGTCGGGCTATGCCATGGGGGGCGCGCGGGTCGCTCCCGGGCAGAGCGCGGTCACCGTCGTGGTGAACGAGCTTCCCCTGCCCACGGCCCAGGCCACGGTCTTTGTCTTCCACGATAACGCGCCGATCAACAACGCGGCGGACCCGCCCGCCGAGGCGGGTCTGGCTGGCTTCGCGATCAAGCTCGAGGATGCCGGCGGCCGCTATGGTCAAAACGGCGGCGCCCAGATGACGGACGCCTTCGGCAACCCGCTCGGCACGACCTACAACGCCGATGGCACCGTCGCCACCATGGGCGACGGCGTGATCCTCACCGGTCCCGACGGCACGGCGACGATCAAGTACCTCGCCCCCGGCAAGTACGGCATTCAGGCCGTGCCCCCGACCGGATCGGGCTGGGTCCAGACCTCGACCATCGAGGGCACCAAGGTCATCGACGTCTGGGTCAAGCCCAACGAACCGGGCTACTTCATGGAGTTCGGCCCGCCGGGCTATCACGCCTCGATCGGCTTCGTGAAGCCAATGAAGGACACCGGCGTGCTGAGCGGCGGGAGCACCATCGCCGGCAAGGTCGTCAACCTCCACATGTCCCGGCCCCCGGGCGCGTTCTTCAACGGCGCGCCCCTGGCTCACACCACGGCCTACGTCGGCCTCAACGCCGGCCCTGCCGGCGCCGGCCGCGGCGTGTTCGTGGCCGAGGCCCAGCCCGACGGATCGTTCTCGATCCCCGACGTCCCGCCGGGCACCTACCAGCTCGTGATCTGGGACGAGGCCCTCGATCAGATCTTCGCCTTCCACAACATCACGGTCAAAGCGGACGGCTCCTGCGACTCTGCCAACGGCTCGTGCGACCTGGGCGACGTGCCCGTCTTTCAGTGGTTCACGCGCCTCGAGCACCACGTGTTCAACGATCTCAACGGCAACGGATTCCGGGATCCAGGCGAGGCGGGCATCCCCGAGATGGCGGTCAACCTGCGCTGGCGCGACGGGACGATCTACCAGTCCTTCCCCACGGACCTCGACGGCTTCGTCCCCTTCGACCAGGTCTTCCCCTTCTTCAACTGGCTCGTCGCCGAGGTGGACTTCACCCGCTTCAAGGCCACCGGCCTGACGGTGACCGTGGACGACGGCGGTCCCATCGACGCGAACAACCCCTGGTCCTTCGGCGGTCAGCTGAACCCGCAGCCGCAGTCCGAGAACGGCGGGCTGCCCTACCGCACCGAGACCGGCCCCGTGCTGACCCAGGCGTTCCAGGGCTTCCTCGGCCAGACCAGCGTGTTCCAGTGGGGCAAGAAGGCCTACCAGCAGGGCGAGAACGGCGGCATCAGCGGCATCGTCTACTACGCGACGACGCGCGCCGAAGACGACCCGCGCTACGCCGCCGCCGAGACCTGGGAGCCGGGCATCCCCAACGTGACCGTCAACCTGTGGGACAAGACCGGCGCCGTGCTGCTCAACACAACGACCACCGACAGCTGGGACGACAGTCAGCCCACGGGCTGCCAGGGCCCGGCCTTCGCCTTCCGGGGCCAGCCCACCGACTGCTTCGACGGGCTGAAGAACTTCAACCAGGTGCGCCCCGGCGTCTTCGACGGCGGCTATGCCTTCACGTCTTATTACCCCGACGGCGTGGGCAACGGCGCGGAGGTCGAGGGCCTTCCGGCCGACGACTACATCGTCGAGGTGATCCCGCCCCAGGGCTACGAGATCGTCAAGGAGGAGGATCGCAACGTTGACTTCGGCGACTCCTTCAAGCCGACGCCGCAGCTGCTGCCGCCCGAGTGCGTCGGGCCGCTGCACACCGTGCCGAGCGAGTTCTCGCTCTTCCCACTCACGGACGAGAACGGCCAGAACGTGGCGCCGTTCAAGGCCGGGCAGCAGACGCCGCTCTGCACGCGCAAGAAGGTGGCGCTGGCCGACCAGCAGAACGCGGCGGCCGACTTCTTCCTCTTCACCCACGTGCCCATCGCGGGTCACGTGGTCGGCTTCGTCCTCGACGACGCGGCCAACGAGGGCGATCCCAGCGCTCCGACCTTCGGCGAGAAGCACGCGCCGCCCTGGTTGCCCATCTCGATCCGGGACTGGACCGGGCGCGAGATCGCTCACACCTACA
>Ga0316576_10000219_pt1 | contig 24255 bp, 19 predicted proteins | sample S0NA_FD_203075 | JGI IMG/M metagenome (GOLD analysis project Ga0316576, IMG submission 203075) | Rhizosphere microbial communities from salt marsh grasses in Alabama, United States - S0-2_050615r3r5 | ecosystem: Host-associated > Plants > Roots > Rhizosphere | place: USA: Alabama | collected...
CCGCGACCTCGGTGGTGCCCCCGCCGATGTCGACGATCATGTTGCCGCTGGGCTCGGTGATGGGCAGGCCGGCGCCGATGGCCGCCGCCATCGGCTCCTCGATGAGGTAGACCTCCCGGGCGCTCGCCGCCAGGGCCGAGTCCCGCACGGCGCGCTTCTCCACCTCGGTGATCCCGGAGGGCACACAGATGATGATCCTCGGTCGGACCAGCGTCTTGCGGTTGTGCGCCCGGGTGATGAAGTAGCGCAGCATGGCCTCGGTGACCTCGAAGTCGGCGATGACACCGTCCTTCATCGGACGGATGGCGACGATGTTGCCGGGCGTGCGGCCCAGCATCTCCTTGGCCTCTCGTCCCACCGCCAGCACCCGGTTGGAGCCCGCGCCGTTCTTCTGCACGGCGACCACCGACGGCTCGTGGCTCACGATTCCCCGGCCCTTGACGTAGGTCAGGGTCGTGGCCGTACCGAGATCGATGGCCATATCGTTGGAGAACAGCCCGTAGACCCAGTCAAACAACATGCTGAACCTGAAGAGCGCGCGGTTACCCTACCTGCGCTCCGAATGCACTACGGTGGCGCGCCCGGGCCGCAAAGATGTCGATCCGAGCATTTTCATCTTGAATTTGTCACTCTTATCATTTACCCACAGGGCTGGCAAGGGGGGGTGGAGCCGGCCAAACACGCCGGTTTTTCAAGGGAGATGCATCATGCTTAAGCAGATGCGCGAGCATTCCCGTTCGTTCATTATCTACGTCCTGTTCGGGATCATCATCGCCGTCTTCGTGATCAACTTTGGCCCTCAGTCACAGGGCTGCACGGCCGTGGCCAGCCAGGCGGGCAAGGTGCTGGGCAACACGGTCAGTCCCAAGCTGCTGGCCTACGCCTTTTCGGTCACCGGAATCCTCACGCGTCAGGTCCCCGAGCCGACCCTGGTCGAGCTCAAGGCACGCGTCGTTGATCAGCTGGTGTTCCGCGAGCTGCTCGCCGAGGAGGCGATGAAGCTCGGCTTCCGCATCCCGGAGAAGGAGATCGACGATATGCTGGTCAAGGGGCGCTTCCTCGCCCTGGGCCAGCCACGCCCGCTGATCCGGGACGACGACGGCAAGTTCGACTACAACCTGTTCAGCCGCTACGTGCGCTACAACTGGGGCCTCACCGTGCGCAAGTTCAAGGAAGACCAGCGCCGGGAGCTTCTGGCCGACAAGTTCCGCAACGTGTTCCGCACCTCCATCGAGGTCGCCGAGTCGGAGGTCCGCGCCGACTTCGTCCAGAAGAACACCAAGGTCGAGCTCGACTATGTTCGCTTTGCGCCGAGTGAGCTCCGTGACCAGGTCAAGCTCGACGACGGCAAGATCAAGGCGTACATCGCGGAGAACAAGGCGAAGATCAAGCAGTACTACGACGACAACAAGACCGCCTACCAGAAGCTGCCCAAGCAGATCCGCCTGCAGATGATCCAGGTCAAGGGCACCGACGCCGCGGCCAAGGCCAAGGCCGCGTCGGCCCTGAAGCGCATCCAGGGCGGCGAGGATTTCGCCAAGGTCGCCGCCGAGATCTCGGACGACACCGAAAGCCGCGCGAAGGGCGGGCTCATCGGCTGGCGCAACGAGGACAGCCCCGGTCTGTGGGAGACCGCGAGCAAGGAGGCGGGCAAGCTGAAGGAGGGCGAGACATCGGGCGTGATCGAGGACAAGGAGGGGCTGTCCATCGTCCGCGTCACCGGCCGGCGCGCAGGTGACCTGACCCTGGAGCAGGCCCAGCACGAGATCGCGGAGGAGATGGCGCGGGATGCCGAGGCGCTCAAGCTCGCCCGCACCACCGCCGAGGGGTACCTCAAGCGGGCCCGGGCGGGAGAGAAGCTCGCCGACATGTTCGAGTCACGGACGACGGACACGAACGAGAACGAGAACGAGAACGACAAGACGGACGAGGACAAGACGGACGAGGACAAGGACAAGAAGCCGGAGGCCGATGGCAAGCCCAAGGCGCCGTTCAAGCTCGCCGCCACCGCATCCTTCTCGCGCGACGCCCGTGATCTGATCCCGGGAATCGGGATGTCACCCGAGCTGATGAAGGTCGCCTTCGAGATGAAGAAGGGGCAGGTGGCGCCCAAGGTTTTCACCGTCGACGACAACGTCTACCTCGTGGCCGTCAAGGACCGCACCGACCCCGACTGGGGCGAGTGGACCAAGCGGAAGAACGACCTGATCGAGGAGTTCCAGGGGCAGAAGTACGTGAGGGAGCTGACCGCCTTCGCCTTCGAGCGCTGCGAGGCGGCCTACAAGAACAAGGACATCCACTTCAGGCCGGGGATCCTGATCACCCCGGGCTACGCCCCGCCCAAGGGCGAGCCCCCCCTCCCGGCGTACCGGCCCTGCGCCAGCCTCCGCCCCGAAACCCTGTAGGTCATGGGTCCGACCGGTCCCGCCTCTCCCGCCCACCCCGGCGTCCACATCCGACCGGCCGAGGAGCGGGACATCCCGGTCCTGCTCGAGCTGGTCCACGCACTGGCGGACTACGAGCGCGACCCCGACGCGGTGGTGGCGACCGAGGCGGACTACCGCCGCTTCGGCTTCGGCGAGCACCCGGCCTTCGAGGCGCACCTGGCCGAGGTGAGCGGGGAGGCCGTCGGCTTCACGCTCCATTTCTACGCCTTCTCGACCTGGACCGGGTGCCCCAGCCTGCACCTAGAAGACATCTTCGTCCGCCCCGCTTTTCGCGGGCGCGGGATTGGCAAGGCGCTGCTCGTCCACCTCGCCCGGATCGCGGTGAAGCGCGGCTGCGCCCGCTACCAGTGGCAGGTGCTGGACTGGAACCGTCCCGCCATCGAGATCTACGAGGCGCTCGGCGCGCGAGCGGCCCGGGAGTGGGTGCCGTTTCGGATCGAGGGAGAGGCGCTGGAGCGGCTGGCCCAGAGTAGCTCGGTGGCGGATCCCTGAGACAGGCATCAGAAATCCGAGAGCCGAGCGTCACAACCGCTCGTAATCCCGTGACGCCGTAGTGGTACAGGAGTTGCTGTCTCTCATCGCGCCGGAGCTTGGCCGGGGGCGAACATGACCGAAAAACAGATCCGCGACATGCTCCACGACGCGCTCGCCGAGCTGGACCGACGCGCCCGCAAGGTGATCCTGCCCTCGATGCTGGGGGTTGGCCTCGCGCTGTCGGGGTGCGGAGACCGCGCCGTGACCTGGAGCGACGGCCAGGCCGCGGCCTCCGAGGCCGGAGCCCGGCTGGACCAGGGGGCCACGCTCCCCGACATCGGCTACCCGGTCCCGCCCTACATGGCCCCGGAGCCCGACATGGCACCGGAGCCCGACGCGCAGATCACGCCGCCCCCACAGACAGACTACGCCGCGCCGATGTACGCCGCACCGATGCCCGTGCCCGAGCCGGATGGCGCGAGCGATCAATGATCGAGCTGCTGCGCCGCCAGGGCTTTCGGCCGCGCTTCGGCGTCTGGGAGCTGACCCTGGCCTGCAACCTGCGTTGCCTGCACTGCGGCTCCCACGCCGGAGAGCGCCGCGACGGCGAGCTGAGCCACGACGAGTGCCTGTCCATCGCCGACCAGCTCGCCGCCCTGGGCTGCCAGCGTATGACGCTCGGCGGCGGCGAGCCCACCATGCACCCGCGCTGGGACGCCATCGGCCGGCGGCTCACCGACCGGGGCGTACGGGTCAACCTGATCTCCAACGGCTGGCGCTGGACGGACGAGCACGTCAGGCGGGCGCAGGACGCCGGGCTGAACAACGTCTCCTTCAGCCTGGACGGGCTGGAGCCGGCCCACGACACCATCCGCCGCGAGGGCTCCTTCGCCCGGGTGGTCGGGGCGATCGAGCGATCGCGGCGCGCCGGGATCCCGGTGAGCGTGGTGACCCACATCAACCGCCTGAACTACCTCGACCTGCCCGAGCTGCGCGCCTTCCTCGGCGAGCTCGGCGTCTTCGCCTGGCAGCTTCAGCTCGGCATCCCCTCGGGGGAGATGGGCCAGCACCGCGACGATCTGATCGTCGCGCCCCGGGACCTGCTCTGGCTCGTGCCCCTCATCGCCGGGCTCCGGCTCGACCGCAGCGCCCCCCCCGAGGTCTGCCCCTCGGACAACGTCGGCTACTTCGGCCGCTGCGAGAAGGCGCTGCGCGATCCGCCGGAAGGATCCCGGATCCCGTTCTGGATCGGGTGCCGCGCCGGATGTGAGGTGATCGGCATCGAGAGCAACGGCAACGTCAAGGGCTGCCTCTCGTTGCCCTCGGCGCGCCACGGCCAGGACCGCTTCCTCGAGGGCAACCTGCGCGAGCGGCCCCTCGCCGCTATCTGGGGCCGCGAGGGCGCCTTCGCCTTCAACCGGGACTTTCGCGAGGAGCTCCTCGGCGGATTCTGCGCCGTGTGCCGCTACCGCGACATCTGCCGCGGCGGCTGCGCCTGGACCGCCTACAGCCACACGCGGGATCGCTTCGACAACCCCTACTGCTTCTACCGCCAGGCGGTGACCCACCACCGGCTCGATCTGCTCGGCGAGGATCAGCCGTCGGAGGGGGAGCTCGCCTGGCGCGGCTAGACGGCTACCGCCTGCTCTGGATCGCCACGCCAAGCCGCCGGAAGCCGATGGTCTTGGCCACGTCCATCACCTTGACCACGTTGCCGTGGTAGGCCTTGCGATCGGCCTGGATCAGCACCCTGGAGTTGGGCCGCTCCTTGTACACCTTCTGCAGCCGCTGCATCAGCGCGGCCTGGGACAGGTTGGCGCCCTCGTACTGGATCTCGCCCTTGCGTGTGACCACGACGATCAGGTCGCGCTGCTGGGTCGTCGACGCCTTGGCCGAGGCCTTGGGCAGCTCGACGCCGAGGTTCGGTGTGGTGATGAATGACGCGGTGAGGAGGAAGAAGATCAGCAGCTGAAAGATGCAGTCGATGAGCGGTGTCAGGTCGAGCACCACCGTCGGTCGCTGTTGCCTGAAACCTCCCTCGCGAAAGCTCATTCCTTCACCTTCGGGTCCGACTCCTTCGCGCCCTTCTCCTTCGCGCTCGGCTCGGGCTCCCTGGCGCTCTCCTTCACGCCCCCGCCTCCGCTCCGCTCGCCCTCGCCGTTGGACTTGTCGGCGATGAGCTGGGCGAGCTCCATCGAGTCCTCCTCCATCTCGACCACGAGCGAGGTGACCCGGGCCTGGAGGTAGCGGTAGCCGAGATAGGCCGGGATGGCGACGACCAGGCCGGCGGCGGTGGTGATCAGCGCCTCCCAGATGCCGGCGGCCAGGGCGCCCGGGTTGACCCCTCCGCCCTTGTCGGCCAGCGCCTCCACGCGCTGGAACGCGCGGATCAGCCCGGTCACCGTACCGAGCAACCCCATCAGCGGCTCGACGGCGGCGATGGTGCCGAGGAACTCGACGTAGCGCTCCAGCGTGGACACCTCGCGCCGCCCGACCTCGTTGACCACCTCCTTGATCTCGCCGCGCGTCTTGTCCGACTCCTTGAGCGCCGCGCCGACGATGTTCGCCAGCGAGGAGGCGTTCTCCTGGCAGAGCACCTCGGCCTCGGAGAGCTTGCCCTCGCGCACCAGCGACCGCACGCGACCGCGGAAGGGCGGCGGGATGACGCGGTCGCGTCGCATGGACCAGATGCGCTCGAGGAACAACGCCAGCGCAAGGATCGAGCCAAGGACGATGGGGTACATGACCGGACCGCCCTTGACGAACAGGAAGTGGTAGATGTCGTACATGCAGAGCCTCAGCGACGGAAAGGACGATCCTGGTATCGGGCCTTCGTAACACTTACCCGGGGGTTACCCCTTGTCAAGCGCGCCCGGGCGCGGTGTCAACAGACGCCCCACCTTGAAACACCGCAGCCGTGCCGGAGGTTCCCGTCAATTGGGCGCGACGATGGAGACCGCCCCCGGCGTGAGCACCCAGATCCGCTTTGCGCTGTCCCGGTAGATGTCCAGGACGCGCTCGTCGGCCAGGCCGTCACGGCTCCCGATGGTCAAGATCACCTTGCCGTCCGGCCCCACCTTGACCAGCCCCCGGTCGGTGCCGACCCAGAGCGCATCGCCGTCGGACAGGAAGGCCCGGGTCGGGGTGTGCAGCGCGCCCCTGTAGTCGAAGCGCCACTCCTTGCCGTCGAAGCGCCCGAGCCCGGAGTGGGTCGCCACGAGGATCTGCCCCCGGGGCCCGCGGGTCACCGCGTAGACCAGCTCGCTCGCCAGCCCCTCGTTCTCGGTAAACAGCTGCACCTTGTCGCCGTTGACGCGGCAGACCCCCGTTCCAGTGGCGAGCCAGATCGCGCCGTCGCCGAGGAAGTGCACATCGCGGATGTCATCCGGCAGTGCCAGGCTCCCGGCCGGCCGGTCCTCGCTGGGGAGCAGGGTGCTGCGGTGGAAGAGCACCGAGCCGTCCGGGCGCAGCACCGCCACACCCCACGGGCGGGACTCCCCCTCGTGGCTCGTGTAGCCCACGCCGACCCAAAGGGCGCCGTCAGGGGCCAGCCGGGCGAAGCCGACCCGCAGCTCACCCGCGGGGATGGGCACCGCGTACTCCCGCAGCTTGGCCCAGCGCTCCCCCTGGCGCTCGCTCAGCACCAGCGTCCCCAGCGCCTTGCCCTTCTCCGCCGACGCCCCCGGATCGGTGGTGTACAGGGCGAACAGCGCGCCCGAGGCGTCGTTATAGAACGTCTCGACCCGCGCACCCTCGGGGGCCACGCTCTTGTCGCGATCGAACCTCTCTCCGTAGCGGTAGGCCACGCCCCCGCCGCCCGCCATCATGCACCGCCCACCCGGCGAGCAGCCCACGCGCAGCTTGTCGGTCTCTCCGAGGAGCTCACCCGTGCGGTACCAGCGCGAGAACTTGCCATCAAAACGCACCAGCCCGGCGGTCCGTGTGCCGATCAGGATCGCCTCACCCTGGGCCGTCACCGTGGTGGGATCGGGCGGCAGCCAGCTCTCGAAGGGGGTGGTGTAGAGACGGGGTGACGGGTACCCCCCGGTGTCCTCGCGCACGAGCGCCACCGGCCCGGGGGGCAGCGCCGCCTCCTGGCTGGTCACCTCGTGCACGACCAGGATCCGCTCCCCGTGCGACAGGAGCAGCCGATCGCCCGCGAGCTGGGTCCAGCGCAAGCGCCCCGCCGGCCGCGGCCGGTACACGGTCCAGCGCGTGCCGTCGAAAAAGACCAGCCCGTCCCCGCCCTCGCCGCGCCCCACGGCGACGACACCGGCGTTCTTGGTGTAGCTCAGCCCGTGGATGTAGCGCAGCGGCTGCCGGCTGCCGGAGTGGTTGACGAAGCTCCCCTTGCCGTCCCACTGGTGGATCCCCTCGCCCTCGGTCCCGACCCACACCCCGTCGCCGCGCATGTCGGGGAGCAGGCAGTTGATCCGCGCCCCGGGCAGGTAGGCCCTCCACTTGCCGTCGCGCAGCTCGGCCAGGCCCCCGGGACCACCCACCCACACGCCGTGGCGGGTGGCGACCATCGCGCTCACCTGCCCCCCGATCTGCCGGTCCAGCGAGAAGTTCGTCCAGGCGCCGTCCCGCAGGCGAGACAGGCCGCTCTCCGTCACCACCCAGAGGCCCGACTGCGGGTCGTCGGCGACCCCGACGACCCGGTCCCCGGTCAACCCCTTCGCCCGCGTCAGCCGGACGAAGTCCCCGGTCTGCTCCTCGAACTGCACCAGGCCCCGGGACGTGCCGGCATAGATCTTCCCGTCGAAGGCGGTCACCGAGGTGAAGGGGACGGTCTCGCTGTACGAGCGGATGGTCCAGGGGTTGCGCTGGACGGCGGCGCTCGGCAACGTCCCCTTCTCGCCGACGGGTCTCGGACAACCGGGCAGGTAGAGCAACGTCAACACCAGCGTCCAGCGCGTCAGTGATGCTCCCATGTCATCCTCTCCGGGGGGTGGCCCTGGCAGCAGGGGGTTTCGCTGTGCTAGTAACGTACTATGGTCCCGCTCGCAAGGATCACCGTGCCCGTATCACGGACCATCCTGCTCACGCTGTCCCTGTGCTCCCTGGCCCAGGCCAAGGAGGTCGGCCTGCGCACGGGCAACGCCCACGTGGTCGTGGTGACCTCGACCCCGACCCAGGGGCTGGAGGAGGGGATCCCGCGCACCAGCACGTACGCCCGGGGCGTGGCCCTCGACATCGACGGGCGCTGGGACGAGTCGTACCAGGTCTTCCGCAAGGCCCGCCGCGAGTTCGAGCAGCAGCTCAAGCGACGTCCGCGCTGGGAGAAGATGATCCGAGGATGGATCGCCAAGGCCGAGTTCCAGACGGACCAGAGCCGCCGGCTGCGTTACCGCCCCTACTACCGCTACAGCCTCAGCTCCTACGTCAACCTGACCCAGACAACGGCCAAGCATAACAAGTGGCTCGCCATCCGGGCCTTCACCGGTCAGAGCGTACGCAAGCTCCGCGACGAAATCCTCGACGAGTACAGCCGCATCCTGCGCCGCAGCGCCTACAACGAGGCGCCGCTGATCCTGCGCGCGGCGTTCCTCCACGAGCTCGGCCGCCACGACGAGGGGCGGCGCGAGTTCGCCAAGGTCCGGGACCCGAACAAGACCTGGCTCGCCAAGGAGGTGGCCTACTACCACACCGCGGCGGGCGAGACGGACCAGGCCTTCAAGTACCTCGAGCGCGCCGTCCGCTACCGCAGCAGCGACCGGCGCTACATCCTGCGCGCCAACGACTTCGACCGCCTGCGCTCGGACAGCCGGTTCCAGAAGCTGGTCGGCTCCCCCTGATCCGCTGCGCGCCGCCATTCCCCCGACACCGGGATTGACACCTCCCGCGCGGCCTGATAGAAGCGCCAGGACCGGTTGGGGCTGTAGCTCAGCTGGGAGAGCGCATGACTGGCAGTCATGAGGTCGTGGGTTCGATCCCCATCAGCTCCACCACGAAATCCCGGGAGACCTCTCCCGGGATTTTTTTTGCCCAGAGGGGATGTTCAACTGCGGCGCCCATGGCCTGTGGCCGTAGCGCCGTGGCTCAGGGCACGCAGGTCCGGGCTGCCATGAAGATGGCCATGCTGTCGTCCGGGCCAGTCGCGGAGAAGACCAGGGTCCGGCCGTCAGCGCTAAGGTCCGGGTCCCCGGCGACTCCCAGCTCGGAAACCTGGACCACCGAGCCAAAGGGCGCGCTCGTCGAGGCCCGCGTCGCCCGGAAGATGCTGGGGCTGGTCCCCGGCCGAACAGCCTCGAAGAAGAGCTCGAGCCCATCCGCGGACACCGTGGGCCAGCCGTCCGTGTAGCTCGGATTGTTCACCTCGCCGAGCTTGCGCACGAAGGTGAAGGCGGCGCCGGGCGCGGTCCGCGTGGCCAGAGCCAGATCGCAGGTGTTGGGGTCGTTGTTGGTGGTGCACAGGTGGTAGTAGAGGCCGAGCCCGTCCCGGGTGAGGAAGGGCCCCGCCGCCACTGCTTCCCCGCCCGGGGCAAGGCCTGCGACGAGCGTCGACGCCGAGAAAGCGTCGTCCTTCTCGGCCCGGGTGGCGCGATAGATATCGGCTCCGCGAAGGTAAAAAATCTCCAGCCCGTCCCCGGAGACGCAGGGATCGGAATCAGGCGCGTCGCTGTTGAGTGTGGTCAGGCTCGACGGGGCGTCGAAGGGCGCCGTCGTCGAGGCCCGGGTGGCGACCCAGAGGTCGGTGTAGGTGTTCCCCTCGGAGGGGAACCTGTCCGAGCTGAAGTAGATCGTCAGGCCCTGGTCCGCGAGGTGGGGCGCCCAGTCGATGTACGGCGAGCTCAGCTCCGTGATCTCGACGGGTGCGGAGAAGGTGGTCCAGGTGCACGGCCCGTCCGGTGTGGCGCCCGTGTCGGCCGAGGTGTCTGGCGAGGAGCTCTGGTCGGCCCATCCGTCGACACGAGACGTGTCCGTCGAGCCGTCCTCGCCCGGGCCCGGGGAGAGGGGGAGCAGCGCGTGACAGGATGTCAGCGCCAGCACCGCCAACCCGACGTGACAGCAGCGCATCGCCTGGTGCTCCGGCTCTACTGCGCGGCCGCCCCGTCCTGTGGCTGGAGCGTGCGCTCGGCGAGCTGCGCCGGCGTGAGGCGCGAGAGCTGATCCTGCGCCGCGCGGACGCGGGCCTGCGCCTCGGTCCAGCGCGAGCTGATGTAGGACTGCCCCGGCCCGAGAGCCGGGACGAGCTGCCGCGTCTGGCTCAGCCAGCCGACCAGGCTGCTCCACTTGGGGCTGCGAGGCGACAGGGCCAGGAGATCGCACCTCGCCGACGCGTCGCCGGGCAGGGGCACGACCTCGACGTAGTACACCCGGTTCGGCAGCAGCGTCGCCTGGACGACCCCCGTGCTCTCGGCCCAGCAAACGAAGAGGTGCTGGCCGGGCGGAAGCGCCGAGGCGAAGTGCGACGCGGGGAGGCTGTCACCGAGGAAGTGGCCGTTGCCCGTGAGCAACGTGAGCTTGTCGGTGGACAGAAGCTCGGTTGGCCGAACGAAGACGACCAGTGCCTGACCGGGTGGAGGCACCAGCGCTTGCTTGGTGGTGGATGGGGTCATGTATGGGCTCTTTGCCGGGCAACCGGCAAGCAACCCGAGCAACAACAGGGCGCTGGTACGTGGCATCAACTACCTGGGTACCAGCACTTTGATGGTGCGGTCCAGTGGAAAGGTTCTGGAATGAATCAAATTGGCCTTCTCAAGGTGGTGTCTTCTTGTGGTCAAGGAGATTTGTAGACTTTCCAACTTGGCACAAAAAACCGTTTTATTCAAAATGTTTACGCGTTTGACCGGTAACGCTTGACATCTTTTGGCCAACGTCGGATAGATCCCCACCCGGGAGTATGACGCGACGCAATCTGCTCTTTGGCCCCTAGCCACCGAGCCGACATCGGTCCTGCCAACGCGGCAGAACAAAAGGAGAAAGACACATGGCGACGCTGCAAGAAAAACTGCAAGAGCTAATCCCCCAGTGGCGCGCGGAGCGTGCCAAGTTGATCAAGGAAAAGGGTGACAAGGTTCTCACGCCGGCCACCGTCGCCATGGCGTTCGGCGGCATGCGCGGTGTCAAGGGGATGATCTGCGACACGTCCGTGGTCTACCCGGACGAGGGACCCCAGGGTCCGGGCGGTCTGTACATCCGTGGCCACCACCTCCTCGAGATCAAGGAGCTCTGGCCCGAGCAGACCTTCGTGCTCCTGCTGACCGGCGAGATCTACAAGCGCGATGACGAGATCATCAAGGCCTACCAGGCCGAGATGGACCGCCGCGCCCAGCTGCCCCAGTACGTCTACGACGTGCTCGAGGCCATGCCTCCCGACAGCCACCCGATGTGCATGCTGAACACCGGCATCCTGGTGATGGAGAAGGAGAGCACCTACCGCGAGTGGTACAGCAAGGGCGCGAAGAAGGAGGACTACTGGATCCCGACCCTCGACGACGCTCTGACCATCCTCGCCCGCCTGCCCGGCCTCGCCGCCGCGGTCTATCGCCTGCGCTACAACAAGGGCGACTACATCAACTGGGTGCCCGGCCTGGACTGGGGCGCGAACTACGCCAACATGCTCGGCATCAACGACCCGACCGGCAACTTCGCCAAGCTGATGCGCCTCTACCTGCACTTCCACTGCGACCACGAGGGCGGCAACGTCAGCGCCAACACCTGCCACACGGTGGGCTCGGCCCTCTCCGACGCCTACTACTCGGTCTCCGCCGGCCTCAACGGCCTCGCCGGCCCGCTGCACGGCCTCGCCAACCAGGAGTGCCTGAACTGGATCCTCGAGACCATGGAGAAGTTCGGCGGAACGCCGACCGAGGAGCAGATCCGGGACTACGCCTTCGAGACCCTGCGCGCTGGCAAGGTCGTCCCGGGCTACGGCCACGCGGTGCTCCGCGTGACCGACCCGCGATTCACCGGCTTCAACGAGTTTGGCAAGCGCTACCTGCCGAACGACCCCGTGTTCCAGACCGTGGACCGCGTCTTCACCGTGGTGCCCAAGGTCCTGGAGGAGTTCTCCAACGAGCGCGTGAAGGCCGGCAAGAACCCGATCGCCAACTTCTGGCCCAACGTGGACGCCGGCTCCGGCGCCCTGCTCTACCACTACGGCCTGACCGAGTTCGACTACTACACCGTGCTGTTCAGCGTCTCCCGCGCGATGGGCATGCTGTCCCAGCTCGTGTGGAACCGCGCCGTGGGCACCGCGATCACGCGGCCCAAGTCGGTCAGCATGAAGTGGATCGCCGAGAACGTGAAGTAACGCCAATCAGCCCCGGCTTTTTCTTCGAAGCCAGCTGACACCCGAGACAGCCCCCGCCCCGGCGGGGGCTGTTTTTTTTGTCCCGCGGGGCCGTGGCAGCAGCACACGACTTACTGGGGCGACCAGCGCAGGACGGTGCCGTGGCATCCCACGGCCAGGACGCCGGTGGCCGGATCGCCGTGGACCGCCGTGAGGCAGGCGGCGGGCGAGCGCTCCACGATCCAGGCCTTGCCGTCGTAGCGGATGATCGCCCCCTGCCGCGAGACGGCGAAGAGGGCGTCCTCCGCGCTGCCCCAGATGCCGACCAGCGTCTGCGAGATCGGCGAGGCGTGCTGGCGAAAGCGACCGCCAACGAGCTCGAGGACCACGCCACCCTCGCCCACCGCGAAGACCTTGCCGCCCGGCAGCCCCCAGATTGCGTGGAGGTCGCTGAGCACGCCCGTGTCGAGCGCGGTCCACTGCTCACCCTTATGGCGGAGAACCACGCCCCGGTTCCCGACGGCGTAGAGGCGGCTCCCGTCGCCCCAGACGTCCCGCAGATCGAGCCCCGTCGGAGCTTGCTCTCGTACGATCGTGTCGTCCTGTCGGCTGACGATCGTCCCCCGCGTCCCCACGGCGACCACGCCGCCATCGGAGCCCCACACGGCGTTCAGGTCCTCGGCGGTGACCGTCGGCAACCTCTCCCACTTCTTCTTGCCCTCCCGGACGACCATCAAACCTCGTTCGCCGACGGCAACGGAGCGCGCCCCGTTGCTCCACATGTCGCGGTACTCGCCGAGCAGGGGCAGGCTCCCCGACTGGCGCCACGTGCCCGCGCGGGAGCGCTGGAGCAGCATCCCCTGTCGTCCAAGCGCCGTGCCCTCCCCTGCCCCCGGGCCGAGAGAGAGCGCGACGAGGTTCTGGAGCAGCCCCCCGGCGACCTTCGACCAGGTGCGTCCGCCCCGGCGCTGCAGGAGCGTACCGCCATCCCCGACGGCCCACAGCTCACGGGGTGACGCGCCGGCGACGCCGAACAGGTCGACCAGGCAGTTGGTGGTCTCGTTGCGCCAGGTGCGACCGTTGAAGTGGATCACCTCGCCGCGGGTGCCCACCGCCCACGCCTCGACCGCAGGATTGCGCTGGCTGAAACCCCAGACGTCGCGAAAGTTGCCCCGCCCCACAACGCTCTCCTTCGCGGCGTCACCCTCGACGCGCACGACGGTCTTGCGGTTGCCGACGACGAAGACCTGGGGTCCCCGGGCGGACTCGGGCCGCCCGGGGCTGAAGGCTCCTGCGCCCGGCGCGCCCCACACCGACCAGAGGTCCTCGTAAGAGTCGGAGCGAATCGCCCGCCAGCTCGAGCCGTCGAGGCGAAGCAGGAGGCCCCCGTCCCCGACGGCGTAGACATCCTGACGGCTTGCGCCCCACACGCCGCGCAGGGTCACGGTCGCCGGCCGGGAGTCATCCCACTTCCCGTCTTCGAGGCGAACCACCGCCCCCCCGTCGCCCACCGCCACGAGGTGCCCCGGTCCGGCGGTGTAGACGCTCCACAGGTCGGGCGCCGCAGGCCGCGCCTTGCGCAGGACCTGCCAGCGCGTGCCGTCGAAGCGCACCACGACCCCGGCCGCGCCGACGGCGTAAACATTGTCGCGCGCCGAGCCCCAGACCGAACGGAGAGACCAGCGTGTGCCCGAGTCCACGACCCGCGGAGCGCCCCGCGCGCCGATCCGCTGGAGCACGGTCCCCGCCTCACCCACGGCGACGACCATCCCGTCCGCGCCGACCCACACGTCATTGAGCGGGTTCCCCTGGGGCACCGGATGCTCCCAGACCCAGCGGTGTGCTCCAGGAGACGGATCCGGCCCCACCTCGAGCATCCGCCGCGCGGAGAGGGAGAGCTCGCCACAGCGCTCGAGCAACGAGTGCCCCGGCCGGAGCCGTCCGAGGGCCGCGCAGCTCCTTATCACCTGGGTCCAGCGCCCGCGGGCAAACTCGCTCTCGGCCAGCATCAGCTGGGCCTTCACGCTCCACTCGTCCTGGGGGAACCGCCGCCATAGCTCGTCGAGGAACAGGCGAGCCCGCTCCTTGCGATCGGCCTCGACGTAGTAACGAGCCGCCGCGAAGAGGTTGTGCTGGAGCACAAACGGTTCCAGCTTGCCCCGGTAGACGAGGATCCGCTCGACCTCGGTCCAGGCCTCGGCGGCCTGCTTGGCGTCCCCCGCCGCCTCGGCGACCAGCGCGAGCAGGACGCGCGCCTCGAGGTGCTGGGGGTTGGTCACGAGGATCCGCCCGAGCGTCTTCCGCGCGCTGGCCAGCTTCCGCGCCTCGTAGTCCTTGAGCGCGAGCTCGAGCATCTCGTTGGTGGGGGGAAGCTCCTCCACCTCCACCTCGGGCTTGGGCAGCGGCTTCTTCGGCGGCGGAGCCTTGGGGCAACCAAGCACCGGCAGGAGCAAGACAATGGCGAGCAGCAGCTTCCGCATCTGAGGTCCCTCTCACCGGTTGGTCCGCCAGCAACCATCCCCAGCCACACTGGTGTGAGGAGCCTACTATAGCCCGTGGCGCTGTGGCCGTCAGCTGTTCGTGCCCTGGGGGGGGAGCGTGCGGGTGGAGAGGCGCACGTTCAGCTCGTCCCCGCTGTAGCGCAGCTTGAGGTCGATCCGCCTGAGCTGGGACGCGCGGTCGACGAAGTAGACGAAGCCCTCGTAGTCCCCTGTGACCCCGTCCCTCGAGTGGGGCTCGAAGCGGGTGAGCATCACGCGCACGGTGGGGTTGGACGAGCGAAAGCGCCAGACGTAGCAGCCCTCGTCTCGCGACGATCCGCAGTCACCTTCGAGATCGTACGACGGGGCCAGGCGGCCGAGGGACTCGTGCGCTCCGACCAGGCTGCGGGCCACCTCGTCGAAGAGCTCCTTCTCCGAGCCATTGAACACGTGGTGCTGGGGACCGGCCGCCTGGGAGCGGGGGGACGGGCCGGCCTGCTCCACGCAGGCAAGCAGCAACAGGGACAGAGGTAGAAGCATCCGCAACACGAGGGGGAACGGTGCACCGGCGGTGCCAAGTCGCAACATGATGAAAACATGGACATGCGGACCAAGAGATCGTGATGGTTGCGGCTTTCAAGCTGCAGGTCCAGAGCCTCAGCGCCGCCCGTGGGGTTGCAGTACGCAGAATTCTGCGTAACTGCGCATGTGCCGCCGTGTCCTCCCCGGTCGCCCTGGCGGCCCACAAGTGATCTCGGGTAGCTACATCTCCGCGAACGTGGCATGCCGCTTGCGATACACCAGACCAAGCAAACCCAGGAGCCGCCCATGAAATCGACCTGTTTGTTTCTCGTCCCCGCGCTGGCCCTCGCCGGGTGTGCCGGCACCCTTGGTGGGGTCGACGACATCGAAGAGGAAACCTACACCGTGCTCGGCGCCTGCCCGGAGAATTTGCCCGAGGGTGTGGCCTGCACCTCGGCAGGCGAGGCGCCTCCGGAGGCGCAACCCGACGTCGGCGGCTGCTGGGTCACCGGGATCGGCCACATCGGCTCGGACCTGGACGGAAATGGCATCTCGGACAAACCGGGCGCCGGGGCGGCCAACCAGGACAGCTACGGCGGCAACGCGATGGGCATGAAGGACGGCTCGGTCCGCGGCCAGTGGCAAAACACCACCCACCTCGACGGTACCAAGGACAAGTTCCACGGGCAGGCGACCTTCATCTACTGCTGGAACGACGGCGGGCCGGGACCCGACGTTCCCAAGGCCTACCCAAACCGGGCGATCTGGGGCGGACCGGGCAAGTGGAACCACGAGGACGGCTACCTCTTCATCGTCAGCGCGGCGGACTACAAGGAGGGCAAGGACGGAAACGACGCCAACATCCGCGACGCCTACGCGATCACGGTCTACGAGGATGTGGACGGCGACGGCGTGGCGACCTCGGCCGACACCGTCATCTACGAGGAGTCAGACTGCGTGTTCGGCAACTTCCAGATCCATCCACCCAACAACGGCCACCCCTACGTCGCTTCCCCGATGACCAACGAGATGAACCGCATCTCGAGCACCCAGGATCTCTGTCCCAACGCCAACTGGTAGCCTCCCTCCTTCACCCGTTTCCCACCCACCTTCCACGCCACAGTCGGTTGTCCACGACGGCCGTCAACGACTGACAACCGTCAACGACTGACAACCGTCAACGACTCCGGTCGGCCGGCGGCCGTCGAAAGAGCACGAAACGAAGGGTCTTGGAGAGGGCTACTGGGGGCAGGTGGCAGCGCAGAGCTTCACGCCCCACGGGGTCTTGCAGCACTTCTGGCCGAAGCAATCGGCGTTGGATTGACAGCCGAAGGGGGCTCCCGAGTAGGTGTCGGGCCAGATGATCTGATCGGGCTGGCCCTGGTCCGGCCAGACGAACTGGTCAGGCTGGGCCTGGTCGACGGTGTAGTCCGTGGCCGGTGCATCCACCGTGGTGTCCACCGTGATGTCTCCGGTGGGTGTGCCGTTATCGTCGGAGCACCCCGCCGCGAGGGCGACCAGGAAAAGGGTTGCAAAGAGTCCAACTATCCAAAGACGGCGGTTCATGGAAATCTCCACATGCTAACCGTACAAAACGTGTTCAGCATAAGGGCTCATTCCCCAAAAAGCAAGTCGTGTCTGTCAAGCGACAGCCATGGATTGATTGCAGTTCCTCCCGGGATGGGGGAGAACAACGGGACAGGTCAGAGGAGTTCATCGCATGCTTGACATCAGGTGCCCCGATCCCTCCCCCCGTCGCGGACGGTTTGTGCTGGCGTCGGCAACCAGTCTATATTGCTCCCTTCTTGCCTGTGCGACCCACCCGGGCCTGCACCTGGGCTCGGCGCCGCCGCCCCAAGCAGAGGCCCTTGTCTCGTCCGCCAGCGAACAGCTGCATGGCAAGGGCAACCCGGCCCGGGCCGAGGCGCTGGCCCGCCAGGCGCTGAAGCTGGATCCCCACCTGGGGTCGGCCCACGGCCTGCTGGCCGAGGTCGCCATGCTCCGGGCGGACGTGGATGGTGTGTTCCAACACCGGATTGCCGCGCTCGGGGATGGGCGTGACCGACACACCGCCGCGCACCTCGACCGCATCCCTCTCGACTACCTCGGCCAGTCCCAGCTCGCCGAGCTCGCCGGTGTGCTCTCCGACCTGGCCAAGGCGCACCCGGACCCCACCAGCAGGGTCGAGGCGCTCGGATACCTGGTCCCTGTGCAGCTGCGCCGTGGTGACATCGCAGCCGCCCGGCAGGCGCTCACGCGTCGGACCTTGCTCGACCAGTGGTACGGCATCGGAGGATTCGACAACGAGGACGGTAAGGGCTTCGACGTCCCCTACCCGCCAGAGCAGGAGATCGACATCAAGCGTAGCTACGAGGCCGAGCGCGGGCGGGCCAGCTGGCGGCTGATCCGCCACAACGACCCCGAGCCGACCCTGGAGCTCGACGAGCGTTTCTACCCCTTTCGTTCCAACACCGCCTACCTCGTGACCTACGTCAAGAGCAGCCGTGAGCGAGAGCTGGTGCTGGAGCTGGCCTCCTCTGCACCGATCAAGGCCTGGGTCAACGACCGCAGCGTGCTCTCGACCCGCGAGATCCGACACATCCGTCATCGACAGCTCCGGGTGTCCGTGCGGCTCAACAAGGGATACAACAAGCTGCTGCTCAAGAGCTGCGTCGACAAGGGCGACTGGGAGCTCGCGGCCTGGTTCGCCCGTCGGGACGGCACCCCGGTCGCGCTGCAGGTCTCCGCCGCTCCGCGCCCCTACCAACGGGACACCCGCCCGCCGCGGCCATGGTCCGTCCACGCGCAGGGGCGCGACGACCTCGAGCGGGCCCTCAGGCTGGCGGCGGAGGGCTTACATCCGTCGGCCCTCGACCTGCTGGGGCGGCACCTCGAGGCGAGCCCCCGCGACCCGGTCGGGCTGCTGTTCGCCGCCCTGGTGCACGAGGCGGAGGGGCAGCTGCAGCGCGCTTCCCAGCTCCTGGAGCAAGGCCAGCGCCTCCCGGCGCCCTACAACGCACGGTTCTGGATCGAGGCGGCCGCCCTGTACCGCAAGCGGGGTCAGCTGGACAAGGCGTTCACCGCCCTCGAACGCGCGCGCGGCGTGTCACCGCAGGCGGATCTGATGGTCGCCCGCAGCCTCGACACTCTCTATGCACGAAAGGGCTGGACCCTCGATCGCCAGCGCCTGGCGACGCGCCTGCACGCCGCTCGCCCCGACTGGGTCTGGCCCACCTCCGTGCTCGCCAGCTGCTATCGGGTCCTCAACCGCTCGGCCGACGAGCTGCGCTGGCTGCGTCAGGCCGTCCGGCTCGCGCCCGCGAGCGAGCGGCTCCGCGGGCGGCTGGTCCAGGTTCTGCTGCGCCGCGGCCAGTGCGTGGAGGCCGTCGCCGAGGAGCGGAGAACCACCAGGCTGCGGCCCGACCGCGCCAACCCCTTCCTCGGCCTGGCCCGCGCCCTCCGCTCCTGCGGCAAACCGGACGAGGCGCTGGGCGCCCTCGACCGCTGCGTCGAGCGGATCCCCGCCTGGCCGCTTCCCTACGAGCTGAAGGGCAAGATCTACTACGAGCAAGGGCGCACCGAGGAGGCGATCGCGCAGTGGACGATCAGCCTGACCCACAACCCGGACCACGTGAAGCTTTGGGACCGACTGACCCACCTGCGCCCCGACCGGGATCCGATCCTCCAGGAGCTCACCCCCAGCCCGGAGCGGATCGCCCGGGCCATCGCCCGGGGCGTGCGGATCCCGCCCGCCGAGGGCTCGTCGGTGGTCTGGCTCCTCGACCACGAGGTCTCGCGGCTGATGCCCGACGGGACCTTCAAGCGCGTGGTCACCACCGTGCGCCGGGCCGTGGACCGCGCCGGACGCGACGCCCTGGGCCAGGCGCGCCTGCCCCGCTCGGGGCTCGTCAAGGTGCTGGAGGCCTACACGCTGGACAGCCGCGGCCGCCGGCGCGAGGTGACCTCGATGCACAACCGGACCGTGCGATACCCGACCCTCGAGGAGGGCGCCATCGTCGTGCTGCAGTACCGGCACATCAAGCGGCCCTCGGGCTACCTCCGGCACCACCTGGCGACCTCCTGGTACTTCCAGCACAACCTGGAGCAGGCGCTCCACGCGGAGTGGATCCTGGCGCTGCCCACGGGGCGCAAGCTCAACCTGCACCTGCAGGGCGACATCTCCCACCGGGTGACCACCCGCCACGGCCTCAAGGTCCACGACTTCGTCTCCCGCGCGGTCCCTCCCCTGCGACCCGAGCCCCAGTCGCCGCCCGCGGTGGACCTGCTGCGTTCCGTCGTGGTGAGCACGGTGCCCTCATGGGACTACTTCTCCGAGTGGGGCAACAGCCTGACCGCCGAGGTCTTCGCCATGGACCCCGAGCTGCGCGCGACGCTGAAGCAGCTCGTGCGGGGCAGGAACACCACGAGGGAGAAGATCGACGCGGTCTATCACTTCGCGCTCACGCGGATCCGTTACCAGCAGGACTACGAGACCTTCATCGCCGGGGTCAAGCCCCACGCCGCCGCCGCGGTGCTCTCGCGGGGCTACGGCGACTGCAAGGACAAGTCGGTGCTGATCATCGCAATGCTGCGCGCGCTGGGGATCCAGGCCAACCTGGCCCTCGTGCGCACGCGCGGGGCGGGACGCGTGACCGCGGAGGTCCCCTCGCAGCAGTTCAACCACGCGGTGGTCTACGTCCCGTCGCAGCCCGGCGTCCAGCGCGGCCGGTTCCTGGACGCCACCGCCGAGAACCTGGACATCGACGTCCTGCGACCGGACACCCAGGGGACCCTCTCCCTGGTGCTCTTCCCCGACGGCTACAAGCTGATCCCCGTGCCCTACGGCGCCCCCGAGAGCAACTGGTTCGACGTCAAGGCCGAGCTGGCCCTGGAGCCCACGGGCCTCGCCCGGGCCCGCGTCGAGCTCTCGGCCAAGGGTGTGATGGCCGGGCGGATGCGCAAGCCGCTCCAGAACCACCAGATCCTCACCCAGTACGCCCAGGCGATGGTGCACCAGCTCTACCCGGACTGCAGCCTCGGCGCGGTCACGGTCGACGGGAACCGGACGATCCTCAAGCCCCTGGTGCTGCGGATCGAGGCGAGCTGCCCGGACGCGGCCCGCCTCGAGGAGGGGATGCTCCGCCTGCGCCCGCCGCCGCTCCTCGCCATCGCGACCAGCGTGGCGCGCTGGACCGAGCGCCGGCACCCGCTCTTCCTCGGCCCACCGGATCTGTCCCGGGCCGAGGTCACGCTGCGGCTCCCCCCCGGCGTGACGGTGCACAGCCGTCCGCAGCCCCTGCACGCGACAGACCCGTGCCTGGAGATCGACGGCCGCTGGACCGAGCAGGACGGCGGCCTGCGCTACGCACAGCGCATCCGCCGCACCTGCGCCGAGGTCGAGCCCTCGGCCTACGGGCACTTCCGCAACAAGCTGAACCAGCTCAAGCGCTATCTCGAGGGCGAGGTGGTCATCGCCCCGGCCGGCGAGAAGCGCGAGCGGGCCAGGAGGAAAAAGGGCGGAAAAAAGGGCAGCTGAGCGGCCCACGGTCGGTCGACGCCTCAGCCGACGCCCTCGCGCACCCAGCGTGCGAGCTCCGACGGCGAGCTCCCACGCTTGCGCCGGCAGCGCGCGATGGCCGTGCCGAGGGCCTCGTCGTCGGGGAAGCGGTCCTCGGGCCGACGGGCGAGGCAGCGCAGCAACAGCTTGCGCAGGTCGCGGTCGAGGCCGGGGAGCCGCGGGGGCGCGGCGGCGCGGATCAGGTCCATCGTCTCCAGCGGGCTCTTGCCCTCGTACGGCCTCCGGCCGCAGAGCAGCTCCATCAGCGTCACGCCCAGGGCGAACTGGTCGCTCGCCGCGGTCAGGGGCCGACTCGCCACCTGCTCCGGGCTGAGATACGCGTACTTGCCCTTGACCTCGTTGGCCTGGGTCACGTCGGCGAGCATCGTCGCCTTCACGATCCCGAGGTCGCCGAGCTTCACCTCGCCGGCGCGGGAGAGCAGGATGTTCGTCGGGCTCACGTCCCGGTGAACCAGACCCAGCGGCCGGTCTGCCTCGTCCGCGGCGGCGTGGAGGTAGGCCAGGGCCAGCACCACCTCCTCGGCGATGAGCAGCGCGAGGCCCGGCGAAGGCCGGTGCCCCTCGGCGAGGAGCGTACCCAGGTCGGCCCCCTCCACGTAGTCCATGCGGACGTAGTAGACCCCGTCGGCCAGGGCAAGGTCGTGGATCTGTACGAGGTTGCGGTGCTGGAGCCGCGCCCCGAGCCGCGCCTCCTCGATCAGCAACCGCAGCAGCTTGGCGTTGTCGCGCAGCTGGGGCTGCAGGACCTTGAGCGCCACGCGCTTCTCGAAGCCGCTGGCGCCGAAGGCCACGGCGAGGAACACCTCGGCCATCCCACCGGCGCCGATGCGGCGGAGCAGCCGGTAGGGTCCGAGGGTCCCGCCGACCTCGCCGGCACTGCTGTCGGAGCCCATCCCCGCCATGCTACCCTGACCCGAGGTCGGACGTCATGGGTGAGCGAACAACATCGACGGTGGCGACGGTGCACGCCGAGGCCCCCTTCGCCCGCGACCGGAGCCCCCGCTGTCAGCTGGTGGTGATCGAGGGGCCGGACATGGGCCGGGCGGCGACCATCGGCGAGGCCGAGGTCACGGTGGGCACCGATCAGGGCTGCGATCTGGTGCTCCACGACGAGCGCGTCTCGCGTCGCCACCTCGTCGTGCGCGCCGAGCGCGGGGCCTTCCTGGTCCGGGACCTGGAGAGCCGCAACGGCACGCTGTACCAGGGCTCGGCGCTCACCGAGGCCCTGGTCCCCGCCGGCGCGACGCTCAAGCTCGGGCACAGCTTCGTCCGTGTCCAGCCCCAGCCCGAGGCGCTGGAGATCGCCCCGAGCCAGTCGCGACGCTTCGGCGAGATGGTGGCCCAGAGCCTGGCCATGCGCGAGGTGTTCGCCGTGCTCGAGCTCGCCGCCCGCTCCCAGGTGACCGTGCTGCTCGAGGGCGAGACCGGCACGGGCAAGGAGCTCGCCGCCCGTGGTGTCCACGAGGCGAGCGAGCGCCGGGGGGGGCCCTTCGTCGCCATCGACTGCGGCGCGCTGCCCGAGAGCCTGCTGGAGAGCGAGCTCTTCGGCCACGTGCGCGGGGCGTTCACCGGCGCCACCGGGGATCACAAGGGCGCGTTCCAGCGCGCCCAGGGCGGCACGATCTTCCTCGACGAGCTGGACAGCGTCCCCCTCGCCGTGCAGGCCCGGCTGCTCCGCGTGGTCGAGGAGCGCCGGGTCCGCCCGGTGGGCGGGGAGCAGGAGCGCGAGCTCGACGTGCGGATCATCGGCGCCACCCGGGCCCACCTGCCGACCCGGGTCGCCGAGGGCGCCTTCCGCCCCGACCTGCACTACCGCCTCTCGGTGGTCCGGGTCATGCTCCCCCCGCTGCGCCAGCGCCGGGAGGACATCGGCCTGATCCTCGACGAGCTGCTCCGGCGACGCGGGATCGACGAGGCCGCCGTGGGCGGCGCCAACCTCGACCGCATGCTGGCTCACGACTGGCCGGGCAACGTGCGCGAGCTGCGCAACGTGATCGATCGGGCGCTGGCCCTCTCCCCGGGCGCGCAGAGCTTCGGCGAGCTGCGCCTGGGGCTCTCCGCCGCGGCTGCCGGCGACGACCCCCTCGCCGTGCGCACCGACCTGACCTTCGCCGAGGCCAAGCAGCTCGTGCTCGAGGCCTTCGAGCAGCGCTACCTGCGGGACGTGCTCGAGCGCTGCGGCGGCAACATCTCGGCCACCTCCCGCGAGTCGGGCATCGACCGCAAGCACCTCAAGACCCTGCTCCGGCGCCACGGGCTGGTGTAGATCTCCACTTGATCAACGCCGCGGGCAGCCGAAAGGAGATCACGGCCCCGTGATCACCATCCCCGAGGCCCCGACGACCCAGACCAGCGGGACCATCGGGATGCCGGAGTCGGTGGGCGCGGTCAGGTCGGGCGGCACGGTCGCGTCGCCGACCGGGACCGGTGCCACCGTCCCCGCATCGAACATGGTGATCGGCACGAGGGTGCCCCAGATCGCCTCGAGGCGGCGTCCCGGGATGATGCAGTAGTAGGGATCGAAGGTGCGGTTCTTGCCGCTGCCGGCCATCTTGAGCAGCGTCCCGTCCCAGCCCACGACGTAGGCCACGGAGCTGTTGTTCGACGGGCCCCAGATCCCGCGCAGCACCTGCTTCGGCGCGCCGGGGATCGCGGTCCAGCTCCCGCTCCTGCGGTTGAGCACGGTCCCGTTGGTGCCCACCGCGTAGACGTCGCCGTCGCTGCGGCCCCACACGGCGTGGAGGTCTTTGGTGATGCCCGTGTTCTGCAGGGCAAGCCCGGTCTTGTTCCCCTCGAGCACGGTGCCGAAGTTGCCGACGATGTAGACCCTGTTCGCGCTGGCGCCCCAGACGCCGTTGAGCTGGTCCTGTACCTTGACCGTCTTCGTCCCCCCGTCCCCGGGAACGGTGATCGGGATCTTGTCGGACCACAGCTTGAGCTTGCCGTCGAAGTAGATCACCGTGCCGTAGTCACCGACGGCGTAGAGCGCCTCGGTGTAGGTCTTGCCCGTCGCCCACACGCCCCACAGGTTGCGCGTGATCGCCGCCGCCGCGTCGCCGGTGGGCGGCCCCCCGTCGCCGGTGTGGAACACCAGGACCGGCGGTGACTCGTCCTTCCACTGCGTGCCGTCGTAGTGGATCACGGTCCCGTTGAGGCCGACGGCCCAGACGTCTTTCTCGGTCACGCCCCACACGCCGGTGAGCGTCACCGTCGTCGGTGTGGTCTGGCGGATCCACTGGGCGCCGTCGTAGTGGATCACCGTCCCACCGCTGCCCACGGCCCACACCGCCTTGTCCGACATGCCCCACACGGCGAAGAACGTCGAGCTCTCTCCCGCGTCGTTGATCCCCGCCGCCTGTTGCGCCCGGGGGTCCCAGCCGTAGGGCCCGACGTCGCCACAGGCCCGGGAAGTGCCGGCGTCGGGGAGCGGTGGGCCGGTGTCCACGGCCTGGGCGGTCTCCTGACACCCCTGGAAGGTCAACGCCAGCGGACCGCCGACAAGCAGCAGCGCGATGG
>Ga0316576_10000220_pt1 | contig 24255 bp, 17 predicted proteins | sample S0NA_FD_203075 | JGI IMG/M metagenome (GOLD analysis project Ga0316576, IMG submission 203075) | Rhizosphere microbial communities from salt marsh grasses in Alabama, United States - S0-2_050615r3r5 | ecosystem: Host-associated > Plants > Roots > Rhizosphere | place: USA: Alabama | collected...
CGGGCGACCCGCCCGCCTGGTGGGCCGAGGCCGGGTTGGTGGCCGGAGCAGTGGAGATTGCGGGCGAGACGCCCGCAGCCACAATGCGGGCTGCAGGTCGGGCCAGGCGGAGGAACCCACAGGCGCGACAGGGCGGGCGAGACCGAAGGCGAGGCAATCAGCCGCGGCCGGAACCGCCGGCGCCGGGCTTGGATTCCGTCGGCTCTTTGGGTGGGGGCGTGTCGCCGCCCTGCTGGCCGTGGCTTTCTGCGTCGCAGCGGTCCGGGGGCTTTTCCTTGCCACCGCCCGACCCCGTGATGTCCGGGCGTTCCTTCTTGGCCGCGTGGTCGGAGTCGCTTGGCTTGGTGTCGCTCTTCTTCCCGGTGCCGCCCGCGCCGCGGCCCCTGCCACTGGCGCCCTTGTCACCGCCGGGGCGGTCGCCTCGACTCCGACCTCCCCCTCGCTCTCGCCGGATCAGATCATCGAAGCGCTGCTGAATCCTTTGTAGGCGTTCCCGTGGCCCGGACGGCTCTGCGTCCCGGCGGGGCGGCTCCGGTTCTCGGTGGCTGCGATCAGGCTCGTCCTGATCCGGGTTGTCAGGACCGCGGTCGCCCCCGTCCGGTCGCCCGCCTTCCCCGTCGGGCTCAGGACCGCCCGCGTCGCCTCGGCCCTGGTCCCCGTCCGGTTCCTGGCCGGCATCGCCGTCGTCCGGCGCATCGGGCTCGTCTGGTTGGTTTCCTCCGCGACCGTTGCCCGATCCGTCCGGTTCGGGGGGTGACCGATCGGGGCGCTGGTCGTCTCCTTCCGACGGTTTCGGTTTGTCCTCGGGTGGCGAGACCGCCCAGATGTCGTCTTCGAGCGAGGGTGGTTCGATGAAGTCATCACCTCCGGGACCGCCCTCCGATCCGCCCTCGGAGCTCCGGCCGGAGACCTCCCACGGGTCCTTGTCCTCGTCGTCCCGTGGTTGGTCGTCGTCGGGTTCCCCGTCATCCGGGGCTTCGTCCGGATCGTGTTCGGGAGGCTCGTCGTCAAGGGGACCTCCCTCGTCCTGATCATGGCGATGATCGTCCGGCGGCTCCTGATCGCGGGGTACGGGCGTGTCGCCCTCGGGCAGACCGTTCTGCTCCCAGTCCCGTAGGGCCTCCTCCATTCGGTCGAGGGCATGGTCGATCGCCTGGTCGGTGCCATCCGGAGAGTACGGGTTCGGTTCGAGCGTCTCGATGCCCATACCGGACGCCTGGTCGACGACCTCGCGCCACAGATCGTCGGTCTCACCCATGGCGGGCCTCCCGGATCAGACGGTCCATCGAGATGCGCACCGTCCGCGGCACCTTCGCGGCGTCACGGGACAACATCTGCTGACCGAAGCAGAGCGCGGCTCGGCGGGCTGCGGCGGCGACCTCGTTGCTCAGCTCCTCCTGCCAGTCGCTCTCGGGGAACTCGATCAGCTCCAACGCGGCATCCATGGCTGTCTGCCAGCTCGCCTGACGGCTTTCCCCCTGGCCTCGATCCTCGGCGTCGGCTCGTCGCCACGGCTCGTCGAATCGGCCATCGTCGATAAGGTCGGAGACGGCGTCCCGGTACAGGCAGGTCGCGGGATCTTTGGTGCACACTCTGCCGCAGCGGGGGAATGGATCGACGTCTCGGGCGTGGAGATCGGCGGCGAGCTCGTCCAGCGCGCGCAGGTTGCGTGAAACCGCGTCCGAGTCGCCTGCGATGTGCTCCAGCACGAGCTCCCGAAGGGTGTCCTCGAAACGGCCGGCGTGCTCGAAGGACCAACCGGCCTGGGCGCCCCTGCGATCGATGATCCACCTGCATGCTCGACCGACCACGCAGCGCAGGAGATCGGTCTCGGGCACGTGACGCGGCCGCAGCGCTCGAATCGGCTGCAGGACGTCGGGCCACAGGCGTTCGAGGGCGGAGCCGTGATCGAGCACCGACAGAACGAGCCTGGCGAAGGCCGACTGGAGCTTGCGGTCGTGGACCACGTCGGCGGCGCCCTCGCATGCCTCGGGGTTTCCCGAGCATCCGGGACTGCACGGTGCGAAGCGCGAGGCCCATCCGCCCAGCTCAACCAGTACGCGGTCCATCCGGTCGCCGACGGCCCGGTCGCTGCTCGACCCCTCGTCGCCGTGATTGACTGCCAGCGGCACGCGCACCAGCAATGCCTCGTCGTCGCCGGCGCCGAACACCGCAGCCTCACCGACCGAGAGGGTCGCGAGGGCGGTCATCTGGTCCTCGTCCATGACCATGGCGCCGCCGAGCGCCCGGCGATCGGTCTCGGCAACGACGCGATGAGCGATTTTGAGGTTCGTGTTCTTGATCAGGTCGGGGGCCAGCTTCACCGGCACCTGATCGACCGCGATCACACCCTGGCCGTAGGCGCGAACCTCGGCGAGCAGGTTGACGAAGGTCTCAACAGCCTTGCCACGAGGGTCGGCGGCCCGCTCCTCCCTCTGCTGGGACACGTTGGTCAACAGGCGGTGCGCCTCTTCGATGACCAGAACGTGGGTGAGGCTTCGCGAGGGGCCCAGCCGGCGGCGGTAGGCCGCGAGCTGCACCATGAGGAGGGCCATGACGAAGGCCTTGTCCTCGTCGGCCCCGAGCCCTTCGAGCTCGATCACGGTCGATCGGCCGAAGAGAGTCTCCGCCGGCAGGGACCGCTCGACATCCAACAGCCGCCCCTTCCCGCCGACCCGCAAGGCGTTGAGCCGGGTCATCAGTGCGGACCGGATCTCATCCGTGGTTTCCTGGCCGTACCCGAGCCGCTCGGTGACGACACCGACCTTCCGGACGAGATCGGTCAGGGTCGGGAAGGCGCGAGCCGGCGTCGTGCCGTCAGCTCCTCCCCGCCGGTTGCTGTTGCGGGCGAGGTCCCAGCCCTTGTCCGCGTACACGGCGTGGAGGCTCTGCTCGAGCACCTGCGGCAGCGGCGTCCACAGGCCGAAGCTCGCGGCGAAGGCCGCCCGCAACAGATCGAGGTGCTCGCTGACGGACGTTCCTGGTTGCACCTCGAAGGGGTTGAGGCGCAGTGGTGCGCATCCTTCCCGGCCTGCGGTGAACACCAGGGGCAGCTGATCGGTTTCCGGGCCGGTCCACCGGCGATACTCGCTCTTGACGGGCTCGATCACCAGGAAGGGGACGTTCCGGTGGGCGAGCTCGCCGAGCAGGTGGAAGAGGGTGTTGGTTTTCCCGCTGCCGGTCGTTCCGGTCACCAGCACGTGGCGGCAGAGGCTGTCCTGCTCGACCACGAACCGAGGTCCGGCGGGTCGTCCGCGATTGACGACGTCGCCGATGCAGATGCCGCAGGGATCCTGTTGCTCGTGGTGAGGGTTGACATCGAACTCCGCGTGGCGGAGGACGTGAAAGCCCGGGGTCTCCAGCTGCGGGCACTGAGCCAGCGTGGCCAGCTCCGGTGAGCTCAGCAGGCTGAGGTGGCGATAGGGATAGGCAACCGAGCCTGGGGCTGCCGGCGCTTCGGTGAGGACTGCGCCAAACGCCGACGCCTGCTTGGAGACGGCGCCGGCATCCAGGACGACGAAGGGATCGGGGACCGAGCTCTCCCCGCCGAACACGGCACGAGCCACCGCTTTGATCCGCTGGAGCGTGGCGGCATCGTTCGCCATCAGGAAGACGGCGCTGTGCCAGAGACCCTGGTTCTTGCCATTCTGGGTCTTTGTCCACAGGGCCTCGAGGCACTGGAGGTACTTCTCGCCGATCGGGCTGGCGCCGCCCGCCACGCGGTTGGCTTCGCACACGACCCGGATCTCGTTCAGGATCCGAGTGCCAAAGCGGGTGATCTCCGGCTCCCGGACTGGTAGGGCGGTGACGACATAGCCCCACTCACAGCCGTCGAGTGCGCGTCGGAAGCGATCCATCTGCGAGCCCACCATGCGCTCGCGCAGGGGTTTCAGCGTCGGCGTTCCGACGGCGAGTGCGACGTGATGCAAGCCTTCGAGGCGGGCGCTCAGTCGGGCGCACGAGTCTGTGTCGAGGGTCTCGGCCTGAAGGCCCGGGCAGACGCCCTGGATGAGTGATCGACCTGCCACCGGGGTTGTCATCGACGAGCTCGACTCGGGACCAGGGTGACAACAGCCGCCGGAATGCACGCTCAGGCCCTCGCGGTCCCCGACGGCAACGAAGAGGAAGCTCGTGCTCGACGCGTGCAGGCCGACCAACACGTCGGTCATCTCGGCGGCCGATTGTGCGTCGGCGAGATCGTCGTCTTCAACTCGGGCGCGAGCTTGCAGCCGCACGAGGTCGACCGTCTCCGGAGTCGGGAACGCCCAGTCGGCGTGCGCCAACTCAGGTGTCGGATCTTCGGTTGCGAATCTTCGTTCGAGGTAGTCGATGTGCTGGGTCGAAACGGTCATGATGTGCCTCGCTACCTGTTGCGCCGTGAGTCGACGACCGCCATGACAACCCACAGAACCAGGCACAACGCGCAGCCGGCGATGAAGCCTCCGACCAAGCCACCGAGCCCGCCGCCACGACGGCCCAGTGACAGCACGAGACCAGCACCGCCGAGGATGAACGGCAGCATCAGAGCCACGATGTACTTGGCGCGCCTGGATGGTTGTCCGGCGTCGATGGTTGCCCCGGTCCGGGTGTTGCTGATCAGGCTCGGTCTCAGGGTGCCGTTGCTTCGGAGAACGCCGGTGACCTCGACCTCGTCGCCGTCGACCAGGATGTCGACGACATCGACGAACGCAGCCTCGACGGGGACGTGTCGATCGACGTTGCCGTCGTCATCAAGGACCTCGACGCGAAAGCTGAGGACCTTCGAGCGGGTCGGCGAGTCGTGCCAGTGGATGTTCCGAACGGTTCCCCTGAAGCACAGTGCCGGTGACGTCACGGCCCACCTCCTCACTCAGGATTTGTGATGTCCTGACAGTATCACCACCGAGATGAGACGTGACAGTTGATGATTGTTGGGCGGGCGGGTGGTGATGGGGTCGGCTGACCGGAGCGGCCGTGATTGCGCGCGAGACGCCCGCAGCCACAATGCGGTCTGCAGGGCCGATCATTCGGGGCGAGACCATCCATGTCGCGTCGGCCGAACGCGGCAGATGTTTGACAATCGAAGCGACGATGGATAGCGTGGAAGGTGGGGTGATCCACCCCCGGTCGCGTGTCCACCGGAGGCCGAATCTGAGCTGTTCAAGAGCGATTGCGCGTGGAGTGACGGCCCGCATCCTGATCGTGGGGCTGGGGCTCGTCATCACGTCGCCGCTCTGGCACGGCGACTGCCACCACCTCAACCTCGTCGCGATGGCCAGCAGCCAGCAGTCGTCGCCCCAGGTGGTACGGCCTGATGGCGCCTCGTTCGCCACCGAGACCGCTGGGAGCTGCCTGACCTGCCTGTCGCAGCGGCTCCTCACCCAGGTTCAGGTCGAGCAGGCCCGCGAAGCCTCTGAGCCGCCGCGGACCTTTGCTGATGCGCCTGCCCGGACCCACACTGTCACGATCACGCTGACCGACTACAGGCGATCGCGAGCCCCTCCCGCCTCCTGATCCGCGCCCGGCACCAACCAGACCGAAGCGTTGCTGCGGCCGGCCTGACGATGACGGCGTTCAGAGGCCGGCCCCCGAGCGGGAGGAGACGCGAGCATGAACAGACTCCGACGAACAGTGCGAATGACACTCGTGGTGGGCGTTGCCCTCGTTGGCCTCGTCATTACGGTTCCATGGGTGCGGGCCGAGGATGATCCCCCGGAAAAGGCATCGTCGACGGTGCTCGATCGACAGCAGCTTGCCGCGCAGATCGGAGAGGTCAAGCAGCAGCTGCTCGAGCTGATCCGGGAGAAGGACGTGCAGATCGAGGCGTTGCAGCAGCGCGTCGCCGAGCTCGAGCAGGCTCTGCAACAGCTCCAGCAGGCGGCCGCCGAGGAGCGGGCCGAGGCCGTCGAGGAGGACCAGGCTGCAGAGCTCGCCGAGCTGCGCCGGCTCGCCGAAGGCGAGGCCATGAAGACCGAGCCCGAGGCCGCCACGGAAAAGGAGACCACCTTCAAGGCGCGCGGGCTGAGCCTGCAGGCGCTGAACCCCGAGATCAGCGTCACCGGCGACATGTTCGCCTTCGTCCGGGACTGGGACGAGACCCGGAAACGAACGGGCTTCGAGTTCCGCAACCTGGGCCTCCACCTGGAGTCGTACCTCGACCCCTACACCCGGTTCAAGGCGGCCATCGAGGTCACACCCGACGAGGTTGAGCTCGGCGAGGCCTACATGACCCGGTACGGCGTGCTGCGGGGTGTCAACCTCACCTTCGGCAAGTTCCGCCAGCAGTTCGGCGTCGTCAACCGTTGGCACAAGCACGGGCTCGACCAGCTCGACTTCCCCTTCGCGCTGCGGCAGATCTTCGGCGAGGGTGGGCTCAATCAGATCGGCGTGTCGCTCGACTGGCTGATGCCGAGGCTGGCGGGCAGCTCCCAGGAGCTGACTGTTCAGCTCACCAACGGCCAGAACCCGCGCCTGTTCAGCGGCAACACCCTGGGCACGCCCTCGGTGCTGCTTCACTACAAGAACTACCGCGACCTGTCGAAGGACACCTACCTCGAGCTCGGCCTCACCGGTCTGATCGGCTGGCGGGACGAGTGGCAGGTCCCGAACGGCACCGAGCTCGTCACGGTGTACGACAGCCTGCCGGCGATCGTGTATGGATTCGACCTCGCCATGCTGTGGGAGCCCACCGAGCGAATGCGCTACCGCAACCTGGAGTGGCGGAGCGAGCTGTATGCTCTCGACCGCGACATCCTGGCGCCGGACGGATCCGGACGAGACACGATCGACGCCTGGGGCGCCTACTCCTACCTCCAGTCGAAGCTCAATCGAACCCTGGAGCTGGGCGTCCGGCTCGATTACTACCGGCCGGACACGAAGGACTATGTCGATCTCGGTCCATGGCTGATGCCCCACGCCTATCCGGTGAGCGCGAACCAGTGGGGCGTTTCGCCCTATCTCACCTGGCAGCAGAGCCCCTGGGTGCGGTGGCGCATCGAGTACGACCACATCGACTGGGACAGCATCGCTGAATCCGAGAACACCTTGTACCTGCAGCTCATCTTCGCCGCCGGGCCGCACAAGCACGAGCGGTACTAGAGGCGCGGGAGGAAGCATGAACACGAGAAGATTCCAATCACGCGCCATCATCCGGCCGATCGTTGTCTGCTGTGCGTTGCTTGCCCTCACGGTGGGGGTTGCGCCCCTCGGCGCCGCGGGTCCCGAGCACCCCGCGCCGGCGGAACCGCAGCACGAGGCCGGGCATGAGAATCACGGCCACCCCGAGCACCACGGCGGTGGCGCCGCCGTCCTGAATGTTGTCGCCACGCTGCCCGACTACGCCTCGGTTGCGCGGGCGATTGGCGGCGATCGGGTCCGGGTCGACGCGATCGTCCGCGGCGATCAGGACGCCCACTTCATCCGCCCCAAGCCGTCATTCGTGGACATGGTCAACCGAGCGGATGTCCTGATCGCCACCGGGCTCGACCTCGAGCTCTGGCTTCCCACGGTGGTGGACAAGTCGGGCAACGTCCACGTGCGCAGCGGCAGACCCGGCTACGTGGCCGCCGCTCAGGGCATGAAGCTGCTGGAGATACCCGAGATTCTGTCGAGATCGGAGGGCGGCCTCCACATCTACGGCAATCCCCACGTCACCTGCAGCCCCCTCAACATGAAGGTGGCGGCCCGCAACATCGCGATCGGCCTCACCACCAACGACCCGGCCGGCAAGGAGGTCTACGAGGCCAACCTGCACGCCTTCCTCGACGAGATCGACCGTCGGCTCTTCGGGCCGGAGCTGGTCCGGCTGCTGGGCGGGGAGAGCCTCACCAACATGGCCGAGAACGGGACCCTGATCCCATTTCTCGAGCGGCAGAAGTTCCAGGGCAAGCCGTTGATCGACAGCCTCGGCGGCTGGATGAAGGTCATGCTGCCCCTCCGTGGGATGGAGATCGTGACCTACCACAAGAACTGGGTCTACTTCGTGACCCTGTTCGGGCTCGAGGAGGTCGGGACGGTTGAGCCCAAGCCGGGCATTCCGCCGTCACCACGGCACGTGACCGAGCTGGTCGAGCTGATGCGTGAGCGGAACATCAAGGTGATTCTCGCCGCCAACTACTTTGACGAGCAGAAGATCCGGACCGTTGCTGCGAGGGTGGACGCAGTCCCGGTGATCGTGCCCCTGTACGTTGGTGGCGCCGACAACGTCTCCTCTTACTTCGACCTCGTGGACCTCTGGACCAGCCGGCTGGTGGAGGCGGCCGCGCAGGTGAGCGCCGGATCGGGCGACTGATCGCCATGTCGGAGACCCTTCGCTTCTTTGCGGCGCAGATCTCGCTGCTGGCGGTGGTGCTCGTCCTCCACACTTACATCGGGCTCCACGTCATCCGCCGGACCCTGATCTTCTCCGATCTGGTGCTCGACCAGCTGGCCGCGTTCGGGGCGTTGGTGGGGATCGGCTTCGCCGTCCAGGTCGGCACCGCCGGGTCCTACCTGTTCTCGCTCGCCGCCGTCCTCGTCGGGGCGCTCGCGTTGGCGGTCTTCAAGCCGCGGACGCCGGGCGTCCCGCGCGAGGCGGCGATCGGCATCCTGTACGCGATGGCGTTGGCGGGCTCGCTGCTGCTCGGCGACAAGCTCACCGGGGGGGCGGCCTACGTGACCAAGACCCTGTCGGGATCGATGCTCTGGGTCACGTGGCCGATCGTGGCCGTCACTGCCGCCGTCTACGTCGTGCTGCTGGTGTTCCACGTCGTCTACCGGAGGCAGTTCATCGCGCTCGTCGAGGCCGAGGGCGGCACCGCGCCGCAGCGGCGTCGGTGGGACTTTCTCTTCTTCACCACCCAGGGGATCATCACTGTTCTCATCGTCCCCGTTGCCGGCGTTCTGTTGGCCTATGCGCTGCTGATGATCCCGGCTGCGATCGCCGCCATCTTCACCAATCGGTGGGGGCCGGCGGTCGTTCTCGGGTGGAGTGTGGGGATGGTGGCCTGCGGAGCCGGTGTCGGTCTGTCCTACGTCCGCGACCTTCCCTACGGTCCGACCCTGATCCTCTGCCTGGGCGTGGCCTTCATGGTCGCGGTCGCGATCCGGGTTGCAGTCCCCAGCGCGAAACGGAGCTGATGCAATGGCACCCTTCGACGCAGCTCAGATGGGACACGTGCTCGCGCTGCCGTTTTTCGCCTGCGCGGTGATGACCGGAATTCTGGGTTATCTGGGCATGCACGTTCTCAGGCGGGAGATCGTGTTCGTCGACATCGCGCTCGCCCAGATCGTCGCGGTCGGGGCGATCGCAGCTCACCTGTTGTTCGACGCGCACGAGGACTCGCCCGCCGCCTACGCCGTTTCCTTCGGGCTGGCGATCGTGGCCGCCGCTTTCTACGCCGTCACCCGACGGCGAGTGCTCGAGATCTCGGTCGAGGCGGTCATCGGCGTTTCGTACGCCATCGCGGCCGCAGCGGCGTTGTTTCTGCTCGGCGTCGCCGCGGAAGGCCACGTCCACGCCCAGCACATGCTGGCCGGCAGCATCCTGTGGGCGACCCGGAGCGACGTCGTAATCTGCAGCGTCGCCTTCGTCGCCGTGGGGCTGTGCTTTGTCCTGCTGCGGAGGCCGTTTGCGAGGATCTCCGACGACTACGACGCCGCAATCCACACCGGCATGCGCGTCGTGTGGTGGGACTTCGTCTTCTACACCCTGCTCGGCGTGGTCATCACCTTTGCGGTCAGGATCGGCGGCGTGGTGGTCGTCTTCTGCCTGCTGATCATCCCTGCCACGATCGCCGTCATGATGGCTCGGAGCGCGGCGATTCGTCTCCTTGTCGCCTGGGCCGCCGGTCTGGTCTGCTCCGTGCTCGGCCTCGTGCTCGCCCACCAGCTCGACTTCTCGGTCGGGCCCTCGGTCGCCGTTCTGCTCGGTCTCGGCTTGGTGGTGACGGGGTTGTGGCGCCGACTCAACATGGTCTCGGCGGCGGTCGGCACCGCGGTCATCGCGGCCGCGTACGCGGGCCTGGTGCTCGCCGTTCCCTCCAGGCCGGACCTGGAGCAGGCTCTGCCGACGACCGCGATCCCCACCGCAGGGGCGACTGCTTCGATTGACCGGCAATCGGCCGTTGCGGATGTGGAGCGGGGAGGGGAGCCCGGCCCGGCGGGAAGCGGCGCCGAGTCGGACGCCGGGTCGGCGTCCTCCGACGAGCTGAGCTCGGACCCCCAGACCCGGTGTGACGAGGTGCTGGCGGCGATCGACCTTGACAGGTCCTCCGGCGCCCGGCTCGCCCTCGAGTTTCTGGAGGGGGACCCGCCGCTCTTCTACCGTCAGCTGGTGGTGGACGGGCTCGAGCAGGCCTTCGGCAATACGGTCGGCTTCGAGATCACTCGTCCCTTCTCGGACCCCGTCAACCAGTCGGCGGCCGACGAGCTCAGACGAAGGCTTCAAGCGCCGGGCTGAGGCCCGCATCGCTCCTGTGGGCTACGGCGTTGTCGACGACCAGGTCGTTGTGGCGCCGGACTCGAAGTCGTCGGCGAACAGAGCGCCGGTGGCATCGGCGCTGAAGAGATCGATCTGAGCGAGGTCGTTCGTCGCCTGGTAGCCGCCGATGAGCAGCGCGGACATCGAGGCGTCGAGGTACTGGCGGAAGTCGCTCGTCGGATCATCGGGGGTCGCATCGGGCTCCGGCCACGGCGGGGTGAAGCCGTTGCTCAGGAAGCCCGGGATGAGGATGTTGGTGACCGCCCAGATATCGGCGGCGACGGCATCGGTACTTGCCACCAGCTCGTTGCGACGGGTGGCGCCGGCATAGGAGGTGGCGGGGCCCGTGGTCGGATTCGCGTTGATCCAAATCGCGTCGAGGATGTTGAGGTCGGCCGGGCGGACCTCGACCATGGTCTGGCCGAGGATGCCGGCTCGTGCTGCGCTGTGTGAGTTGGTGCTCAGACCGGTGGTGATGACCCCCATCCAGTTCTTGACGCAGGCGGTGGCGCCGTAGGTCGCGTGGTGCGACTTGAGGACCGGCAGGTTGATGACCTTGAGGCGGTCCCGGTCGTAGGTGTTCGACGGCAGGTCCCAGACCCCGTCGCGGAGGCTGATGTAGGTTCCGAGATCGGTCTGGAACTTGGGGTACGACACCCGCCCGTCGAAGGTCGGATCGTATGGGTAGACGACGTAGCCGTTCGTCAGGTCGCCGGCCAAAAACTCGTCAACCGAGGTGTGGCGGATGAGCGTCCAGTCGAAGAGCGAAACCCGGACGCCCAGGCCAGCGAAGTGATCGACGACGTCGCGGGGCGACTGGCCGTGATCCTGAGCGTTGTTGGCCGCCCGATCGAAGTTCTCGGCGCCGGCGAACTGGGTGTTCTCGGCGATGACGATCTCACCGGTGAAGCCGTCCGGGTGCTCGGTGAGCCTCAGGATGAGGCCGCGCAGGAGGTCGGTGTTGGTGCCGCCGCGCTCGCCCCACTGGTAGTTGATCTTGATCAGCACAACGTCGTCTGCGGCGATCAGGCCGTCTGGGCCCGAGGTCGGGCCCGAAACCGTCGAGCGGTGGAGCTTCAGGCTATACCTCCCCATGAGACCAAGCAGGGCGTCGAGGCCGGGAAAGGTGTCTCCGATCAAGTCCTCGGGGCAGCTCGAGACGTGGAACACAGCGGCACGGTAGTCCCGGGGCGGATCGACGAGGTTGACCGCCGGCGGCGCTTCGGCGACGACGATGATCCCGGTGACTGCCAATCCAACCGTGACCGCGACGACGGCCACGGCGGCGCCGAGGGGCGTCCGGAGACCGGCGGCGAGCTGCCGTCGTGCAGTGACGATTGCGGAGACGAGGGGGGCGCCGAAGGCCAGGATGGCGGCCGACAGCGACGCCTGCTGGCACGGGTAGGCGAGCCGGCTTGGCTTGGGTCCGGAGCGGAGGACAAGCCAGGCGAGTGCGAAAACCCCGGCGACAAGGCTGTTGCCGAGGAACCAACGCCGAAGCGTGCCGCCACCTGCAGGTGACGCATCATCCGGGCTCCGTCTGGGACATGCGTGCTGACAGTTACTCATGGTGCTGCTCCCCTCTGATTGTGACAGAACGATCGCCCGATACCTCAGTGTCCCGGGTCACCATCGGGTCACTCGTACCGGCGTTTGGGGTCGCACTCGGGGTTTCGCGCCCGGCCGCAACTCGCACCGCTTGCGGGACGTACAATGATCGAAACACGTCATGCTGCGAGGTGCGGAATGCGGAGGGGAATGACGCGCCGGTTTGCCGGCCTTTCGGTGGGTTGGATTGTCGCGATCGGGCTGGCACCGGCAGGGGCCGGATCGGCGACGGTCAGCGACGACATCGACGCGATTCTCGACGGGCTGCAGGGGCTTGCCTTCGACGATTTCGTCGACGAGTCCTACAAGCAGGTCCTCCTGCGGACGCCAGAGATGGTGACGTCGCTGGGTCTGTCAGAGGCGTGGGGCACCGGCGACGGCGATCTCGACTCCGTCTGCTACGACTTCGTCGATGACACCTATCGGCTCAAGGAAGGCATTCTCGACCTCCTGCAACGCTATCCGCGATCAACCCTCGGCTTCGAGCAGCAGGTCAGCTATGACTCGTACCTGTGGCTACTCACGGTGTGGCGGGACGAACGCGAGTTCATGTACCACTTCTACCCGGTCACCACCGGGTTCAGCCGGCAGAACGACATCATCCGCTTCCTCCGCGAGGAGCACCCGATGTCGACGATCGAGAATGCGGAGGATTACATCAGCCGGCTCGAGCAGATCGACGACCAGTTCGCGTGTCTCGTTCAGAACCTCGATGACAGCTGGCAGCGCGGGATCATTGCGCCGGCCGGAATCCTCACGGTTGCGGCCGACAGCGTCCGCGCGATTGTCCCCGGCAGTGCCCGATACCTGCCCTTCTACACCAACTTCGAGGAGCGGCTTGACGACGTCGCCGGCCTCAGTGTGGCGCAGCGGACCGACCTGCTGAGCCGCGCCGAGCAGGCGATTGACAGCTCGGTGATCCCCGCCTACCAGGCGCTCGTGGCCAAGCTCGACGAGCAGATCCCGGTGGCGCCGGGGATGAACGGCGTCTGGCAGTTGCCCGACGGGGATCGCTTCTACCGAGCGATGTTGCGTTATCACACCACAACGGATCTGAGCCCGGCCGAGATCCACCACATGGGCCTTGACGAGGTCGAGCGGATCCGAGGGCTCATCCTCGACGCCTTCGACTATCTCGGCTACCCGTCTGGCGCCGGCTTTGCCGACAACTTCGACCGTCTGGGGCGAGAGTCGGGGATCATTCCGGCCGATGAGATTGTGGCCCACATGGAATCGATCATTCGGCAAGCCGAGGCGGACGTTTGGCAAGCGTTCGACATCGCGCCGCAGACGCCGGTTGCGGTCATCGGCGGCGGCGGGAGCTTTTACGTTCCTGGCTCGCTGGACGGCACTCGCCCCGGCGCCTTCCACATCGCCAACCATCAGGACGAGTACCGCTACTGGATGCGCACAATCGCGTACCACGAGACGGTTCCGGGGCACCACTTCCAGATCTCGATCGGTAATGAGCTGGACGTGCCCCTGTTCACCAAGGCCGGGATCGTCTTTACCGGTTTCATCGAAGGCTGGGCGCTCTACGCGGAGCGGTTGGCCGCGGACCTCGGCTGGTACGACGACGATCTCTACTCAGACCTCGGGCGGCTCCAGTGGGAGCTGCTGCGGGCGGCCCGCATGGTCGTCGACACCGGTCTTCACGCGCGGCATTGGAGCCGCCAGCGGGCCATCGACTATTACGTTGATGTGGTCGGAGCCGATCTCGATCTCGCGACCAGCCAGATCGACCAGTACCTCGTGCGTCCGGGCTACTTCAGTGCTTACAAAGTTGGGATGATGACCATCCTCGACCTCAGGGCCAGGGCCCAGGTCGAGCTCGGCGATCGATTCGATCTCAAGCACTTCCACCGGGTCGTTCTACTCCACAACTGCATGCCGCTGACCGTCCTCGACCGGCTCGTCGACGACGACATCGCCCGCCAGCTCGGCCCGCTGCCGGCGCCGCGACGCCCCCTGGGCCGGAGGGTCGGCGACCCGTGACCGACGGAGCAGCCGGGGTGGAATCGGCCCGGTCGGGCCATGGTTGCTTCGATCGGAGGCTCCACCATGGCAGACGACGTCGTCAACCTCGATGAGCTGCCGCTGCCGGACAGGGTGCGGGTCGAGTGCTACGCGAGCTACCGCGGCGAGCAGGAACCACGGCGGTTCGACGCGTCCGGTGTGACGGTGGAGGTTGTCGAGATCGTCGACCGTTGGCAGGGGCCGGACCATCGGGGCTTCAAGGTGCTGGGGAGCGATGGCGCCGTCCACCTGCTGCGCCACGACGAGGCGGGCGGACAGTGGGAGAGGATCCTCTTTCATTCGTGAAGGATCTGCCGTCCGGCAACAGTCGGTGCAGTGATCGTTCCTGGAGCGCCCGGCGCCAGCCGGGCGCTGCGCGATGGTCACGAACGGGCGCGCTGCTGTCAGCTTGCCCACTCGATGGGCATCTTGTGTCGGATGATCATGCTCAGCTCGCGGCCGTCAACCTTGCACGTCAACAGGACGTATCGGTTGACCACGTCGTTGCCGTTGACCAGCTCGCTCGACACGTACTCGTACGAGCTGATCTGCATCGGGAGGTCCTTCTTCTCGAGGAACCTCTCGAAGGCGGTGATCTTCTCCGAGCTCGCGGTCTCTGGATGCCCGACCCGCCAGTACCCCATGGCGTCCTGCTGGTCGGCGGTCCGGCCGCTCTTCATGTTGTCGAACAGCTTCTGCACGCGGTCCTTCGAGTTGACGTGGAACGCCCGTTGGTCGGTCTTCTTGAAGTACTGGACACCGAAGACGATGACGGCGATGAGCCCGGCGATGATCAACAGCTTCTTGAGATCCATGTTCCTTCTCCTCCTTCTTCTCGGACGACGTATGTTCTCAGCTTCGTTCCATGGTACCCGTGATCGCCTCGAGGAGCACGGGGTCCGGCTCAACCTGGTCGGCGGTTGTCGCGGTAGTGCTCGTGCTTGGAACGGTGGGGGTCCGGTCGGCATCGTGACCTGGAGCACGGCGGGGTTGCGATCGTGCCACCGAGGAGCGATCTTCGGTAGAAAGACCGGCCAACCGAGGGTGCAGGTCGGTGGCTGCAGCCGGAGCGGCTGTGGCGCCGCCTCAGCCGGGGCCAAGTGGCTCGACGCACACTCGGCGCCACGACCAAGGGAGATGCCATGTCTGCTCGTGTCACGATGGTCGTCATCGTCCTCACCGCCTTGCTGACGGTGGCTTCGGGAACCGCCACTGCCGGGTACCCCGGCACCGAGGTCTATCTGCCGTCGGTCGGCCATGGCGCCGGCGTCGGTACGTCGGTCTGGCGCACGACGCTCTGGATCCACAACCCGTCCAGCGTCTCGACATCATGTGAAATCGCGTTGCTGCTGCGCGATCAGGCGAATCCCAACCCCGACGTGTCGATTCAGGCCGTGGCGCCGGGCGAGACGCTCAAGATCGAGGACGTGACGTGGACCTTGTTCGGCGTCGACGGCTACGGCGCGCTTCGGGTCCGGTCCACCGAGCCCGTTTTCGTCAATTCGAGGATCTACAACCAGGAAGGGTCGGACCTATCGGACACCCAGGGTCAGTTCTTCGGTGGCGTACCGGCGAGCCTCGCCCTGGCGGCCGGCGATAGCACCCGGATCCTCGGTGTCAATCAGGCGTCGGACGGCGACTTCCGCTACAACTTCGGTTTCGTCGAGACAACCGGGAACCAGGCCACCATTCAGGTCATGTTGCTCGACCAGGACGGCGCGGGCCTCGGCTCCACCCAGCTCACCCTCCAACCCTTCGAACCCCGGCAGCTCAACATCTCGGACCTGGGCGCCGGTCAGAACCCGACGAGTAACGGACGACTCGAAATCACCGTTGCCGGTGGGGCCGGTCAGGTCATCGCCTTCGGCTCGGGAATCGCCAACACCTCGCAGGACCCGTCGACCTTCGAGATGATGTTCGAGCCGTCGGTCGCGGTCGGCGGCGACATCACGGCGGTCATCGCCGGCGATGGTCTGACCGGCGGAGGCACCTCGGGCGACGTGACCCTGTCCGTCGCCGACGGTGGCATCGACAACGTCAAGCTCGCCGACGGCTCGGTGTCGACGAGCAAGCTGCTGGCAGGCTCACCGGCGGCCGGCAAGATCCTCCGATTCAACGGCACCATGTACTGGGGCGACGACGAGGTTGGCGGGCTGACGCTGCCGTACTCGGACAGCGTGTCGAGCGGCAGTGACGCAGCATTCGAGGTTCGACAGCTCTCGGAGGACGCCGGCGCCGTCGCCATCGTTGGCACCGCCAACGGCGCCTCGGCCTACAACACCGGAATCATCGGCTCGACCCGGTCGCAGGCCAATGGCGCTGCCGGGGTGTACGGGGCTGGTTACCACGCCGGCGTGTCGGGTCTGGCCGCCAACTACTCGGGCTACGGCGCCGGCGTGCGCGGCGTCAACCAGTCGACCTCCGGCACGGGGGTCCGGGGGGCCTCGTCGCAAACCTCAGGTCTCGTGTACGGGGTCGTCGGGAATGTGAAGTCGACAACGACCCATGCGGCGGGCGTGCTCGGCGAGGCAACTGCGACGACCGGTCAGACCTATGGGGTCCACGGACGAAATGACTCCACCGGCAGCGACGCTGTCGGCGTCTGCGGCGAGATGACCGCGACTCAGGGGATCAACTACGGCGTCCTCGGGACGAGCGACAGCAACAGCGGCACCGGCGTCCACGGTGAGGCGCCGCTGGCGGGAGTTTCGGGCGCAGCGACCGCGACTACGGGATCGACTGTTGGCGTGCGCGGCTGGGCGACGTCGGCCGCCGGCGCAGGGGTCATCGGCTACAACGTGTCCAGCGGCACCGGAGCTCACGGGATCATCGGCGATACGGCCGGCAACTCCGGGTGGGCTTCGGGTGTCTACGGGGTGGCCCATCAGGCGAGCGCGATCGGTGTCACCGGCTGGAACGAAGGCAGCGGGCCGGGGCTCTACGCGTGGAGTGAGAACGGCAACGCCCTCGTCGTCAAGGGCGCCGGCACCGGAAACCTGGTGGAGGTCCATGACCACACCGTCGGCATGCGCTTTCGGGTCACGCACGCCGGAGAGGTCTACGCCGACGGCTCCTATCACTCGGGTGGCGCCGATTTCGCGGAGCTCGTCCCGGCGCGCCAGCCCGACCTCGAGCCCGGCGACGTCGTTGCTCTTGCCGTCGACGGTCGCCTGGTCCGGTCCTTCCAGGAGCGGCAGGCATCGGTGGTCGGCGTTGTTTCGACTCAACCCGGATACCAGAGTGACCTTTACAAGCAGGTCGATCGTTCGGAGAAGGTGCCGCTCGCGGTTGTCGGCATCGTCCCGGTCAAGGCCACGGCAGCCAACGGTCCGATCCGACCCGGAGACATGTTGACGTCGTCGGCGGTTCCGGGCGCCGCCATGCGGTCCCGGCGTATCGTTCCTGGAACGATCATCGGTAAGGCCATGGAGGGTCTGGAGTCGGGTGAGGGCGACATCCTGATGCTGATCATGCTCCGCTGACCCGGACGACTCTCGGCGTCGCTCGGATCACTCATGAATGATCGCCTGTCGCGATCGGGCAATGGCGCGTTATCGGCAATCGCGCTACGCTGATTCGGTCCGAATCATGTAGGGCGATACCGAGGAGGAACCCATGAGGGCGTTGCCGATTGTCGCGATCACGACCGTGCTGGTTCTGACCACGATGGTGGCCGGTGCGGCCGATTCCCGGACCTACGACCGACCGCTCGAGAGCACGTGGGACGAAGCCATCAAGGCTGTGCGCGACGCCGACCTGGTCGTGATCGACTCCGACCGCTCGGAGCATCGCTTCACCATGCGGACACAAGCGTGGCACTCGCACAAGAAGGGACGTGTCATCGAGGTCGAGCTCAGTGGCAACGACCTCACGACCACGGTCACAGCTCGAGCCGCCGATCCGAGCGAAGCGGTCAAGCTCGCCAAGGCGATCGCGCTCTACTTCCAGGCTCTCGACGAGCGGATGAACTAACCGGGATCGTTCGTGAGCGATCTGCTGCACGGCGCGTTGCACAGCGCGTGGCGGCGTTTTCTCGAAACGGTCGCTCGACGAACCGCAAGTACGTCTCCGCTCCCGTTTCTTGCGAGAAAAACCACCACGCTTGCACCTCCCGCCGTTCTAACGCTCTGGCGTGACCCTGGTCGTTGTGGGTGAGAATCGCCACCGGATTGCGGCCGGGAAGGTCTCATCCCACCCCGATGTGGTGCCGGACTCGAAATCGTCTTCGAAGAGGCCGGTGAAGGTCTGCTCGGGCTCGAGCAGGATCTCGTCGAAGGTCACCATGCCGATGGCGCTCCCCGAGTAGTTCATGAAGTTCAGCCGCGAGATCGTGGCGGGGCTTCCGAGCTCGGCCAGGGTGATCGTGATCTCGGTCCAGGTTCCGGCGACCGCATTGAAGTAGACGTCGTCGCTCTGGCCGCCATCGCCCTCGGAGAAGAACCGGATCTCCTTGTCGGAACCGGTGCCGCCGTGGACCCAGAACTTGACAGCTTGGTAGCCAAAGGTGTCGATCATGCCGGAGGACATGGCCGGCGAGAATGCGCCCCACCCCTCCATCGTCGCGTTCACGGCGTGGCTGCCGGCGTAGACGGGCGAGGTGCCGGCGAGGTCAATGGTCGCGCTCCAGGACCAGTTGGCCCAACCGCTGGCAAGAGCGTCGTCGTAGATCGTGATGGCTGGTGTGTTGTTGGTCCGGAAGCTGGCGGTCACCGACCGCGCGGCGTTCATGGTGATCGTGCAATCGCCAGTTCCCGAGCAGGCGCCGCTCCAGCCGGTGAAGGTCGAGCTGGCGTCGGGCGTGGCCTCGAGCTGGACGACGGTGTTGCTGAGATAGGCCTCGCTGCAGTCGGCGCCACAGTCGATTCCGGGCGGTGTCGAGGTCACGGTGCCGTCTCCGCTGCCGGTCCTGTCGACGGTGAGGGTGTAGGTCAATCCGACCGGCTCGAAGGTGGCCGTGACCGCTCGGTTGAAGGACATCGTCACTTCGCATGTGAGATCGAGCCCGTAGCAGACGCCGCTCCAACCGGCGAAGTTCGATCCGGCTGCGGGGTCGGCCGTGAGCGTGACGACCGTTCCGTTGGGGTAGGACTCGGTGCAGTCCGAGCCGCAGTCGATGCCGGGAGGCGTCGAGCTGACCGTCCCGCTGCCGCCGGCGACGCTCGAGTTGGTGACGGTGAGAGTCGGGTTCGCAGGCGGTTCGACGCCGGCCAAACCGTAGAGGTAGCCGAGCAGGGCTGTTTTGCCGCGCATGGTCTGCCGCGGCGTGAACTCGTTGTGCGCCCAGACCCAACGGGACGGGAAGTAGCACTCACCGATGGGCCAGGTGCTGGGCACGTTGGCCGGGTAGCTGTTCTCGTACAGCGCGGAAGGCCGGCCCATCACCATCGACGAGCCCCAGTCGTCGAGGTTCATGTACGGGGTGTGTCCGGGGTGAACGCCCGGCACGCCGTCGTCCATGCCTGATGTGTAGGCCTCCGGGATGCTGCGTTTCGACGCGAGCGGTGTGTAGGCCGTCGTCATGTGGATCCGGTTCATCGGGTTTCGCCCCAGACCCCAGTCGGCCTCGAGGGCGAGCGCCTTGCGGAAGTGCTCCTTGTCCAACGGGTCGTCGGTCACCGCATGGGCGATGATGGTGCGATCCACGTTCTGGCCGGTGCGGAAGTAGGCGGGGACCTGGTCCGTCGAGCGCCTCGAGGGCCGGCTGTCGATGAGGTCGGCTTCCTCACTCTTCGCTTCGGCGACGATCGCGGTCTTCATGTTGTTCTGCATGGCCGGATAGTGGACCGTGTGGGGGGTGATCAGATAGGCGGCGGTGCCCCAGACCTGGTTTCGGTCGAGGTTGTTGATGGTTGCGGGGCCGGCGGCGCAGACGCTCTCCGCGTGCACCACGTCCTCCCACGCGGTGTCGCCGGTCACGTTGTACAGGAAGGCGGCGGCCGTCATCTTGAAGTCTCGTCCCCGGATGAGGCCGGTGTCGACCTCGAGGCCCTCGTCGAGCATGGGGTCCGCGAGCGCATCGGCGAAGGTGTACGCTGTGATGGCCTCGTCCCGGTAGTAGTTCATGAGACTGGTCAGGCCGGCAAGGCGGAAGGCGTCGGCGAGCATGGCGGCGTTGACGGCGTTGGCCCAGGCGGCGATGGCCGTCGGACCGGCCTGGTACAGCTCGTCACTGCTGTTGGGGTTGGTCAGGCCGTGCGAGTAGGCGTCGCCGTCCCGCAACCGCAACCAGAAATCGACCTCGTTGCGGGCCTCATCGATGAGGTCCGGGATGCCGTTGTCGCTCTCGGTGATGCCGACGTCGTCGTCGCTGATGGCGCCGTCGGTCATCAAGAACGGCAGCAGCATGTCGTAAATGTTGACCACGTGGCCGAGATGCCGGTCCCAGTCGGCCGCGTCGGAGTGTCCTCCCCAGGCGTTCGGGTTGGTCGGGTTGCCGGCCTTTTTGTAGGGGATCCATGCGTTCGGGTTGTCCCACCGATCGCCGCCGCTGAAGGTGCCCCAATCCGGGTGCCAGGGTTGCATGGTCGTGAGGTAGACGATGGTCGAGGTCGGGCTGACTCCGGGGATGTAGAGCGGCGTCCGGGGCGGTGGGACGATTCCGGTGGGATTGGTCTCGCCGATTCGCATGAAGAAGTAGCCGAGGACCGAGACCTTGAACGGCACCGAGTAGACGTCGTCGGCGATCTCGAAGTCCTGGCTGCAGCCGACGCCCTCCACCGCCAACCGGTAGGTACCGGGCTCGGTCCACCCGGAGAGGTCGATGCTCCAGACATCGGAACGCGTCAGGTTGTACCAGAAGACGTCGCTGCCGCTCGCCATCCAGAAGCTCACGGCGCCCACCGGCGTCGCCTGGCTGGTGGCCGTGTTGACGACGTACACCGTGTTGCCTTCGAAGCCTGAGTAGTTGCGGGCGCCGCCATTGCCCATCCAATAGTAGAGGTCGGCGGCCTTGTGGGTCGCATCGGGCGCGTAGCCGACGAGGTTCACATGAACCGCTTCGGAGGGGGTGTTGTAGATGTCGAAGGTGACCGAGGACGAGGCCTCGTCGACGTTGGTGGAGGGGTCGATCTCGATGGTGTAGCTCATGCCCTGCTGCATCGAGCTTGGCAGCTCGAGGTAGATCCAGTGCTCGTAGGTGTACTCGTAGCGGAAGTCATTGCCGACCCACTCCATCTGGGCGTGTCCGCTCAGCTTCTTCTTTCGGTAGCAGCTCAGCGGGTGGAGTCCTGTGCCGCCGTAAGCAGGGTCCTGGGCCGAGGTGACGGTCCAGCTGGCGGTCTGGACGGCGGCGCTCGTGTCGAGCTCCGGAGTGTATCTGAGGATCTGCTCGCCCGTGCTCCCCTCGTGGTGGATGACGTCACCGTCGGAGACGTGGACGACGACGAAATCCCTGTCGAGCACGCCCACGTCCACAAGCTGGGCGGCTGGCAGCTCGGCCACCGCCCCGCACAGCACGGTCGTGAGCAACAGTCCGAGAAGGGAAAGGCGAATCGTTGCGGTGTCGCACAGTTCAATCGACTGTGAATCGAGGTTTCGTGATCGAGGGGAGCGATCGATCGGCGAGTAAGATTCGTGCATCAGGTTCCTCCTCGTGCGTTCGCACCGCGACCGACATAGACGGACGAAGGTGGTGCCGCTCGAATTGTGCTCGGAGCCGGGTGGACGGGGTGTGTCGTGGGTCACGGCGCCGGAGCCTCGAAGGCTCCGACATCGGGTTGCGCGTCACGCGGCGTGCCGTCGATGTCGAAGCTGGTGGCGCCGTCGGGGTTGCCAGTGTTGATGGCCGGGGAGCCGGGTGCGAGGTGAAGGTCGAGGGCGAGCCAGTCGACGAAGTAGAGATCGGTTTCGCCCGCCTGGACTTCGATGTTGTGGTCGCCGCCCGACAGGTTCCGCGTCGTGAGGTTGTTGCGGATTACATTGCCGGCGCCCTCGACGCTGATCCACGAGTAGTCCGGCCAGTCCGACGAGCCCGGTGGCAGCCCGGGGTAGTTCGAGCCGCCGACCGCGGTGTTGTTGACGATCACCGAGTTGTTGGTGTCAACCCAGGTGATCCCGTGCCAGTGGTCACCCTTGCAGAGGTTGTTGGTGATGGTCAGCCGGGTCTTCGGGCCGTCCTCGAAGCCGCTCAGGCACTGGGTTGGGCCCAAGGAGTCGGCGGGCTGTCCGGGTCCGTAGCGGTTGATGAAACGGTTGCCGGTGATGATGACGTCGGACGAGGTGTCGGGGTTGACGCCCATGTGGCTCTGGAAGAAGTCGTCGTGGTGACCGTCGCCGAGCTTGACCGAGTCGTAGATCGTGTTGCCGACGAAGCGGTTGCCGTGGCCACCGGTGGCGATGCCGTCGCGAGAGAAGTACTCCACGGTGTTGTCGATGATGTCGACGTTGTCGGCGCCGACAACGAAACCCATCGCGACGTTGACGAGCTCGTTGCAGCGGACGACCAGAGGCCCGTTCGAGGTGTAGAGCCGGAACCCGTCCGAGACACGGTCGACCCAGTCCGGGATGGTTGGCAGCTCGCCCGAGGTCAGCCGGCAGTTGACGATCTCGATGTGCCGCGCCGGACCCTGGGTCGAGTGGTCCTCGACCCGCACCATGACGCCGTTGGCGTCGTTGACGAGGCTCAGCCCGTCGAGTCTCCAAAACTCCGAGCCGCGGACGTGGACCGAGGCGAGAACCGGTTCGTGGCGGACCTGAGCCCGGATGGTCACCCAGGCCGAGTTGTAGCAACCGGTGATCTCGAGGTCCGAGTCATGGCCAATCCCGCCGACCAGGACAATGGTGTCGCCGCCCTTGACCGGAGCACCGGGGTGCAGTGGCGTACCGGATTGGTTCGTGCAGTCGATCCGGTTGCTGACGACGTGCTGGATCGAGGCCCAGGGGTTGGCCGCACTGCCATCGCCCGTGACGTCGGAGCCGAGGACCGGGTCGACGAAGAACTCGTCGCCGGTGGTGACGACCTCGCACGGGCACGGCCCGACTGCCGGTGACCCTCCGGCCATGAAATCCCAGCCCCATAGGTCGCCCGAACCGAAGCCGTCGGCGAAGATCAGCTCCTGGGAGCCGGCCGGACCGGACAGCAACGCGACCAGTCCGACCGCCGTCGCCAGGATCGCCATGGATCTGGTCATGATTACAGTCCCCTTGCTGACACACTATCCCGCGTGGGCCTCGGTCGGAGTGCCACAGATCACCGCAGGCCAGGGCGGATGGATCGCCGACCGCAGCAAAGGTCCAGTGAATAGTCCGGGTTCGGTGGTTCGGGTACGCTATCGGCAGAGACGATGGCAACCGGTGCGATGAGCCAGACCCAGCCGAGGTGGAGATGAAACGACTGCTGCGCTTCGTCGTCAACGATCCCGTCACGGACGTCTTCGTTGTGGTCGGCGTGCTGCTGCTCGCAGCGGCCCTTCACTTTGGGGTCAACCCTGCGGACGGTTCCGTCGTCGACGCCTCGATCCGCGAGACGTGGATTCCCGTCTTTCTCTTCATCGCCTCCCTGCCGGCGATGGTCGTGATGTTCGTCTCTGGAGGCGGCGTCATTGGTCTCTCGCTCATGGTCCTGGCACAGGGTGCGACCTACTGGATGTTGGGAAGGACGGTTACATGGGTGATCTCGTTGCTGTCGCGGCCGAATCACCCGGACTGAACGGAGTCTATCGAGCCGCTCGGGTTCGTCGCCGACGCACTTTCGCACGGCTGAAGGTTTCGACCGCCTCGGCCGGCGTTTCCTTTCGGACGATCACTCACACAGGCCGTAGCTCGGGTTGCCGAAGGCGTTCGTGCAGACCGCGTCCACTCGTCGACAGTCCGGATGGGGAGTGGATCCGAAGGGACCTTCGCTGGTGGCACAGAGGTCGCGACACAGGAAGACCCCAGGGGTCGCGTCCAGGCAGACCGAGTTGGGACCACAGAGATCGTACCCAGCCAGACCGGCAGAGATCCAGTCGGCGAACTCGGGCAAAGGAAACGGATCGACCGCGGGCGGAACCAGGCAGAGGTCCACGGCCTGCGGTCCCAGAATCTCGCCCATGAAGCAGGCTTGAGTCGCGAAGGAGCAAGGGTCGCCGATGTGGAAATCGCAGCGTTCGCCGACGGCGTCGCTCCAGGCCGAGAGGTCGCCGGACTCGAAGCCGTTGCTGAAGATCTCGAGCGCAGGGGCGAGACCGGGGACGACGAGCACGGCAAGCAGGCCA
>Ga0316576_10000221_pt1 | contig 24244 bp, 18 predicted proteins | sample S0NA_FD_203075 | JGI IMG/M metagenome (GOLD analysis project Ga0316576, IMG submission 203075) | Rhizosphere microbial communities from salt marsh grasses in Alabama, United States - S0-2_050615r3r5 | ecosystem: Host-associated > Plants > Roots > Rhizosphere | place: USA: Alabama | collected...
AGCGGCCGAGCCGGTCGCCGTTCTGGTCGAAGACCACGTTGGGGAACATCTCCCAGCGCAGCTTGCCGGTGTTGATCATCTGGGGCTTGACCTGCAAGTCCACCGGCGAGGTTCCGCCCTGGTCGTCGAAGAAGGTGCCCTTGAAGCGCACGACCACGAGGCCGTGGGCCTTGTCCAGGAAGTCCTGGCCGAGGATCGTCATCGGCTCGCCCACCGACAGGGCGCCGGGGGACGCAACCATCACGAGGGGCTTCTTGTTCTCCCAGGCCGGGGCCTGGGGGTCGGGCTCAACGTAGCCCGGCTCCTCGCCTCCACAGGCAGACAGGATGAGGCTGGTGCTCAGAAGCGCGGCGATCCAAGCTCTCATGGGGTTCCTCCCTGGCATTACCCCCGGCTAACAGCAAGTCCCATGCCCGATCTTTTGTGAATAATTTCAATGGATTCGTTCTTCGGTTGCTGGTTGGGGTGGCGGATCCACCTTCCACTCCAGCCCCCAAAGAGCAACCGCTGTAGCCGGTGCCACGCGTCGTGGGCAGGGCTCAGGCACAGGTGCCAGCCACTTGTCCCGTGTCGCTAACGGTAGGATATTTGCATACCCTGCGGTGGGTGACTACAATGGGTCCAATGATCCGAACAACACTTGGCCTGGCACTCCTCGTGGCTCTGTTGACGGGCTGTGGTGGTGGGCTCCCCAGCCCAGAACCCCTTCCCTCCGGTGTCAGCTTTGACGGGCTGTGGGACACCAACTGGGGGCAGCTGGAGCTCCGCCAGCGGGGCGGGCACGTCCACGGGCGGTACAAGGGGTTCCGGAACGGCTCGGTGAGCGGCACCACGGACGGTAACCTTTTCGTGTTCCGCTGGACGCAGCAGGAGAGCCGTCAGTGGGGCCGTGGCTATTTCCAGATAAGCCCGGACGGGCAGACCATGAAGGGCAACTGGGGCTACGGGAAGACCTACGAGGGGGGCGGCAGCTGGTGGGCCAACCGGGCCAACCGCTAGCGCGCCAAATACCAAGCGCTACTTCTTGACCTCGAGCCGGGCCTGGGCCCACTCCGCCTCATCCTTGATTTCCTGGTGCTCGGCGTTGAGCTCGCCGCTCCACTCCTTCAGCCGGGCCTCGGCGTCCGCCAGGGCCTGGCGCGTCTCGTCGTGGTCCACGTCCTCGGGGAAGGCGTGGAGGTCGGTGAGCACCAGCACCTTGTCGCCGGCGCCCACCTCGGCGAAGCCACTGCCAACGGCGAGCCGCTTGGGCTTGCCGCCGCTGAGGTAGCTCAGCACTCCGGGGCGGATGGCGGAGAGGAAAGGGATGTGCCCGCCCAGGACGCCGAACTCCCCCAGCTTCCCGGGGATGATCACCTCCTCGGCGTCCTCGGCCACCACCGACCCCTTGGGGGTCACGATCTCCAGGTGTAGGGCCACGGCCTACTCCTCCTTCATGCGCTCGGCGTTCTCGCGCACCTCGTCCAGCCCCCCCGCCATGTAGAACGCCTGCTCCGGTATGTCGTCGCACTTGCCCTCGACGACCTGCTTGAAGCCGGACACCGTGTCCTTCAGCTCGACGAAGCGGCCCGGCCGGCCGGTGAAGGCCTCGGCGACGTGGAAGGGCTGGGACAGGAAGCGCTGGATGCGCCGGGCCCGGGCCACCACCACCTTGTCCTCCTCCGACAGCTCGTCCATGCCGAGGATCGCGATGATGTCCTGCAGGTCCTTGTAGCGCTGCAGGATCTGCTGCACCTCGCGGGCCACCTGATAGTGCTCGGCGCCGACGATGTCCGGCGAGAGGTTGGTCGAGGTGGAGTCCAGGGGGTCCACCGCCGGGTAGATGCCCAGCTCGGAGATCTGGCGCGAGAGCACCGTGGTCGCGTCGAGGTGGGCGAAGGTCGTCGCCGGCGCCGGGTCGGTCAGGTCGTCGGCCGGGACGTAGATCGCCTGGACCGAGGTGACCGAGCCCTTTGACGTGGAGGTGATGCGCTCCTCCAGCTCGCCGAGGTCGGTGGAGAGGGTGGGCTGGTAGCCCACGGCGCTGGGCATGCGCCCGAGGAGCGCCGACACCTCGGAGTTGGCCTGGGTGAAGCGGAAGATGTTGTCGATGAACAGCATCACGTCCTGGCCCTCCTCGTCGCGGAAGTACTCGGCGACGGCCAGGGCGCTCAGCGCGACGCGGGCGCGGGCCCCGGGGGGCTCGTTCATCTGCCCGTAGACCAGGGAGACGCGGTCGATGACCCGCGACTCGGTCATCTCGTTGAAGAAGTCGTTGCCCTCGCGTGTGCGCTCGCCCACGCCGGCGAAGACCGAGAAGCCGCCGTGCTTCTTGCCGACGTTGTTGATCAGCTCCATCAGGAGCACGGTCTTGCCCACACCGGCGCCGCCGAACAGGCCGACCTTGCCGCCCTTGCGGTAGGGGCAGAGCAGATCGACGACCTTGATGCCGGTGACGAAGGTCTCGACCCGCGTCGACTGCTCGACGAAGGAGGGCGGCGGATGGTGGATCGGCCGGTGCTCCTTGGCCTTGATCGGCGGGCCCTCGTCGACCGGGTTGCCGACCACGTTCATGATACGGCCGAGGACCTCGCGGCCCACAGGGACCTTGATCACGTCGCCGGTGTTGCCGACCGGCATCCCGCGGACCAGGCCGTCGGTGGTGTCCATTGCGACGGTCCGCACGGTGTGCTCGCCGAGGTGCTGGGCCACCTCGAGGACGAGGTTGTCCTTGCGGTCGTCGATGGCGGGGTTGGTGACGGTCAGGGCGTTGAAGATCTCGGGTAGCTCCGTCTCGAAGGCCACGTCCACCACCGCGCCGATGACCTGGGTGATTCGTCCTTGCTCTGCCATGTTCCGACTCTTTCTTTTCTACGCGCTTTTCTACGCGGGTTGGTCGCGCAAATGGTTGCTAGCTCAGGGCCTCCGCGCCGCCCACGATGTCGAGCAGCTCCCTGGTGATCGACGACTGTCGCGCCTTGTTGTACTCCAGCGTCAGCGACGAGATCATCTCGGAGGCGTTGTTGGTCGCGTTCTCCATCGCGGTCATCCGCGCGCCGAACTCCGACGCCGTGCTCTCGAGGCAGGCGCGGTAGGTCTCCACGTGGACGTACATCGGCATGATCGTCTCGAGCAGCTCGACCTTGCTCGGCTCGTAGACGAAGTCGATGTTGCTCCCCTCGCTCTCGTCGAGCTCGAGGGGGACGATGGGCAGCAGCTGCTCCAGAACGATGCGCTGGCTCATCGCCGACTTGAACTCGTTGTAGAGCAGGTAGACCATGTCCAGGTTGTCGTCGAGGAAGTCCTCGATGATGCCGTCGGAGATCTCCTTGGCCCGATCCAGCGCCGTGGTCACGTCGAGCCCGGGGAAGTAGGTGTGGATCTCGATGCTGCGGTGCTTGAGGTAGTCGCGGCCCTTGCGCCCGACCACCGCCAGGCGGACCTCCTCGTGCGTCTCCGCGAGCTCCCTGCGCTTGCCCTCGAGGGTGCGCAGGATGTTGGTGTTGAAGGCGCCGCACAGGCCGCGGTCCGAGGTCAGCACGACCACCATGATCTTGCGCGGCTCGCGCACCGCGAGCAGCGGGTGGTCCTCGGCGTCCGCGCGCAGGGCGAGCTCGCTGATCATCTCGTGGAGCTTGATGGCGTACGGGCGGGCCTTGACGATGTTCTCCTGGGCCCGCCGCAGCCGGGCCGCGGCTACGAGCTTCATCGCCCGGGTGATCTTCTGCGTGCTCTTCACCGAGGCGATGCGCTTGCGAATGTCTTTTAGTGAGGGCATGGGCTGTCGACTCTCTGCTTTGCTGGCGGGCTACGCCGGCGGGTGGTTCGCGGCGAACTCCTTGTTGAAGGCCTTCAGCGCGTCCTTCATCCCCCCTTCCAGCTTGTTGCCGATGTCCTTCTTCTCCTTGATCTCGCGCAGGTACTCCGGGTGGTGCTTGTCCATCCAGGCCAGCATCTCCTTCTCGTAGAGCCGGACCTGGGGCACGGGGACGTCGTCGAGGAAGCCGTTGGTCCCGGCGAAGATGATCGCGATCTGCTGCTCCACCGGCATCGGCACGTACTGGTCCTGCTTGAGGATCTCGGTCATGCGCTGGCCGCGGTTGAGCTGGCGCTGGGTCGCCTTGTCCAGGTCGGAGCCAAACTGGGCGAACGCTGCCAGCTCGCGGAACTGGGCCAGCTCCAGGCGCAGCTTGCCGCCGACCTTCTTCATCGCCTTGATCTGGGCGTTGCCGCCGACGCGGGAGACCGAGATGCCGGCGTTCACTGCCGGGCGCTGCCCGGAGTAGAACAGCTCGCCCTCGAGGAAGATCTGCCCGTCGGTGATCGAGATGACGTTGGTCGGGATGTAGGCCGAGACGTCGCCGGCCTGGGTCTCGATGATCGGCAGCGCGGTGAGCGAGCCGCCGCCGTGGGTCTTCTCGTTCATCTTGGCCGCGCGCTCGAGCAGCCGGCTGTGGAGGTAGAACACGTCGCCGGGGTACGCCTCGCGGCCGGGCGGCCGCCGGAGCAGCAGCGAGAGCTGGCGGTAGGCGACGGCGTGCTTGGACAGGTCGTCGTAGATCAGCAGGGCGTGCTCGCCTTTGTCGCGGAAGTACTCGCCCATGGTGACCCCGGCGTAGGGGGCGAGGAACTGCAGCGGCGCCGACTCCGAGGCCCCGGCGCAGACCACGGTGGTGTAGTCCATCGCGCCCTCGTCCCTGAGCTTCTGCACCACCTGGGCCACGGTGCTCTGCTTCTGTCCCACGGCGACGTAGAAGCACTTCACGTCGCCGCCCTTCTGGTTGATGATCGTGTCGATGGCCACGGCGGTCTTGCCCGTCTGGCGGTCACCGATGATCAGCTCGCGCTGGCCGCGGCCGATGGGGATCATCGAGTCGATGGCCTTGAGCCCGGTCTGCAGCGGCTCGTGCACCGGCTGGCGCTGGATGATGCCCGGCGCCTTGATCTCGACCTTGCGCGTCTCCTTCATCTCGATGGGCGGGCCGCCGTCGATGGGGATGCCGAGCGCGTTGACCACGCGGCCGATGATCGCGTCACCCACCGGGACCTCGGCGATGCGGCGCGTGCGCTTGACCAGGTCCCCCTCCTTGATCAGGGTGTCGTGGCCGAGCAGGGCGACGCCGACGTTGTCCTCCTCGAGGTTGAGGATGATCCCCATCACGTCGTGGGGGAACTCGAGCAGCTCGCCGGCCATGGCGCTGTCGAGGCCGTAGACGCGCGCGATGCCGTCACCGACGGTCAGCACGGTCCCGGTCTCCATCACCGCCACCTTCTGGTCGTAGTTCTCGATCTGCTTGCGGATGATTTGGCTGATCTCTTCGGCTTTGATTTCCATGGATGCCTCTAGTTGTTGGATCCGCCCCCCCGCCCCACCGGACTACACGTCCCCCGCGAGGAGGGTGTGCCGCATCTGCTGCAGCCTGGTGCGAATGCTACCGTCGTATACGATGGAGCCGATCTGGGTCACCATGCCCGCGATCAGCTCCGGGTCCTCTCTCTGCTCGAGGATCACCTGCTTGCTGGTCTTCTCCTCCAGCGCCTTCTTGAGGCGCGTCACCTCGGCGCTGTCGAGCCGCGACGCGCTGGTCACGCTCGCCCTCACGCGCCCCACGTGCAGGTCCAGCATCCGCTGGTACTCCCGGTGGATGCCCTGAATGTGCTCGACCCGGTTCCGGTCGGCGAGGAGCAGCATGAAGCTCCAGACCGTCTTGGAGGGCTTCATCCGGGTGATCAGCTCCTCGAGGATCGCCTTGCGCTTGGACAGGGGCTGGGACGGGTTCTGCAGCGTGTCTCTCAGGTCCTTGTGCTCCATCAGGGCGGCGAACTGGCCCAGCTCCTGGCCGAAGCGTTCGTGGTTCTTGGTGTCGATGCCGATGGCGAGGAGGGCCTTGGCGTACCTTCTCGCGATGCTCCCGGTGATCAATTGCCACCTCCGCCGCTGGCGATCTGCTGGTAGTACTCCTCGTTGATCCGCTTGCGGTCGCCGTCGTCGAGCTTCTGTCGGATCAGCTTCTCCGCCGCCTCCATCGCGGCGCTCACCGCCTCGGCCTCCAGCATTCGGCGCGCGCGCCGCAGCTCGTCGTCGAGCGCCTTGTCGGCCGCCTTGACCAGCGCGTCCGCTTGCTCGCCCGCGTCGGCGATGAAGCGCTCCTTCTCGAGCTCGGCGTCCTTGCGCACGTTGGCCTTGATCTCGGCGATCTCCTTCTCGAGGTTCTGGAGCTTGCCCTTGATCTCGTCCAGCCGCTGCTTCGCCTCCTCGCGCATCCGCTGGGCCTCGGCCAGGTTGTCCCGGATCGTGGTGTGCCGGTTCTCGAGGTACTGGACGAAGGGCTTCTTGCCGAAGCGCACGACGATCCAGACCAGGATGATGAAGTTGATGATCGCGAAGCCGAAGGGGCCGTTCTGGTACCTCTTCCCCGGGCCAAAGGAGAAGCTGAACCAGTTCTCGATGCCGCCACCGGTGTGGTGCCCGGCCCCGTGGGCGCCGTGCTCGGCGTCGTGGGCGCCGCCGTGCTCGCCGCCGTGCTCCGCCGCGGGATCTTCCGCGGGAGCATGTTCCTGGGCGAGGACCGGCCGCGCCAGCAGCGCCGCCGCCAGCAACAGGGCGGAGATGATGGTGTGGTTCGGCTTCAGATGGGTCCGGACCCACCCACGATGGTCGTGCTCGTGTGTGATCAACTTACACCTCGCGGCCCAGGAGCTTTGTGGCGATCTCTTTGGCGATTCCGTCGGCGCGCGTGCGCAGCGCGAGGCGCGCGGCGTCGGCGCTCTTGTGGATCTTGTCCCGGGCGGCCGTGATCTTGGCTTCGGACTGGTTTCGTGCCTCGGCGAGGAGCTCTGCCGCTGTCTTTTCGCCCTCTTCCCTGAGCTCGGCGCGCACCGTGGCGGCCTCCTTGCGGGCCTTCATCACCTGGTCCTCGTAGGAGTCCAGGTCTGTGCCTGCGCGGTCGTTCATCTTCTGCGCCTCTGTCCTGGCGCCATCGATGTTCTCGTCCCGCTCCCGGAGCAGCGCGAGGTAGGGACGAAACACGAGCTTGTTCAGGACAATGAGGAGCAGGAGGAACAGGCCGAATTGAACAAATACAGTGCCGTCAATATCGACCAGGGGGGCGGGTTTGTGACCTTCTGCGGCGAGCAGTACAAGTGCGGTTTTCATCATCAACATGGGCGGCTACCACACCGAGCCGCACCGTGTCAACCAATCCGCGGGGCCGCAAAAACTATTGATATGTGTGCGTTTTTTTGGGACCCGGAGCCGGTTGACGAGGAACCTAGTCCTTGGTCTGCCTGGAATCGATGGTGCCCGCTGTTGAAATGTTCCCGATCCCCCGGTCCGAGGACGAGGCGGGCTCGGCGGTGATCACCTGATCCGTGACCTCCCCCTCCTCCGGGTCGTACATCTGGCAGTTTCCTTCAAAGACCACACCGCGATCGATGAACAGGGAGGGCGTGGTGATGTTGCCCTTCACACGGCCCGGAGCGTGTATCTCCACCGAGCGTGTTGCGTGGATGTTCCCCTCCACCGCTCCCTCCACCACCAGGGATCCGATCTCCAGGTCGGCCTTCACGTTCCCGCCCTCGCCCACGACGAGGATGTCCTCGCTGTAGATCTCGCCGGTGAAGTCGCCGTCGATGCGGACCGTTCCGTCGAAGGTCAGCTTACCGTCGAAGTGGGCGCCCTTGCCCAGCAGGGTGTGGATCTCGACAGTCTCCTCGTACGGTTCCTCCGCCATGTGCCTCTCCTGAAAGGGATCCACAGTATCGGGCGCCGGGTGACGGCGTGTCAACCGAGGCTGGTTGATCGCGGCGTCTCGCCGGCGGGCTCTCACCCGTGCTCAAACAGTCCTCGGCGCCGGGTACTTGCCCGTCGACTGCACCAGTTGCCAGGACATGGCAGGTGGCCCTTCGCCCGTCGCCTGCGGAACTGCGCGCGGGTGGGACCCGCCGGTCTCGTCGCCGAAGCCCTCCCGCCGCGCGTGGCTCAGCGCGAGGGGTGCAGGGTGACCTCGGCGTCGAGGTAGGTCTGGTCGCCCCACTTGAGCACGCGGGTCGCCGGCTTGTAGCCGCGCTTGCGCAGCTCCAGGGCGACGTCCTCGGTGGGCAGGAGGTTCTCGATGGTCGCCGGCGTCTTGCCCCGGTGCTCCCCGTTGACGTAGATGTCGGCGCCCTTGGGGATCGAGCTCACGCTGAGCCGGCCGTAGATCGGCGTGAGCACGGCCAGCACACGGACCCGGCTGTCCTCTGCGGACAGGGACAGCTTGCGCTTCCAGGGCTGATACTTGGCGAGCTTCACCTCGACCTCGTAGGCTTGCTTCAGGTCGGTCACCGGGATCACCACCGGCGTGCGCTTGTTGATCGGCTGGCCGTTGAACAGGACATCGGCGTTCTCGGGGACCGAGATCACCTCGATCGTGCCACCCTCTTCCCCCATCGGGAACAGCACCACCAAGAACACGGCGGCGACGACGGCGAGACCGAGGAGCGTGACCAGCGCGGCGAGCACGACGCGGCGGTGCCGTCGACGGGCGATTCGACCGCCGTGGACCTCGTCCGTGCTCAGCGTCGTGGCGACCCGCCCGACATCCGGCGGTTGCGTGGGCCAGTTGGCCATGGGGTTCGGCGTGGGCGTTGCCTGCCCTTGCTGGGGCCAGCTCTGCGGTTGCGGCTGCTGGGGCCAGCCCTGCGGTTGCGGCTGGGGCCAGCCCTGCGGTTGCGGCTGCTGGGGCCAGCCCTGCGGTTGCGGCTGAACCGGCTGGGCCGACTGCGGTTGCGGCTGCTGGAGCCAGCCTTGCTGCGGGTGGGGCGGGGGAGGGCCAGGCTGCGGCGCCGTGGCCTGGGGCCAGCCTTGCTGCTGGGGCCAGCTCTGCCCCGACGGGGGCCACTGCCCGGGGGGGGCCTGCGCGGGCTGCTGCTGGGGGGGCGTCCACGAGGCCCCCCCAGCAGGCGGAGGCTGGCCCTGATCGGCCGCGGGCGCGCGGTGAGACTCGGGCAACTGGGGCCAGCTCGAATGCCCGGGACCCGTGGGGATCGGAGGGGGGCGGGGAGCGGGCGGCTCCATCACCGGAGTCGGGGTGAGGTCCGAGCGTGTCGGGTCGATCGGCCGCATGGACGGGTCGGTGGTGACCTGAGGCCGGGGCACCACCACCTCGGCCGGTATCGCCCGCGAGCGCCGTCGCGGACGTGGCCCGTCCAGCTCCCGGTCCTGCGGCCTGAGGACCGGGTTGACGCTGACCCGGGTCGGGTCGGTGTCCTGCGCGTCCAGGTCGGTGGCATCCCAGTCCACCGCTGTCTTGTCGGTCTCCGAGACCGACGAGCTGAACGGCGCCCCGGGGACGAAGAGGCCGGGCATCATCGACGGAGGGCCGGTGATCATCGTTCGCTCGCCACGGTCCTCCTCGTCCACACTGCCGACATGGTCCGGGATCAGGTCGCCCACGCGGAAGATCACGCTGTGCTCGGTCCTCGGCTGGTAGTCCACCCGGGACATCAGGCTCTCGACGTCAACCTGCCGCGTGGTGCCGCGGTGGGACGTGTCTGGCCTCGGGGCGGGGGGCGGCGCGTCGTCCATGGCGAAGGAGAGGAGCGCGGCGAGGCGCGAGGGGGTGAAGTCCGGCGCGAAGGAGAAGAGGAAGTTGGTCAGCGCCACCTGGTACTCGTGCGCCGTCTGCCAGCGATCGGCGGGGCGCTTGGCCAGCGCCTTCATCACCACGTTCTCCAGCTGGGGCGGGATCTCGGGGCGCTTCGTCGTCGGGCGCGGGATGTCGGCCTTGCGCACCATGTCAAGCAGGCGGTGCATGTCCTCCTCGAGGTAGAGCATTTGCCCGGTGAGCACCTCGTAGAGGATGATGCCGCTGGAGAAGATGTCCGAGCGCTGGTCCACTGGGTCGCCCCACGCCTGCTCGGGCGACATGTAGTAGTACTTGCCCTTGATCACGCCGGCCTGGGTCTTGCGCCCGCGGCTGGCCGCCTTGGCGATGCCGAAGTCGACGATCTTCACCTCGCCGGACTTCGAGACGAGGATGTTCTGGGGCGAGATGTCACGGTGGATGATGCCCAGCGGGCGGCCCTGTTCGTCGCGTTTACGGTGGGCGTAGTCCAGGCCGGTGCAGATCTCGTGCGCGATGTAGGCGGCGACGTCGATGGGCACGTCGTGGTCACGCTCGCTCAGGCGCCGCATGATCTTGAATAGATCGGCGCCGTCGATGTACTCCATGGCGATGAAGTACGTCTTGCCGTCCCGGCCCAGATCGAAGATCTGCACGATGTTGGCGTGGTTCAGGCCGACGGCGATCTTCGCCTCGTCGATGAGCATCTCGATGAAGTGCTCGTCGTCAGCGTAGTTGGGGTGGATGACCTTGAGGCAGAGGAACTTCTCGAAGCCGGCGACGCCCCGGGTCTTGGCCAGGTAGATCTCGGCCATCCCCCCGACCGCGACCTGCTCGAGCAGGGTATAGGGGCCGAGCCCCCCGAGCTGTTGACCAGCGCCCACTCGTTCAATTCTCCCGCCCCGCGTGGCCCGAGTCCGCGCGGGGACCCCAATTGTACTACGGAACGACCTGGATTCGAGCTGGAAATCAGGAGGTTATTCGTCGGTGCCCGAGCGTGCTAGAGCCGCCCCTCGACGGAGGCGAACACGTCGAACACCGTCGTCTCGCCAACTCGCCAGCGCCGGCCCACCTGGTCCATGAAGGGCCGGTACATCGGGTTCACCTCTTTTTCGTTCGTGTAGGTGATCCCTTTCTGGTTGTCGATGTCCCGGCCCGCGTCGCCGAAGGTGATGAAGTGCTGCTGCTCGTGCCCGAAGGCCACGCCGAGGCGCGCGCGGAAGTAGGAGGTGAAGTCGAGGTTGAAGGCGAGGGCGGCCTTGAAGATGGCGTAGTTCTCGATGTTGCTGATCCCGGGGTAGGGGATGGTGCCCGCGGGGTCCTGGCAGTAGGTGCCGTTGTCCCACTGGCCGGCGAGGCCCGAGCTCGGCGAGGGGCGGCAGGGGCCGGCGAGGATCGGGTTGTTGGCGAAGATCTCCCACATCTCGGAGTAGCCCCGCCCCTCGAACACGCCCTCGAGCTTGCCGCGCAGCTCGATGGAAAACTTGTTGTTCTGTTCGGGCTGCTCCCAGGCGATCACCTCCACCCCGGCCTCGACGCCGCCGCGCTGCTGGGGACCGGAGCGCTCCTGGCCGGAGAGCTCGAAGGTCGTCTTCTCGTAGAGCGAGTCGTCCTTGGCGTCGGGGAGCATGTAGTAGAAGGTCATCCAGGGATCGAGGTACTTGTAGCGCTTGGAGACGCTGGTCCACCAGTGGTACTGGTGGATGCCCTGACCCACCGCGGTGTTCCCCGAGGGGTTCAGCGGGTCGTACTGCATGTCATCCCCGATGCCGATGCGGGCCTCGAAGCCCAGGGTCCAGGTCGGCTTGGTCGGGTCGCGTCGCTGGTTGATCGGGGCCCAGGTCAGGCCGAGGTACATCTGGTCAATCCCCGAGCGCTTGGGCAGGTAGAACATGCCCGGCTCGCGGGTGTCGCCGGCGATCTGCACCTGGGTCGGGCTCATCTGGTTGACCACGCTCGCCGGCAAGAAGCGATCCCGGATCAGCGTCGAGTTGCGGATCGTGACGCAGTTCTTCTCGGTCGGCGTCCCGCAGCTGTCGCCCCCGTTCTGGGCGAAGCTCAGCTCCCGCGTGTCGGCGATCACGAGGGGGAACTCGAGGTGGAGCATCAGGTCGTGGTAGATGGCCGCCTCGGCCCGGATGGACAGGGTGTGCCGCACGTGGCTGTAGCGCAGGTCCTTCACCGTGTGGACCTGGTCGGTGTAGGTGCCGGCGAGCTCGCGCTTGAGCGCGCCGCGCTTGAGGGAACGGTTGTAGCTGACCTGGAGGTTGAAGTCGTAGGGGTCGTCGCTGTCGAAGGCGCTGGCGACGTCGGTCTCGTGGCCGGCCAGGGCGGTCACGGGGGCGCCGACGACGATGACGCAAAACAGGAGGGCCAGGGCTGAACGTTCCCTCATGGGTACTCCAGTGGTTCGCAGCGAAAAAATATCAATCTTATCAAGGGTTGGTCAAATATTTATCTTGGCCTGCAGGTCCGCCGGTCACTTCTTGCTGCCCTCCTCGCGGAGGCCGAGCTCCTTCATCTTGTTCTGCAGGCTCTTGCGGCTGATCTTGAGCCGCTTGGCGGCGTGCGTCACGTTGCCCCCGGTTTCCTTCAGCGCGGCGAGGATCAGGTTGCGCTCCACCCGCTCCGTCTCTGCGCGGACGATCTCCTTCAGGCTCGCCTCCCCCGGGGGCAGGGCCTCCCCGTCTCCCCCGTCCACCGTCAGCTCCTCGCTTGGCGTGCTCCGGGCCGGCATGCTGGCACAGATAACATCCTCGGGCAGGTCGCCGGAGCTGATCGTCCCGCCGGAGCAGAACAGGATCGTGCGCTCCAGCACGTTCTCGAGCTCGCGGACGTTTCCGGGCCACCCGTAGTGCTTGAGGCACTCCAGCGCGTCGGGTTCCACCTCCGTGACGTCTTTGCCGAGCCGCGTGCGGAACTTCTCCATGATGTGCTGCACCAGGTCCGGGACGTCGTCGGTGCGCGTCCGCAGCGGGGGCACGTGGATCGGAACCACGTTGAGCCGGTAGTAGAGGTCCTCGCGGAAACGCCCGCGCTCGATCTCCGAGACCAGGTCCCGGTTCGTCGCCGCGACCAGCCGGACATCGACCTTGATCGTGCGGATCCCGCCGACCCGCTCGAACTCCCCCTCCTGGAGCGCCCGCAGCAGCTTGACCTGCATCTCGATCGGGATCTCGCCGATCTCGTCCAGGAAGAGCGTGCCCTTGTCCGCCAGCTCGAACCGTCCGGGCTTCGAGCTGGTCGCCCCCGTGAACGCGCCCTTCTCGTAGCCAAACAGCTCGCTCTCCATCAGCGTGTCCGGGATCGCGGCGCAGTTGACCTTGATCAGGGGCTCGTCGTGCCGCGGGCTCTGCTCGTGCAGCGCCTTGGCGATGAGCTCCTTGCCGGTCCCCGACTCGCCGGTGATCAGCACCGTGGACGGGGTGTCGGCGACCTTCTCGATCACGTTGTAGACCGCCTGCATCGGCGCGGAGGTGCCGACCAGGCCGTAGCGGCCCTTGCCCTTGGGCGCGCCGGCGAGGCGGATCTCCGACCGGCGGAGCTCGTTCGTCCGCAGCGCGGTCGAGATGACCTGCTGGATCTGGTCCTGCTCGAAGGGCTTCTCGATGTAGTCAAACGCGCCGATCTTCACCGCGGCCACGGCGTTGTCCACCGACCCGTGGGCGGTGAGGATGATCGCCGGCACGTCGGGGAAGTCCTGGACCATGCGCCGCAGGAGCTCCATCCCGTCCATCCGGGGCATGCGCAGGTCGGTGATCACCGTGTGGATCTCGTGTTGCTGGAGGAGCTCGAGGGCCTCCTCGCCGTTCGAGGCCCCCAGGACGTCGTGGCCCTCCCGCCGGAGGATCGCCCCTAGCACGCGCCGCAGGTTCACCTCGTCATCGCAAACCAGGATCCTCTTCTTCAGCTCGGCCATGCAGCGTCCCCGGGGTCAACTCCCGCGCGCGTCTCTGCCCGCGCGCGGGATCCGCTACTTGCGGACGTCCTTGTGGGCGGGGGTGAGGTTGGCGAAGAAGATGAAGACAGAGTCCCGTCCGCTCGCCGCCAGTAGCTCGTAGGTGCTACCCCCGTCCGACGGGACAAAGGGTACCACGGCGAGGCGGCGACCGAGGAGGGTCTTTTCCTCTGGCGTGGCCAGCTCGACCCCCTCACCGACGGGCTTGAGGTCGCTGCCGAAGAGGTAGAGGCGTCCTGCCGTGGCCGCACCGGAGACCGCTGTCCCGGGCGCGCCGACCACCAGCAGGGGCTTGGAGCCGCCGTCGACCTTGCCGAAAGCCAGGGCCGCGCCGAACTCCCGCGCGCCCGTCGGCGGGGTGATGGTCGTGGGCGCCGGCGGCGCGCTCGGGGTCTGCAGGTCGAAGTGCTCCGCGCCCAGATCGTAGACGTAGACACGGTTGACGTCCGGGGCGCCGACGACCAGCTCCGGCGCGCCATCGTCGTCCACGTCGCCGACCAGCAGGGCGGAGCCGAACAGGCTGGCGCCGGAGGGGATCGGGATCACCAGGTGAGTCTTGCAGGTCTCCGTGGCGTTCGCGAAGCAGTCGGCCACGTGGTGGATCACCACCACCGCGTTCTTCTCTGGCACCGCGGCGACGACTTCGTCCTCGTCGGTGGACGGGTCGAGGTCGCCGCTGGCGATGACGGAGAGCTCGCCGCTCGGCCAGTCCGTCCCCCCGGCGACCACCACCGCCTGGTCGGTCTGCATGTAGGGCCAGGAGAGGGTCCCGCCGCTCGCCGCGCGGAGAAGCACCACGGCGTCCTTCGCCCCGACCGCGATGTCGTCGGCGAGGCCGTTGTCCCCCAGCCGGGCCGCCGCCAGCGAGAGCCCGAAGCTGGCCACGACCTGGGGCTGGACCGGTGCGTCGTAGGCCTGGACGTGCCGCATGGTCACCGCGTCCATCACGCGCACCGTCCCCAGGCCGAGGGAGACGCTGCCGAGGTAGAGGAACGGGCCCTGGGCTCCCGCCGCCGTCAGGCTGGACGGCACGGCCGCCATGGCGTTGATCCGGTCGGGGTTCCCCAGCTCGCTCTTGACGTCGTCGGCCTCCAGGTGAGCGGCGGAGACCCCGCCCGATCCGCTGATCGTCGCCGTCGCGAAGGCCGGATCCGCGTTTCCGGTGATCACCACCAGCCCACCGGCGTTGCCACCGCCCCGGGGCAGGCCAACGAGCTGGTCACCAAAGCTGGCGGAGCTGATGTCGCTGCTCTCCTGGGTCACGCGGGCCGCCGGCGCTTGGTCCTCGAGGTCGTTGAACACCGAGTAGCTGCAGCCGGCGAGGGCGGCGAGGGCGACCAGCAGGCCGAACGCTGACGCGCTTGTCCGTGCCATCTCAGAACCTCACTTCCCCGGAGAGGCCGGCCACGTCGGGCCCGACCACCGGCTCGAGCCTCCAGCGTGGCGCGCCCGTCTCCGCGACCTTGTTCGTGCGGGTCTCGCCGTAGGAGTCGGGGCCGACGTTGCGGAACATGTAGTACAGGCCGAGCGCGCCAACGAGGCCGGAGAGGGCGAAGAGCGAGTTGGCCACCACCGAGGTGATCTTCCCCTCGGTGATCCGCGAGTCCGAGCTGTCGAAGATGCGCCCCGCCGCGAGGTCGGCCTCGAGGTCTTCCTGGCGGTTCTTGCTCATCACCCCGGAGGTGATCGCGCCGGCGAGGAGCGCCGCCGAGACGCCGAAGGAGATGTAGGCCTTGAGCCGAGAGGGCTTGGGGTTGAGCCGCACCGCGAGCTGCGTCTCGGTGGCCTGCTTGACCTCGAGCTGGTGCTCGTAGCTCTTGTAGCCCTTGCGCTCGAGCGCGACGGTGTGCTGACCGACCTCGAGCTGGGTCCGGCAGGGGTGCTCGTCACACTTCACCGGCTTGCCGTCGACCGTCACCGTGGCGCCCTCGGTCGTCTTCCCGGTGACCTTGAGCCAGCCGAAGCTGACCTTCTTCAGCCGCGCCTCGACGACGTGGACGTCACCGGCGGTGATGTTCATCTCTTTCGTGAAGGCGACGTAGCCGTCCCGCTCGACGATGATCTTGTGCTTCCCGGGCCGGAGCCAGCCCGTGTAGGGGGTCTTGCCCACCGAGCCAACGTCCTTTTGGTCGAGATACACGTCGGCCGCCGGAATGTTGGCCTTGACCTCGATCCAGCCCCGGTTGCGCTCCAGCGCGAGTGAGAAGTAGAGGTAGACCATCCGATCGGTCCGGGCGGTGAACGTCTTGCGCTCGGTCTTGTAGCGCTTGAGCTCGATGATCACCGTGTGCTGGCCCGGGGGCAGGCTGCCCGTGTAGGGCGTGCGGGTGAAGATGCCCTTGGTCTTGTCGCCGAGGTAGATCGCCGCGCCCTCGGGCTGGGTCTCGATCACCACGAGGCCCTTGGTCTTGACGGGGGGCAGGTTGGGAGGCGGCTCGGTGGGCTGGCTCGTGGGCTGTGTCGCGTTCGGGGGGTTCAGGTGCGCCCGGATAGCCGCGATCCGCTTCAGCACCAGCGAGCGGTCCTGGCTGTGCGGGTCCTCGCGCAGGTAGCGCTCGTAGTAGAGCAGCGCCTTGGCGTAGTCGTGGTTCTTCTCGTGGCAGACGGCGACGTTGAACAGGAACGCGGGGAAGTTGCGCACCTGGTAGGCCGCCATGAACTGCTCGGCCGCGTCGGTGTACTTGCCCTGCAGGTAGAGGTTCTGCCCCTCGTCGAAGTGCTGCTTGGCCTGCTCGAGGGCCTGGTCCTGGGCCAGGGCCGACGAGGAGAGCAGCAGAAACACTGTGACAATCGTGGTAGCTCGCATGGGGACCCCGAATCGAAAAACCACTGAATCATGTGGGCCATCATCGCGGGGTGTCAAGGCGGGGGGCCGGGCCGCGCTACACCCCCGGGTTGCTGCGCGTGGTGATGCGGTGGGAGGCGGTGATGTCCTCCACCGAGGGCAGCAGCACGCTGAACACGGATCCCTCGCCCGGGGTCGAGCGGACCTCGATGGTCCCCTTGTGGCTCTCGATGATGCGCTGGCAGATGGGCAGGCCGAGGCCGGTGCCGCCCTCCTTGGTCGTGAAGAACGGGATGAAGATGTCCGAGAGCGACTCGTGGGGGATGCCCTTTCCGCTGTCGTGGAAGCTGATCTCGACGAAGGAGGCGGTCTGGCCCCGGCGGGTGCCGTGGCGCTGGCGCGTGCACACCTCCAGCTTGCCCTGGGCGTCCATCGCCTGCAGGCCGTTGATGCCCAGGTTGAGGAAGACCTGCCGCAGCTGCTCGGGGTCGACCTCGACCCGCGGCAGCTCGGCGGCGAGCTCGGTCTCGATCCGCGATCCGTCGCCGGCCTGGGAGCGCAGCAGCTGCACCGTCTTGTGCACCACGTCGTTGATGTTCATCACCTGGCGCTCGCCGCGGTCCGGGCGGGCGTAGCCCAGGAACTGGGAGACGACCTTGTCCAGGCGGTTGACCTCCTCGACGATGATCTCGACGTACTCCTCGCCCTCCGTGTCCGGATCCGGCGTGTCGGTGGCGGCCGACGAGTGCAGCAGCTGCGCCGCGCCCTTGATCGAGCCCAGGGGGTTGCGGATCTCGTGGGCCAGGCCGGCGGCCATCTGGCCCAGCGCCGCCAGACGGTCGCGCTCCTTCATCTGCTCGTAGACCTTGGAGTTGCGCAGGGTGATCGCGGCCTGGGCCGCCAGCTTGCGCAGGTCGTTGAGCTCGTCGGTGGCGTAGGCCTCGCGCAGCCGGTCGTCACGCAGGTTGAGGAAGCCGAGGAGCTGGTTGTCGAGGACCAGCGGGATGCAGACGCTGGCGTGCAGGCTCTCCATGGTGGAGATCATGTTGCGCGTGGCCACCGCGGCGTCGCTCTGGCTGTCGGCCGTCTGCTGGGTCAGCTCGCGCTCGAGGTTCTCGGCGATCAGGATGCCGGAGCTCTTGAGCCGGTCGAGGAACAGCATGCGCGTCATGCCCTCGATCAGGTCGGTGGGCTCGGGGCCGAGGTGGCCGGCGAGGCGGTAGCTCGTCCCCGACGCATCGGCGAGGTAGACCGAGGCGTGGGTCGCACGCTCCGACTCCTCCAGGCTCTTGAGGATCCGGGCGACCAGCGAGCGGACCTCGATGATGTTGGCGAGGTCCTGCCTGAGCAGCTGCAGCCGGCGGGAGAACTCGTACTTCTCGCGGAACATCCAGCGGTTGACCCGGTCCTCGACCCACGTGCGCAGCTGCTCGAAGATCACCAGGATGACGAAGGAGGCGACGATGGTGTTGAAGAAGAAGACCCCCGGGCGGTCGCGGCCGACCCAGGAGAGCAGCAGCCCGTAGATGATGGTCAGGATCAGCACGAGGGCCGAGAGCGTGAGCATCTTGCCCAGGAGCTCCTTGATGTCGAGGAGCCGGGCGTGGAACAGGGTCTGCGAGATGAAGTACATGTAGATCACGGTGAGGACGTTGCCGATGGTGGGGAAGGCGATCCCCGCCTTGGGCAAGAAGTCCACCCCCGCCAGGGTCACCGCGGCCGCGCCGCCGTAGAACAGGTAGGTCAGCCGCGTGGCCTCGGGCCGGGAGCGCAGCGAGCGTCGCCGGCGCAGGATGAGCAGCACGCAGTGGAACAGCGAGGCGAAGACGAAGACCCAGAGCGGCACCGTGAACAGCATGTGGTGGTGCAGCGGGTGGAACAGCCCGGAGTAGAGCAGCAGCAGGTAGGCGATGATCGTGCCGACCAGCATCACGCGGCTCGGGGGCCCGGGGTGGCGCGGGTCGTCGGCGAGGAAGATGCGGAAGAAGCGCTCGGCGTTGGTCGGGATCGCCACGCCGAAGATGAGGCCGAGCCAGGCCAGGCCGTCGCTCTTGAGGGTGTGGGCGAAGAACGTGCTCAGGTACCAGAAGCAGAGGTTGAAGCAGAGGATCGCGAACGTGATGTAGGGCCGGTGCCGCCGGTCGCGCAGCACGACGCTCCAGCCGATGACGAAGGTGATGATCGCTGCGAGCAGCGCGCTGAGGGTCTGGAGGTTCATGGCGGACGAAGCTCGGGGGAATTCTCGACCACGGACAGGGGGTTGGCAAGCCGCGCGGCCAGTCCGTCAGTCCACAACCTTGAGGCAGCAGCCGGCGACGCAGCCCTGGCCCGCGGGGCAGTCGGTGGCGCCGGCGCAGGGCGAGGCCCCCGACGCGCACGGCGCGGGGGCTCCGCCGTCGGGAGCCGCGCTCTTGCAGCCGTAGATCACGTCGACGCTCGAGACCTTGCCCTGCTCGAGAGCGGTGCAGGTCGCGCCGTGGAAGGTGAGCAGGTTGGTCGAGGCGTCGTAGTCCCAGCCCGCCTTGTGGGTCGGGTCCTGCGGCACTTCCTGGTTGTCGAGGTAGACGTAGATCTTGTCCAGCATGGTGGGGACCTGCCCGAGCTTGAGGGTGCAGCTCACGGCCTGGCCGGCGATGCTGGTCAGCGCCTGGTCCAGGCCGGCCTGGTCGTCGGCCTTGTAGAAGCGGCGCTGGCCCGTGGCCGGCTTTCCGCCGGCCTCGGCGAAGATGTCGAGCTGGAACGGATCGACGCCCGAGCCGAAGCCGACGACGAAGGTCGAGACCTTCTGCTTCTGCTGCAGGTCCTTGATCGTCTTCGTGGTGCCGGGGTCACCGCCGCCGGAGGAGCAAAGCGCCTGCTTGCCATCGGTCAAGAGCAGCAGGTAGCTCGGCCGTCCGGCGTCGCCGAGGGCGGGGTCGGCCGCGGCCTGGAGCATCGCGGCGTCGATGTTGGTCACGCAGGGCCCGTTGGGGTAGTAGGTGTCGCCCCAGGTCAGCGCTCCCTGGAGCAGGCTCTTGATCTTCGCCTCGTTCCCGGATCCCACGGGGACCGGGATCGCGCCCTGGGAGCAGCTGTTCCCCTCGCGGTCGGGGAACAGGGTGATGCCGAAGCGGATCTTGCCCTGGTGCGTGGTCAGCAGCTTGTCCAGGGAGGCCACCGCGGCCTGCCACTTGCTCTGGGTCCCGACCAAGCTCTTCATCGAGCACGAGCGGTCCACGACCAGGAGCAGGTTGGGCTGGACGGTGTCGGCCGTGACGCGGTAGGCGCCGCAGCGGTCCGCCGGAACGCAGGCCTTTGTCACCGGGTCGCAGACCATCGAGCCGCCGCAGTCGGCGTCGTCGGCGCACTGTCCAGGCTTGACCGACGGTCCGCCTCCGCCGTCGGCGGTCGGGGCGGGTGAGCCAGCGGGGGCGCCCATTCCCCCTTCGCACGAGCAGAGCAGGGCGGAGCACAGCGCGAGCAGCGTCGCTCTCATGTGGGACCTCTCTGACCCCCGAGGGTGCAAGGAGCACGCCACGGTTGGCGGGGACGTGAATCTGCGTGCTTGCCCCGGGCCGGGTGGGAGCCCACGCAACAGGTGCCGGGGGTCAGGTCACCAGCCTTTGGTGACCGCTGCCGATCATATATAGTCCAGCCATGAAGCCCGAGATCCGTGAGGCCCTCAAGCGCCTCCCCGCGGTGGACGAGGTGGTCCGTGCTCTCGCGCCCTCAGCCGACGGCCTGCCGCGCTGGGCGCTGGTCGAGGCGGTCCGTGCCGAGATCGACGATCTGCGCCGCAGGCTGATCGACGGTCAGGGGCAGGAGACGCAGCCCGACCCGGGCGCGGTGCGACTCCGGGCCCGGCGCCTGCTCAGGCCCTCGCTGCGCCCGCTGTTCAACACGACCGGGGTGGTGATCCACACCAACCTCGGGCGCGCGCCGCTGTGCGGGGCGGCGCTGGACCGGATCATCGAGGTGGCCAGGGGCTACAGCAACCTGGAGTACGACCTGGACCGGCGCCAGCGGGGTAGCCGACACGTGCACGCCGCCGAGATCCTCACCCGGCTGTGCCAGGCAGAGGACGCCGTCGTGGTGAACAACAACGCCGCGGCGGTGTTCCTGGTGCTGGCCGCCCTGGCACACGGCCGCGAGGTGATCGTCAGCCGGGGAGAGCTGATCGAGATCGGCGGGTCCTTCCGCCTGCCCGACGTGATGGCCGCCTCCGGCGCGCTGCTGCACGAGGTCGGCTCGACGAACCGTACGCACCCGCGGGACTACCGGGAGGCGATCAACGAGCAGACGGCGCTCTTGCTCAAGGCTCACCGCTCCAACTTCGCGGTGGTCGGCTTCACCCGCGAGGTGGAGCCCGAGGAGCTCGTGGCCATCGGACGCGAGCGCGGGATTCCGACGATGTTCGACCTCGGCTCGGGCTGCCTGCTCGACCCTGGCCGGATCGGGTTGCCTGGCGAGGTCACGGTGCCCCAGGCGGTGGCCTGGGGCTTCGACCTGGTCAGCTTCAGCGGGGACAAGCTGCTCGGCGGCCCCCAGGCCGGGATCATTGTCGGTCGCAAGGAGTGGATCGCCCGCCTCCGCGCGCATCCGTTGATGCGCCCGCTGCGCCCGGACAAGATGACCCTCGCCGGCCTGGTGGCGACCCTGGAGACCTACCGCGACGAAAGGTCCCGCGCGCTCCCGGTGGTGCAGATGCTGGGCGCGTCCGTCGAACAGCTCAAGCGTCGGGCGACCCGCCTGCGGACCAGGCTGCGCCGCCGGCCAGGGGCGCCCTGGCGCTTCGATCTGATCCAGGTCGGCTCGCGGGTGGGGGGCGGGGCGCTGCCCCAGGCGAGCCCGCCTTCCTGGGCCGTGGCCATCGCCCACCCGGAGCTGTCTCCCGACGCCATCGAGTCGCGGCTGCGTGGAGGCGAGCCGCCGGTCATCGCTCGCATCGAGGAGGACCGCCTGCTGCTCGACGTGCGTACGGTGGACGAGGAGCGGCTCGGCGAGCTCGCGCGGGTCGTGGCCGCGTCGCTCACAGTGTGAACTGGAAGCTCAGATCCTGCACGTCGCCGCTGGATCCGCAGCCGTTGACCACGCCGGAGCCGGAGATCAGCACGCTCTCGGGGACGGTGATGCTGCAGGCGCCCATCAGCTGGTCCGAGGTGGGCCAGTCGTCGTCGTAGACCTCCACCGACATCCCGCCCTGCACGATGTCGCTGGCCGAGGCGCTGAACAGGTATTCGTCCCAGCTCGGGGTGTAGGTGTCGTTGATCACGCTGGTGGTGCCGGACTGGGCGCCCACCGTGACCTTCACGTAGGGGTCGGGCGCGGTGTAGACCAGCGTGTCCCAGCTCTTTGATGAGTCGATGGTGGCGTCGCTGATCACGACGCCCCAGAGCGCGCTGGGGTCGAGGGCGCAGGCGCCCGACTGGCAGAGCTCCTTGCTGGAGCACACCTTGCAGGGGGCTCCGCCGCTGCCGCATGCGGTGGCGCTGAGCCCGGAGAGGCACTGGGTGCCGTCGCAGCACCCGGTGCAGCTCGTGGGGCTGCACTGCTGGGAGTTGATACAGACCCCCTGCTGGCAGCTCTCCCCGGTCTTGCACGCCTTGCAGGTCTGCCCGCCCTGGCCGCAGTCCGTGTCGACGTCGCCCGTCTTGCAGGTCGCCCCCGAGCAGCAGCCGCTGCAGCTCGCCGCGGAGCAGCCCGAGCTGGAGGAGCAGACGCCGAGGATGCAGCTGTCGCCGGTGGGGCAGCTCTTGCAGGTCACCCCGCCGCTGCCGCAGGCCGCGGGATCGGTGCCCGAGCGGCACACGCCCGCCTCGCAGCAGCCGTTGCAGGTGCCCGGCCCGCAGCCGCAGCTCTGGTTGTCGCAGGTCTGGCTCGCGGCGCAGGCGATGCACGGGATCCCCCCGCTGCCGCAGGCCTCCTTGGTGGTGCCCGGCAGGCAGCTGTCCCCGTCGCAGCACCCCGTGGCGCAGTTGCTGGGGTTGCACTTGCCGCTGTACTGGCGGCACTGGCCCTGGATGCAGACCTCGTTCTGCTGGCACTGGACGCAGGGCAGACCGACCGCGCCGCAGGCGCTGTTGTCGTTGCCGGAAAGGCACTGGGAACCCTGGCAGCAGCCGTTGCAGGCCCCGGGCCCGCAGTTGCCGCCGTCGGGGAGGGGCACGCTGCCGTCCCCGCCCGAGTCGTCGCCGCAGCCGGCGGCGAGGGCGAGGAAGAGCAGCACGGTGAGCTGAGAGCGGGTCAAGACGACCTCCCTGACGGCACGTTGTTATCATAGCCTGCCCGGCAGTCAATGTGCACGGTGGGCGCGCCCTGCCCCGCTTGCCAAGGGGGCGGCTTTGGGCTACGCCCAGTGCGGGTTGGATGGCCAAGCTAGTCGGGATAGCCGGCCTCACCGCCGGGCGAGAGTACGAGCTGGGCGAGCTCTGCGTGATCGGGCGCAGCCCGAACGCGAACGTCCGGCTCCCGGACCTGGCGGTCTCGCGGCAGCACGCCAAGATCACCCACCAGGGCAACCGCTTCACCATCGAGGATCTCGAGAGCGCGAGCGGGACCACCGTCAACGACCACTTCGTCACCGTCTCGCACCTGCAGCCCGGCGACGAGGTCGCCATCGGCGGCTTCCGCTTCCGCTTTGTCGACGGCCCGGTGGACAGGCTCAGCACGGCCGAGTTCGCGGTGGTGATGAACGAGGCCGAGACGCGCATCGTCAGCGTGGACGCCGCCCGCTTCACCCGGACCCATCCGACCCGCGGGGAGGGGGAACGGGGCGAGGCCGCGCGGCTCGCCCGGCGGCTGAACGCGATCCTTCTCGTGGGCCAGGCGGCCAGCCGTAGCACCGACGCCCGCGCGCTTCTCGACGAGGTGATGACCCACTGCCTCCAGGTCTTCCCCGGCGCCGACAGGGCCCTGGTGGCGGTCCCCGACCGGGAGCGTCAGAGCCTCGTGGTCCACGCCCTCGCGCTCAGGCGCGGCGTGCAGGCGACGCGGTTCGCCGTGTCGCGATCGATGGTCTCCGAGGTGCTCTACAAGGGCCGCTCGGTCGTCAGCCGTGCGCCCGCGGAGGGCGGGGCCTCCGCCGTGATGGTCGCGCCGCTGATCTGCCACGGCCAGATGCTGGGCCTGGTCTACATCGACCAGCTGGCGGCGGACGGGGGGCCGTTCGTCGAGGAGGACCTCGAGGTGCTGACCGGCATGGCGGCGCACATGGCGCTCGCGCTGCACAGCGCCCAGCTGCGCGAGAGCCTGCTCCGGCAGTCCCGGACCGAGCAGGAGCTGGCGGCGGCTCACGAGGTGCAGAAGCGCTTCCTGCCCCGCGGGGTGCCCAAGCTCCCCGGCTTCTCCTTCGTCGCGCACTACGACCCCTGCCGGGACGTGGGGGGAGACCTCTACGACTTCATTCCCCTGGGGGAGGGGCGGCTGGGTGTGGTGATCGGGGACGTCTCCGGCAAGGGCTTCGGCGCGGCCATCGTGATGGCCTGGGTCGCCTCGCAGCTGCGGGTCGCCGCGCACCAGGAGCAGGATCCGGCGCGGGTCCTCGCCCGGGTCAACGAGAGCCTGATGGACGCCCACCAGGACGACCTCTTCGTCACCCTGATCTACGGCGTGCTCAGCCGGGTGACCATGACGTTCCGCTTCTGCAACGCGGGGCACGTGCCGCCCCTGGTTCGCCGGGCCGACGGCCGGGTCGACGTGGTGGAGCAGGGCACCGGCCTGCCGGTCGGCGTGGTGGCCGGCACCGAGCACGAGGAGCGCCGGATCGCCCTGGAGCAGGGGGACGTGCTCCTGCTGGTCACCGACGGGGTGACCGAGGCGATGAACGGCCAGCGCAGGATGTTTGGCATCGGCGGGCTGGCCAGCGCGGCGAGCCAGAGCCCACCCTCGGCCACCGGGCTGGTCTCCAACGTGCTGGGCGCCCTGCGCGACTTCGTGGGC
>Ga0316576_10000222_pt1 | contig 24230 bp, 22 predicted proteins | sample S0NA_FD_203075 | JGI IMG/M metagenome (GOLD analysis project Ga0316576, IMG submission 203075) | Rhizosphere microbial communities from salt marsh grasses in Alabama, United States - S0-2_050615r3r5 | ecosystem: Host-associated > Plants > Roots > Rhizosphere | place: USA: Alabama | collected...
GGGGTGGGGAGCGGGCCGTAGATCTCGGCCAGCCACCGGTCGCAGAGGTCGGAGAGAGCCTTGCGACGCTGCGCCGCCGACAGGTCGCCGGCATCGACCACGGCGGCACGGGCGGTGCGGAACCGCTTGGTGTGCAGGTCAGGGCCGGCCCCGGAGGTGGTCTCCTCCAGGGCCGGCCCCTGTGCTGCGTCCATCGAGCGGGATCCGCCCTGCTAGAGGGCGTCCACGCCGCGCTCGCCGGTGCGGACCCGCACGACGGTGTCGACCGGGGCGACCCAGACCTTCCCGTCGCCGATCCGGCCCGTCTGCGAGGTCTTGACGATGACCTCGACGACGTCGTCGACGTCGCCGTCGTCGAGCAGCACCTCGAGACGGATCTTCGGGACGAGGTCCACGGTGTACTCCGCACCCCGGTAGACCTCGGTGTGCCCCTTCTGGCGTCCGTAGCCGCTGGCTTCGCTCACCGTCATGCCGTGGACCCCGAAGGACTCCAGGGCCGAGCGCACGTCGTCGAGCTTGAACGGCTTGATCACTGCGGTGACGAGCTTCATGCGTTCACCTTCCCCTCAACCGGAGCCGAGGTGGCCACCGAGCTGCCCTTGGGCATCGAGCCGCCCGTGGCGAAGAACTCGTAGGCGGTCTCGGCGTGGGTGGTCATGTCGATGCCGGTGATCTCGTCCTCCTGCGGGATGCGGAACCCGATGGTCTTGTCCAGCAGGAACCCGAGCAGGTACGTGACGCCGAACGAGTAGCCCAGCACGATGAATGCGGCCGCAGCCTGGCTGCCCAGCTGCGACAGGCTTCCGGCGGTGCCGCCGAAGGCCTCCGCGGCCAGGACGCCCACCAGGAGGGTGCCGATGAGGCCCCCGACCATGTGGATGCCCACGACGTCGAGCGAGTCGTCGTAGCCGAACCGGAACTTCAGGCTGACGGCGAAGGCGCAGATGACGCCGGCTGCCAGGCCGATGAGGATCGCACCGATCGGCGACACGTTGGCGCCGGAGGGGGTGATCGCCACCAGGCCGGCGATGGCGCCGGAGGCGGCACCCAGCGTCGTCGCCGCCTTGTCGCGGACGACCTCGACGACGAGCCAGCCGAGGATGGCCGCAGCGGTGGCGACGGTCGTGTTGAGCAGCATCGCAGCGGCGGTGCCGTCCGCAGCCAGCTCGGAGCCGGCGTTGAACCCGAACCAGCCGAACCACAGCAGCGCCGCGCCGAGCACGACGAAGGGCAGGTTGTGCGGACGCATCGGGTCGCGCTTGAAGCCGATCCGCTTGCCGATCACCAGGACCAGCGCGAGCGCCGCGGCGCCGGCGTTGATGTGCACCGCGGTACCACCGGCGAAGTCGATGGGCGAGAAGGTCTCGGCGATCCAGCCACCGCCCCACACGTTGTGGGCCACGGGGAAGTACACCAGCGTGACCCAGAGCACGGTGAACAGCGTCCACGTGCCGAAGCGGGCGCGGTCGGCGATGGCGCCGCTGATGAGGGCGACTGTGATGATCGCGAACATCATCTGGAAGGCGGAGAAGGCGAACTCGGGGATGCTCCCGGACACCGACTCCGGCACCATGCCGGACAGCCCCAGGCCCTCGAAGCCGGCGATGAACCCGCCGGACCCCTCAGTGCCGAAGGCCATGCTGTAGCCCCACAGGACCCAGACGACCGGCACCGTCGCCAGCGCGATGAAGCTCATCATCATCATGTTGAGCACGCTCTTGGCACGGACCATGCCGCCGTAGAAGAACGCCAGGCCTGGCGTCATGAGCAGCACCATCGCGGCGCTGATGAGGATGAACGCGGTATCTCCCGCGTTGATCTCCTCCATGGGCAACTCCCTCGTCGAGTGCGGTCGTGGTACCCGGTCGGGTCGGCGTCGTTGCCGGCGGCCCCCGGTCACTCACGTCGGATTACTGCGCCGAAGGTTCGACGGTGCGTGTTGCGTCACGACGTGCCACGTGTTTCGTTTCGGTGACAACCGCTGGAGGGTGTTACGTGCCGGTGAACCGTCGGCGCCGTCATTGTCAGCCGGCGGTGAGCTCCACCCGCAGGTCGGCATCGGCCGGGAGCAGGATCAGCCGGGGCGTGTCGTCCCAGTCCTCGGGCAGCAGGAAGTACGTCGAGCCCACGCGGTCGAGCAGCCGCATCCCGCTGTAGCGGAACCGGTAGGCCAGGTCGGACCCCTCGAGCTCCTCCTCGACGACTCCGCCGCCGGACAGCGCCAGCTGCTGGGGCGCGTAGACGACCACTCCCGGACGCAGCTGGTAGGTGGCCACCACCGCCTCGGCGAGGTCCTGCCCACGCCAGCGCGCGTAGTTCCCGACCGCCCAGAACAGGCTCAGTGCCGAGATGGCCAGCAGCAGCCCCGCTGCCACCGGTGCCAGCCACGGGGCCTGCTCCGACGCGAGGACGCCGGCCTGGTGCCCGGTCGACCGGCGCCGAACCCAGGCCCCGTAGCCGGCCAGCAGCACCCCCAGCCCGACGGCGAGAGGCCCGGTCAGGTCCAGCACACGGCTCCCGACGCGGAAGAGCACGGCGCTGTACAGCGCGCCGTAGACCAGCAGCGCCGCACCGGTGACGACGAGCGCGGTCCCGACCCTCCGCAACGTGACGTCGGGTCGGTCCTGCGAGGACGCCAGCCGGTCGACCACGACCCGGTGACCCAGCAGGGCCAGGAGGCCGAGGCCGGTGAGCACGATCAGGGGGAAGTACAGGCTGTCCACGCTGCGCAGCAGGTAGTCCTGCGTGGAGTAGCCGAAGACGCTGGCGTCGGCACCCAGGAAGCGCGCTTGGGTGTAGGTGCGCGTCCAGCCGAAGTAGAACAGCAGGGCCGTCACCAGGGTGACGGGCGGCACGACCGCGGTGAGCACGCGGGCCGCCGACAGGCCCGCCGCCCCGCTCGGCCCGCCGGCTGCGGGTGCCGGTGCGCTCACTCCGCGGTCCCCGCGACCGACGGCGTCGCCGCCTCCGTCGTCGTCGTGTCCGTCGTGGTCGTGGTGCACCCGTCCGGCGAACCTGTCAGGGCAGCCGTCACCTCATAGTCCTCTGCCTGCAGGCGGACCGACACCGGCCGGGAGGGGTCCAGGCAGACCGGGTCGGGCAGGGTCACCTCGAGGGTGATCACGGGCACCCCGTCGACGACCTCGACCGCGGGTTCGGGCGCTGGGACACTCGCACCCTCGACCGCCACGGTGGCGGGTCCGAACAGGTACGGCCCGCTCAGCCGCACCCGGGTGGGGTCGAGCAGCTCGGCGACGTCGATGCTGGGCGGGCACGCGGTGCCCGGCTCGGCCGGGCCTGGGACGAGGGCGGCACCCGGGCTGCTGTCGTGGGCTGCCACCGCGGAGGCGAGCATGTCGCGGGCCGCCTCCAGCAGGCAGTCCCCGCCGGGGTCCACGCCGACCGCGGACCGGGCCTGGTCCCAGTCCACGGTCGCGTCCTCGCCGGCCAGCAGCCGGCACACGTCCGCGAGTGGCAGGAACAGGGTGCGGGCCTCGTCGGAGACGTTCGCCGACGCCGCGTCGGCCAAGCCTGCGCAGCTGAGCGTCTGCAAGCTGGCGTACCAGCGGAACGGCGCCGGCGTGTCCGGTGACGCCGGACCCGGCTGGACCAGGGCGACCGCCAAGGAGGCCGCCCCGGCGTCGTCCTCCGTCCGGGTCGTGGTGGGGTCCGGCGCGTCCGACGGTGCCGTCGTCGCCGTCGGACGGCCCGGCGTCGGTCCCACGTCGGTCTCGGGGCTCGGGCCGCACGCTGCCAGCACGAGCGCAAGGGCCAGCAAGGCCGCCGAGCTCCTCATCGCGACTCCCTGTCCGAGCGGTCCCGAGGTTCGCATCATGGCCGAAGCCGCCCGCGTCGGGCCAGCACTTCGGATCAGAGTCGTCCGGGGTCGGACCGACGCCGTCCCCGGGTGCTCGGGGGAGAATCTGGGAGCTCAGCGAGGCATCTGGCTGCTCAGCGTGGGATCAGGGTGCTGAGCGAGGTTCCTGCGCGGCGTTCGGTACCGATGTCGGTACAGGGCGCGATCATTGGTCGAGGAGGCCGTCGACGAAGGCCTCGGGCTCGAACGGGGCCAGGTCGTCCGGGCCTTCTCCCAGGCCGACGAGCTTGACCGGAACCCCGAGCTCGCGCTGCACGGCCACGACGATGCCGCCCTTGGCCGTGCCGTCGAGCTTGGTCAGAACGATGCCGGTCACGTCGACGACCTCGCTGAACACCCGGGCCTGTGCCATGCCGTTCTGGCCGGTGGTGGCGTCGAGGACGAGCAGCACCTCGTCCACCGGGCCGTGCTTCTCCACCACCCTCTTGACCTTGCCGAGCTCGTCCATGAGCCCGACCTTGGTCTGCAGCCGCCCCGCGGTGTCGATGACCACGACGTCGGCCTCCTGCTCGATCCCGGCCCGCACGGCCTCGAAGGCGACGCTGGCCGGGTCGGCGCCCTCGGCCCCGCGCACCGTGGGCACGCCGACGCGATCGCCCCAGGTGGCGAGCTGGTCGGCGGCGGCGGCGCGGAACGTGTCGGCCGCGCCCAGGACGACGTCCTTGTCCTCGGCGACCATCACCCGGGCCAGCTTGCCGACGGTGGTGGTCTTCCCGGTGCCGTTGACGCCGACCACGAGCAGCACGGCCGGGCGCGTTCCGGTGCGCACCGTGTCCAGCGAGCGGTCCATGTCGGGGCCCACCAGGGCGACCAGCTCCTCGCGCAGGATCTGCTTGGCCCGTTCGGGGGCCACCGCCCCCTCGACGCGGACCCGGGTGCGCAGCCGCTCCACCAGCTCCGTCGTCGCCGACACCCCGAGGTCGGCCGTGAGCAGGGTGTCCTCGATCTCCTCCCAGGTGTCCTCGTCGAGGGTGTCGCGGGACAGCAGCACCAGGAGCCCCTGGCCGAGGGCGCCGCGGGACCGGGCGAGCCGCGCGCGCAGCCGCGCCATCCGTCCGGCGACCGGCTCGGGGCGTTCCAGCTCTGGTGCCCGAGGGGCCTCGAGGACGGACCCGGCGGGCAGGTCGATGGTCTCCACGGTTCGGGTCGGGGTGTCCACCGGTGCGCCGGCGTCGTCCCCCACCCCTGGCGCGTAGTCGACGCCGGGGCGTGGTGCGGGGGGCGCGGCGCGCCGACGCCGCACCGACGTACCGACGAACCCGACCAGCGCCAGCACGGCGAGGACGGCGATGACGATGACGACGACGGCTGTGTCCACGCCGCAGATGCTCTCAGAGGTCGGCGGGGGTCACGCGCCCGTCCCTCAGCTCGAGCACGGTGTCGACCTGGTCCGGCCGCAGGGTGCGGTGCGTGATGAGCAGCACCGAGCGTCCCTCCGCCGTGTCGAGCAGGTCGGCCAGCAGCACGAGCGCCGTGGGCTCGTCGAGGTGCTCGGTGGGCTCGTCGAGCACGAGTACCGAGAAGGGGGCGAGCAGCGCCCGGGCCAGGGCCAACCGCTGCCGCTCCCCGCCGGACAGCCGACCGCCGAACTCCCCCACCAGCGTCTCCAGCCCATCGGGCAGACGCTGCACCGCCTCGTCGAGCCGGGCCCGTCGAAGCGCGTCCCAGACCTCGGCGTCGTCGGCCTCCCTCCGGGCCAGCCGAACGTTCTCGGCGATCGTGGTGTCGAACACGTGGGCGTCCTGGGCGAGCAGGCCCACGACCGTGCGGACGTCGTCGCCGCCCAGCTCGTCGTAGCGGGCGTCGGCGAGAAGGACGTGGCCGGCACGCGCGTCGAGGAAGCGCAGCAGCACGAACGCCAGCGTCGTCTTGCCAGCCCCGCTCGGCCCGAGCAGGGCCACGTGCCGACCCGAGGGAACCTCGAGGTCGACGCCGCGCAGGACCTCCGGGCCGTCGGCACTCCACCCGGCGTGCAGCCCCGCCACCGTCACGGCGGCCGGGGTCGCAGGCAGCGGCCGAGGCTGCTCGGGCTCGTGGACCGGGTCGGGTGCGTCCACGACCTCGAAGACCCGGTGGGCGGCCGCCCGCACCCGGGGGACCTGCTGGGCGGCCGGGGCGAGCGCGGCCACGAGCTCGAAGACGGCGATCGGGGTGAGCACGACCACGGCGAGGGCCACCCCGTCGAGGTCGCCGGAACGCACGGCCGGCACCCCGAGAGCCAGGCCCGCCCACATCGCCGCTCCTCCGGCGACGGCCGCGACGGCCGCGCCGAGCCCGACCCCGGCGGCGGACCGGCGTTCGCTACCGGCCAGGGCTGCGTCGTCCGTCCCGACCCGGGCCACTGCGGCGTCGACCGCACCGAAGGCGGTCAGCTCGGCGGCGCCGGCCAGGCTGTCGCGCACCGTGGTGGCCAACGCACCTCGGGCCGGGGCGACCCGTCGTTCGGCACGTCGGGCGACGAGCAGCGCGAGCAGCGGCGCCAGCACCGCGGCCACGGCGATGGCCACGAGCAGCACGAGACCGGCCGAGGGCACCAGCGCCGCGACGAGTCCGACCGCACCGGCTCCCACGACGGCGGCGGTGCCGTACGGCAGGAGCACCCTCAGCCACAGGTCCTGCAGGGTGTCGACGTCGGCGACCAGGCGGCTGAGCAGGTCGCCGGACCGGTAGGCAGAGGTGCCGGCGGGGGCCAACGCCTCCAGCCGCCGGTAGACCGCGACCCGCAGGTCGCCCAGCCACCGGAAGGCCGCGTCGTGCGAGGCCAGCCTCTCCAGGTAGCGGAACACCCCGCGGGAGATGCCGAAGGCCCGGACCGCCACGATCGCCACCATCAGGAACAGCACGGGGGGCTGCTCGGCCGCTCGGGAGATCAGCCACGCGGACGTGGCCGTCAGAGCCACCGCTGACCCGGCGGCCGCGACCCCGGCGAGCAGTGCCAGCAGCAGGCGACCGGCGACCTGTCGTGCGGTGCCGGCGGCGCGCAGCAGAGGATCCCTCACAGGCCGGCTCCGAACCCGACCGACCCCACCCGCTCCTCCTCGTCGGACGCCTCGGCCGCCGGAGGCGCGAGGTGCGCGACCCGGTCGGCCCAGGCCAGCAGCCCCGGCCGGTGGGCGACGACCAGCACCGCGGCTCCGCGGTCGGCCGCTCGGCGCAGCGCCGCCAGCACCCGTGCCTCGGTCTCGGCGTCGAGGTCGGCCGTCGGCTCGTCCAGCACGAGCAGCGGGGCGTCGCGCAGCAGCGCCCGGGCCACGGCGACCCGCCGCCGCTGCCCCGCCGACAGGCCGGTGCCACCCTCCCCGACGAGGGTGTCGAGGCGAAGGTCGGCCAGCACGTCGTCCGCGGCGGCCTCGGTCAGCGCCGTGCGCATCGCCTCCTCGGTCGCGTCGGGGCGGGCCAGCCGCAGGTTGTCGGCCAGGGTGGCGGCGAACAGGTGCGGTCGCTGGGGGGCCCACCCCACGTGGGAGCGCCAGCCGTCGGGGTCCAGCTCGCCCAGCGGCAGCGTCAGCCCCGACCGGTCGGTGACGACCACGGTGCCCTCGTCGGCCGGCAGGAAGCCCATCAGGACGCCGACGACGCTGGACTTGCCGGCCCCGCTCGGCCCGGCGAGCGCGACGACCTCCCCACTGCGCACCAACAGGTCGGCACCGTCGACGGCGGGGCTGGTGCGACCCGGGTAGCGCACGGTGACGTCCTCCATCCGCACCGCCACGGGCTCGGTCACGCGTCGGGTGCCCCGAGCGACCGGCACGGGCTCCTCCAGCACCTCGAAGGCCCGCTGCGCGGCCTCCATGCCCTCGGCGCTGGCGTGGTAGTGCACGCCCACCATCCGCAGTGGCAGGTAGGCCTCCGGGGCCAGGATGAGGACGAGCAGGCCGGTCTCCAGGTCCAGCCGGCCCTCCACCAGGCGCAGCCCGATCCCGACGGCCACCAGCGCGACCGAGATCGTGGCCAGCAGCTCCAGCACCAGGGCGGAGGTGAACGCCACCCGCAGGGTGGCCATGCTCGCCCGGCGGTAGTCGTCGGTGACCGCCCGGATGTTCCCCGCCTGCGCCTTGGCCCGGCCGAACACCTTGAGCGTGGGCAGGCCCGCGACGACGTCGAGGAAGTGGTGCCCGAGCCGCGTGAGCGTGCGCCACTGCCGCTCGGTCCGGGCCTGGGTCGCCTTGCCGACGAGCACCATGAACACCGGGATCAGCGGCAGGGTCAGCGCGATGGTCAGCGTGGCCACCCAGTCCTCGGTGACGATGCGCGCCAGCACGGCGACCGGGACGACCACGGCCAGCACGAGCTGAGGCAGGTACTTGGCGAAGTAGCCGTCGAGGGCGTCCACGCCACGGGTGACCAGCGTGGTCAGCTCCCCGGAGCGTTGGCCGCTGAGCCAGGACGGGCCCAGCCGCAGCGCCCGCTCGGTGATCTGGGCCCGCAGCGTCGACTTGACCGCTGCGGAGGCTCGGTACGCGGCGGCCTCCTGCAGCCAGGCGAGCAGCGCCCGCGCAGCGATGACCGCGCCCAGGGCGAGCAGCGTCGTCCTCAGGTCGTCGAGGTCGGCCCCGTCGAGGAACGCGGCGCTGATCGCGGTGGCCAGCAGGCCGGCCTGGACGATGACCAGCAGGGCCCCCGTCACCCCGATGGCGGCCGTGCCCGCCACGTAGGTCCCGGTGGCCCGGGCATGCCGCAGCAGCCGCGGGTCGAGCGGTCTCACGAGGGGTGACGCGCCTTCGTCGTCAGCCGGCGGAGTCGGACGCCTGGGCCTTCTCCACGGCGTTGAGGGAGTCCGTCGGCTCCGGGATGTCGTCGACGGTGAGCCGGCGACGGAACACCCAGTAGGTCCACCCCTGGTAGACCAGCACGATCGGGGTCATCACGACCGCGACCCACGTCATGATCGTCAGCGTGTACTGGGTCGAGGAGGCGTTCTCCACCGTCAGGTTGAAGGCCTCGTCGACGCTGGACGGCATCACGTTGGGGTAGAGGCTGGTGAACAGGCTCGCCACGGCCAGCCCGAGTGTGAGCGCGGTGCCGAGGAACGCCCAGCCCTCACGCCCGACCCGGTTCGCCAGCAGCGCGCCGACGAGGCTGACGGCCGCGAGGGCGGCCAGCACCGCGAACGCGAGCTCCGGGTTGTCCAGGTAGGTCCACACCAGGAAGCCGACCGCCAGCAGAGCGGCGAGCAGGCCGACCCGCTCGGCGAGGGACTGGGCCCGGTGCCGGATGTCCCCGTCGGTCTTCAGGGCGATGAAGATCGCGCCGTGGGTGACGAAGAGGGTGAGGGTCACCAGACCGCCCAGCAGCGCGTACGGGTTGAGAAGGTTGAAGAACCCTCCGACGTACTCCAGCCGGCCGTCGACCTCTTCGATCGGCACGCCGCGCAGGATGTTGGCGAACGCGACTCCCCACAGCACTGCGGGGAGCAGGGAGCCGAGGAAGATCGCCCGGTCCCACCAGGCCCGCCACGGCGAGGTGGGCCTCTTCCCGCGGTACTCGAAGGCCACCCCGCGGGCGATCAGCGCTACGAGGATGAGGAAGAGCGGCAGGTAGAAGCCGCTGAACAGGGTCGCGTACCACTCGGGGAACGCGGCGAAGGTGGCGCCACCGGCGACGAGCAGCCACACCTCGTTGCCGTCCCACACCGGGCCGATCGTGTTGATCATGACCCGGCGCTCCTTCTCGGACTTCCCGAGCACGGGCAGCAGGATCCCGACGCCGAAGTCGAAGCCCTCGAGGACGAAGTAGCCGATCCACAGGACCGCGATGAGGATGAACCAGACGGTGGTCAGTTCCACGACAGGCGACCTTTCCTGACGATCACGGCGGGACTAGTAGGCGAAGGTGAGCGGGCGGCCGGACTCGTTGTCCGGCGTGTCCGCCGCCTCCCGGCTCACGTCGGGAAGGCCCGCCTTGACGTAGTGCACGATCAGCCCTACCTCGACCACGGCCAGGCCCCCGTACAGCACCGTGAACCCGATGAGCGTGAGCAGCACCTGCGCACCCGACACGGTCGGGGAGACGGCCAGCGAGGTCGGCATGAGCCCGAAGACGATCCACGGCTGCCGCGCCATCTCGGTGAAGATCCAGCCGAACGAGTTGGCCACCAGCGGCAGCAGCGGCAGCATGATGCCGGCTCCGGCGACCCACCGGCTGGTGCCGACACCCTTGGCCTCCGGCCCCCGGATGGCCCACAGGATCCACAGCCCGATGAGCATCGCCGCGAAGCCGAGGCCCATCATGAACCGGAACGACCAGTACGCGATGGGGATGTTCGGCCGGTAGTCCCCGCCGGGCACGAGGTCGCCGAAGGTCTCGGTGTACTCGGCCTGCAGGTCGTTGATCCCGGCGACCTCGCCGTCGAAGCTGCCGGTGGCCAGGAACGACAGCAGGCCCGGGATGACGACGACGTCGGTGGCCTCCGACCCGTCCAGGGTGCCGATGGACAGGACGGAGAAGTCGGCCGGCTGCGAGGTCTCGTAGAGAGCCTCCGCGGCAGCCATCTTCATCGGCTGGACCTCGGTCATCACCTTGCCCTGGAAGTCGCCGGTGACGACGACGGCGGCGCCGGAGACGACCAGGGTGATCGCGCCGACCTTGGCGGCCATCTTGTAGGCGGCGCGGTCGATGGTGGGTCGCCGGGCCAGCCGCCACAGCGCGACGCCGGCCATGAACCCGCCGGCGGTCATGAAGGAGGCCGCGATCGTGTGCGGGAAGGTCACCAGAGCGACCTCGTTGGTGAGCACGGCCGCGAAGTTGGTCAGCTCGGCCCGCCCCGACTCGGGGTTGAACTCGTACCCCACGGGGTTCTGCATCCAGGAGTTCGCGGCCAGGATGAAGTAGGCCGACAGGAGCGTGCCGGTGGCGGCCAGCCAGATGGTCGCCAGGTGGAGGCCGCGGGACAGCCGGCCCCAGCCGAAGATCCACAGCCCGAGGAACGTCGACTCGAGGAAGAAGGCCAGCAGGCCCTCGACGGCCAGGGGGGCGCCGAAGATGTCGCCGACGAACCGGCTGTAGCTGGACCAGTTCATGCCGAACTGGAACTCCTGGACGATGCCGGTCACCACGCCCATGGCGAAGTTGATGAGGAAGAGCTTGCCGAAGAACTTGGTCAGCCGCAGCCACTCCTCGTTGCCGGTGCGGTGCCACGCGGTCTGCAGCCCGGCCACCAGGAAGGACAGACCGATGGTGAGCGGCACGAACAGGAAGTGGTAGACGGTGGTGATGCCGAACTGCCACCGGGCCAGGTCCAGGGCCTCCATGTCCAGCGAACCTCTCTGTGTCGACGGCGCGACGCTGCGAGCGCGTCCCGCGTGCCACCGTAGGGGTGGCCGCAGCGCGACAATGGCAGGCCAGGGGCGCATTCCGGCGGGACCAAAGTCCCGCTGGAGCGCTCGTCAGCCCCGGTGTGACAGGTCTCACGCAGCCACGAGCGCTCTCGTGGCGCGAGGAGGCGGAAAGGCTACGAGTCGCGTCGGCCGGCGAGCCCGGCGGTGACGACACGCTCGACGCGGCGCAGGCGCTCGGCCATCTCCACGTCGATGTCCTTCGCGGACAGCAGGCCCTGGGCGTGCACGTCGTCGTGCATCCGCACCGGCTCGCTGACGCGTGCCACGAGGCTGGAGGCCCAGCGGGCGTGGCGCGGCTGGCGACCGCGGTGGGGGAAGGCGACGTAGACCAGGACGGCCGCCGCGATGCCCACCACGAGGAGCAGCGCGAGGAAGAAGGCGACGAAGTCCATGGCCCAAGGATGCGGCCGGACCGGACCCGACCGTGCATCGGGGTGGTGCGACACGCGCAGTGTTGTCGGATCGTGACCTCTACACGGCCTCCGGCTCGCGCAGCCGCTGGCCGATCACGGCCGACACCCCGTCGCTGCGCATGGACACCCCGTACAGGGAGTCGGCGATCTCCATGGTCCGCTTCTGGTGGGTGACCACCAGAAGCTGGCTGGTCTCCCGCAGCTCCTCGTAGAGGTCGAGCAGGCGGCCCAGGTTGACGTCGTCGAGCGCCGCCTCGACCTCGTCCAGCACGTAGAAGGGGCTCGGGCGGGCACGGAACAGGGCGACGAGGAAGGCCACGGCGACCAGGGCCCGCTCCCCCCCGGAGAGCAGCGAGAGGCGCTTGACCCGCTTGCCCGGCGGGCGGGCCTCCACCTCGATGCCGGTGGCGAGCAGGTCGTCGGGCTCGGTGAGCACGAGCCGCCCCTCCCCCCCGGGGAAGAGCCGGGCGAAGACCGTCTCGAACTCCCGCGCCGTGTCGGCGAACGCCTCGGCGAACACGGTCTGCACCCGCTCGTCCACCTCCCGGACGATGCCGAGCAGGTCCCGGCGGGTCCGCTGCAGGTCCTCGAGCTGGCCGGTGAGGTAGCGAAGACGCTCCTCGGCGGCAGCGTGCTCCTCCAGCGCCAGCGGGTTGATGCGCCCGAGGCGGGCCAGTGCCCGCTCCGCCTTCTCGGCCCGCCGCTCCTGGTCGGCCCGCACGTACGGCACCGGGGGGGTGTTCGGGTCCGCACCCGGGACCGGCAGGTGGGGGCCGTACTCGTCGACGAGCGTGGAGGGGTCGACGCCCCACTCCTCGCCGGCGCGGTCGCGGGTCGCCGACACCCGCAGGCGCACCTCGGCAAGGTCGACCTCGTCGCGGTGCAGGGCCTCGACGACCTGCGCGAGCCGCTCCCTGGCCTCGGCAAGGGCGTGGGTGAGGTCGCCGCGTTGCTGGACGCGCTGGCTGTCGGCGGCCCGGTGCTCGTCCAGCCTCCGCTGGGCCTCGGCCAGCAGGTCCTCGACCCGTGACGAGAGGGCGCCGGCGTGCTCGGCGACCCAGCGCGCCACGCGGGCGTCCTCCTCGGCGCTTAGCCGCCGGGCGCGGGCCTGCTCCCGACCCCGGCGGATGCCGGTGGCCTGCTCGGCCAGCGCCTCCGCCCGCGACCGGGCGATGCGGTGCCGCTCCTCCAGGGCGCGCAGCTCCAGCCGCGCCTGCATCTCGACCTGACGGGCACCCCTCGCCTGCTCGGCCTTCTCGGCCGCGGACGGCTCCGGGGTGTCCTGCCCGCGGGCCGCGGCGACCGCCTTGCGGGCCTCCTCGGCGCGCCGGCCGAGCTGCTGCAGCCGTTCGTGGTCGTCGGTCAGCCGCTGGTCGAGGTCGTCGCGGGCCCTGGTCAGACGCTGTGCCTCCGCGTCCGCGGCCCGCATGTCGTGGCCGAGCCGCCCCAGCTGCTCGGCGACCGCGGACAGCTCGGCGTCGGAGGCGTGCAGGGCCTCCACGGCCGCCTGGAGCCGGCTGGTGGCCTCCTCGCGCTCGGCGACGACACGGGCCCGGGAGAACCTGGCCCGCTCGGTACGCTGCTCGGTCTCGGCGACGCGGGCGCGCGCCTGCTCGAGCTCGGCCTGCAGCTCGACCCGGGACCCTCCGGCGGGGCCGCCGACGGCCACGTGGCGGGCGAGCAGCACCCCGTCCGGGGTGACCGTGGTGACCGCGTCGAGCTCCTCGACCACCGCACGGGCCTCGGGCAGGTCCCGCACGAGGACCGCCGGCCCGAGCACGGCGCGCAGCGACGCCGCCAGCCCGCTGGGCGCGGTCACCGCCTCGGCCAGGTAGCGGAGCCCGACCGGGAGCCGCGGCCAGGCGGGGTCGGGTCCGACCGCGGCGAGGTCGGCCACCTCGCTGGCCGCGACGAGCAGGACCGCCCGCCCCAGCTGGGCTGAGGCGGCACCGGCGAGCAGATCGGCGGCGCGGGAGACGTCCACGGCGACGGCCGCGTCGGCGACGTCACCGAGGACGGCAGCCACCGCCGTCTCGGCACCGGCCTCGACGCTGACCGCGGCCGCCAGGGTGCCCCGCAACAAGTCCCGGGTGGACGGCTCCGCGAGCAGTGCCGCCGTCGCATCGGGGCGACGCAGCGCGAGGGCCAGCGCCTCGACCCGGCTCGCGGCGGCGGTGCGCTCGGACTCCGCGCGCCGTTCGGCCTCCTCGGCCTCGGCCAGCCGGCGGTCGAGCGACTGCACGGCGTCTGCCGCCTGCTCGTGCTCGCCGTCGAGCTCCTCCTCACCTGCTGACAGGCCACCCACGGTGGACTCCAGCGCGTGGAACTCGCGACGGGCGAGTCGGGCCCGCTCCTCGGCCTCGGCGCGGGCCTGCTCGACGCGGGCGCGCTCGTCCTCGGCCGCGGTCAGGGCCGCCTGAACGCTGTCGACCTGGGCCGCGAGCCGGTCCGCCTCCTGCTGCCGGCGGGCCTGCTCGGTCCGCCGGTCGGCAACGAGGCGCTCGGCCGCGGCGTGCTCGTCCTCCGCCGAGCGCCGCGCCGCCACGGCCTGGTCGAGAGCCTGCTGTGCGGCGGTGACCGCCTCGGACAGCGCCTCGGCCTCGGCGAGGGTCTGGGCCGCCTCCGCGGCGACCGCGTCGGGGTCGGGCCCGCCCTCGTCGGGCTCGGCGACCAGCAGGCGGGACCTCTCGCTCGCCAGGGCGAGCGTGCCTGCCACCCGCTCCCGGAGCGCGGCCAGGGCAGTGACCAGCCGGGTGGACGCCTCCACCTCGGCCGACTCGATCCGCTGCGCCTCGTCCAGGGCGGAGAGCTCGGCGGCCAGGCCGCTGCCGCGCTGCTCCCAGCTCTGACGCTGCTCGGTGAGCTCCTGGCGGCGCGCCTGGTCACGCTGCAGCTGGGCGTCGAGCCTGACCAGGTCGTCGGCCAGCAGCCGGAGCCGGGCGTCCCGCACCTCGGCCTGGACGGTGGCGGCGGTGCGGGCGGCCTCGGCCTGGCGGGCCAGGGGGGTCAGCTGGCGGCGCAGCTCGGTGGTGAGGTCGGAGAGCCGGGACATGTTCGCGGCCGTGGCGTCGAGCTTGCGCAGCGCCTTCTCCTTGCGCTTGCGGTGCTTGAGGACTCCGGCGGCCTCCTCGACCAGGCCCCGCCGGACCTCGGGGGTGGCGTGCAGCACGGTGTCGAGCTGCCCCTGGCCGACGATGACGTGCATCTCCCGACCGATGCCGGAGTCGCTGAGCAGCTCGGACACGTCCAGCAGGCGGCACGGCTGGCCGTTGATCGCGTACTCCGAGCCGCCGTTGCGGAACATCGTGCGGCTGATCGTCACCTCCGGTGCGTCCAGCGGGAGCGCCCGGTCGGAGTTGTCGATGGTCAGCACGACCTCGGCGCGGCCCAGGGGCGAGCGTCCCTTGGTGCCGGCGAAGACGACGTCGGACATCGACCCGCCGCGCAGGCTCTTGGCGCCCTGCTCCCCCATCACCCAGGCGAGGGCATCGACGACGTTGGACTTACCGGATCCGTTGGGCCCGACGACACAGGTGATCCCGGGCTCGAACCGGAGGGTGGTGCTCGACGCGAACGACTTGAAGCCCCGCAACGTCAGGGTCTTCAGGTACACCGGCAGCCTCCGCGGGTTCGCGTCGCGGCCGGGACGCCGCGGCGTGCCGCAGCGTATCCAGCAACCCGCGGCGTGGCCGTGAGCCCACGCCGGGGGCGCCGATGCTCAGACCAGCGCGGCCTCGTCGAGCGGTGGCTCGGCGGTGACGGCGTTCCTGGCGGCGAGCTCAGCCTCCAGAAGGAGGACTCGCTCCTCCAGCTCGGCGACGCGCCGGCGCAGCGACTGCACCTGGGCTGCCGCCACCGGGTCGGGAGCTACGAAATGGCCGAGCAGGGCCTTCGCCACGAGACGCCTCCAACTTCAGACATGCCGACACGCCCCGGACAGGGGCGAGTGGACGCTGAGACCTCTCAAGGGTCCCACCGTGGTGCTGTCGAGGTCAACCGACGGCGAACCCGTCGTGTCCCGTCGGCTCCTCCCATCGCACCCGGACGTCGGTCACCCGGCCCGGCGACCCGCCGCCGATGATCTCGCGGACGAGTGCCTCGCACGCCGAGCGCTCCCCCTCGACCACGACCTCGACCCGGCCGTCGGCGAGGTTGGTGGCGCTGCCGGCCAGGCCCAGGTGGCCGGCCCGGTACCGCGTCCACCATCGGAAGCCGACGCCTTGGACCCGTCCGCTCACGTGCACGACGCCGCGGGCACGATCGGCGGTCTCCATGGGGCCAGGTGTAGGCGAGGCGGCGCCGGCAGGCAAGGGGGCCTGCTCACCAGCGGGGGGCGTGCGGCTGCGGCTGGCACCGCGGGCACCGGTACGAGGAGCGGTTCATGAACGGCTCCCGCCGGATCGGTCGGCCGCAGCGGGGGCACGGCAGCCCCTCCTGGCCGTAGGCGTGCAGCGACCGGGAGAACCACCCGGACTGGCCGTTCACGTCGACGTAGAGGGCGTCGAAGCTCGTGCCGCCGGCGGCCACCGCCTCCCGGAGCACCTCGTCGACGGCCTGCAGGAGCCCCCGGACGACCACCGGCCGCAGCGTGTCGGTCGCCCGCGCGTAGTGCAGCCGGGCCCGCCACAGGGCCTCGTCGGCGTAGATGTTGCCGATGCCGGAGACCAGGGTCTGGTCGAGCAGGGCGCGCTTGACCCCGGAGCGCCGCCGACGCAGGCGCCGGGCGGTCTCCTGCGGGTCGAAGGCCTCCTCAAGCGGGTCCGGGGCGAGGTGGCGCAGGACGAGCGGCACCCGGCGGTGGCCCGTCCCGGGAGGCGTGAGCTCGTCGACGAGCAGCCCACCGAACGTGCGCTGGTCGACGAAGTGCAGCGGCCGCGCGCCGTCGGCGAACTCCACGACGACCCGCAGGTGGGGCGACGGGGAGGCAGCCGGGGCGGGAAGCACCAGCTGTCCGCTCATCCCGAGGTGAGCGACGAGGGCGGCCTCGTCGTCGAGCACCAGCCACAGGTACTTGCCGCGGCGCTCCACGGCGACGACCTGCCGGCCGGCCAGCCGTCCGGCGAGGTCGGCGGGTCCGCCGGGGTGGCGGCGCACCGATCGGGCCGTGCGGACCTCGACGCGTCGCACCTCGCGGCCGGTGACGAAACGCGACAGCCCGCGGCGGACGGTCTCGACCTCGGGGAGCTCAGGCACCGGACTGCAGCGTGGCGCAGGCCTGCTCGGCGGCGTTCTGCTCGGCGTGCTTCTTGCTGGCCCCGCTGCCCCGGCCGACGACCGACTCGCCGAGCCGCACTGCCGCCTCGTAGTGCCGAGCGTGGTCGGGGCCGCTGCCCGTCACCTCGTACACCGGCGCAGGCCGGCCGGTGGCCGCCGCCAGCTCCTGCAGGTCGGTCTTCCAGTCCGTCCCGGCGCGCCGGGCCACCGCGGACTCCAGGCGGGGCCCCACCAGCCGGAGCACGACACTGGCGGCCACCCCGAAGCCGTGCTCGAGGTACACCGCGCCGATGACCGCCTCGAGCGCGTCGGCGAGGATCGAGGCCTTCGCCCTGCCCCCGGTCAGCTCCTCCCCCCGGCCGAGCAGCAGGGCGTCGCCCAGCCCGAGGTCGGCGGCCACCTCCGCGAGGGCGACCGCGCTGACGACCCCCGACCGGCTCTTGGCCAGCTGGCCCTCCGGGAGCTCGGGGTGCCGCCGGTAGAGCACGTCGGTGACCGCGAGGCCGAGGACGGCGTCGCCGAGGAACTCCAGCCGCTCGTTGGTGGGGAGCCCACCGTTCTCGAAGGCGTAGGACCGGTGGGTGAGCGCGCGGCTCAGCAGCGCGGGCGAGACCCCGACCCCCAGCCGGGCCGACAACGCCGCCGCGGCGTGCCCGTCCTGCGGGCCACCGTCCGGCGGTGCCGTGCTGGTCACGGCGTCAGGCGTCGGCGACCCGCCGGTTGTTGTACTGACGGAACAGCGCGTTGCCCGACGAGTCCTCGACGACGTGCGCCCGGTGCGGCACGACCCAGGTGACACGGCCGTTGACGACCTTCTTCTGCACCTGCGGCAGCTGTGCCTTCCAGGTCGAGCGGCGGCTGCGGGTGTTGCTGCGCGACATCCTGCGCTTGGGGACGGCCATGTCAGTGCTCCTCGGGTGGCGGTGTGGGGTCGGCGGTGGACAGGGCGCCCAGGGCGGCCCAGCGGGGGTCGACGGGCTCGGTGTGGTGGTGGCCGGGGTCGTCGGCGAGCCTCGCGCCGCACCGGGGGCACAAGCCCGGGCAGTCGGGCCGGCACAGCATCGTGGCCGGGAGCTCGAGGACGATCGCGTCGCGCAGGACCGGCTCGAGGTCCAGCAGCTCCCCGTCCAGGTGCCGGGTCTCCTCGTCGGTGTCGGTGTCGGCGTACGCGAACAGCTCGGTGGCCTGCACGTCGACCGTCGTGGCCACCTCGTCGAGGCAGCGGGCGCACTCGCCGTGCACGGGCACCGTGGTGCGCAACGTGACGAGGACTCCCTCCATCACCGCCTCGAGCAGCAGGTCGACGGCGAGCTCGGTGTCGGCGGGGACCTCGGCCAGGCCCACGGCCAGCCCCCCGGGTGCGGGCAGCATGCGACGCACCCGCTGCGCGGTCCCGGGGCGGCGCCCCAGCTCGCGGGTGTCGAGGACGAAGGGGGCGTGGGGGTCCAGAGTGCTCATGAGGGGATATCCCACGTCAGGATACCCGCCCACGCCGGTGGGCAGCGAACCCGCGGCTAGGGCTCCACCGGCAGCTTCTGCGCCAGTCGGTCGGCGACGACCCGGGGCACCAGCGCGCTGATGTCCCCCCCGAAGGTCGCGACGTCCCGCACGAGGCTGGAGGACAGGTACGAGTGCTCGGGGTTCGTGGCGACGAACAGTGTGTCCAGCCCGGAGAGCCGGTGGTTCATCTGCGCCATCTGCAGCTCGTAGTCGAAGTCGGTGACCGCCCGCAGACCCTTGACCGCGACGGGGATGCCCTCGGTCCGGCAGAAGTCGACGAGCAGCCCGTGGAAGGAGGTCACGCGCATGTTCGGCAGGTGCTCGGTCGCTGCCTGGAGCAGCTCGATCCGCTCGGCGACGGTGAACAGCCCGCTCTTGGACCGGTTGACCAGCACGGCGACGACCACCTCGTCGAAGAGCTGGCACGCCCGCTCCAGCACGTCGAGGTGGCCGTTCGTGACCGGGTCGAAGGAGCCAGGGCAGGCGCAGCGACGCACGAGCCACCCCTCACGTCGAGCTCGGAGCCGTCGGGGACGGCTGCGCACGGACACGGCGAAAGTACCAGAGCGTGGTGTCGCCGTAGCGCCGGTGGTCGACCACGCGTAGGGCCTCCGGCCAGGCCGGCGCCGCCTCGCGCGTCGGACGCTCGAGCACCGCCACACCGTCCTCGGCCAGCCAGCCGGAGGCGGGCAGCCCCTCGAGCAGCCGCACCACCCGTCGGGAGGGCATGTCGTACGGCGGGTCGGCGAGCACGAGCACGGCCGGCTCCGGCGGCGCCGGGCCGCGCAGGAAGGCCGCCGCGTCGGCGCGGCGCACGACGGCACCGGGAAGCCCGACGGCCTCGCAGTTGGCCCGCAGCACCGACAGCGCCCGGGCGTCGGACTCGACCAGCACGCACCATGAGGCTCCACGAGAGAGAGCCTCCAGCCCCAGCGCACCGCTGCCCGCGTACAGGTCGAGCACGCCCCGCCCGCGCAGGTCCACGGGCATCGACGTGAGGGTGGAGAACAGCGCCTCCCGGACCCGTTCCGACGTGGGACGGGCGCGCGGGGGCACCGCAAGTCGGCGGCCCCCCGCCTCCCCGGCGACGATCCGCGTCACGCCCGCTCCAGGTAGTCGGCGCGGTCGCCGGTCATTCGCTCGACCTCCCTGGCGAGGTCCGGCTGGTCGCGGAGGTTCGGGTCGGTGGCCACGACCTCGGCGGCGTCCTCGCGGGCCGCGGAGATCAGGCCCGCGTCCCGACGCAGCGACAGCAGCCGGAGGCTGGACCGGTGGCCGGTCTGCGCCGCCCCCAGCAGGTCACCCTCGCGTCGCTGCTGCAGGTCGAGCTCGGCCAGCGCGAACCCGTCTGTCTCCGCGGCCACCGTCTCCAGCCGGGTCCGGGCCGGCGTCCCCGCCGACGCACCGGTCACGAGCAGGCACAGGCCGGGGAGGCCGCCCCGACCGACCCTGCCCCGTAGCTGGTGCAGCTGGGCGACGCCGAAGCGCTCGGCGTCCATGACGACCATCACCGTCGCCTCGGGCACGTCGACGCCGACCTCGACGACGGTCGTGCAGACCAGCACCGGAGTCGTGCCATCGGCGAAGCGAGCCATCGCCTCGTCTTTCTCCTCCGCGCTCATCCGGCCGTGCAGGATGCCGGTCGGGGTGCCGGCCAGAGGGCCGGTACGCAGCCGCTCGGCGAGGTCGAGGACGGTCGTGGACGGGCCGGCGGGGGCGTCCTCGTCGGCCCACCACGACTCGGGCTCGTCGCGGTCGCCGCTGCCGATCCGGGGGCACACCACGAAGCAGCGCCGCCCGGCGGCCACCTCCTCGGCGACACGCTGCCAGGCGCGGGTGACGTAGTGGGGCTTGTCCGCGGCGGGGACGAGGTGGGTGACCACCGGGGCCCGGCCGGGCGGGCGGGAGTCCAGCACGGAGACGTCGAGATCGCCGAACACGGTCATCGCCACCGTGCGCGGGATCGGGGTCGCGGTCATGACCAGCACGTGGGGCCGGTGCTCACCGCCGCGTTCGGCCAGCACCGCTCGCTGCTCGACACCGAACCGGTGCTGCTCGTCGATGACGACGAGGCCCAGGTCGGCGAACTGGACGTGCTCGGAGAGCAGCGCGTGGGTGCCGACGACGATCCCGGCGGTGCCGGCAGCGATCTCGGCGAGCGCGGCCCGGCGCGAGGCCCCGCTGGTGGAGCCGGTGAGCAGCACGACGCGGGTGCCCTGCTCCGCTCCGCCGAGCATGCCGGCCTGGCCGAGGGGCCCGAGCAGGGCGTTCAGGGACCGCACGTGCTGGGCCGCCAGCACCTCGGTGGGGGCGAGCAGCGCCGCCTGGCCCCCGGCGTCCACGACGGCGAGCATCGCCCGCAGCGCCACGAGGGTCTTGCCGGAGCCCACGTCCCCGTGGAGCAGGCGGTGCATGGGGTGGGAGCGGGCGAGGTCGGCGGCGATCTGGGCACCGACCGCCGTCTGGGCCTCGGTGAGCGCGAACGGTAGCCGGGCGTCGAAGGCCGCCAGCAGACCCTCGCGGCTCCCGGGCCGCGGTCGGGCCGGCAGTGCCCCCGCGGCGGCCCTGCGTCGGGCCAGCTCGACCTGCAGGACGAACGCCTCCTCGTAGCGGAGCCGCCGCAGGGCGGCCGGCAGTCCGTCGGTGTCCGTCGGGGTGTGCACGGTGCGCAGGGCCTCGAGCCGGTCCATCAGGTCGCGACGGGCCCGCACCGACGGCGGTACCGGGTCGGGGAGGTCGCGGAGCGGGCCGAGCACGGTGGCCACCGCCTTGGCGATCCGCCACGACGACATGGCCCGGGTGGCGGGGTAGACGGGGATGACGTCGCCGGCGACGCGCAGGGCCTGCTCGGCGAGGGTGGGGTCGTCGCCGTCGGGCAGGAGCCAGAACTCGGGATGGACGAGCTGCCGGCGGCCGCGGTACTCCTCCACGGTCCCGGCGAACAGGCCGACGACGCCGGGTGCCAGCGCTCGCTGCGGGCCCCGCACCGAGAAGAACGTCAGGGCCAGACGCTGGGCCCCGTCGGTGACGACCACCTCCATCACCTGCCCGCGTCGCCTTCGCATGGGGCGGACGTCGACGGTGTCCACCCGGGCCAGGACCGTCGCCTGCTCCCCCGGGACGAGGCTGTGCAGGTCGGTGAGCTCCCCGCGCTTGTCATAGCGCCGGGGCACGTGCCACAGCAGGTCGCCCACCGTGTGGACGTCCACCGACCGCAGGGCCTTGGCCGTCGCCGCGCCGACGTGGTCGGCGACGGGTGCGCCGAGCAGGTCGCCGGTCACTCGACTCCCAGCAGCAGGTGGTAGCGCTCCTGGCCGCCGTCGAGGGTCACGCAGTCGACGTGGGGACTGCTCTCGGCCAGGCTCGTGGCGACCGCCTCGGCCAGGCCGTCCGGGGCATGGGCACCCTCGACGACGGTGACGAGCTCGCCCCCGGAGGCCAGCATCCGGGTGAGCACCTCCAGCGCGACCTCGGGCAGGTCGGAGCCGATGATGACGATGTCGCCACCGATCACGCCGAGGACGTCACCGACCTGGCACACGCCCGCGGTCGTCATCGCCTCCTTGACCGCGACGGTCACCGCGCCCTCGCGGACGTGCCCGGCCGCCGTGGTCATGGCCACCACGTCGGCATCGAAGGTGTGCGAGGGCTGGTGGACGGCGAGGGCGGCCAGCCCCTGCACCTGGGCCCGGCTCGGGATGACCGCCACCCGCACGCCGTGCTCGCCGGCCTCGTGGGCGGCGGCCTCGGCGGCAGGGACGAGCTCGCGGTGGTTGGGCAGCACCACCGCCTCGGCGGCGTGGCCGTCGAGCACCGCCGCCAAGATGTCCGAGGTCGCTGCCAGCCGTCCCCGCTCGGCGGACACCACCCGGGCACCGGCGTCGGTGAACAGGGCAGCCAGCCCGGGGCCGGCGGCCCCGGCGACCACCAGCCGGCCTCCCCGCGGCCGGGCCGCGGCGCTGGAGACCTGGTCGGCGAAGTGCGTGACCCGGATCCGGAACGGCCGTCCGGCCTCGATGCCCCGCTCCACCGCCGCGCCGACGTCGTCGACGTGCACGTGCACGTTCCACAGCCCCTCGCCGCCGACGACGAGCAGCGAGTCGCCGAGGTCGGCCAGCTGGCGGCGCAGCGCACCGACAGGCTCGTCGTCGGCCTCGAGCAGGTACATCACCTCGTACGCGGGGCCACCCGCGACGAGGTCGGCTCCGGCGGTCTGGGGCAGGACGGCTGCGCCCTCCACCCGCAGACCGGTCGCCGGGCGGGCTCGTCGACCGGTCATCGCGGTGTCCATCGCCGCGAGCACGACGGCGATCCCCCGCCCACCGGCGTCGACGACCCCGGCGCGCAGGTTCTGCTCGTTCTGGGCGCGGGTGGCCAGCACGGCATCGTCCGCGGCGGCGACGGCACGCCGCACGAGTCGGGCCAGCGACGACCCGTCGGCGGCCTCGGCGACCGCAGCATCCGAGGCCGCCTTCATGACGGTGAGCATCGTGCCCTCGACGGGCACGACCACGGCCTCGTAGCCGGCCCGGGCACCGGCGTCGAGGGCCTCGGCGAAGGCCTGCGTGCCGGGGCCGTCGGGCCACGGGCGGCTCAGCACGTCCGCCACCGCCCGGAAGACCTGGCTGAAGATCACCCCCGAGTTGCCGCGCGCACCGAGGAAGGCACCTCGGGCCGCGGAGGCCAGCACGTCCCCGAGGGAGTCGGTGGTCGCCTCCCCCACGCCGCGGACCGCTGCCTCGAGGGTGAGGTACATGTTGGTGCCGGTGTCACCGTCGGGGACCGGGAACACGTTGAGGGCGTCGATCTCCTCCCGGGACTCGCCGAGGGCGTCGCGAGCGGCCAGCAGCCAGCGCCGGGCGATGCCGGCGTCGACCCGGTCCGGATGCATCCGGCCCAGCGTAGTGAGAGCCGCGGCCGAGATGACTCGTCCACGCGATCGGCGGTTTGGCGCTGCCCGCTCCGGCCCCGTATCCTTGACCGGCCATCCCCCGGGTCACGAAGGAGAACTGCTGTGCCTGCCACCTGCGACATCTGCGGCAAGGGGCCGGGATTCGGCAACTCCATCTCGCACTCGCACCGGCGGACCCGGCGCCGCTGGAACCCGAACATCCAGCGGGTGCGCACGACCATCGACGGCACCCCGACCCGGGTCAACGTGTGCACGTCCTGCCTCAAGGCCGGCAAGGTCAGCCGCTGACCGTCCCGCGGCCGAAGTGCTCGTAGCCGCCTGACCCGACCACGTCGGGGTCGACCCCCTCGACGACCACCCCGTCGCCCTCCCGCACCTCACCCAGGACCAGCCAGTCCGGGCCGAGCGCGGTGCCCGCGGGGAAGGTCGCGGCGAGCGCGTGGTCCTCGCCCCCACCCAGCACCCACCGCAGCGGGTCGACGCCCAGGGCACGCCCCATCTCCGCCAGCGGCGGGTCGGGCTCCAGCCGGCCCGAGTCCACGACGATCCGCACCCCGGAGGCCTGAGCGAGGTGCCCGACGTCGGCCACGAGCCCGTCCGAGACGTCGATGAGCGCCGTGGCGCCGAGCGCGGCCGCCTGCGGCCCCGCCGCGTAGGGAGGCTGGGGGCGGCGCTGGGCGTCGACGAGCAACCGGGGAGAGCGGAATCCGCGCTGCAGCACCGCCAGCCCGGCGGCAGCCCAGCCGAGACGGCCGCAGACGGCCAGGACGTCGCCAGGACGGGCCCCGGCCCGGGTGACGACCGGGCCGTCGAGCACCCCGAGCGCGGTCACGGCCACGGTGAGCACATCGCCCGCCACGGTGTCACCGCCGACGACGGTGCACCCCAGCGGGGCCCCCGCGTCCCGCAGCCCGTCGGTGAACGACGTCAGCCACCCGAGCGTGAGGTCGGCCGGGGCCACCAGCCCGACCAGCAGG
>Ga0316576_10000223_pt1 | contig 24213 bp, 17 predicted proteins | sample S0NA_FD_203075 | JGI IMG/M metagenome (GOLD analysis project Ga0316576, IMG submission 203075) | Rhizosphere microbial communities from salt marsh grasses in Alabama, United States - S0-2_050615r3r5 | ecosystem: Host-associated > Plants > Roots > Rhizosphere | place: USA: Alabama | collected...
CCGGATGGACCCACCGACGCGGCCATGACCCGGTCGCCCCACACGACCACCTCGCGGCGTCCGGCGTCCGCGGTCAGATCCACCTCGAGTGCCTGCACACCCGGCGCCTCCAGCCGGAGCGCGCCTCCGTCGAGCATCGTCACCCGCACCAGGGCGAGCCGCGGCTCCGAGCGCTGGCTGACGAACTCCCCCTCCGCGTCGACCACCATCAACTGCCTGTCATGGGCGAAACCGGTGGGGGTGACCTCCGCACGGTCCAGCCGGATGCCGGCACACGACTTCACCGGGTAGACCGTCAGATCCGTCACCTCGCAGATCACGGTCCGCCGTCCTCCCCGGGGGCGGCCTCGGTCGGAGCCGATCCGACCTCCGCCTCGCCATCCGTCACCCTGTCGAACACGTAGCCGCCGGTGCGGGCGCCCCACACCTGCGTGCCCGTGGCGTCGAAGCCCCGGTCCCAGCTCACCAGTCCGTCGAGGGTGACCCGCACCTCGGAAGTCGCATAGCGCGCGCCCCGCAGGTCCGACGGGCACAGCGTCCCGAGCGTCGAGCCGACGAACGCCGCGCCGTCACGACGCATCAGGATCGCGCACCCGGCGCGCGGTTCGAGGTCCACCGGGGACACGCCCTCGAGACGCTCGGACGCGCGCCACGCGCCGATCGCGGCGTCCGGATCGGGCAGGGTGAACACGGCACTCTCGAACAGGCCCGGCTCGACCTCGCGCAGACGGTAGACGCGTTGCCGGTAGGGGCGGTCCTCGGCGCTGGCCACCGCCTGCTCGACGTACAGCCACGGCCCATCCTCACGACCGGCCCAGATCGGCGCCATGTGCAGACGGATGTCGAAGAACTCGTCGTCGGTCGCCGCCTGGGCCGCCGACGAGAACGAGCCGGTCAGCCACTCGGCGAGGGTGGCCACGCCATCGGACGCCGGGTCGCGAACGAGCGCGACCGATGCACCGGGGACGTCGACCTCGAGACGATCCACCCCGGCAGGCGCGACCGCGGTGGCCACCGACCGCACCGCGCCGTCGATCTCGCGCTCCAGCCGCAGCGCGAGCGCCTCGTCCTGCGTCCGGTCCGCCGGTCGCGGCGACAGGGAGACGAGCCACGTGGCCGGCCCGATGCCGAGAGACTGGCGTCCGCCCTCGTCGTGCAGGTCGAGCGGTCGTGCGACGCCGTCCACGGTGAGGGTGCCTGCATAGCGCCGGGCGCGGTACAGCACCAGCGGCGGCTCGGCGGACGGGGCGTCGGCGGACACCGGCCGGTCGACGATCTCGAGTCGCGTCCGATCGAGGTGCATCACGCGCTCCATCGGCACGTCGGTTCCGTCGGCCACCGATCGGCAGGTGGCGGGGGTACTGGTGCCGACGAATCCCGAACCCACGCGCCTCCACACCAGGTCGCAGCCTGTCATCGGCTCGAGGTCGTCGGCGCCAGGCGGCCAGGACGCCCCCTCGGCCGGCACCAGGGTTCGCATCACGACCGCGTCGGCCGCGACATCCACGAACAACGCGACCACGTGCCGCTGCAGGACGGTCTGCGGCGACGAACCGGAGACGAGCTCGAGTGAGCGCAGCCGGCCTTCGATCCCGTCGATCCGCGCCGGCTCGAGACGTGCCTCGATCAACGGCGGGGCGACCGCGGCCGAACCGGCGGCCTCCACCTGTCGCCAGTTCGTGAACTCGCCCACGAACCACGCCAGCAGGTCGTCGAGGTCGCGCTCCAGCACTCCTGGATCCGTCGCCGTCTGGGCGTACGCGGACGTCCCCGCGGTCGCCACGACCAGCAGCAGCGCCCCGAACACTCTCGGCCAGCGTCGCGTGTCCATCGTTCCACCTCCCCGACGAGTCATCGTGCGGCCGTCTCACACGGCAGCACGCCGTCCACCCGCCGCGTCACATCCGATCCACCGCACCGTCCGCCGTGGTCCGTGCCGGATACGAGCCCAGCACGCGCAGCGAAGGGCACTCACGCCGCAGCTCCGCCACCGCGATCGTCGCCGACTCCGACGCCATCGACCCTTCGAGATCGACGTAGAATCGGTACTCCCACGGACGGCGCGGCACCGGTCGCGACTCGAGCTTGGTCAGGTTGAGGCCGTGCCGGTCGAGCACGTTGAGGCAGTGGGCGAGCGCGCCGTGCCGGTGCGGGGTCGTGAACACCAGCGAGGTCTTCGCCGGAATCCGCGGGTCGAGCTCGAGTTCCAGCGACGAGATGACGACGAACCTCGTCCAGTTCTCGTCCTGGTCGGCGATGTCGCGCGCGAGCACGTCGAGGCCGTACAGTGCGCCGGCCGCCTCGCTCGCGATCGCCGCACGCCCGGAATCCGCGGCCCGTCCCACCTCGCGGGCCGCAGCGGCCGTGTCGGCGTGGGCGACCTGCTCGACCCCCTCGAGGCCGGCCAGAAACCGGGCGCACTGGGCGAGCGCCTGCGGGTGGGACAGCACCTGCCGAAGGCCGTCGGCGCGCGCGCCCGGCAACCCCAGCAGGCAGTGGCGGACGTGGAAGACCTCCTCGCCGACGATCCGCAAGGGCGTCTCGAGCAGCAGGTCGTACGTCTGGTTGATGGAGCCGGCGGTGGTGTTTTCGATCGGCAGCAGGGCGTAGCCGACGTCACCCGCCTCGGCGGCGGCCACCGCGTCCGCGAACGTCGCCATGCCCACCAGCTCCACGTCGTCGGCGCGGGCCCCGAAGTACTTGCGGGCGGCGAGCTGACTGTAGGACCCCTCGGTCCCCTGATAGGCCGCTCGGTGCGCGGTCCGGACCGAGCGCTCCACGCGCTCGCGCCCGAGCAGCGCCTCCTCCTGCGACTTCAGCGACATCGCGATCAGCTCGCGGAACACCTCGCGGACGCGGAACGCGTCGAGGTGCAGCTCCCGCGCCCACCCTTCGACCCGCGCCAGCAGCTCGCTCTCGCGCTCGTGGTCGCGCAGGAACGGCAGGCCGTCGGCCTTCAGCCGGGCGATGTCCGCCACGGTGTCGAGCCGCTCGCGCAGCAGCTCGACCAGCCGTCGGTCGTGGGCGTCGAGCTGTCCGCGGAGTCGATCGAGATCGTTCATGACCGAGGATTGTAGCCCCCTCGGGTTCGCCACGCCTCGCCCCGCCGTGAACCCGAGCGGGCCGAGCTGCGTTGACCGCGTCGGGAGGACCGACCATGTCTTCGTCCCTGATCCACCGTCTGGTCATCACGGCGGTGACCGTCGCGACCTTCGGCTGCGCCACCACCGAACCACCACCGGATTTCCGTCTCGACGTCGCCGGCGACGACGTCGAGCTGACGGTGTCGTCCACCGTCGTCCGCACGCTCCTCGCGGACGCTCTGGACGAACCTCTCGACTGCACGGGCGACCTCGACCCCGCGTTGCGCGACTTTCTCGAGCGCCTCGACCGCAGCGCCAGGGCGCGCGCGACGCTGCGGGGCGACGACGTCACGGTCACCGGCCGACGTCACGGCAGCCGACTCCACCTGCGGGCCGAGGGGACGGACGGTGGCCGTCTCGAGGCCACCGTTCCGTGGTCGCTGGGCGCGTGCCTCCTGGGTCGCGGCACCACCGTCGACGACGCTCTCGGCCGCGGCCATGTTCCGGTGGAGGTGCGGGTGGTGTCCGCCGACGGGGGCACCCTGATCGCCCGTCTCGAGTGACGTGCCGGCGCGTGTCGCGAGCACGGGTCGCTGCGGAGCGCCGTCAGCCGGGCGTGGGTGTCGGAGACGGCGACGCCACCGCCGCGTCGAGCGCCGCGAGGAGCTCGCCGAGCGACAGCGTCACGGTCGCCTCTCCGCCTGCGGGGGTCGCGGTGGGGCTCGGCGTCGAGACCATCACGATCCGACGGTCGGCAGGGTCCGCGAACCGTGTCCGACCCGCGAGCTGGACCAGGGACGGGGTCGGGGTCGGCCTGGACGCGGCGGTCATCCGGGCGATCCTCGCCTCGTAGTCCCACGGGGACTCGGGCTCACGGCGGGCCCACAGCCCCGCATGACGTCCGCGCGCCGCCTCTGCGACTGCCGCGAGGTCGTCGCCCGGATCGGTGGTGGCGTCGAACCACGCGAACCCACCCTCGAGCTGCGCACGGCCGAGGTCCATCTCGCCGGTCGCGGCCGTCCCCACCAAGGTGCCGTCCTCCGCTGCGGCGATCGCGCGGACGCACAGATCCCGCAGATAGGCCATCTCCACCATGCGGACCCGGGAACGCTCGAAGGTCGCCTGCCCTTCGACAGGGGCGCGGACACCCGCCAGCCTGAGTCGCACGCGCCCCTCGGGAATCTCGACGATGAGCGTGTCGCCGCTCGCGATCTCGACGCACCGACCCCTCAGCGTGCAGTCCGGCCCGGGCACGTCACCCTCTCCGGGTGACGGCGCCGCCAGCACCGCCACCAACACCGTCGTGACCGTGAGACCTCTCATCGTCGTCCCCGTCTCCGGATTCTACGCCTGAACGCGGCGACCCGGCCGCACGGCCGGGTCGTGATCACGGTCTCGGGGTGGCGCACCGGCCAGGACTCGAACCTGGAACCTTCTGATCCGTAGTCAGATGCTCTATCCAATTGAGCTACCGGTGCAGCTCCAGGACGGGTGATTGTGCCACACGGCTCGGCACGATGCAACATCGTGGCGCCGCCCCTCGGTGCCCGATCCCGAGCCCGTGGCCGTGGCGGATCCGCGTCCCCGTCCCGCGCCCGCGCCCGCGCCCGACGCTGTTGCCGTCCCTGTCACTGCGATCGGGAACGGCTACGGGATCGGGATCGGGTCTCGGCGGAGGCAGTTGACCCTCGACGATCCGTTGCTATACTTCCGCCCCGGTGTCCTGCTGGGGTGTCGTCCAATGGTAGGACATGCGGCTCTGGACCGTAGGATCGGGGTTCGAATCCCTGCACCCCAGCCACCTCGAGACCTTCAAACGCCCGGCTGAAGCCGGGCGTCGGTGTGTAGGGACTCCGATCCCGATCCCGTACCCGTTCCCGTACCCGAGTCCGTGGCGGATCCGCGTCCCCGTCCGCGTCCACTCCCGACGCTGTCGCTGTCGCGTTCACCGTCTCTGTCGCTGCCGCTGGTTTCGGGAACGGGAGCGGGAACGGGAGGGGGAGTCCAGCTACACTCCCCACCCCATGCACGAGCTCGCCGGTGAAGCCGCCGCGCTGACAGCCGCCGCCCTGTGGGCCGCCGCGGTGGTGTGGTTCCGGCCGGCCATCGCGAGCCACGGCGCCCGGGCCGTCAACCTGCTCAAGGGTCTGGTCGCGACCGCCCTGCTCGCGGTCACGGCCGCCTTCACCGGAGGGTTCGATGCCCTGTCCACCGCCCCGGCAGCGGCTTTTGGGTGGATGGGAGCTTCCGCGATCGCCGGTCTGACGCTCGGCGACACGGCGCTGTTCGCGGCGGTGCGTCGGACCGGCGCCCACACCGCGCTGCTGCTGCAGACCCTGGCGCCGGTCTTCACCGCCGTCCTCGCCCTGCCCGCCGGCGAACGGCTGGCAGGGGGCGAATGGCTCGGCGCCTCGGTGGTGCTCATCGGCGTCGGGCTGGTCGTCGGACCCGGCGCTCGCGGACCCGAGACGGCGCCGGCCGAGGATCGCGCCGCGTGGCGTGCGGGGCTCGCCTTCGGTGTGCTGGCGGCGTTCGGTCAGGGAGCCGGCATCGCCCTGGCCAAACCCGCTCTCGGCGCGCTGCCCGTGCTGCCCGCGACCTTCCTCCGGCTGGCGGTGGGCACCGCCGGCCTCGCACTGCTCGGATGGCGCTCGGGAACCCTGCGTCGAACCGTTGCCGCGTTCGCCGACCCGATGGCCCGCCGGACGGCGGTCCCCGCGTCGGTGCTCGGGACCTACCTCGCCATGCTGCTGATGATGGCGAGTGTCGCGTGGGCGCCGGCCACGATCGCGTCAGTGCTGCTGTCCACGTCGCCGGTGCTGGGGATGATCGTCGAGGCGATGGTGGACCACCGCCGCCCGTCGCCCGTCGCGGTCCTGGGCACCGTCGTCGCCGTGGCGGGGGTCGCGGTGCTCACGACGTCGGGGTGAACCACCGCATCGCGATCACGGCTCCACCCGCCGGCTCGACCACGACCGAGCTCGCCGCGGCCTGGTTGGAGATCGACGGCCGTCCGCCGACATCCATCGGGCGCGCGGTCACCGGCCAGCACACGCCCTCGAGAGACACCCGGACGCCCGGATCGAACGTCCAGAACGACCACGTCTCCCCCGGCTCCGCCACCAGCTCGGTGCGCTCGCGCACGGCGACCACACGGTGGTCGGAACCGACGAACGGTAACCGGCCAGCCATCGCCAGCTTGGCGAGCAGACCGAGGTTGCCGATCGCATGGTCGATCCGTCCGCCGAGCGCGCCGAGAACGGTCACGCCGTCCAGGCCGCGCTCCTCGAGGGCGTACTCCAGCGCCTTGTCGAGGTCGGTGCGATCCTGGTCGGGACGCGGCACCATGCGCTCCTCGCCGAGCCACCGACGGACACCGGATCGGATGGAGTCGAGGTCGCCGATGACCGCATGGGGCCTGAGACCGATGTCGGCGAGGGCGTTCGCGCCCCCGTCAGCCGCCAGCAACACGGTCGCCGTCGCGGCGCGCTCCGCCAGCTCGACGGTCCATCGGAATCGGCCGTTGGCCACCAGCACCGGGACGGGATCGGGCACGACCCGGATGGTACACGACAGCTTCACGGGGACGTCATCGGGGGGGTGGTACCATACGGCGTGTGAGGCAGGATCACAACGCACTCGACCCCGGCATCGGGGCCGTGTCGCCGGAAACGTTCGTCTCCAGCTCCCACGAAGAGGCCCGTCACCCGATGGACACCACACCCGACACCACCTCCGGTACCGTGTATGTGCCGGATACCTCGGCCCTCATCGAAAACCCAGATGCCCTCGACCGCCTGCTCACGGGCGGTAACCTGGTCGTGCTGCTGCATCAGGTCGTCGAGGAGCTCGGCCGTCTGCAGTCGTCACGGACCAAGTCCGACGGCGTTCGCCACGCCGCGCGACTCGTGTCCCGCAAGCTGCTGGAGTACCGGCGGCACCAGCTGATCCACCACGGCGTCGAGGCGCTGCTCGCCCACGAGACCGACCCCGACGCCTTCAAGCGCACGCCCACCGGGGGCGTGCTCGCGTGGGAGCCCGAGGGACACGTTCCGCACGCACCGTACCCCGCGGAGTCGGGCGACAACGTGATCCTCGCCGGCGCCCACCGCATCCAGGAGCTCGCCAAGTCCAACGGACGTCCCGCGTACCAGGTGGTGGTCATCTCCGAGGACTCGAACCTGCTCCTGAAGTGCGACGCGTCGGGGATCGCCGCCGAAAACCTGCGGTACGGCAAGGTGTCCCTCGACAGCGTCGACCAGGTCTACCGGGGCATCGTCCACGGCGAGATCGGCAGCGACCGCCTCGAGGAGTTCCTCGCGAGCGGCGCCCCGGGTGAACGGTGGCTTCCGTTCACCGCGCTGTCCGACCAACTCGTGTCGGAGCTGATGTGGAACACCGGCGTCGTGCTGCGACACGGCGAGCTCGAGCTCGTCACCCGCGCCAACACGGGGCACGCACGTCTCGAGGATCTGCGTTTCGCCCAGTACTGGGACCGCAAGCGTGAGGAGTACCGGCCCCGCCCGATCCTCGGCTTCACCCCCCGCGACCCCTACCAGACGCTGGCGATGGAGTTCCTCCTCGATCCCGAGGTCGAGCTCGTGGTGCTCGACGGGCCCGCCGGCTCTGGCAAGACGCGGATGATGGTCGCCGCCGGCCTGTACATGCTGGTCGGGCAACCGACGACGTGGAGAGTGTCACCCCAGTCGCAGCCCCTGCGGCCGGACTACGGGTACGACCACGGCATGCTGCTGGTCCGTCCGGAACACGCCTCGAGCCAGTACGAGCTCGGCTACCTGCCGGGCGACTACGAGTCCAAGCTGAGCCCCTGGCTCGAGCCGTTCTTCCAGGCCATGCGTTCGCTCGCGCTGGCCAACGACCACGACTTCCTCGAGGAGCTGCGATCCACCGACCGCATGACCATGGTCTCGACCTCGATGCTGCGCGGGCTCGACATCGAACGCTCCATCGTGCTCGTCGACGAGCTCCAGAACGGCGACCGGCACCTCGCCAAGACGCTGATGAGCCGGTTCTGCGCGACCTCGAAGGTGGCGCTCGCCGGCTGCCTCGACCCGGTCCAGATCGACAACCCGTACGTCGACTGGCGGTCGAACGCCCTGACGCGCATCAAGGAGACCTACAAGGGGTTCGGCCCGGAGGTCGCGCAGGTACGCCTCGAGCACAACTACCGCGGCCCGATCTCGACCCGCGCCGACCAGCTGTAGCCGCCCCCGACAGCTACGAGACCACCAGCTCGGTTGTGATCTCCGGCGGATCGATCAGCGTCTTCTTCACGGAGCACTGGTCCGCCGCGCGCACCACCGCCTGGTGGTACTTCGCGGGGAACGACTCCGGCACCTCGACCCGCAGGGCGATCCGCGCCATCCGCTTGGACCCCTCCTCGCGCTGCCAGGTCTGGATCACCCGGATCCCGTCGGTGGGCAGGTCGCGCTTCTGGCAGAACCGCAGGACGTAGAACGCCGCGCAGGTGGCGAGTGACGCCAGGAACAGGTCGTACGGCTGCGGCGCCGACGCGTCGCCGCCGTCGTCCACCGCCTGGTCGGTGGCGATGGCGAAGTCCCCGTAATGCGCCGTCACCCGCATTCCGCCGTCGAAGCTCATCGTCATCTCCTGTGCCATACCCACCTCCGGTCGCTGCGCATGGTAGCCGGACCGGCCCCGCACGGCTACGGTCGCCGGAACACCGCCAGCTCCTCGCGGTTGCCCTTCTGGCCTTCGACCGGCGACGGCACCACGCCCACCAGCTCGAGGCCGAGCCCGCACAGCTCGGCGACGACGCGGTCGATCACCGCCCGCCGCACCGACTCGTCGCGCACGATGCCGCCGGTCGACACCTGCTCGCGGCCTGCCTCGAACTGCGGCTTGACCAGACAGACCAGCCTCCCGCCGGGCTCCAGATGGGGCACCAGCGATGGCACGACGAGGGTCAGCGAGATGAAGCTCACGTCGACGGTCGCGAGCCCGACGGCGAACGGCAGGTCGTCGGCGCCCAGGTGGCGGGCGTTGACGCCCTCGACGACCACCACGCGGTCATCGGTCCGGAGCCTCCAATCCAGCTGGCCGCGACCGACGTCGAGCGCGATCACGCGACGGGCGCCGCGTGCGAGCAGGACGTCGGTGAACCCGCCCGTGGAGGCGCCAACATCGAGGCAGTCGAGCCCCGCCGGGTCGACGTCGAATGCGTCGAGCGCCGCCACCAGCTTGAGGCCGCCACGCGACACCCACGGGTGATCCGGCTCGGACAGCGTGACCGCAGCGTCCGCCGAGACCGCCGTACCCGCCTTGGTCACCACCGTCCCGTCCACCGACACCTTGCCCGCCATGATCAGGGCCTGCGCCCTCGCCCGGCTCGGCGCGAGGCCCCGCTCGACGACCTCGAGATCGAGCCGCCGGCCGCGCGCCACGCCGTCACCTCCCGCCGTCGGCGGTGGTCAGGCGTCCGAGGCGGACCAGTCGGTGCTGCCACGTGAGCGCGCCGATGACGGCGCCATCCTCACCGATCGCGAGCGCCGTCAGGCCCTCGACGTCGTCGCGCACGAGCACGGGCGCGCCGCCCGCCGGGTCGAGGCGCCACAGCTCGCCGGGATGTGGCGCCGACGCGAGCAGCGTCCCGTCGTCGAGCACCGCCAGGTACCCCTCCTGCTGCAGACCCTCCGTCCACCCGGGAACCGGCAGCTCGCCCAGACGTCGCCCGTCCATGGCGTCGAGACGCACGACCATCCCCGCCGCCGGGACCGCGGCGGCGACGCTGTCGGGCAGCCGGGCGAGGCCCACCACCGGAGCGTCGAGCTCGACCGTCAGATCGGGGACGGAGGACGGCAGCCGGTAGCGCAGCACCCGACGGTTGCCCGTGTCGGCGACCCACAGCGTGCCGTCGTCATCCCACATCACGCCCCGTGGACCGTACAGCTCGCCACCGAGCACCTGGATCGAGCCGTCCGGCTGCAGGACCTGCACGCGGCCGTTCCAGGTGTCGGTCACGGCGACGGCACCCTGCGGCGACACCGCCACACCGGACGGCTCCCGGAACCGTCCCGGGTCCGCCCCTTCGCCACCGAGCTGGTCCAGACAGGTGCCGTCCGGGGCGTACCACCGCACGCGGTGGCCGAAGGTGTCCGCGACCACGAACCACCCGGCAGACGACACCGCGACGCCGCGTGGCTCTCGCAGCCCACGTTCGCCTCCGGACGACGCCGCGAATGGCGAGTCACACGTGAGCGGCCGCGTCTCGGCAAACGTCCCGTCGTCCGCGAGCAGCCACAGCCGGTCGGGCCCCCCGGCGAGGACCGTGGCCGTGGACACGTCGCCCGCGACCGACCGCCACGGCAGGATCGCGCCCGGGCTGCGGGCCAGACCGGTCGCGTCCAACACCCACAGCTCGGGGCCGTTCCACGCGAGCCGCACGACGCCCCTGCGCGGAGCGGCCACCGCCCGGGACGGGCCGCCCGGGCGCCGCACCGCGACCGTGGACCCGTCACTGTAGGCGATGCCCGCCCCCGCCGCCGCGGCCGCCCGCACCGGGTGCGCCACCTCGCGGATCCAGCGACCCGCAGCGTCGCGGGACCACAGCCCGCCGTCACCCCACGCCCACAGCCCGTCCCCGGCGGTCAGTGCGCCCGCGCCACCGTCCGGCATCCGACCGTCCGGCGTCCACGGACCCGTTTCCCGTCGCAGGACGCGGCCGTCCGCGCACGCCACCCACGTCACGCCCCGGGCGGCCGCCACCGCCGTGACCCGACAGCCCGGGCCGTCCGCGGCCTGCGCCACGGTTCCGGTGCGGTCGATCACGAGCAGGCCTCCATCCGGACCGACGGCCACCGCCACCGGACCGGCGAGCGTGACGTCGGCGAACGGCGGCGGCCGGGGGACGGCGAGCCGCGGCAGGGCGGTCATCCCGGCCGGGACCGCGACGGACGGCGCCGTGGCCGACGAACCGATGGCGGACGGCTCGTCTCCCACCCAGTACAAGGCGGCGTCACCGGACGAGGCGAACCGACGCACGCCCGGGACGCCGGCGAGGGGATCCTCGGATTCCAGGTCGTACGCGAGACGCTCGGGCGCCGCGACCACAACCCACCGCACGCGGTAACGGTCGAGCACCCGACGGCGAGCCTGCGGATCGCCGCCCGCGTACAGCGTCTCCAGATCGGCGTACCGCGCGTCCACCTCGCGACGCGCCTGGCCCCGTTGCTGGAGGTGCCAGGGCCACCCGACGACAGTGGGCTGGCCGGTGTGCATGGCGATCCGCGTGTACCGCGAGTACGCTTCGCCCGCCGCCTCCGCGACCACGTCGTCGGGTCGGGCGACGCCCTGCAGGGAACGGACCAGGAACCAGGTCTGCGGATCGGATCGCGGCAGGAACGCCTGTCCGTCGAGGGTCGGACGGGGCGAACGCTGGCGCGGCTCGACCACGCCCTGCACGATTCCGAGCGGCAGGTTGACGAGTGCGACGACCTCCAGGGGCATCCACACCGCGAGGGTCAGCGCCCGCCGTCGCCCACGCACCAGGAGCACCGCCAGGGCGAAGGCGAGCAGCACCCAGACGCCGTTGTAGATCTTGAACAGGGTGTTCATGCGGTCAATGAGGGTGAACCGTTCGCACGCCGCCACGGCGGCCATGCCGAGGGCCGCCATCGACCACGCGAGCCGCACTGCCGGCTCACGCCGTTTGCCGATCGCCATCGCGAAGACCGGCACCAACGCCAGCCCGAGCGCCGCCGCACTCGACCCGAACGACAGCCCCAGCAATGCCCCCACCACCGCCAGCGGCGCGGCCGTCAACCAGCGGCGTCCGAGGGAAGCTGCCGCCACCACCACCAGCGGCACGAGGAACACCCCGAAGTGCTGCACCACCGCCCACGCCGGCGCGAAGTCCGCCGCGGTGAGGAACAGCATGCGTCCGCCGCCCGCGCCCGCGCGCAGGCCACGCAGCAGCTCGAGCACGAACGGCAGACACGCGAGAACGCTCAGGACACCGGCGAAAGCCAGCCGGCCGAGACCCGCCACCGGTCGTCGCAGCACCACGAGCGCCGCAAGGCCGAGGGCGCCGGCGAGCACGAACACGTCCCACGGATTGGTCGCGACCAGCACCGCCGCGGACACCGCGCACACACCGGCTGCCACGAGGCCGCGCCGGCCGGGCAGGAGGGCCGTCCGCCACCCCCACCACAGCGCCGCCAAAAGCACCGGCAGCGCCAGAAAGTGGCCGTGGAGGTCGGCGAACAGCGCCGTCCACAGCGGGTACTCGTCGATGGCGAAGCCCGGGATCACCCGCGACGTCGCCCACCACATGTCGAACCAGCGGACCGCCCCGAGGTCGAGCCAGGACGAGGCGCGTTGCCACGCCATCGGCAGCAGCCACGGCCACGCGAGGTTGCCGGTCAGGAGCACCAGCACCGGCAGCACCCACGCCACCCGACGACGCCTCGAGGACAGCCCCAGACCGAGCCCGGCGAGCAGCGCGGCGGACAGGGCGGGCACGGTGGCGGACATCAGGTTGTAGCCCACCGCCGCGGTGCAACCCACGACCAGGATCGGGGTCGCCGCCAGCACCTCGCCGAAGTAGTAGTAGTGCAGCGGCATGCCGGCCATCCACGGTTCACCGGTGGGCCAGGCGTCGGCGCGCAGGAAGGCGTTCAAAAACGAGAAGTCCATCGGCTTCTCGCCCCAGTGGATCGCCGGGTTGAAGGCTCGCACGACGCCGAACAGGACCCCGACGGCGACCGCCGCCATCACCACCGAGAGAATCCCCCGCCGGTGCCGCCGGAGATCCTCGACGAGCTCTCGACGCCGGCGCCACGCGACGCGCAGCGCGACCGCCGACGCCGTCAGGGTGAGCACGGTGGCCGTGGACGCGCCGACGGACCACACGCCCAGCTCCGACCCCATCCACAGCGTCCATGACGGGACGATCCACCCGGTGACCGCGGCCAGACCGGCGCCCGCGTCCGGCAGCCCGCGAGTCAGCGGGCGCAGCAGGACCCACGCCGCCGCGGTCCATAGCCCGAACACCGCGAGCCACAGCACGACGTCGACCGCCTGGCGCACGAGCCCGGGAACCGCGGGCACTGACGGCAGCGGCTCCACGAACCGGCGCTCCAGCTCACGTGGCCCGAGACCCTCGAGGAACGGCAGCGGTCGGTCGACCCGTTCCACGAGATCTTCGACGTCCGTGGGACCGCTGCGACGCAGCACCACCACTCGGGGGAAGTCGTAGTTGACGAAGCTCTCGTCGGCCACCTGCACGGGAGCTCGCAGGCCGAACAGGCGCGGGGCACGGTCGACCCGTGCCACCGGCTCGAATCCCGCCTCTCCGGCGAACAGCAGCGCGTACAGTCGGGCGGTGCGCTCGAACCGGTCGGGGTTGACGAGCACCGTCCGTCGCACCCGGTTCGACGTCAGCACCACCCAGTCGGCCTCGGCCAGGGTGTCCGCCCATCGACGGGCCTTGTCCGCCGAGTCGGGGAGGTCGTACGACGGCAGCTGCAGGGTCCGCGCCGAGGCCGCCGCGCCCTGCAGGCGCAGGGTCTCGTCCCAGTGTTCGAATGCGACGGTGTCGGACGAGGCGACCATCGGCGACAGCCACGCCGACGCGATGCCGTGGGGGTGCGGCATGGCGAACGCCCACACGAAGGCGAGCCCCCAGACGACGGTGCCTCCGACGACACCTGCCACGATCGGCCGGCGAACCCTGCGTGGCAGCCGGGACAGCCCCCATGCCGCGACCATCACCGCGGGGATCGCCAACGGCTCCCAGTAGCGGAGGAACTTCACCTGCAGTGTCGCGAGGCGCGCCGCCATCGGCACCAGCCACGCGAGAACGAGCAGCAGCAGCAGCGTTCCGTCACCCGGCCGGCCGGCGAACGTCCGTCTCCAGCGCCGTCCGAGCCACCACACGCCGACGCCCGCGGTCAGCAGCACCGCCGCGAGCAACGCCGGGCCCGAACCCCACGCCGCCAGCTCCCGCAGCGGATACAGCACCGGAAGGGTTCCGGCGAACACGCGGACGTAGGCGAGGTCCGCCTCGCCGGCGACCATGCGCACCTGCTCGCTGACCCCGGCCAGGTACGGTCCGGCGAGCGGGGGTCCCACCGCCCTCGGGATGACGTCGAGCCAGCGCTGGGCCGACGCGGACGACGAGCCCGCCAGCGGCGCGACGATCGTCAGCCCCGCCACCACCGCGGCGACGAGCGCCACCGCGACCGCCGCCATCCCGATCCGCCGCATGCTGCCGTCGGCGGTCTCGCTGCGCGCCGCCGCGAGAGCGGTCACCCCCAGCGACAGCACCATCAGCACGGGCGGCGCCGACCCTTCGAACGCCGACGGCTGCGCCAGCCAGAAGGCGCTCGCGGACGCCGCTCCTGCAGCGGCCAGCCAGCGCACGGCCGACATCGGACGGGCACGGGCGGCCACGATGCACGCCAGCGCCACCGGCAGACCGAGCGCGAGCGAGGAGACCTTGACCGCGAGCGACGCGCCCGCGGCCGCTCCGGTGAGAAGCGCCGGAAGCCACGACGGGCGTCGGGCGAGCCAGAACGCCGCAGCCAGCGTCGCCATCACCCACGCGGCGTGATGGGCCTCGACGGTGGCGTAATGGGACTGCTGCAGGTCGAGCGGCACCCACGCTCCCAGCGCCAGCACCAGCACCCCGGCGCGGCGACCCCACGCACGCCGGGCAATCCACCACGCGAGCAGCAGAGCGACCACGCTCAGCACCAGCGACATCGCGCGGCCCGCCACGATCAGACCGCCGTAGGCCTGCGGCAGCCCGAGCACGAACGCCATCGCACGCACCGCCTGGAAGTGCAACGACCCGTAGGCGTAGAAGCCGGGATCCGTGAACCAGCCCGCCGTCCGCTCGGCGACGAACGCCACCTGACGCTCGTCGGGGTGGGGGAACAGTCCACCCGCGTCCCAAGCCTGCGACGCCAACCGCACGAGCACGGCGAGCAGCACCAGGGCGAGAACGCGACGTGAGGGCATGCCGCGAGGGTAGCCGACCGCGTGACGCGTGGGCAATCCGCGGTCCCGGACGACCACTGCCCGTCGGGCCCGCAGCGTCAGCTCGAGCGCTCCGCGACGAACCGCGCGAGCTCGCCGAGCGGACCGCCGTCACCCTCGATCTCCGCGGCGAGCTGCACGAGCTCCCGCTCGAGCTCGACCAGTCGCTCGCGCGCCGACGCCAGCCCGTACAACGTCACGTACGTGAGCTTGCCGGTGCGCTCGTCCTTTCCGGGCGACTTGCCGAGGGTCTCGGCGCTCGCGGTGGCGTCCAGGATGTCGTCAGCGATCTGGAACGCCAGCCCGAGGCCCTGCCCCCACCGCCTGAACAGGTCGAGATCGGACCCGGAGGCCCCAGCGAGCAGCGCGCCCGTCTCCACCGAGGCACGGACCAGGCAGCCCGTCTTGTGGCGGTGGATCCGGTCGAGTCGGGCGGCGGGGTCGGCCACGGCCGCCGCCACCTGACCGGTTGCCTCGAGATCCTCCATCTGCCCTCCGACCATGCCGCGGGACGAGATGGCCTCGGCCACGCACTCCACCACCCGGGCACGGCGAACCGCCCACGCCTCCCCGGTCGGGTACCGTGCGAGCACGAGCAGCCCCTCCGTCAGCAACGCGTCGCCCACCAACACGGCGGTGGCGTCGTCGAACGCCACGTGCACGGTCTCGCGACCTCGCCGCAGCACGTCGTCGTCGAGGGCCGGCAGGTCGTCGTGGACCAGCGAGTAGGTGTGGATCAGCTCGAGACCGCACACCGCCTCGACGATGGTGTCCGGGTCGCCACCCGCCGCCCGACACGCGAGACGCGCGAGGATCGGGCGCACGCGCTTGCCGCCGCCGAGCACCGCGTACCGCATCGCGGTGTGAAGGCGGGCGGGCCACGATTTCTCCGAGGGCAGCACACGGAGCAGCGCCGACTCCACGGCCTGCCGCTCGCCCACGAGCAGCGACTCGAGGTTCACGACGGATCCGGGTCGAGGGGCTCGGTGGCGGGCGTTCCGTCCTCGGACTCGAGCAGCCGCTGGACGCGCGCCTCCACCGACTCCAGTCGGGCGCGACACGAGCGCGCCAGCTCCATGCCGCGCTCGAACAGCTCGAGGGACGCCTCGAGGCCCACCGACTCGTCCTCCAGCTGCGCGACGATCGCCTCGAGCCGTTCGAGCTGGTCCTCGAACCGCTCGGGCTCGGGCGCGGGTTCATTCTGGCGGCCTGTCTTCGCGGTCATTCGCGGTCCTCCTCTTCGAACAACGACGGTTGACGTCGGTCCCCGCCGCCGGCCACCCGCGGCTCGGTCGTGCTCCGGTCCGCGACCAGCGATCGCACGTCGCCGAACGCGAGCGTCGACATCAGGACGTCGCCCGCACGCAGCATCCCCGGGTCGCGCAACGGTTCGGACGACCCGGCCCGGCGCGTGATCGAGTAGCCGCGTTCCAGCACCTGCCGCGGCGACAGGTGACCCAGTGCCCGCTCGCCCGACGCCACTGCGCGCCGGGCCCGGTCCAGGCGCGCCCGCATCAGCTGGCCGAGCTGGCCGCGGCGGCTGTCGACCAACCGACGGTGCCCTCCAGCCGCCACCCGCGCCGGCAGTCGCCGCAGACCCGTCTCGGCAACGTCGAGCCGCCGACGTGTGCGCGACACGAGGTCGGCGAGCAGGCGCGGCAGCCGGTCCGCCCGTGAGAGCCGCGCGGCCAGGAGTCGGACGCGGTGGGGGACCCGCGCGAGGCCGGACGAGCCCTCCAGGCCCCGCAGCCTGGTGCGCGCCAGGGCGAGATGCCGGGCGAGATCCCGCTCGAGGCCGCGGACCGCGAGCTCGAGTCGCCGGACCTGCTCCTCGATCCGCCCGGCGAGCAGTTCGGCAGCGCGGGTGGGGGTCGCAGCCCGCACGTCGGCGACGAAGTCCGCGATCGTGACGTCAGTCTCGTGTCCCACCGCAGACACCACCGGGACCGGGCTCGCGGCGATGGCGCGCGCCACGACCTCCTCGTTGAACGCCCACAGATCCTCGAGGCTGCCTCCTCCGCGGGTCACGACGAGCACGTCGACCAGCCCGGACGCGGCCAGCCGCGTGACAGCGGTCGCCACCTCCTCGGCGGCGCCCTCGCCCTGGACCCGGGTCGGCGCCACCACCACCGCCAGGTGTTCGACCGGTCGCAGCACGGCGAGCATGTCGCGCAGCGCAGCGCCGCTGGTGGAGGTGACGATCCCGACGCGCTGCGGCAGCTGCGGCAGTGGGCGTTTGCGTTCCGCGGCGAACAGCCCCTCCGCGTCGAGCCGGCGCTTGAGCTGCTCGAAGGCCAGCTGCAGGGCGCCGACACCCTGGGGCTCGAGGTCCTCCACGACGAGCTGGAAGCGACCTCGCTGGGCGTACACGGTCAGCGAGCCGACGGCGCGCACGGCGAGACCGTCCTCGAGCTCGAATCGGATGCGTCCCGCTCGGCTCGCCCACATCGCACAGTCCAGCTGCGCATCGGCGTCCTTCAGCGTGAAGTACAGGTGGCCGCGGCCGGAGCGCGAGGCGTTGGTGACCTCCCCGTCCACGGCGATCCCCGAGAAACCACGTTCGAGCAGCGAGTTGACCTCGCGAATCAGCGCCGAGACGGTCCAGGTGCGGTCCGGCACGGTGGCTCCGGGGTCAGCCCTCCAGCTCGGACCGGTCGAACGCCTCGTCGACCAGCATCACCGGGATCCCTGACACCACCGGGTAGACCCGACCTGCGGGGGACGCCAGGCCGACCTCGACCACCGGCTCCTCGTCCTTGAACTGGTCGCGGAACCGCTCCACCAGCCGTTCGCGCACGCGTGCGGGCAGCTCGACCACCTCCAGCGGGGTCTTGTCCACGGGACACACGAGAATCTCGAGGAGCTTGGGGTCGACGGGCGATCGGGTCTCCGACGGCATGGCGGGCCTCCTCCGAGCGCTCAGTGTACAACGCCCTCCCCGTTCCCGATCCCGTCCCCGTTCCCGTTCCCGATGGTCAGCTGGGGCGCACGTGGCCGTCTCCGTGACCGTGGCAGCGTCAGTGGCCGTCACCGCCTGAGTCCCATCCCCCAGCCCCCAAGCGACCAGTGGCCAGAAAAGCCACACCGGCCGCCGCCTCCACGGCGACGACCGGTGCGCCGGTCATTGGATCCGAGACATCCTCAGATCGACGGATCCACCTCGCCGGACTCGGTGCGGCGACGGATCCTGGCCTCGTGCTCCGAGAGCATGCGCTCGGTGTCCGCGCGCGCCGCGTCGAGATGCTCGGGATGCTCGTGGGCGTACATCTCCTCCGGCATGGTGCCCGTCAACCAGCTCGGGTTCATGGGGTAGACATGCGGGTTGAACACCACCGAGTACATGTGCCACACGAGGATCGCGAGGCTCGCGAGCCAGGCCTCCCAGAAGTGGATCACGAGCGCCACGTCAAGGACGCCCTTCGGCAGGAACTGAATGAACCAGTTGTCGAACCACAGCGCGAGGCCGGTCACGATCATGATGCCGGTGCCCCACACCAGGGCCCAGTACTCGGCCTTCTCGATGTAGCTGAATCGACCGAAGCGGGGGCCGGTCCGTCGCAGGCCGAGGTTGTACAGGATCTTGTGCATGAACCCCGTGAAGTCGTTGGGGTGCGGCAGCATATCCTTGAGGAACACGCGGCCTCGCTGGGTCGACAGGAAGACCACGTGCCAGACCACCGTCAGCATGAACAGGATCGCCGCCACGCGGTGGATGAGGCCACGGACCTCGAAGCCGCCCTCCCAGCCGAAGAAGAAGCGCGACACGAACCCCTGGTCGTAGCGCAGCGCGAACCCCGAGATCACGAGCGTGATGAAGGTGACGGTCAGCAGCATGTGCTGCCAGACCTCGTCGGTGCGCATCCGCCGGACCTGGGGACGGCGGTCGAACATGTTCTTGATCTGCCGCCACAGGTCGATGACCCAGTGCAGGACCATGAGTCCGATGATCACCACGATGGCGACGATGTAGATCTTCTCGACCACGTCCGCGATCGGGGTCCGGAGACCTTCGCCGGACACGCCGTGGATCGGCATGCTGGCCATCTCCTCGGAGATGCCCGGGTGGCATTCGCCGCAGGTGTGCTGGAGGTTGCCCGGGTAGATGGTCGAGGTCGGGTCGGTGCTCGGCAGGATGCGATGCACCCCGTGGCACGACGCGCAGTTGGCGACGTGGGTGTCGCCGGCCTTCGACTTCAGTCCGTGGTACGAGTCGATGAACGTGGTCAGGCGGTCGCCTTCGACGCCGTACTTCTCGTTGAGCACCATCGAGTCGTGACACGGCGAGCAGGTCTGCTCCGCGACTTTCGCCGGCGACACGGGCGACCGCGGATCGTCGGGCGACAGGATGCCGTGCTCACCGTGGCAGTCGGTACACACGGGCACGTCGACCTCGCCGCGCGCCGCGAGCTTGCCGTGGATGCCGTCGCGGTAGTCGTTGGCCACGCCCTTGTGACACTGTCCGCAGGTGTCGACGATGTTGAAGTGGTTGATGCTCGACTGCGGGTCAGCCGGGCCGAGGATCTTGTGGGCGGTCCCGCCGGTGGAGTGGCAGTCGTTGCACGTGGCGGCCACGTACACGCCGCCCGCCGTCGCCTTGCCGTGGACCGACGCCTCGTAGATCTCGATCGGATGGTCGATGAGAATGTCGTACTTGGTGGTGAGGTCGAGGTCCTCGTGGCAGCGTCCGCAGGTCTGGGGAAGGTTCGTTGGGTGGGTCTTGGAGTGCTTGACGTCGGACGGCAGGATGTCGTGGTCACCGTGGCAGTCGGTGCACTGGGGCATGTCCTCGCACGTGCCGATCGTGGCGCGGCCGTGGGCGGTGTAATCCTCCGACGCCTGGTCGTGGCACTGGCGACAGCCGTTGCAGCCGACGACGAACCCGGTGTCCACCCGGTGCGGGACCGTGTCCTTGTCCTCGTGGCAGTCGAGACACTCGAAACCAGCGTGGATCGAATGCTCGAGGTCGTCGCCATACGCGGTGCCGTGCTTGCTCTCCTCGTGGCAGTCGGCGCACATCGAGCTGTCGATAGGCTCGTACTCCACCTCGTCCTGCGCACCGAGATTCGGAGACCACATTGAGACGACGATGGCGGCCACGAGCACGAGAGACCATCGCAACCACGGTCTCTCGGGTAAAACACGAGGGCGGTCGGGTGACATGACGCACCTCCTCACTCTCATATTGTGGATTACTTCACAAGGAAGTCAAGAGGTAACTATCTGCTCATCTTATATTTGTTGATTTGAGGTTATGCGCAATTATGGAAAATTACCCGGAACAACCGACTTCCGGTCAGCCGGTGGAACAGATCTTCAATCTCAAGATTCTCGATCAACGGGTCACGACGCTCGGAACCACCCACAGACGCCGTGACCGCGGTCCGTCAAGCTCGACCAGGTAGATCCCCTGCCACGTCCCGAGCCGCAGCCCGCCGTCGACCACCGGCACGGTGACCGACGTGCCGATCAGGCTCGCGAGGAGATGGGCGTCCGAATTGCCCTCGGCATGGTGGAATCGGACATCCGGCAGCATCGCTTCCCAGCCCGCGAGCAGGTCATGCTGCACGTCCGGGTCGGCGTTTTCGTTGACCGTCACCGCCGCGGTTGTGTGCGGCACCCAGACCGTGACCGTGCCGGTACCGGCGACGTTCTCGTCACGCAGCGCGCTCTGGAGACGACGGGTGACGTCCACCATGTCACGATGCCGTGCGGTCCGAATCTCGAGCTCGATCATGATGGCTCCTTCCACACGTCTGCGTAGGCGAGACGGTACGCGTCCGACAGATACACCACCCGCCGCACGTACCCGTAGGTCTCGGGGATCGGAATCGCCTCGACGAGCTCCCGAGGATCGTCCCACCGTCGCCACCACCGACGGACCCTGGACGGCCCGGCGTTGTAGGCGGCGAGGGCCGGCTCGAGCACGCCGAACACCTCGATCAGGTCGGCGAGCTCACGCGCGCCGAGCCGCAGGTTCACGGCTGGGTCGGTGAGATCCACCGGCCTCGCGAGGCCGAGAGTCCGCGCGTGCCCGGCGGCTGTTCCGGGCATCAGCTGCAGCAGCCCCGTGGCGCCGGCCCCGGACCGCGCGGTCGGCAGGAAGGTGCTCTCCTGCCGTGCGACACCCGCGAGCAACCACGGCGGCAGGCCGTACTCACGCGCCGCCGCCCGCAGCTCGGCCCTCCACTCCAGCGGGAGATACGACCGCACCGCGTTCCCCGGAGCCGACAGCGTGTCGATCCCACCGAGCTCCGGCACGCCTCGGCGAAGCCACCGGATGGCGTCGTGCCGTCGGCCGAGCGACTCGGCGAGGTGGGCTGCGGCCACCGCCTCTGCGGGACCGGTCGCGTGGTCCGACGCGTCACGTTGCCACTCTTCGAGCGCCAGCTGTGGTTCGCCGCGGGCGAGGAGCCACCCTACGGCGGACGGCGGCGGAGCCGGGGCGACGTCCGGCTGCAGCGGGATCGGCTGAGCCGGCGGAAGGCCGAGGTCCTCGCGCGACCACCGAGAGTACAGGTCGTCGACGGGCTCGCTCACCAGCGCACGGAGTGCCTCGATCCGGTCTCCAGCGAGCCACCAGCGGATACACCGCTCGTGGTCCGGGATCGCAGCCGCGAGCTCGCCGGCCTGCCGTCCCTCTCCGGCCCGTGCGAGTGCGACGCCGAGTCGGCGGCCGAGCCAGTTCCGACGACCGCTCGACCACCCGGTGACCTCGAGAGACCTCCACGCCGAGTGCGCGAGCCCGAGGTCCCCCGACTCGGTGGCGCACTCCAGGAGCACCTCACGGGCAGCCGTCAGACGATCGGGCTCGGTCAGCGAGCCGACGGCGGCTTCGGCCTCCCGGGCACAGTCGCGGAACGCCGGTCTCCAGGCGCCGTCCGGCACCCGCGACCATGCCCGTCGTCGAAACGCGAGCGCGCGGAGCAGCGCGGCGTCGGGGTCATCCCGGGGCGTTCTCGGCACGAGCTCGAGCGCGCGCGACGAGCGGCCGGATTCGAGCTCCGCCCACGCCAGCTCGCGCCGCCGGAGATCCTCATCGGCCCCGCGCCACCGCACGCGTCGCAGCTCGGCGGCGGCTGCCGACGCCCGACCTGCCGCACGCCAGGACCGTGACCGCCGAAGCCACTCATCGGGGAGGAACGTCGCGAGCGCCGCCTCCTCCAACGTGCGATCCTCGGACCTCAGGCGCCCGGGAGCGTCCATCGCCAGCCGACGTGCCGCACGCATCCGTGTCGCCTCGTCCGGAGATCCGAGCACGGCGAGATCGACATCGACCTGCAGGTCCGACGGGGCCGCCGCGAGCATCGCGTCCGCACCCGCGTCGTCGCCCACACGACGCATCGCCGCGGCCAGACCTACGACGGCGTCTGCGGACACATCAGAGCGGACGGACGCGTCGACGAGAGCGCGCCACGCCGCAGGAGGCGCGTCGAACCCGCGCAGCGCGTCGAGCCACAGCTCGAGACGGACGGTCTCGAGCGCAGCGCCCGGGCCGGCCGCCTCGAGCTGCCGGGCCGCCTCGGACGGATCCGACGCTCGCACGGCGAGGGCACGCTCGAGACGAGCCAGACGCACGGCTCCGGTGGGCTCGCTCAGCTCTGCCGTGGGGGCCGCGACGCAGCCGGCGGCGCCGAATGCCGCGGCGAGCACCGCCCCGCGGACGGTTCGGATCACATGCCCAGGGCGTCCGCGTCGCCGTCGGCGAGGATGCGCACCAGCTCGTCCTGGAAGTAGTCGTGGGCCGACCGGATCTCCTCCGGGATGCGCTTCTCGTACATCTCGCGGCTGCGGTCGATGTCCTCGCGCAACCGCTGGTACAGGTCCGAGTTGTCGCGCCCGCGCTCGACCTCGTCCTCGTTGTACAGCTTGATCTCGGACACCAGCAGCCGAGCGAACCGACGCGCCTCTTCGTGCCGCGCCTCGTCCTCGGGCGAACGATCGCCGAGCACCGGGCCCGCGGACTCGACCGGCGGAGGCGGCTGAACCGGGCGCACCGGCGGCGGCTCGTCCGGCTCGACCTCGGCGATCGGCTCCGACGGGGGCGCCACGGGCTCCACCGACGGCGGTTCGAACTCGGCTTGAGCGTCGGCTTCGGCCTCTGGAGGCTCGATCCGAGCCGCCTCGTCCGCGGCCGCGGGCGGCTCCTCGATCTCCGCAGCGTCCTCCGGCTCGGTGACCTCGAGGCGATCGTCGGCCGGAATGGGTTGCACTTCGGGCGCCATCTCTCGCACGTCGACACGCATCGTCGCGGACGGATCGAACTCCGGTTCGGCCGGCGCCACCACCTCAGGGCCGGGCGCGACAGCCTCGTCGAGATCGGCGGTGCGGTCCCCACGCGGCCGCAGGTCGAGGGGTTCGGCGAGCATCGCGCTCGGCGTCTGCTGACGGTGGTGCAGGGTGTCGATCATCCAGCAGGCCAGCGCCACCAGCGCCTGCGCTTGCAGCGGGTCCCATGGACGGTCATCGACACGGTCGACGTACAGCCCGCCCATCATCTTGCCGCGCAGCACCACCGGCAGCAGGAGGGCCTCCTCGGCACGGTCGTCACCGGCGAGCCATTCGGAGAACACGGGGTCGTCGGCGGGCTCGAAGTGCACCGGCAGCGCATCGGACACGAAACGATCGAGGACCGGCGACTGCGTCGGATCCACGTTCCACGACCGCAGGACGTCGCCGTCCGCGAAACCGATGCCGCTCCATGCCGACAGCTGGCCCGAACGCAGCACGAGGACCACCGCTCTCGAGCTGTGCTCGGCCAGCAGCGGGAGCAGCTCACGCAGCAGCTCGGACTGGCTCGAGGCGGCGTCGAGCGCGCGGATGAGCTCGAGGTCGAGCCCTGCACCGCTCGCCGCCCGCGCTTCGAGCGCGTCGGCCCGACGGATCGCCTCCTCGGCGTGTTCCTCCGCCAGGCGCACGCGTTCGCCCAGGCGGATGACGGCTTCGTCGACATCCGCCAGCGGCAGCACCGTGTCCGCCTGGGCGGGATCGAGATCCTGGATCGCGGCCCGCACCCGCCCCAGCGCCACGTCGAGACCCTCGGCCGCTCCGGTCAGACGATCGGCGACCGTTTCGAGGCCTCTCGCACGCGCGAGGCGCAGTTGCTCGAGAA
>Ga0316576_10000224_pt1 | contig 24153 bp, 20 predicted proteins | sample S0NA_FD_203075 | JGI IMG/M metagenome (GOLD analysis project Ga0316576, IMG submission 203075) | Rhizosphere microbial communities from salt marsh grasses in Alabama, United States - S0-2_050615r3r5 | ecosystem: Host-associated > Plants > Roots > Rhizosphere | place: USA: Alabama | collected...
TGACGGCCCGAGCGACATCTCGCTTCGATGCGAGGTCGATCTCGACAGGCTCCGCGTCGGGCCGCAACAGCGTAACCGCGTTCGTGTCGTGAGCGAAGCCCACCTGGGGAGCGGACACGTCGTTGGCGACGATCAGATCGAGGTGCTTGGCCCGCAGTTTCGACGTCGCGTGGGCGAGCAGGTCGGAGGTCTCGGCGGCGAAGCCCACGAGCACCTGCCCCTCGCGCTTCGCGGCACCGAGCCCGGCGAGGATGTCGGGCGTGGGTTCGAGCACGATCTCGGGTGGACCGTCGTGCTTCTTGAGCTTGCCCGGGGCAGCAGCCTTCGGTCGGAAGTCGGCGACCGCCGCACTCATGACAACCACGTCGTGGTCGGCGGCGGCGGCAGTCATCGCGTCCTGCATCTCCGCCGCGGTCTCGACGCGCACCAGAGCACATCCTGGCGGAACGGGGAGTTCGACCGTGGACACCAGGGTCACCCTGGCGCCGCGCGCTGCTGCTTCGGCAGCGACGGCGTAGCCCTGCTTGCCGGAGCTGCGATTCGCGATGACCCGGACCGCGTCGATCGGCTCTCGCGTGCCGCCGGCCGACACCACGACCGAGACACCGTCGAGATCACCGGGGCCGAGCACTCGTTCCACGGCGGCGACGATCGTCGACGGGTCGGCCAGCCGGCCGGCACCGACGTCACCGCCGGCCAGGCGACCCGATTCGGGTTCGACGACGTGCACACCCCGCGATCGGAGTACCTCGATGTTCTCGACGACGCTGGCGTGCTCCCACATCTCGGTGTGCATCGCCGGACAGACGACGACGGACGCTCGGGTCGCGATCAGCGTGTTGGTGAGCAGGTCGGTCGACAGCCCCATCCGGTACGCCGCCAGCAACCGCGCCGTGGCGGGCGCCACCAGGATCAGGTCGGCGCCCTGCCCGATCCTGGTGTGAGGAATCGGTGTGGTCGGGTTGTGCCAGAGCTCGGTCTGAACCGGCTCGGACGCGAGGGCACTCAAGGTGGTGCGACCGATGAAGTGTTCGGCGCCCTCGGTCATGATCGGCACCACGTGGGCGCCTGCGTCGACGAGACGCCGGCAGACCTCGATGGCCTTGTACGCGGCGATGCCACCGGTGACTCCCAGCACGATGCGCTTGCCTGCGAGCATCGAGGTCCCCTCCACGTTCGGCGCGTCGCCCAGCTCGGAGCGACGACGATCAGTCGTCAGCAGCCTCGTCGACGGCTGCATCGGCCATGGCCTGCGCCTCGGCCTCGGCGTCGTACTCGAGCTCGTCGTGGATCTCGGGCGCCTCGGCCCACTCGATCTTCTCCTGGGCGATCTCCTCGAAGGCGATCGACAAGGGCTTGCGCGACACCGACGACACCTGCGGCGGGATCATGTGGCCGAGGCCTTCGCCGAGCTGGTTGAAGTACGAGTTGATGTTGCGCGCCCGGCGAGCGGCAAGGGTGACCAGCGTGAACTTGGAGTCGACCTTGTCGAGCAACTGCTCGATCGGCGGATTGATCATCGTGTCGTGGTCGAGGGCCATAGGGGTCAGAGCCTACCGGGTCCGTGCCGCTTCGATGATCTGCAACAGCTCGTCGATCGTGTCGTCGAGGTCGTCGTTGACCACGATGTGATCGGCCAGCGCCCGCCCGATCGGTTCCTCGATCTCGGCCTTCTTCAGTCTCGCCAGGACCTTGTCCCCAGGATCGCCGCGTCCACGCAGGCGGCGCTCTTGTTCGTCACGGGACGGCGGCATGACGAACAGCAGCAGGGCGTCCGGGAACAGCTGCTTGACCTGCTGGGCGCCGTCGACCTCGATCTCGAGCACGACGTCCTGGTCGACGCCCGGCTCGGGGATCGGGCTGCCGTAGTAGTTGCCCAGGAACTCGGTCCACTCGATGAACCCGCCATCGGCGATCCGTTGCTCGAACGAGGCGGTGTCGGTGAACACGTAGGCGTCCTCGGCTTCGGAGGGGCGACGTTCCCGAGTGGTCCACGAGCGGCTCAACCACAACCGGTCGTCGCGCCCGACGAGCGCGTCGACGATCGTGCCCTTGCCGACCCCGCCGGGGCCCGAGACGACGATGATCAACGATTCGGCCCGGTCAGCCGAGCAGCTCGAGCAGCTTCGACTTCTGCTGGGCGCCGAGGCCCTGCACCCGACGATTGTCGGCGATGTCGACGTCGGCCATGATGCGCCGTGCCTTCACCTTGCCGACGCCGGGCAGCGACTCGAGGAGGGCGACGACCTTCAGCTTGCCGACGTTGTCGTCGTCGGCCGCCAGGGCGTCGGCGAGCGACATCGAGCCCATCTTGAGACGCGCCTTGATCTCGGCGCGAGCGGCGCGGGCCTCGGCTGCCTTGGCCAGTGCCGCCGTGCGTTGCTCGGGGGTCAACTGCGGGGGTGTTGCCATGTGGTCACGCTATCGCGGCGATGTCGGCCAGTCGGGGCAATCCCCGTTCGCCCGCCCACGCGAGCAGTTCGTGTTGGACCCGGCTCGCAGCGGCCGGATCGGCGAACGATGCCGTCCCGACCTGGACCGCGCACGCGCCGGCGAGCAACAGTTCGACGGCGTCCCACCCGGACGCCACACCCCCGACGCCCACGATCGGGAGCTCCGGCAGTGCCTGGTGCACGTCGTGGACGGCTCGCACGGCGACCGGGTGGATCGCACGTCCGGACAGTCCACCCCCTCCGGCCCCGAGCGTCGGCACGAGGGTGTCGGGGTCGTAGGCGAGCCCCAGGAGGGTGTTGATGCACGTCACCGCTTCGGCGCCGGCCTCGGTGACGGCCCTTGCCACGTCGACGATGCGGTCGGTGTTCGCACTCAGCTTCGCCCACCGCGGGCGTCCGCACGCTGCCGTTGCCGCGATCACCTCAGCCGACAGCACCTCGTCGTGCGCGAAGATCGACCCTCGCCCTTCGAGGTTGGGACACGACAGGTTCACCTCGACGGCGACCACCTCGGGCGGCGCGGCGACGAGCAGTTCGGCGGCCCTCGCATACTCGTCGACCGTGCGGCCCCAGATGCTGACGACGATCGTGGCGCCGGTCGCGACCAGCTCGTCGGCCACGTGCTCGAGCCAGTAGCGAACGCCGGGCCCTTGGAGGCCGACGGCATTCATCATGCCCGCCGACGTGGGATGCAGCCGCGGGGGCGGGTTCCCCGGCCACTCGTACGCGGCGAGCGACTTGGTCACCATGGCGCCCAGGTTCGCGAGGTCGAGGTACCGGCCCAGTTCGATGCCGTACCCGGCGGTGCCCGATGCGGTCATCACCGGCCCGGGCAGCTCGACCGAGCCGACGACGACGCGGGGATCGGTCACGACGTCGCCGCTCCGGCGACCTCGCGCACCGAGGCGTGGTACTCCTGCAGCGTGCGAACCGTGAGTGCCTCACCGTCGCGCTCCGACAGCCCCCGCACGGCCGCGAGCGCTGCATCGACGGTCGTCACACAGCTCACCCGGTGCAGGCTCGCGGCCTTGCGGATCTGCTCGCCGTCGCTGCGTCCCAGTCGCCCGCGTGGCGTATTGACCACGAAGCTGATCTTGCCGTCGGCGATCAGGTCGACGGCGGTCACCGCCCCGTCACCGTCGGCCGTGTCCGGCGAGCGCTCCTGCACCTTCGCGACCACCTGGTCGACCGGCAGGTCGAATGCGGCGAGGTAGGCCGCGGTCCCCTCGGTCGCCGCGATGCCCAGCCCCAGTGCCCGGAACTGCTGCGCCACGACGAGGCCGGCGGGCTTGTCCGGGTCGGCGAGTGAGAGGAAGACGGTGCCCTCGGTGGGCAGGAACGTCCCGGCGGCGACCTCGGCCTTGTAGAACGCCCGGCCGAAGGTGTCGGCGATGCCCATCACCTCGCCCGTCGAACGCATCTCGGGCCCGAGGGCGGGATCGACCTCGGGGAACCGGTTGAACGGCAGCACCGCCTCCTTGACGGCGACGTGCCCGCCCACCGGTTCGCGCACGAGCCCCTCCTCGCGCAGCTCCGCCAGCGTCGCTCCCAGCATCACCCGGCTCGCCACCTTGGCGAGGGGCACACCGGTGGCCTTGGCGACGAACGGGACCGTACGACTCGCCCGGGGGTTGGCCTCGATCACGTACACGGTGGTGCCCATCACCGCGTACTGCACGTTGATGAGCCCGCGGACGTCGAGTCGCTTGGCGATCGCCGCCGTGTAGGACTCGATCACCTCGACCACCCACCCGGGCAACGTCGGTGGCGGGATCGCACACGCCGAGTCGCCCGAGTGCACCCCCGCCTCCTCGACGTGCTCCATCACACCGCCGATCAGCACCTCGCCGGTGTGGTCGCGGATCGCGTCCACGTCGACCTCGGTCGCATCGGCGAGGAACCGGTCGATCAGCACCGGACGTTCGGCCGACAGGCCGCCCTCGCGACCGAGGCTGCCGAACCCGGCGAGCTCGTCCATCGCGCGGGCGAGATGGTTGCGATCGTGCACGATCTGCATGGCGCGACCGCCGAGCACGTAGCTCGGCCTCACGAGCACCGGGAACCCGATGTCGTCGGTGATCGCCAGGGCTTGTTCGAGGTCGACGGCCGTGCCGCCGGGTGGTTGCGGGATCCGGAGCTCGTCACAGATCGCGTTCCACCGTTCGCGGTCCTCGGCGGCGTCGATCGAGTCGGGCGACGTCCCGGCGACGAGTTCGGCCGGGATCAGCCCGGCGAGCTTCAGCGGTGTCTGCCCGCCGAGCGACACGATCACCGCCTCGGGCCGCTCGGCGTCGATGACGTTGAGCACGTCCTCGTTCGTCAGTGGCTCGAAGTAGAGGCGGCTGGAGGTGTCGTAGTCGGTCGACACGGTCTCGGGATTGCAGTTGACCATGATCGTCTCGAACCCGGCGTCGCGCAGCGAGAACGACGCGTGCACGCAGCAGTAGTCGAACTCGATCCCCTGCCCGATCCGGTTCGGACCGGAGCCGAGGATGACCACCTTGCGTGCGTCGGACGCGCGCACCTCGTCCTCGTCCTCCCACGTCGAGTAGTGGTACGGGGTCTCGGCGGCGAACTCCGCCGAGCACGTGTCGACGGTCTTGTAGGTCGGCCGGACGCCCGCCGCCTCGCGGGCGGCCCGGACCTCGGGCTCGCTCACTCCCCAGAGATGTGCCAGCTGGGCGTCGGAGAACCCCAGCCGCTTCGCCCGGCGCCACACTCGACGCGTCATCGCGTCCGGCCCCGTCTCGGTGAGCGAGGTGGCCTCCTCGGCGATCATGGACATCTGGTCGAGGAACCAGGGATCGATGCGGGTGGCCTCGTGCACCGCGTCGATCGAGACGCCCCGATGGAGCAGTTCGCCGACCTGCTGGATCCGATCGGAGGTGGGGATCGACGCCATCGCGAGCAGGTCGTCGTCGGAGACCTCGGCCAGGTGCGCCGACGCGGGGTCGCAGCCGAGCCCGAGCCGGCCCTGTTCCAGTGAGCGCAGCGCCTTCTGCAGGCTCTCGGGGAACGTCCGCCCGATCGCCATCACCTCGCCGACCGACTGCATCTGGGTCCCCAGCACGCCGGTGGTCCCCGGCAGCTTCTCGAACGCCCAGCGCGGGATCTTGGTGACCACGTAGTCGATCACCGGTTCGAAGCTGGCCGGCGTCGCCTTCGTGATGTCGTTCGGGATCTCGTCGAGCGTGTAGCCGACGGCGAGACGGGCTGCGATCTTGGCGATGGGGAACCCGGTCGCCTTGGATGCCAGGGCGGACGAGCGCGACACGCGCGGGTTCATCTCGATCACGACCTGACGTCCCGTGCGGGGCTCGACGGCGAACTGCACGTTCGAGCCCCCGGTCTCGACGCCGACGCGGCGAATGCACGCGAGGGCGGAGTTGCGCATCTGCTGGTACTCGACGTCGGTGAGCGTCTGGATCGGGGCGACGGTGATCGAGTCACCGGTGTGCACGCCCATCGGGTCGACGTTCTCGATGCCGCAGATGATCACGCAGTTGTCGGCGTGATCGCGCATCACCTCGAGCTCGTACTCCTTCCAGCCGAACACCGACTCCTCGATCAGGATCTCGCTGATCGGGCTGGCACCGAGGCCGTTGGAGGCGATCCGTTCGAACTCCTCCGGCGTGGACGCGATGCCGGTCCCCCGGCCACCGAGGATGTAGGCGGGGCGGATCACCGCCGGCAGGCCGATGTCGGCGATGACCGCTCGGGCTTCGTCCATCGAGTGGGCGGTGCCCGAGCGGAGGCAGTCGAGCCCGATGCCCAGCATCGCCTGCTTGAAGATCTCGCGATCCTCGGCGGTGGCGATCGCGTCGGCGTTCGCGCCGATCATCTCGGGGGTGCCGGGCACGCCGATCAGGCCCCGTTCGAAGAGTTCCATCGCGATGTTCAGGCCGGTCTGACCACCGAGGGTCGGCAGCACGGCGTCGGGTCGCTCGCGGTCGATGATCGCCGCGACGACCTCCCACGTCAGCGGTTCGACATAGGTCGCATCGGCGAAGTCGGGGTCGGTCATGATCGTGGCCGGGTTCGAGTTGGCGAGGATGACGCGATAGCCCTCCTCACGCAGCACGCGGCAGGCCTGCGTGCCGGAGTAGTCGAACTCGCAGGCCTGCCCGATCACGATCGGGCCGGAGCCGATGATCAGGATCGACTGGATGTCGGTGCGCTTGGGCATCAGCGACCACCCCCCGACCGGCTGGTGGCGTGTCGCATCATGTCGGCGAACTCCTGGAAGAGGTAGTGCGAGTCGTGCGGACCCGGGTTGGCCTCGGGATGATGCTGCACGCTGAATGCGAGTTCACCGTCGACTCGGAGTCCTTCGCACACACCGTCGTTCAGGTTCACGTGGGTCATCGTCGCCCTGCCGGCGAGCGTGTCGGGATCGACGGCGAAGTTGTGGTTCTGGCTGGTGATCTCGACCCGGCCCGTCTCGATGTTCCGTACGGGATGGTTCCCGCCGTGGTGTCCGAAGGGCAGCTTCACGGTGCCGGCCCCGATCGCGCGGCCGAGCAATTGGTGCCCGAGGCAGATCCCGAAGATGGGGACCTGCCCGAGCAGGCCGCTGATCGTGTCGACGGCGTACGGGGCCATCGCGGGGTCCCCGGGTCCGTTGCTGAGGAACACGCCGTCGGCGCCGAGCGCGAGGACGTCGGCGGCCGACGTGGTGGCCGGGACGACGTCCACGGTGCCGAAACGGGCGAGGTTGACCGCGATGTTGCGCTTCATGCCGTAGTCGATCGCGACGATCCTGGTGCGGTTGTCCGGATCGAGTGCGTCGACGGTGTAGCCCTCCGACACCGTGACCTGGCCGACCAGATCGACGCCGTCGGTGCCGGGTTCGGCCTCGGCCGCACGGCGGAGATCGGCTTCGCCGGCCGACCCGAAGGCGCCGGGCATCGCGCCGGTGTCACGGATCACGCGGGTGAGCCTCCGGGTGTCGATGCCGGCGATGCCGGCCACCCCGTGGCGCCGCAGCATGGCGTCCAGGCTGTCGTCGGCACGCTGGTTGCTGTGTCGACGGGCCAGTTCGCGGACCACGATGCCCCGGCAGAACGTGCCGCGTGACTCGAAGTCGGTCGCGTTGGTCCCGTAGTTCCCGATGTGCGGGTTCGTGAACGTGATGATCTGCCCGGCGTAGCTGGGGTCGCTGATCACCTCCTGGTAGCCGCTGAGGACGGTGTTGAACACGACCTCCCCGGTGGCGATCGGCGCGTCGGCCCCGATCAGCTCGCCCTCGAAGACGTTGCCGTCGGCCAGCACCAGCGCTCCCTCACGCACCGTCACGCCGCCACCTCCACGATCTGTGTCGGCACACAGCGACGATGCACCACCCGGTGCGGACACCGGCATCCGTTCGGTGTTCGCGTCAGCACGGATCCCAGCGTCGGGGAACAGTGCTGACACAACTCGGAGGGGTGCATATTCATTCGTTTCTGTGGATGGACATTCATCAGCGTAGCGCGCTCCCGTGTCGGACGACCGGGGTGCCGTCGAGGATGGTGTGCACCACGCGGCCCCGCAGCGGCATCTCGACGTAGGGGGTGTTGCGGCTCTTGCTGGCGAGCCGGGCCGGCACCACCTCCCACACCTCGTCCGGATCGAAGATCGTGAGATTGGCGGGTTCACCCGGCTCGATCGGCCGGCCGTGGCGATCGTCGACGCCGGCGATCGCGGCGGGCTTCCACGACAGGGCCGCCAGCACGTCCACGAGGGGCATGTCCAGCGTGGCCAGCGACACGCCGAGCGCCGTCTCCAGGCCGAGCATGCCCGGCGGTGCCTGATCGAGCGGCTGCTCCTTGGTCTCCGGCGCGTGCGGAGCGTGGTCGGTGGCGATCGCGTCGATCGTGCCGTCGGCGAGCCCGGCGCGGATCGCCGCCAGGTCGTCGGCGGTGCGCAATGGCGGATTCACCTTGTAGAGCGCGTCGTAGCTCTCGAGGCGATCGTCGGTCAGGCTGAAGTGATGCGGCGTCGCCTCCGCGGTGATCGGGAGCCCCTCCGCCTTCGCGGTGCGGACCATCTCCACGCTGCGTGCCGTGGACAGGTGGAGGAAGTGCATGCCGACGCCGGTCAAGCGCACGAGTTCGATGTCGCGATGCAGCATCAGCTCCTCCGCGATCGCCGGCCACCCGGGCAGGCCCAGCCGGCTGCAGCACGAGCCCTCGTGCATCACGGCGCCTGCCGTGAGGCGCTCGACCTCGCAGTGCTGAGCGAGGGTGATCCCGAGCCCGTCGGCGTACTCGAGCGCCCGTCGCATCAGCAACGGATCCTGCACACCGTTGCCGTCGTCGGTGAAGATCCTCACACCGGCCGCGGCGAGCTCGGCGAACGGGCTGAGGTGTTCACCCGCCCGACCGATCGTGATCGACCCCGACGGATGGACGTCGCACAGCCCCGCGTGCTCGCCCTGGCGTCGCACGAAGTCGACCACCTCGACGGTGTCCTGGGTCGGGTCGGTGTTGGGCATGGCGACCACCGCGGTGAACCCACCGAGCGCGGCAGCACGACTGCCCGTCTCGATCGTCTCGGCTTCCTCGCGGCCCGGCTCGCGCAGGTGGACGTGGAGATCGACGAAGCCGGGAGTCAGGACGTGCCCGGTCGCGTCGATGACGTCCTCACCGTCGGCCGGATCGAGGTGCTCGGCGGTCTCGGCGACACGGTCACCGCCGATGCGCACGTCGACGCGCCGTTCGCCGTGCCGGTCGACGACTCGTGCTCCGGTGATCAACAGGCTCACGATGCCGCCCCTTCGCTCACGAGCTCCTCGGCGGCGGCCGGGAGCGTGGCGCCGCCGGAACCGAGCAGGTCGAACAACACCGCCATGCGAACCGCGATGCCGTTCGTGACCTGCTGGGTGATCACGGCGCCGGGCAGCTCGGCCGGATCGACAGCGATCTCGACACCGCGGTTCATCGGCCCCGGGTGCATGACCAGCGTCTGCGACGGCAACCGGCCCGCCCGTTCGGGCGTCAGACCGAACCGCGCCGTGTACTCGCGCAGGTTCGGCACGAGTGCTTCGCTCATCCGTTCGTGCTGCATGCGCAACAGGTAGAGCACATCGAGCCCATCGAGGACATCGTCGAGCCGATCGGTCACGGCATCGGCGAAGGTGTCGCCCACGTCCGGCGGCAGCAACGTCCGCGGAGCGACCACGGTGACGTGGACGCCGAGCATCCGCATCGCAGCGATGGTGCTGCGCGCGACCCGGCTGTGCTTGACATCGCCGACGATCGCCATCCGCAGACCGTCGAGGCCACCGGTGCGCCCGAGCGACGTGCGCACCGTGTAGGTGTCGAGCAGCGCCTGGGTCGGATGCGCATGCCAGCCGTCGCCGGCGTTGATCACGCTGGCCTGGGTCCAGCCGGCGATCAACCCGGGCGCGCCGCTCGACTTGTGGCGCACGACGAACGCGTCGACGCCCATCGCGGCGATCGTCTCGATCGTGTCGCGCAGGCTCTCCCCCTTGTTCAGGCTCGACTGCGACGCCGCGAAGGTCATCGTGTCGGCCGACAGACGCTTCGCCGCGGTCTCGAAGCTCAGGCGGGTGCGGGTGGAGTCCTCGAAGAACACGCTGCACACCGTCTTGCCCCGCAGCGCGGGGACCTTCGGGTTGGGCCGGCGGTTGACCTCGGCCATGTGATCGGCGAGGTCGAGAATGCGCACGATGCCGTCGGCACCGAGGTCGTCGACCGTCAGGAGCGACCGGGCGGTCATGTGATCGTCACCCCGTCGACGGTCGCGGCGACCTCTTCCTCGGTGCTCGTCGGCAGGTTCTTGCCGACGAAGTCCGGCCGGATCGGCAGCTCGCGGTGCCCTCGGTCGACGAGCACGGCGAGCTGGACGGCGCGGGGCCGCCCGTAGTCGGCGACGGCGTCGAGGGCAGCCCGCACGGTTCGGCCGGTGTAGAGCACGTCGTCGACGAGCACGATCGTCGACCCGTCGACGTCGAAGCGCAGATCGCTCACCGCGCTCGGGGCGACGGGACGCAGGCCGATGTCGTCGCGGTACAGGCTGGCATCGACCGACCCGACGGGGACGGCGTGTTCGATGCGAGCGATCTCGGCGCCGAGCAGATCGGCGAGCCACACGCCGCCCTGTTGGATCCCGATGATCGCCACCCCGTCGAGGCCACGGTTGCGCTCGATGATCTCGTGGGCCATCCGGGTGATGGCTCGGCGCACGTCGTCGGGGCCGAGCACCTGCTTGGTGCTCACGCTCCGTTGCGTGCCGCCGACGTTGTCAGCAGCCATGTCTCTCCTCCGTGCGAGCCTCACGGGACCCGCTTCACGGTGAGAGGGAACCTAGCAGCAACTATCGTCACCCGTATGCATGATCTCGTCATCCGTGGGGGCTTCGTGGTCGACGGGACCGGCGCCCCCGGGCGCGTCGCCGACGTCGCCGTGAAGGACGGTCTCGTCGTCGCCGTCGTCGACGGCGAGTCCGGTCAGGACATCGGGCCGGCGGCGCGCGTCGTGGAGGCCGCGGGACGGTTGGTGACCCCGGGGTGGGTCGACATCCACACCCACTACGACGGCCAGGCGTCGTGGGACCCGTACCTGACGCCGTCGTCGTGGCACGGCGTGACCACGGTGGTGATGGGCAACTGCGGAGTGGGATTCGCTCCCGCCGCCCCCGATCGGCACGACTGGCTGATCGAGCTGATGGAGGGTGTCGAGGACATCCCGGGCACCGCGCTCACCGAGGGCCTGACCTGGGAGTGGGAGTCGTTCGAGGACTACCTCGACGCGCTCGATCGGCGCCACTTCGTCATCGACGTCGGCACTCAGGTGGCGCACGGGCCCGTGCGCGCCTACGTGATGGGTGATCGCGGGGCGGCGAACGAGGCGCCGACCGAGGCCGACGTCGCTGCGATGGCCGAGATCGTCGAGCGCGGCCTGCGCGCCGGGGCGCTGGGGTTCTCGACGTCACGGACACCGATCCACCGGTCGAAGTCGGGCGAGCTGGTGCCCGGCACGAACGCCGAGCGCGACGAACTGTTCGGCATCGCCGACGCGCTCGCACGAGCCGGCCACGGCGTGTTCCAGTTCGCTCCCGACCATGCCCACCTCCCGGTGCAGGAGTGGCCGTGGATGAAGGAACTCGCCCGCCGCACGGGTCGCACGATCAGCGTGAACCTCAACCAACCCGACGACGCACCCGACCTGTGGCGCGACGTCCTGCGCCTCCTCGACGAGGCCCGCGAGGAAGGTCTGCCGATCGTCGCCCAGGTCGCCGGACGGGTGGTCGGCCTCCTGATGTGCCTCGAGGGCAGTTTCAACCCGCTGTCATTCCATCCGGCGTATCGGCAGATCGCCGACCTGCCGCTCGCCGAGCGGGTGTCCAGGCTGGCCGAGGCGTCGTTGCGCGACGCCTTCGCCACGGCGCCCGAGGAGGGCGGCGAGCTCTATCAGATGCTCGTGCTCGATCGGCTCGACCGGTTCTGGGCGGTCGAGGACGGCGACATCGACTACGAACCCCGTGCCGACGACTCGATCGCTGCCGTCGCAGCGCGGACGGGGACGCGGGCGACGGATCTGATGATCGACCAGCTCGCCTCGTACGACGGCAACGGCATCGTGTTGACACCGTTCTTCAACTACGCCTACGGCGACCTGTCGTTCACCTACGAGGCTCACCGCCACCCGGGCACCAGGATGGGGCTGGCCGATGCCGGCGCTCACTGTGGTGTGGTGTGCGACGGTGGCACGCCGACGTTCATGCTCACCCACTGGACCCGGGATCGCCGGCGTGGCCCGACCCTCCCCCTCGAACACGTCGTTCGACGCCAGACCCGCGAGACCGCCGAGCTGTACGGTCTCGGCGACCGGGGCGCACTACTGCCCGGCCTGCGCGCCGACATCAACGTGATCGACTACGACCACCTCACGTTCGGCGCGGCACGCATGGTCCACGACCTGCCTGCCGGCGCCCGTCGGCTCGTCCAGAAGGCCAAGGGATACGACGCCACCTTCGTCGGCGGCGTCCAGATCGTCGACCACGACGAGTTCACCGGCAACCTGCCCGGGCGGCTCATCCGCGGCCCCCGATGATCACGCCGGGGGTCTGACCCCTGGCGTGATCATCGGTCGGGTAGCGGGACCGACCGATTCCGTTCGTAGAGGACCCAGATGTCGTTGCGGGCGACCTCGGTGAACGCCTCCTCGATGGCGAGCCAGTCGCCAACCAGTCGCGGGTCGTCGGCGACCGGCAGCATCACGAAGTCGACCCGTTCGGCACGATCGTCGAGTCGCCGACCTTCCAGTGAGGAGCCGGCACCGTAGAGCACCACGCGGAACGGCACCGGGAACTGATAGATCTCCTCCCGGTACGCCAGGTGCGGTGTCAGGCGATAGTTGGCGGACACCACGGCGTCGTCGGGAATCATCTCGAACAGCTCGCGTGCGGAACTGGCGTACACGTTGTCGGGGTTGCCGTAGAACAGGGTCGTACGGCCCCAGGGCATCGGCGCCCACAGGTACGCTCCGCACAGCGACGAGACGCCGAGCAGGCCGACTGCGATCGATCTCACCGGGACGCCGACCGGGCGTCCACGGAGCTCGATCCCCCGGTCGCGCATCGCGCCGATCGCGTGGACGGTACCGAGGGCCAGGGCCGGGACGGCGATCAGGCTGTAGTGGTAGTCGATCTGGTACTGGTACCAGTACGTGCTCAAGACGTTCGTGAACAGCACCACCGCGCTGATGAGCGCGACGTCGGGAAGGCGGGCGAACAGCCACGCGAACGGCGCCGTCATCTGCACGAGGTACCACGGGCGGTCGTCGCTGCGCAGGTGATCGACGAGCCGAGAGGGGCGCGTGAACGTCGTGTCGATCAGTCCGCGGACACCGCCGAACGGAATCCGCCACGTGTTGCGCGTGGGCACGCCGATCAGGCTGCGCATGACCACGAACATCGCCACCGCCATGAACGCGATGCTGCCGACGACCGTGAGCAGACCGATGCGACGGTCACGGCGGAGCGCCACCCACACGCCGAGCGGGACGATCACCAGCGAGACGTCCTCCTTCACCAACAGCGCCAGCACGACGAAGACCGCGTAGAGGTGCCACCTCCGTTCGAGTGCGCCGTAGATGGCGAAGCCGACGAACACGCCGAGGAACGCATCGGGGTGGAAGTTCTCCAGGTTCGTCCATCCGACCGCGGGGTGGAGCAGGTAGGCACCTGCTCCGACCAGTGCCAGCCACTCCGAACCGAGCCGCCGACGGCCGTACAGGAACACCGGGATCGAGCCGGCCGCGATGGCGGCGGACTGCGCCGTGAACATGATCCAGGCGCCCGGTGCGATCCAGTAGAGCGGGACGAGGAACAGCACCACGAACGAGGTGTGGTCGCCGAACAGGTTGCGTCCCATGAGGGTGACGAACGGTGCATCGAACCGCGACAGCAACCACATGCCCTGGTCGTAGAGCGCCGAGTCGTAGGTCGCCGTGCCGAGTGCATGATGGACGTTCAGCGACCGGTCCGTGAAGTACCACGTCCAGATGAGGACAGCGCCGGCGAGGAAGACCTGCGGTGCCGTGGGTGGTGTGATCCGGTGCCACCACCGTGGCGACTCGACGACGTGCTCGGCGTCGCCGGACGTCGGCGCCACATCGATCGCTGTCGTCTCCGACATCCACCTACTCTCGCAGGTCGCCCGCCAGCGCCGAGAGCACACCGTTGACGAAGCGCCCGCTGTCGTCGGTGGAGAAGCGCTTGGCCAACTCGACTGCCTCGTCGATCGCGACGGCGACGGGCACGTCCGGACGGTGCGCCAGCTCGAATGCTCCCAGCCGCAACACGTTGAGGTCGATCACGGGCATCCGGTCGAGCGCCCAGCCCTTCGCACGAGCCGCGATCGCATGATCGAGCTGCTCGACGTGGTCGCCGACACCGGTGACGAGCAACGCCGTCAGCTGATCGGGTTCGAGCACTTGGAGCGCCAGCGCGTCGGCGGGCGCGATCCCCTTCGAGTACGCCTCGTACAGCAGGTAGAGGGCCCGCTCGCGCGCGTCGGAACGCTCGTCGGGGCGCGGCATGGCAGCCATGGTGTGAACGCGCCTCAGACGCGCGTGATGTACTCGCCGGTGCGGGTGTCGACCTTGACCTTGTCACCCGGCTCGACGAACAGCGGGACCTGCAGCACCTTGCCCGTCTCGAGCGTCGCCGGCTTGCGAGCCCCCGACACCCGGTCGCCCTGGACACCGGGTTCGGTCTGCGCGATCGTCAGCTCGACCGACGCCGGGATCTCGACGCCGATGATCTCGCCCTGGTAGAGCGCGATCTGTGCGACCATCTGCTCGGTGAGGTAATCGGCGGCCTCGCCGAGCGCCACGCTCGGCACGTTCATCTGGTCGTAGGTCGAGGTGTTCATGAACACGTAATCGGCTCCGTCCTTGTACAGGAACTGCATGTCCTGACGGTCGACGATCGCCTGCTCGACCTTGATCCCGGCGTTGAACGTCTTGTCGATCACCGCGCCGGTCTTGACGTTGCGGATCTTGGTCCGCACGAAGGCACCACCCTTGCCCGGCTTGACATGCTGGAACTCGACGACCTGGAACAGTCCGTTGTCGAGCTCGAGGGTGATTCCGTTCTTCAGGTCGTTGACGGAGATCTGGGGCATGGTCGTGTCCTTTGTGAGTGCGATGCGAAAGATGTGCCCGGCACGTCTCGGCGTCAGCAGTGGAGTCAGCGGTGGAATGGTCGAGTCGGGGTGTGCGTCAGCGGCTGCGAGCCGGTCTCGGTGACGACGAGGAGATCCTCGACACGGAATCCACCGACGCCGACACGATAGAGCCCCGGTTCGACGGTCACCACGTTGCCGGCAGCGAGTTCTTCGTCTGATGCCTGGGAGTGGAACGGCGGCTCGTGGATCTCGAGGCCGACGCCGTGACCGGTGCCGTGCAGATACCAGTCGCCGTAGCCCGCCTCGGCGAACACGTCGCGACAGGCACTGTCGAGCGCGCGCGCCGACACACCCGCGTGCAGCGCGTCGATCCCGGCGTGCTGCGCCGCCTCGACGAGTGCGTAGAGCTCGCGCTGCTGAGGAGTCGGCTCGCCGATCACGTACGACCGGGTCATGTCCGAGTGGTAGCCGTCGACGAGCGCGCCGACGTCGATGATCACCGTGTCGCCGCCGATGATCGTGCGGTGCGTCGGTTCGTGGTGGGGTCGTGCGGCGTGGTCGGGCCCCGACGCAACGATCGTGGCGTAGCTGCGGTCGTCGGCGCCGTGGCGCCGCATCCGGTACTCGAGCTCGTCGCGGATGTCGGCCTCGGTCACCGGCTGGTCGACCGTCGCCCACAACTCCGGCTCGACCTCGGCCAGTGCGGCATCGGCCGCTGCTGCGGCGGCGGCCATCCGTTCCACTTCGGCCGGGTCCTTGAGCTGGCGTTGGAGCTTCACGGGTGAGGCCGACGCCGCGAGCGGGACGTCTGCCGACAAGCGGGTCCACTCGGCGTGCGAGGTGGTCGCCGCGTCGAGCCCGACCCGTGTGGTGCCGCGCAGGGCCGTGAGGAGCCGGTCGTGCAGCGCCGCCCGGCTCGTCTCGGCGTACACGATCGCTCCGGACGACGCGGTTTCGGCGCGAGCACGGTCGCCGTACCGCCCGTCCGTTCCCAGGACCAGGGAGTCGCTCGTGAGCACCACCCAGCCATTGGACCCGGTGAACCCGGTCAGCCAACGGACGTCGACGAGGTCGACGAGCAGCAGGGCGTCGCCGCTGCCGGGGGCCAGACGCTCGCGGACCACTGCGACCCGCGCCGCGTGGTCGATCGGGGTGAAGGTGTCAGGCACGGCGCGCCACGAATCGTTCGAGAGCCGATCGCACGGCCGCAGCGGGAACGTCCTCGACGACCTCGACACCGTCGGCACCGTCGAGCACGAACGTCAGCCCGTCGAGCGCCTTCTTGTCCCGCCCCATCAGGCCCAGCAGCTCGTCGACGTCGAGTCCTTCCGGCGGCGTGATTCGCAGGCCGTACTCCCCCGCCACCACGCGTCGGTGCTCGTCGACCCGCGTCTCGTCGACGCGTCCGAGATCGTTGGCCAGTTCTGCGGCGAAGATCAACCCGATCGCCACCGCCTCGCCGTGAGCGACGTGGTGGTCGGTGGCGATCTCGATCGCGTGCGCCAGGGTGTGCCCGTAGTTGAGCAGGGCCCGGCGACCACCCTCTCGCTCGTCGGAGGCGACGATCGTGGCCTTGATCTCGATGCAGCGCGCGATCCGTTCGTCCATCGGGAGAGCGAGCAGGTCGTCGCCGGTCAGGAAGTGGTACTTCGCCATCTCGCCCAGCCCGCAGCGCGTCTCCCGCTCGGGCAAGGTGGTCAGTGCGTCGAGGTCGCACACGACGCCGGACGGCTGCCAGAACGCGCCGACCAGGTTCTTCCCCTCCGGGAGGTTGACGCCGGTCTTGCCGCCGATCGCTGCGTCGACCATGGCGAGCAGGGTGGTGGCGACGTGGACCACCGGCGTCCCCCGGTGCCAACACGCCGCCGCGAACCCGGCCACGTCGGTGACCATGCCGCCACCCACCCCGACGACCACGTCGCGTCGCGTCAGCCCCATGCGGGCGAAGCCTCTGGCGAGGTCTTCGATCGTCGCGAGTGACTTCGCCGCCTCGCCCACACCGATCGCGAACGTCTCGACGGCACGGCCCGGCATGCTGATCGCCAGGGGGATCCCCGGTTGGGTCACGACCGCCACCCGGCTTGCCGTCGACGGCAACAGCCCGTCGAGTTCGGCGACCGCTCCGTTCCCGACGACGACGTCGTAGGAGCGATCGTCGAGCGGAACGGTCACGCGACGCATCGAAGCACCGCCTTGGCCACCTCGGACGGCGTCCGGTTGTCCACCGACACGATGGCATCGGCGACGTCCTGGTAGAGCGACGCCCGGTCGTCGTACATGCGGCGGAGCGTCGCCTCCGGATCGTCGTCCAACAGCGGTCGATGCTTGCCGTTGCGCACCCGGTCGAGCAGGACCTCGACGTCGGCCAGCAGCCAGACGACGTGCGCATCGGCGTCCTTCAAGGCGTCGCGGTTGCGTTCGCTCAGCACGACGCCGCCTGCGGCAGCGATCACCGAGGGCTCCGCGTCGTCGAGCGCCTCGAGCAACGTCTGGGTCTCCAGCGCCCGGAACGCGGGCTCGCCGTCGGTCGACCAGATCTCCCGAACGGTCCGGCCGGTGCGGTTCTCGATCATCTCGTCCGAGTCGTAGAGCGGTCGGTCGAGCTCGGCAGCCACCATGCGACCGACGGTCGACTTGCCGACACCCATCATCCCGACGAGCACGAGATGGGTCACGGCAGCGTGGCCGCGAACGCATCGGCGTTGCGGACGAACTCGTCGACCGAGTCACCACCGAACTTGCGCTGTGCCTCCGCGGCGAGCACGAGGGCGACCATCGTCTCGGCGACGACACCCATCGCCGGAACGGCGGTGACGTCGGTGCGCTCCTTGAACGAGACGGTCGACTCCTTGGTGGCGGTGTCGACGGTCTCCAGCGTCGGGACGTTGAGGGTGGCGAGCGGCTTCATCGCCGCTCGTACGACGAGCAGTTCACCGGTGGAGATCCCACCTTCGGTGCCGCCCGCGAGCGTGCTGCCGCGCCGGTACTCCCCCGCCTCGGCGTCCCACGAGATCGGATCGTGCGCCACGCTGCCCCGTCGGCCGGCGACCTCGAAGCCGTCACCGATCTCGACGCCCTTCACCGCCTGGATGCTCATGACGGCCTGGGCCACGAGGGCGTCGAGCTTGCGGTCCCAGTGGACGTGGCTGCCCAACCCGACGGGCACACCGAAGCCGAGCACCTCGACCACGCCACCGAGCGAGTCGCCGTCCTTCGCCGCAGCCTTGATCTCGGCGACCATCGCCTCACTCGCGTCGATGTCGAAGCAGCGAACCTGGTTCTCGTCGACGCGATCGAGCTGCTCGGGGGTGGGCCTCGTTGCGTCCTCCGGCACCCGGGCCGCACCCATCTGGATGACGTGGGAGATGATCTGGACACCGATCGTCGACAGCAACACCTTGGCCACGGCCCCGGCGGCGACCCGGGCGGCGGTCTCCCGGGCACTCGCCCGTTCGAGGACGTCTCGAGCGTCGGTGAAGCCGTACTTCTGCATGCCGGCGAGGTCGGCGTGACCGGGTCGCACCTGGGTGAGCGGAGCCTTGGTGGCGCCAGGCGCCGGGCTCATCTCCTCGTGCCACTTGTCGCTGCGGAACCACTCGCTGTTCTTGATCTCGATGGCAACCGGCGACCCGAGGGTGCGGCCGTGACGGACCCCAGCGATCAGGGTCAGCTCGTCGGCCTCGAACCGTTGGCGGGGCCCCCTGCCGTAGCCGAGACGGCGGCGGGCCATCTCGGCCTGGATCTGCTCGACGGTGATCGGCAGCCCGGCGGGCAGGCCTTCCATCACGACGACGAGCGCCTGACCGTGCGATTCGCCGGCCGTCAGATACCGCAACATCGAGTCGAGGCTATCGCCCGACGACATCAGGTCGAGGCGCTCCCCCGGCGTCGTCACGTCGGGCGAGCGCCGCCTCCGCGGCGACGCGCATGACGCGCACGTCGGGCAGGTGCCCGAGCCAGGCCTGCTGCTGGAGCGCGGCCTGGTGGACGAGCATGCCGAGCCCGTCGACCGTGCGAGCCCCCACCTGACGCGCCTGCTCCAGCCAAGCGGTCTGCAGCGGGTGGTACACGAGGTCGACGACGACCTGTCCAGCATGCAGCAGCGTCGGATCGCACGGCAGATCGGCCGAGCTCGCCGAACCCGGCTCGATGCCCATCCCCAGGCTCGTCGCGTTGACGACGAGATCAGCGTCGGCGATGTCCGCGACCGTACCGACCTCCGCCACAGCGGCGAGCTCGCAGGCCGACTGCGCCCGATCGACTGTCCGGTTGACGACCCGGATCGACGATGCGCCGGAGCTTCCGAGCGCGTCGATCACCGAACGCGCCGCACCGCCGGCCCCGATGATCACCACCGAGGATCTCCGCACGTCGTGGCCGTCCTCCACGAGGGCGCCCACGAAGCCGGCACCGTCGGTGCTCGATCCGACCAGGTCGTCGCCGTCCCAGCTGACCGTGTTGACCGACCGCAGCGCCTCGGCTGCCGGGTCGAGTCGGTCGACCGCCTCGGCGACGTCGTGCTTGTGCGGCATCGTCACGGAGAGTCCACGGATGCCGAGGACCCGCATGGCGGCGATCGCCTCGGCGGCCCGCCCGGGCGCCACGTCGAACGCGGCGTAGGTCCAGTCGATCCCGGCGGCGTCGAACGCCGCCTGGTGGATCGCCGGCGACAGGCTGTGCTCGACCGGCGAACCGATCAGCGCCGCGACACGGCGCTGGCTCACAGCAGACCGGCCTGCCGGGCGCGCTCGACGTTGCGGTCGTGCTGCCAACCCTCGGAGGCGAACACGTGGCGGCCGTCCTCGTCGGCGATCACGTAGTAGAGGTACGCGCACGACGTCGGGTCGGACAGCTCCGCACAGATCGGGTCGCCGGCCGGCGGGTTCGGCGCCGGGTTGAGCGCCGCGATGATCGACGCCCGCCCCGGGTTGGCGATCGGCGTCGGTGGCAGCCCGAAGCGCGTGTAGGTGTTCCAGGGCGTGTCGATCTGGCGGAGCTGGGAGAACGGGAGCTCGGGGTCGAGACCTGCTTGGTCGCGTCCGTACAGCACGGTGGCGTCGACCTGGAGCGGGATCGGGCTGTCGGGGTTGAGCGCACTCAGACCCAGACGGTTGTAGATGACCCGCGAGATCTTGGCCCGGTCCTCGGGGACCTTGGCCTCACGTTCGATCATCGACGCGATGATCAGCGCCTGGTACGGCGTGACGCCCAGTGCCCTCGACCGGTTGACGATGTCCTCCTGGTCGCCGACGCGTTCCATCAGCGCAATCATCCGTTCGATGACCTGGCCCTCGCTCTCGGCATTCGAGACCTGGTAGGTGTCGGGGAACAGCATCCCCTCCAGCGACGTGATGCCGGGTGGCTGCCAGGTCGATCGGATCGTCCCGTCGTTCACGGCGGCCATGAAGCCCTCGGCGGTGAGACGCGGCACGGATGAGCCGAGCCGCTCGGCCATCCGCGTGACGGTGAACCCCTCGGGGAACGTCACCTTCGTGTAGGTCTGGCCGGGCGGCGTGCGCAGGCGGCCGAGCACGTTGCCCATGTGGTCGTTCGGGCGGATCTCGTAGTAGCCCGGCGTGAGTTCGAGCCCGCCTTCGCGTTCGACGTACCACTCGAAGATCCCCGGATCGGAGATCAGCCCCTCGTCGGCGAGCCGTTGGGAGACCGACTCGAGATCGTCGGTGTCGTTGACGGTGAAGCTCACGACGTCGCCCGGCGCCCCTTCCGGGTTGATCTTGCCGAGATACCACCAGCCGATCCCACCGGCGACGAGCACCATCACGATGGTGACGGCCATCGACGTCCACACGATCCACTTGACGAACCGGCGCTGTCGTGGCAGCCGTTCGACCGCGCCGGTCTGGTCGGTGGCGTCCCACGGATCGGTCATCCAGTCGACGGCAGGCCGCGAGTCGGGATCGACCTGCGCCTCCGGCAGCAGCGGATCGAGCTGCGTCATCCCCGGGCGTCCCAGGTTCCGCGACGGCGATCGAGCCAGGCCTGCAACATCACCGCAGCCGCCACCTTGTCGACGACCTTGCGACGCTGGCGCGCGTCGAGACCCGCCTCCAGCATGCCGCGCTCGGCGGTCACGGTGGTGAATCGCTCGTCGTACAGCTCCACCGGCACGCCGACCACGCTAGCCAGCTGCTTCGCCTCGGTCTCGGCAGATCGGGCCGCCGGCCCCTTGGAGCCGTCGAGCGACAGCGGGAGACCGACGACCACGAGTTCGGCCTCCTCGTCGCGGACGAGCCCAGCGATCGTGGCATGGTCGTGACGGCGCGACGACGAGCGCTGCACGGTGGTCAACGCCGACGCCACCGTGCCGGAGATGTCGCTGACGGCGATCCCGATGCGCTTCGACCCGAGGTCGATGCCGAGCGCCCGGACGCCCGGCGGACGGCTCACGCCCCGCCGGCTCCAGCCGGCGCGACCAGCGCGGCTGCCGCCTGGGCGGCCAGTTCGAGCGCGGCGGGGATGCCGCTGACGTCCTTGCCGCCGGCGGTGGCGATGTCGCCCTTGCCACCACCGCCGCCACCGACGGCCTTGGCAGCGTCCTTCAGCAGATCCGAAGCCGTCCAGCCGCTGCCCGGCTCGACGGCGGCGACGAGCCCGACACCGCCGCTGGTGGTCTCGCCGACGAGGACGACGAGCCGGATGCCGGGATGCTGGCGCACCGCGATGGCGAGTTCGCGCAGGTCGCCTGGAGTCAAGCCGTCGACGCGCGTGACCAGCACGCCGTCGTGAGCGATCTCGGCGAGCTCTCCCGCGCGGCCCATCGCCAGCTGGGCCCGCAGGGACTTGATCTCCTCCTGCAGGGTCTTCTGCTCGTCGATCTTGCGCTGGACCCCGACGAGCAGGTCCTCGGCCGGCGACCCGACGAGACGGGCGGCATCGGCGATCAAGCGCTCGTCGCGCTGGAGCAACGCCACGCTCGCAGCGCCGGTCACCGCTTCGATCCGTCGCAGGTTCGAACCGATCGACGATTCGCTGACGACCTTGATCGTGCCGATGTCGCCGGTGGCTCGCACGTGCGTGCCACCGCACAGTTCGATCGAGGATCCCGCCTCGAGCACGCGGACGATGTCCCCGTACTTGTCGCCGAAGAAGGCGATCGCGCCGAGCGCCTCCGCCTCGTCCTTGGTGGTCTCGAACACGCGGGTCGGCGTGTTCTCGAGCGTCTCGGCGTTGGCGAGCCGCTCGATCTCGGCGATCTGTTCGTCGGTGACGGCCTCGTAGTGGCTGAAGTCGAACCGGAGCCGGTCGGGACCGACCATGGAGCCCGCCTGTTTGACGTGGTCGCCGAGCACCTCGCGCAGCGCATGGTGCAACAGATGCGTCGCCGTGTGGTTGCGCCGGATCGCGGCCCGCCGGTCGACGTCGATCGTGGCCGTCGCGGTCTGCCCGGGTGTGATCACGCCGTCGACATGAGCCCGGTGCCGCCGCAGGTTCGGCAGCGCGAACGTGGTGTCGACGACGGTGGCGGTGCCGGTGTCGGTGACGATGGTGCCGGTGTCGCCGATCTGGCCACCGGCCTCGGCGTAGAACGGAGTGCGGTCGAGGAACACGTCGACCAGGCCGGCGTCGCTGCCGGAGGCCGCCTCGACCGGGATCACGGCGAGCACCCGGCTCTCCGAGGTGTCGGCGGCGTAGCCCACGAACTCGGTCACACCGAACTGCTCGACCACATCGCGGTAGGCATCGAGGTCGACGCCCTCGCCGGCGCCCTTCTGTGCCGCCTTCGCGCGTTCACGTTGGGCCGCCATCTCGGCCGCGAAGCCGTCCAGATCGACCGTGACGTCGCGCTCCGCGGTGATCTCCTGGGTCAGTTCGAGCGGGAAGCCGTAGGTGTCGTGCAGCAGGAACGCCGTGGAGCCCGAGAGTTCGGTCGGGCTCGATTCGAGCTCGCCGTCGAGGATCCCGAGTCCGTTCTTGAGGGTCTGGCGGAACCGCTCCTCCTCCTTCGTCATGACGCTGACGACGAAGTCGCGGTTCTTGATCAGGTCGGGGTACGCGTTGCCCATCACCTCGATGGCGACGTCGGTGAGGCGCGGCATCACCAGGGAGTCGGTGCCGAGCAGGTAGGCGTAGCGGACGGCGCGGCGGATGATGCGCCGCAGCACGTAGCCCCGCGCCTCGTTGGAGGGGAAGACACCGTCGTTGACCAGCATCGCGCCCGAGCGGGCGTGTTCGGCGAGCACGCGCATCGCGAAGCTGTCGCGATCGTCGTAGTCACCGATCCGGTACGACTTTCCGGTGATCGAGCAGGCCTCGTCGATCATCGGCTGCATGAGGTCGGTCTCCCACACCGAATCGACGCCCTGAACCAGCGCCAGGATCCGCTCGAGTCCGGCGCCGGTGTCGATCGACGGCTTGGGGAGCGGCATCCGGCTGCCGTCGGGTGCCTGGTCGTACTGCATGAAGACCAGGTTCCAGAACTCCATGAAGCGGTCGCCGGCAGGATCACCGAGCGGCCCACCGTCCGGTCCGAACGCCGGTCCACGGTCGATGTGGATCTCGCTGCACGGCCCGCACGGGCCGGTGTCGCCCGCCTGCCAGAAGTTGTCCTTGTCGCCGAGCCGTTGGATCCGCTCCATCGGGACACCGACGGCGTCGTGCCAGATCGCCTCGGCCTCGTCGTCGGACTCGTGCACGGTGATCCACAACCGGTCACCGTCGAACCCCCAGCCGCCGCTCGCCGGATCCGCGGTCACCAGTTCCCACGCCCACGGGATGGCCGACTCCTTGAAGTAGTCGCCGAAGCTGAAGTTGCCGAGCATCTCGAAGAACACCAGGTGCCGCTTGGTGCGCCCGACATCGTCGAGATCGTTGTGCTTGCCGCCGGCACGGGCGCACTTCTGGGAGCTGACGGCGCGTGGGAACGGCGGCTGTTCGTCGCCCACGAAGTACGGCTTGAACGGCAGCATGCCGGCCACGTTGAACAGCACGGTGGGGTCGTGCGGGATGAGACTCGCCGATGGCACGACCGTGTGGCCTCGGGCCGCGAAGAAGTCACGGAAGGAGTCGCGCAGCTGGTCGGCGTTCAACGAGGCGGTCATATCC
>Ga0316576_10000225_pt1 | contig 24115 bp, 16 predicted proteins | sample S0NA_FD_203075 | JGI IMG/M metagenome (GOLD analysis project Ga0316576, IMG submission 203075) | Rhizosphere microbial communities from salt marsh grasses in Alabama, United States - S0-2_050615r3r5 | ecosystem: Host-associated > Plants > Roots > Rhizosphere | place: USA: Alabama | collected...
ATGTCGTCCGAGTCGAGCTCGATCTCCAGACGCTGGATCCGGTCCCCCACGGCGCGGAGAGCGTCGGCGCTCTCGACACCGGTCAGCCCGGTGTGCAGGGCGACCGACAGGTCGAGCTCTGCGACCTGCTCGAGGATCGCGCCAAGCCCCGGCGCGGCGACGACATCCCCGTCCGCTCGCCCGAGCACGAGCGTCCTCGTGCCCAGGGCCGCGGCCTGCGAGATGAGCTCGCGGGCCGCGCCCGGCTCCAGGTCACTGTCCAGCTCGAGGCTCCTCGGTCCACAGAAGGCCTCCCTGCCATGGAGCAACCCCGCCTCCAGGAGGTGCGCCCGGCGCCAGCGCGGGTCGGCGGCCTGTTGACGCTCGACGCGCCCCTCGAGCCGACGCAGTACCTCCGGGGCCGTCGCCCGGGAGAAGCTCGACGCGCTGTTTGGACGCCGGATCGCGCGGCTGTCCACGAACGTGGTCAGCTCACGGACCCATGTCGCCCGCCGGGAGGCGTTGTTCTCTCCCCCGTCGTGCCACCCCGCCGGTTCGTCGGCGACGGCGAAGTGGACCGCGTCCCGGAGCGGGGCGCCCTCGTCCAGCCGGCAGGGCTCCAGGCCGGAAAGGGCGCGCAGCCAGCCGCCGTGCTCGTCGAGCCAGGCCAGGGTCGCGGTCCGATCGTCGTCCGTCTCCCCGGGCGCTCCGACGACGAGAGACACACGCGCGGCGATACCCTCGGCGTGGCACCAGCGCACCAGCGCGCCGACCTGGGCGGGATCGGCGCCGGTGGCCAGCTCCTGGCCCAGGCGCGACGATCCGCTGAAGAGATCGACCTCCAGGCCGCGGCAGCCGCTGTCGCGGAGCAGGCGGACCCCCGCCCGTCCCAGTCGCGGGTCGGCCCAGATCCTGCCGTACCAACTCACATCCAGGCCGCTCTCGATCACGCCTCGGCAGAGCGAGAGAAGCCAGTCGGTGTCCGTGTTCAGGCACTGATCCGTGAAGCACAGCTGACGGGCGCCGTGGTCGGCGACGTGCAGCGCGAGGTCTTCCAGCACCCGCTCCACCGAGCGGCGGCGGACAGGCAGCTCCCAGACCCGCTCGGCCGAGAGGAGGCAGGGGTGTGGGTAGCCCCGGCTGGCGTGCAGGGCGACCTGCAGGGCGACCTCCCGGGGAAGTCCGCGGTAGTCGGCGGAGGGCAGCAGGTCCAGGTCGCGCAGCGGCTCCCGGGGCGTCAGCGGGGAGCCCGCACGCAGCAGCCCCGGCAACCGCGCGGGGAGCGCGCCACCCCGCCCGAGCCGTCGGGTCAACGCCCGGGCGGTGATGTACGGCTCCCCGACCAGGACGCCGTCGGCGCCGGCGGCGGCCACGGCGCGCGCGCGGGGATCATCGAAGGCACGACCGAAGAGCAGGCGAGTGGTCCCAGGCGGCAGCAGCCGGCAGACCCGCAGGACCGGCGCGAGGTTGTCCGCCTCCGCGGCGAAAAGCAGGACACGCGGCCCGTCTGTGACCAGATCGTCCGACACCGCCGCAGGGTCCAGGACGGGCGCCAAGCGGTACGAGCGGACCTCGCAGCCGCCGAGGAAGCCCGCGAGCGCCGCGCCGTCGTGCACGGCCCGGGGTCCGGCGTCCACGAGCACAACGACGGGATCGATCACGTCCTCGATCCTGCCTGTCCCCCCGGCAAGCGGCGGCGGATGAGCTCCAGGTTGGGCCTGATCCACTCGACCAGCGCCTGCAGCCCGCGGTGTACATCGACCTCTGGTTGCCACCCGAGCCGGCGTTCGGCCGCCTCGTTGCACGCGACAAAGATCCGCTGGTCACCGGGCCGCCAGTCAGCGAAGTCGCGCTGGATCTTCTGGCCGAGGATCTGCTCCAGCAGCTCGAGGGACTCGAGGATCGAGACCGCGTTGCCAGGGCCGCCGCCGACGTTGAGGATCTGCCCGCTGACCTCGTCGATACGGTCCACGCACAGCAGGTACAGCCGAACGAGATCGCCGACCTCCAGCACGTCCCGCACCTGCAGCCCGTCGCCGTAGACCGTGATGCTCCGCCCCATCAGCGCCGCCAGGGTGAACCAGGCGAGCCAGCCCTGCTCCTCGATGCCGAACTGACGGTTGCCGTAGATGCAGGACTGCCGCAGCACCACGGTGCGCAGTCCGTAGATCCGGGTGTAGTCGTGCACGTACTGGTCAGCGGCGCCCTTGCTGCAGCCATAGGGCGAGTGGAAGTCCAGCGCGCGAGACTCGTCCACGCCCCGATCGGAGAGCGCACAGACGTAGCGCCGCCCCGCGGGTGTGCAGGTCAGATCTTCGAGGCCGCCGTAGACCTTGTTCGTCGAGGAGAAGAGCAAGAGCGGCGGGTCCTTGGCCGCCCGCGCGGCCTCCAGAACGTTCAGCGTGCCCAGGGCGTTGATCTCGAAGTCCGTGCGAGGATCGACCACCGATGTCGTCACCGCGACCTGGGCCGCGAGGTGGATCACCGCCTCGGGCCGGACACGGGCCACCGCCCCGGCCACCGCCTCGGCGTCTCGCACGTCGGCCTGGATCAGCTCCACCGGGCCGCTCGAGCGCACCCACTCCAGGTTGTCCTCGGTGCCGGCCCGGCTCAGGTTGTCGAAGATGGTGACGTCGTCGCCGCGACGCATCAGGGCGACGGCCGTGTTGCAGCCGATGAAACCCGCGCCCCCCGTGATCAGCAAGCGCATGTTCCTGCCTCTCGAGAAACAGTAAACCTAGGCAAACCGATGGGGTTGGTCAAGCCGGGCCGGTCGCCCGCCGGGCCTGGCTCGCCGGCTCCTCGTGCACGGCGCCCCCGCACGCGGGGCACTGCTCCACGGCAGGCGCGCCAACGCCGACGGCGGCCGGGATCTGCAGCGGGAAGGCCTCCTCGAGGTACGCGTCGACGCTGACGATGCGCTGGCTCTGGTAGATCGTCCGGGCGAGGAGCCAGAGCTGGCTCAGCTTGACCTGCCGCACCCAGCGCAACCAGCTGCTCAGGGAGAAGGTCGGGCTCAGCACGTTCCGCTTCCAGCTCTGGGTGAAGAGCTCGAAGAAGCGCCGCCGTCCGAGGCGCGGCTCGAACAGAATGTGGTGCATGTCGTACTTGGAGAAGTCGCCCTCCACGATGCGGTGTCGCATCTCGTCGAAGAGCGGGGTCCCGGGCAGCGGCGTGAGGATGGTGTAGCCCACGCGCGTCAGCTTGAGGTGCTCGACAAGGTCCCACATGGCGCGGAAGTCGTGCTCGTCCCAGTCGGGGTCGACGACGAAGTTCCCGGTTATCCCGTAGCGGTGCTCGCGAGCCGCGCGCACCCCCTCCTCCACCAGCTTGAGATCGAAGTCCTTGTTTAGCTTGGCGAGCTGCCTGTCCGACGGCGCCTCGAAGCCGAAGAAGATGTCGAACTCGCGGGAAAACGGCCGCCAGGCCTCGAGCTGCTCCGCACCCCGCGCCACCGTGTCCAGTCGGGTCTGGACCAGCACCCAGTCCTTGCGGATGGCGTGCCTGACAAGCTCCCGCCCGAGCTCGACGCTCCGCCCACGCGGATACCAGAACAGATCGTCGACGATGAACAGGTTCTCCCCGGTGTTGCGCATGTCGCGGAGCACCGAGGTCGGGCTGCGGAAGCGGAAGCTGCGCCCCATCAGACGCCAGATCGAGCAGAAGCTGCAGCGGAACGGGCAGCCCCGGGCCATCTCGGCGCCGTAGAGCGGGTTCTTCTGCACCACCAGGTAGTGCTTCTGATAGCGGGAAACCAGGTGCCGCGCGGGCACCGGCACGTCGTCCAGGTCGAACGGCTGCTCCCGCGACGCCGTGCGCTGAAACTCGGGCCGCAGCGCCCCGGATCCGTTGCTGCTCTCCTTGCGGATCCACAGGTCGTGGACCTGGGTCAGCGGCCGGCGGCCCTCGATGGCCTCGACCAGCGCCGGCACCGTGACCTCGCCGTCTCCGACGCTGATCGCGTCGATGTGTTGGTCGAAGTGGGGTTCGGGATAGGCCGCCGCCGAGTGACCGCCCATCACGGTGAAGATGGACCTGTCGTAGCGCTTCACCGCGCGGGCGACCTCGAGGGAGGCTGGGATGTCCACCGTGTGCATGTTGGCGATGCCGACCAGCCTGGGCCGGAAACGCCGGAGCAGCGTCTCCAGCCTGGAGCTGAAGCGCAGGTCAGCGACCTTGACCCGGTGGCCGCGGGCGAGGAGCGCGGCGGCGATGTACTCCATCCCCAGCGGCTCCACCCGGAAGAAGGGACCCAGACCGAAACGCTCGTTGGGGCAGATCGGCCGAACCAGAAGCACGCGCATGATACCCAGTCCTTTTTGGGCCGGTTTGCAGACTTCGGCTGCTGTTATCCAATCATCGCCTTGAAGTCAAGAATCGGGGATCACGCACGCGAGGGCAATGACCCCGATCACACGGGCTCCCGGGGGATCGACAGCGCCAGGCGCCAGAGCCAGAGCGCGCCGAGCGCCAGGGCCAGCAGTCCGGCGCCCAGGACCGACAGGTGCGCTGCGGCGTACCACGTACCGACAAGGTAGCGCGCGCTGAGCGCGGCGAACAGGTTGTTCACGCAGTGCGCCGCCACGGCCGGACGGACGCTCCCGCTTGCCTCCGTCACCGCGCCGAGCGCGATCCCCATGGCCAGGGTCGCGCTCGAGTGGACCGGGTCGAGGTGGGCCAGCCCGAAGAACCCCGCGGTCACGATCACCGCGACGCCGCGAGTCCAGCGCCAGCCGAGCCGGGTCTGCATGTACCCGCGGAAGAAGAGCTCCTCGGACAGGCCGGCGAGGACCAGCAGCAGCGCGAGCCCGAGGAAGACCGGCGGCGAGCTTCCGTGCACCGCGGTGCCCAGGTGCTGCATCGTCGCGCCGAGCTGCAGCCCGAGCAGGGCGATGACCCGATCGCTCGTTTCGCTCAACCCGAGGACCAGCAGCACGGCCGCGACGACGTGCGGCCAGCGCGTCCGCGCCCGCAGCCAGCGCAGGCGCTGCGCCGCAGGCCGCCGCTCGAGGCGGACGGCGATGAGAGCGGTCAGGGCGAAGACGGCGTTGGAGAGCAACGTGGTCCAGAGCAGGAAGCCGGGCGAGCGGACCACGCCGTCCATGAATGCGCCGGACGCGTTGGCCTTCGTCTGGCCCCGGGCGACGCCGACGACCAGGTAGGCCATGACCACCACCACGCCTCCGACGACAAGCGCTGCCATGGCCGCGGCGAAGGCGAGGAAGACGGGCCAGACGGTGGGACGCTCGGGGCTCTCATCCATGTGCTTACTGGCACTCGACGGCGCAGCGGGACTCCGCGCAGCCGATCGCCACGTCGTAGCTCGCCTTGCCCGCCGGGTGGTCGGTGGCGCACTGGGCGAGGCAGGCGTCCACCCCGGCGTCGGGGACCGGGGTCAACGCGCAGGCCAGCATGCAGTTGACGTAGGCGTCGTCGCACTCCGGGTCGCCGAGGCAGGCGTTGATCTCCGGACAGCAGCGCTGCTCCGCGCACTGGTTGCAGACCGGGTCCTTGGTCGAGTAGGGCTTGACCAGGACGCAGGGCGCCGTGTCGGCGCCGACGTCGGCCGCCGAGTCGTGGACCGGGCCGGTGTCGCCGACCGACAGGTCCGGCCCGGCGTCCCCGGAGGGCGCCGAGCTCGAACAGGCAGCGATGGACAGGAGGACCGCGATCGGAAACAGGCGTACCATGCCCGCAGGGTAGCACGGGAACCGGGTTATACTGGAGACATGTCCGCCACTCGAAGCATCAGCGTCGCCCTGCTCCTCTCCGCCGGTTGTGCTTTCGATCCTGCCGGGATACCCGTCAGCGGCGTCGACGCGTCCGATCCGGAGGTCTCCGTCGTCGAGGGCGGGCAGATCCTCGACGCAACCTCCGACGTGGCCCTCGACGCGACCGGCCCCGGAGACGCGGTGCACGACGTGGCGCCCGACTGGCCGGCTTGGGATGCCGGACCCGGGCCCGACGCGTGGCGGGACGGCCCGGTCGACGCCCCGCCGACGCCGGACATCGTTGCGCCCTGCCCCCCCACGTGCCCCATCGCCTGCCTGCCGGGGAGCGCCACCTGCCCGCTCCCGAGCAACATCAGCGCCGGCCAGCTCCCCGCCCCCTGCGCGGCGGTGACCGTGCCCCAGGGCGCGGTCTGGCGCCTGTGCTCCAACACCAGCTCGAGCTGCCGGATCGTCTCCGGGACTGACTGCAACGCCGCGCCGACCTGCGCTGGCAGCGCCGTCAACCAGACGACCGCCGTCGGCGGGACGACGATCCCCGCCTGCGCGTTCGCCATCGTCGACCTGACCGTGGAGACCGGGGCCACGCTCCAGGTGCGGGGCGAGTCCCCCGCCCTCCTCGTGGTCAAGGGCGCGGCAACGATCGCCGGCCTGGTCGACGCCTCGGCCCAGGGACGCTACGGCGGCGCCGGTGGCGGTGACGGCGGCAAGGTCGCCACGAGTGGCAAGGGCGCCTCGGGCACCGGTCCGGTCCCCGGCGCGGGGGGACAGACCTGCGACTGCCAGACGAGCGAGGACAACTACGACGACTGCGGGGGCGGCGGGGGCGGGTTCTCCACCGTCGGGGGCGCGGGCGGCCTCGAGGGGGGCAAGTTCTGCTCGAGCGGGCCCGAGCCGCTGGGCGGGACGAGCTACGGCACCGACGCTCTCGTACCGCTGCTCGGCGGCGCGGGCGGCGGCTCCGGCGACGTGGGCAACGCGGCCGGCGCGGTCCCCGGCGACGGAGGCGGAGGCGGCGGAGCGATTCAAATATCGGCGTCGAGCATCGACCTTACGGGGGCCATCCTGGCCAACGGCGGCCCCGGCGGGGGTGGCGCGAGCTCCAACAACACCTACCCCGGCGGCGGTGGCGGAGGGGGCTCGGGCGGCGGGATCCTGCTCGAGGCCACGACCTTCGGCGGAACCGGCTGGACGATGGCGGCCGGCGGCGGCGGCGGCGGCGGCGGCGACGACTGCTCGGCGGGCGACGGGAAGCAGGACAAGCTGGTCTCCGGAAACGAGCAGGCTCCCACCGGGGGCGCGGGCTGCAACAGCGGCGGCGACGGGGGAACCGGGGCCTACAAGACACCGCCGGGGAGCGCCGGCGCCGGACAGAACGCCGGGATCTGGGAAGGACCGGGCGGCGGCGGCGGCGGCGCGGGCCGCCTGCGGTTCAACACCATCGCGGCGGCGGTCGCCTGCCCGCCGGCGGGGTTGAAGACCAGCGCCTCCGTGAGCTGCGGCACGATGACCGTCAAGGCGCCCTGAGGGCTCGGGTCAGGCCCCCTTCGCCTCGGCCCAGCGCACGGTGCGCGCCATTCCCTCGTTGAAGCCGACCCCGGGCTCCCAGCCCAGGGCGCCGCGGATCTTCGAGATGTCCGCCTCCATGTGTCGCTGGTCGCCCGGGCGCTCCTTCTCGTAGCGGACGTCATAGTCCCCGCGCCTCAAACCGCGCGAGGCGAGCACCGCGTCGATGAGCTCGTGAACCGAGCGACGGCTGCCGGTGCCCAGGTTGTAGACCTGCTCGTGCGCCCCGGGGCTGTGCAGTGCCGTCATCCATGCCTGGACCACGTCGTCGATGTGCACGAAGTCCCGACTCTGCTCTCCGTCGCCGAAGATCGTGATCGGCTCGCCCCGCAACATGTTGGCGATGAAGATGGCGACCACCCCCTGGTAGGGGTTCGTCAGGCTCTGCCGCTCGCCGTAGACGTTGAACATGCGGAACGAGGTGGCGTGGAACTCGAAGTCGAGGTCGTTGCGCGCAGCGGTGGCGTGGACGTATCGCTCCGCCGCCATCTTGCTGATGCCGTAGTAGCTCACCGGCGCGAGGGGGGTCTCCTCCCCCACCGGGAGCTCGCGCGGGTGGCCGTAGGCGGTCATGCTCGAGGCGTAGAGCAGCCGCCCCACCCGGTGGGCCAGACAGTGCCTGAGCACGCAGATCGTCCCCAGCACGTTGGTCCGCAGGTCGCTGGACGGGTCATCGAAGCTCCTGATCGTGGAGGCCTGCCCGGCGATGTGCAGCACAGCGTCCAGCCCGCCGGCGAAGGCCCGGGCGACGTCGGCCTCCTCGGCGGCGTCGCCCTTGATGTACTCGGCCTTCGCCGGTACGTTCTCGCGGAACCCGGTGGACTCGTTGTCCAGCACCACGACCTGATGGCCGTCGGCGATCAGGCGGTCCGCCATGTGGCTGCCAATGAACCCTGCCCCTCCGGTGACCAGCACCCTCATCATTCGCGCTCCTGGCTGTTGATGTAGCCCTCTATCATCTCACGTTGCTCCGCTGTCAGCTCCTGGATCCGCCGGTGGACCACCTCGTTGTGCATCAGGTTGTCGCACGTCATGTGGCACCCGATGGGGGCAAAGTAGGGGTCGCTCTTGCTCAGGGTCAGCGCGTTGTGGCGGAACTCCTCGTACCGCGCGCTGCGCCAGACCTTCATGAACCCGTCAGTGTTGATGTTGCCCATCGGCAGATCGACGCCGCGGCAGCACGGGGCCACGTCGCCGTCGGCGGTGATCCGGCAGAATATCCAGCCGACGTAGCATGGGATCTGGTCGATGATGCTGGCGTCGTACTCTCCCCGCTGCTGCCGCTTCACGGTGTTGACCCTGCGCCGGAACCCCTCCCAGTTCTCGAGCGTGAGCCGCTGGCGCGACGGAAGCCCGTCGTTCTTGCGCTTTACCCGGTCGAGGAGCGCGTTGAGCTCGTCCACGTGCTCCGGCCGCAACATCAACCCCTCGGTCCGCTCCTCCACGGGGTCGAGCAGCGTGTAGTAGACCGCGTCGGCCCCCACCCGGCGGGCGAAGTCGTACATCACCTCCGCCTCGCGGTAGTTCATGGCGAGCAGCACGTTGGACAGCGTGATGTGTGGGCGCAGCTTCTTCCTTTGACCCAGCGTCGTCAGGTTGCGCGCGATCTTCTCGAAGGTCCGGCCCGTCTTGTTCGGGTGGGTCCGGGAGTAGGTCTCGGGCGACGCGGCCCAGAGGCTCACCGCGAGCTCGTCGACGGGTAGCTCCGCGTAGAGCTCGACGCGCTCCTCGGTGAGCAGGCTGCCGTTGGTCGTGATGCAGGTCGTGAGCCGCCGCTGTTTGCAGGCGCGCAGGATGTCATCCAGCCCGGCGTGCATCAGGGGCTCGCCGCCGCCCGTGAACCGCACGCGGCGCGTACCCAGGTCGTGGAGGTCGTTGAGCAGGTGAATGATCGAGTCGTAGGGGATCTCCATCGACTGCCAGGTCGAGCCCGGCTCACGGTCCCTGAGCAGCGGCGACCGCGTCCAGCAGCCGATGCAGTTGTTGTTGCAGCGGTTGGTCAGATCGACCACCACCTGCTCGGGCCCGACGAACGCCCTCCGCCCGTGCAGCACACCGGCCAGCTCCAGATCGCCGGCCCCGAGAGGAAGCGGCCTCGCGCCCGCCCGCTCCGCCGTGTCGCTCAAAGGTACCTCCCTCTCTCTCGCAGGTACTTCGCCGCCGCCCTGAGCGCCGCGCGCTCCGGGCCGGTCAGCGCCCTCAGCTTTTTGTAGGTGAACTCGTTCCGCCCGAGATCATCGCATCCCCGGTAGCACCCCACCTCGGCGCTCGGATCGTTGCCCATCATCCTGAACACCGGGCCCGACTTCTTCAGATGGTTCGCCTGACGCCTGAACTCATACTGGCGCGGCGAGCCCCAGATCTCCCGGAAGCTCTGGTCGTAGATGTTGCCGATGGGATAGCGGTGCCCCTTGAGGCACGGGTTGACGTTTCCGTCCGGGAGCACACGGGCGAAGGTCCAGCCCACGGTACATGGCAGCGAGTCGATGATGTTCTTGTCGTAGTCCCCCACCGTGCTGTCAGCGGTGGAGATCCGCCGCATGAACTGGTCCCAGCGGAAGAGGTCGAGGGGCAGCTTCTCTCGCTCGGCCCGCTCGGCGATCTTCTGGCAGCGGCGGTAGAGGTCCAGGCGCTGCTCCTCGTTGAGCAGCAGGTAGTCGGTGTAACCCGGCTTGGTGTCGACCACCGTAAACTCCACGGAGTCCGCGCGGACCTCGGTGGCGAAGTCGACCATCGCCTCGACGTCGTGGTAGTTCAGGTGGCTGATCACGTTGTACAGCTTGATGAACGGGGGCTTCCCCACCCCTCCCTTGGCGCGGGTCACTCGCTTCAGAATCCGCCGCAGCTGCTCGAAGGTCTCCTCGGTCTTGTTCGGGTGAGTGCGCGAGTAGACCCCGGGCGAGCCGGCCCAGGTGCTCACCGTCAGGTGGTCCACGGGCAGGTCCACGAGGAGATCTGCCCGCCCCTCGTCGATCAACGTGAAGTTCGTGTTCACGAACAGGCACATCTCCCGCGCCTTGATGGCCCGGATGATGTCGTCGATACGGGGGTGCATGAAGGGCTCGCCCCCGCCGGCCATGTAGATCTCCCTCGTGCCCAGGGTGTAGAGCTCGTCGAGGAGCTCCACCACCTTCTCGTAGTCCAGCGCCTGCCGCTTGACGTCGGGGGCCATCCGCTCGTCGCCGAGCAGCGGGGAGTTGCACCAGCAGGCGACGCAGTCGTTGTTGCAGTTGTTGGTCACATCCAGCTGGACCAGACGGGGTCCGACGAAGGAGTGCTCGCCGTCGATGATCCCGACGAGGTCCAGGTTGTCCTTGACCAGATCGCGCGTCACCTTGGGCCCCTGCGGCAACGGCGCCTCCAGCGGCTCGATGGGCACCTCGCCCGGCCGCCTGAGCCGTTCCCCCCGCCCAAAGATCCAGAGTCGCCCGTACTCCTCGACTCCCATGCGGTAGGCACGCAGCAGGTGCTCGGCGGTGTCGCCCCAGTTGTACTTCTCCTCCGCCCGTCGGCGAGCCTTGCGGCCGAGCGACCTGCGCAGCTCCGGATCGTCGAGCAGCTTGCGGATCCCGTCCGCCAGCGACCCCACGTCGCCAGGCTCGGTCAGCACGCCGACACCGCGGACCATCGTCGCCGCCTCCCCCACATCGCTGGCCACGATGGCCTTGCCCGCGGCCAGGTACTCGCAGACCTTCAACGGGCTCTTGCAACGAACCTGTGGCGTGTCGGCGAAGCAGGCGACCACGACGTCGGCCGCGGCGAGGTACTCCGGGACGTGCTCGTGATCCACGGCCCCGGTGAACACCAGGCGGTGTCCGATGTGCAGCTCCTCGCTGATCCGGTGCAGCTCGCCGAAGCGGTGTCCGGTGCCCACGACGACGAAGTTGACGTCGTCGCGCTCGTCGAGGATCCGCCGCGCGGCGTGGAGGAACAGCTCGCAGTACTGTGCCCCGTGGAGCTGACCGAGGTACGTCACCACCGGCCCCTCGAGGTCGTGGCGCTCGCGGACCTCCGATCCGTCGATGTCCGGCCGAAAACGCGCCAGGTCCCCGCCCACGTGACCCTCGAAGATCCGCTCCTCCGGCACGCCGAGCTCCAGCGCCATCTGCCGGAGCGCCTCGCTGGCGACCGACACCGTGTCCACGAGCCGCGGCACCGCGCGCTCGGTGAGGTTGATGAAGTCACCGACCCGCTGGTTCAACGGCCGGTAGTTGTAGATCTCGTACTCCCAGTCGTCCCAGTCGTAGTGAACCGGTTTGCGGTTCAAGTACGCCGCGGTGATCGCCGGGACGGACACGTAGGTGAAGCACTTCTGGAAGTGGATCACGTCGGCCCAGCGGCCAAGGCGGATGACGTCCCTGATCTTCTTCACCAGGGAGAAGGAGTAGCGCACCATCGGGATGGTCTCGAAGGGGTGCTCCTGGCGCGCCGCCGCCTCCTGCAGGGGGATCGTCGGGTCGAGCAGGTGATAGACCAGCTTGACCTCGTGACCCCGCTTCACGAGCTCGCCCGCGAGGTAGGTGCCCCGGACGGTCCAGGGCTCCTGGTGGGAGTAGATGTCGTGGGGATGGATCATCAGGATGCGCATGGTCTTACTGCCCCGGGAAGATGCGCACGTTGTGTCGCTTCTGCCAGATCGTCATGTATGCGTTGTTGGCCAGGTTGCGCACGAACAGCCCCGCGAGGGACGGGACCTGTACCGCCACGCGGCGCAGCGAGTGCTGCCCGGTGGCGGCGCCCCGCTGGAGCCAGTGGTCCTTGAGCCGGGCGAGCGCCTGCTCGCGCTCGCGGACCTGCTCCTGCATCGCCTCCGCCTGCTTGAGCGCCCGGGCGAGATCCCCCCGCAACCCCTCCGACCGGACGACCTCGCCGGCCAGGTCAGTGCGCAGCTGGAGCTCGCGCTGCGACACCTCCCGGAGCTGCTGCTCGAGGGTCTCGACCCGCGTCTCGTGCTTCGCCGTCCGCTCGCTGACCAGGTCCACCGCCCGGGTGAGGTCCGAGCGCAGCTGCTCGATCTCCTCCGCCTTGTCCTCGACGACCCGCCGCGCCTGCGCCGTTTCGTTCCGCGCCGCCTCCAGCCAGGCGGAGGTCTGCCCGTGGCTGTCTTGCTCGCAGCGCAGCGCCTCGCGCGTCTCGCGCAGCTCGTCCTCGGTCTGTCCCAGCGACGTCCGCAGCTCTGCCAGCTCTTGCTCCGTCTGGCGGCGGTCGCGGTCCCACTCCGCGGCCTCGCGGCCGTGGCGCTCGACGAGCTCGGCGTAACGGCGGTCCTGTCGGGAGAGCTCGGTGGAGAGGTCATTGAGCCGAGACTCCCGGACGCTGAGCTCGTGCCCCATGCCGGCGACCTGTCGCTCGAGCTCGCTGATCCGCTCCCGGCTCTCGCCGCCGATACGGTCGAACTCCAGGGCGAGCCTGCCAAAGATGGTCTGACCCTTGTCACGGACGATCGGATCGCGCACGAAGCGGTCCAGTGGCTCCACGGTCCGGTCCCAGGTCAAGCGCTCGCGGACCAGCCGCTGTGCGTTCTCGCCCCGCCGCCTGACCTCGGCCCTGTCCTCCGCCGCCTGGCGTACGACATCGCGAATCGCGGCGATGTCGTCCGGCGGCACGACCCAGCCCGCGTCGTAATCTCGGATCAGCTGGGCCAGCTCGCCGTAGTCGCCGTAGATCACCGGTAGCCCACACCACATGTACTCGACGGTCCGGGTGGTGTACGCCAGCTCGCGCTCGGTGTTCCAGCCGTAGACGTCCACCGCGATGTCGGCCGCCTCGTATCGCTTCATCAGCCGATCGTGGCTCAGCTTGCCCACGACCTTCACCGACGGGTGGGCGGTGAGCTCCTCGGACAGCGGGCGCGAGCGGACCTTGGTGCTCGTGTCGTAGGGCAGGACGTCGACGCGCTCCGGCTCGTCCACGAACAGCTGACAGGTGCCGGCGGCCGTCTCGTCCAGAGCCTCCGCCACGGCCCTGAGCGACGCCTCCGGCTCGATCCAGGGCCAGAGCTGGCCGCCGTGGACCAGGGTCAGCGGTCCGTCGTCCGCCCCGTGGTGCTCGGGCAGCTCCGGCGGCATGGAAACCGGGACCACCTCGATGGGGATGTCGGTGGGGTCCGCGCCGCTCATCATCAGCCAGCTCATGAAGTAGGCGCGCTGCCGCACCGCGGGACAGATGACCAGATCAGCCTTGTGCAGCGCCTTGATCTTCGCGGCCGCGTTGCTGGTGAGGGATCGGTGACGACGGAAGGCGTTCTCCAGGATCAGCGATCCGTGGAGGTCGAGGATCAACGGGACGGTGATCTCCTGCAGGTAGGTCGCGAGCCCCCACTGCTCCACCAGCACCACGTCCGGCTCCGCCCTGAGCAGCGTCCGGTGCAGCTCGTCGGGCTCGAAGCTCAGCCGGCGGAGCTCGTCGAGCTCCTCCCCGTCGGGCACCAGGCCCCGCGGCACCGAATAGACCACGTCGTGCCCCCTGCCCCGCAGCGCCTCGCCCAGGCCCCAGGCCCGCAGCCCCCCACCCGTGACCGGACGCCCCGGCGTCGGGATCAGATCTCTCGTCAGCACCAGCACTCGTCGTCTCACAGCGACCTCCTGCTTGTCCTTACTCGAAGTACCCCAGGTTGCGCAGGCGCCTGCGCACGATACGCTCCTCCCCGGCGGTCAACGGCCGGGCCCCCTTCGCCTCGGGGGCCAACAACCGCCGGGCCATCGACGCCAGGTGCTCGGGCCGCTCCAGCGCCTCGCCGAGGACGCGGCCATCGAGGCCCTGCGGCACGGGAACGCCGAGGATCTGCAGCATCGTCGGCATCAGGTCCATGATGCTCGCGCCCTGGACCGTGGCGCCCTGCCGGATCCCCGGCCCCCACATGACCAGCATGCCGTCAAGTCGGTGGTTGCCGGAGTGGCCGACCCGGGTCGGGGCCACCGTCTCGGTCTGACTGAGCTCACAGCCACCGCGGGTGATGTAGGAGTAGCCCCGCATCACGACGACGAGATCGGGGGCCTCCTCCAGGAAGGGGCCGCTGAACAGCTCCTCCCTGCGGTACACCTGGTCCACGATGCGCCCACCGTCCTCGGGATCTACCAGCCGATCGACGAGGACCGCCGCGATCCGCTCCCGAACGCGCTCGTAGTCCGCCGGATCGACGCTCCCCTCGGGCTCGCGCCCCCTGAGGTTGACGTAGACGTTGCCGAAGAACCCGTGGCTGTAGGCCACGGTGCGTCCCCAGTCAATGTACTCCCAGCGCCGGAGCCCGGCCGGGATCCGTCCCCTGCGCAGCCGGCCGTCGTCGATCCAGCGCAGCGGCGTGACGCGCCGCCAGCGATCGACGAGCGCCCCCCACGCCGTGCGCCCTTCCCCGCCGACCGGCACGTCGACCACGGGGAGGCGAGGACGCACCTTTCGCGGCGAGTAGGACATCAGCCCCTGGTCGAGGAACAGCTGGTTCAGGCTGACGTCCCGCTCGAGGCTGCCGAAGCCGTGGTCCGACATCACGATGACGACGGTCTCGTCGTCGATCTCCGCCAGCAGGTCGCCGAGCACGCGATCCACGGCGCGGTATGCCTCGAGCACCTCCGCGCTGTACTTCCACCCGGCGCGCCCGTCCCGACCGTGGCTCTGGGGGTGGGACATCTGGCCGTAGAGCGCGTGGCACACGCGGTCCACGGCGACCATGACCAGAACGAACAGGTCCGGGCGGCGCCGGCGGTAGAGCTCCACCGCCGCCCGCCCCCGGGCGACCACCATCCGGCGCACGTCGCGAAGGAACGCGTCCAGCTCCTCGTACCAGGGCGACATCACGTCGATCTGGTAGTCGGGAGCCGCACCCCGCAGCTCCTCGAGCAGCGCCCGCGACCCCGTGGAGAGCTCCAGCGTGGGGGTGTGCATCCCCGAGACCTGGAACCCGTGGACCCGCTCCAGGGGGAAGGTCATCGGGACGTTCATCAGCCCGGTGGTTAGCCCGTACGGCTCCAGATACGACCAGATCGCCGGCGCTCGTCGGTGCCGCGAGTCGGTCAGGCCAAGCTCGTAGCCGCCGGGGCGCCGGTGGCCGAAGTCGAAGACGCCGTGCTTGCCCGGGTTGACCCCGGTGAGGAAGGAGGTCCAGGCCTGGGGCGTCAGCGGGTGGATCGTGGAGCGCAGCGCGCCCGAGGTACCCGCGGCGATCAGCCGGGCCAGGTTCGGCAGCTCCCCTCGCTTGGCCCACGGCCCGACCAGCGACATGGTCCCGCCGTCGATGCCAAAGACCAGGATCTTGCGCCGGCCGCCGCTCATGTCGGGTCCTCCGCCCCGTCCTCGCCAGGGACGGACGGCGGCGGCGGCGGATCTCCGCGCAGCAACGCCTCTGTCTCGGGGAGCCCGGGGGGGAAAAAACGCCAGGTCGCCGGCTGGGTCACGAGGCCCGCGCCGTGGTGTCGCTCGCTCCGCACGCGGAAGACGTAGCCCTTTTCGTGGTAGTCGAAGGCGATGTTCGTTATGAAGCTCGTGTACTCGTCCGGCCACACCCCCACCGAGACGAAGTAGTCTCCCTCGAGGAGGTTCAACCGGGCGTAGTGCAGTTGCATGCAACCCCGGCCCTCCACGCGGCCGAGGTCGCAGTCGTGCCGGTACGAGTTCATTCCGTGGACCCAGATCCCGTCGTTCCGGAAAATCTGAACCCTGAACAGGGGGTTGTCCACCGGGCGCAGCGCGTCGAAGAGGATCTCGACCGTCAACGGCTCCTCGGTTCGAAACTCCTCACGCGTGTTGCCGTGGGGGTCGAGGAAGCGCACCGCGAGGATCTTCACGTGCCCGAGGTCGTCCCCGTAGGGGTTGGGCTGGCCGTCTGGCGCGACCCGACGGCCGATCCGGACCCGCTCCCGTTCGCACTCGCGCCAGTACGCCGCCAGCACGTCCTCGGTCTTGCCCTCGCGGAGCACCCGCCCGTCCTTGAGCAGGAGCAGACGGCCGGCCAGCGCGCCGATCTCGCCCAGGCCGTGGGACGAGACCAGGATCGTCTTGCCATCGTTCTGGTGCAGCTCGCGCATCCGCGCGATGCACTTGCGATGGAAGTTGTTGTCACCGACCGCGAGCACCTCGTCCACCAGGAAGACGTCGAAGTCGGCGTGGAGCGCCACCGAGAACCCGAGCCGCATGGTCATCCCGGTGGAGTAGGTCTTGACCGGCCGGTGGATCGCGTCGCCCAGGTCGGCGAACTCGAGCACCCGCTGCCTGCGGGCGCGAATCTCCGAGGCCTCCAGGCCGAGCAACCCGCCGATGATCTCGATGTTGTCCATCCCCGACAGGTCACGCTGCATGCCCACGGTGAGGTCGAGGAGGGTGGAGACCCGCCCCTCCACCTCCACGGTGCCGGCGGTCGGGGTGACGATCCCGCCGACCACCGCGAGCAGCGTGCTCTTGCCCGATCCGTTGTTGCCAATGATCCCCAGACACTCGCCACGCTCGACTTCGAGGTCAAGGTCACGCAGCGCCCAGACCTCGCGAGGCGTGGTCATCTTGGGAGCGACCATGCCGACCAGGGACTGGGCCGGTGAGTCGAAGACCCGATAGCACTTGGAGACGCTCCGGAGGGAAATGCAGCTCATCGGCTCGGACGGTAGTTGCCCTGCCCCGCGCGTCCCTGTCCGCGCGGGGACCCCAAATCTTGCGCCGTCGGGCGAAACAGCGCCAAGCCCGGCAAAAAACTACCCGTTTTCCATGAGATGTAAAGAGGCAATGTTCCAAACGGGGTGCGGCGCCCGCGGTGGACCCCATTTCCCATGACGTTTGGTGGTTGAACAAGGCCCCAGGCGTGATTAAATATGAATTGCAAGCGAAGCGGGGGGAGCCTACCCGCAGAGCAAGCGATCCAAAGCTTCACGCCAGCCCGCGCCGGACCCCGCGGCCGGTCGAACCAGGCTAGCCTGGAAAAAGCTCGCTAGAGCAGAAGCTCAACCGAAGAAGAAGGCGCCGAAGTTAGCGGCACGTTTGAAGATGGACTTCTGGCAGCATCTCAACGCAAGCAAACAAGTGGACCTGCAGGGCGTGACGGACGGGTTGGCGAGTCACCTCTCGGAGCTGATGGTGCGCGGCCACTCGGTCGCGGACCTGCTTGCTCACTTCTCCGATGACTTCGGCCACCTCCCGGCCGAGAAGCTCCGGCAGCTGACGATGGCGCACCGGCGGTACCAGCTCTGGCGCAAGCGGCGTCGGCAGCTGGAGGACGCCCGGTCCAAGGCCAAGCTGCCCCGGTTGCCCGAGGAGGCCTTCGCCGACGCCCCGGCGCCGCACCAGCTCGACGCCCTGATCCGGACCGCGCGGCTCTGCCCGCGCAGCGCGGTGGAGAGCGACCAGACCTGGATCGCGGTCCTCAAGGCCGGGGCCGACCTCTGGTCGCGCTGCGTGGCCATCGCCCGGAAGCAGGGGTCCGTGCGCAGCAAGGCTGTCGACCTCGACGACGCCCGCGTCGCCGAGGAGTACGACGCGTACGCCAGCTTCTCCGCGGAGCTGGACAAGGTGGCGCCTCACCAGTGGCTCGCGATGCGTCGCGGCCAGCGCGAGAAGGTGCTCGCGGTCACGCTCGAGCTCCCGCACGAGGCGCTGATGGAGGAGCTGGAGCTGTTCCGGGACCGCCTGGGCCCCCCGGCGCAGGACCGCTCCCCGGAGTCCCTCCTCTCCGAGCTGGTGGTCGACGACATCGAGCCCTGGCTGCTCCGGCTGATCGACACCGACGTGCAGACCAAGGCGATCAACGCCGCCTCCGAGGCGCTGGCGGGGCTTCTGCGCTCGGCGCCGGTCCAGGCCCGGCAGCTCGGCGCGGTCTACGTGCTGCGGGCAAAGGCGCCCGCGGCCGCCGTGGTCGTGGACCGCGACGGCGATCTTGTGGCCCACAAGGCGGTCAAGACCGAGGGCGCCTGGATCGACCGGGTGGTGGAGCTCCTGCAGGACCAGGGCGTGCAGCAGGTGGTGCTGCCGACCAGCGCGCAGGGAGGCGAGCTGCTCGCCGAGCTGGAGGATCGGCTCGCCGCGCTCGGGCTGCAGGTGGTCAAGGTCCGCGTCGCCGCGCTCTCCGAGGCGCGGCGCCCGCTGATGGACCCGCCGCTGCGTCTGGGGTCCTCGGTGGCCTCCGCGGTGGTGCTCGCCCGGCGCGCCCTGGACCCGCTTCGGGAGTGGTCCCTCGTCGACCCCGTCAGCATCGGCGTCGCCGAGTACCAGAACGATCTGGACCGGGACCAGCTCCGCGCCGCCCTCTCCGACACCGTCGAGCTCTGTCGACTGGAGCGCCGTCGGGGCAAGCGAGTCTCCATGGGCTCCACCGTCTCGCGCGGCAGCGCGGCGATGGCGCGGCTCAACCCCCTGGTCAAGACCCTCGCCGACCTGCGGGGGGGAATGACGGTTCATGGCATCGTGACCAACATCTCCCACTTCGGCGCCTTCGTGAACATCGGGCTGCCCCAGGAGGCGCTGGTCCACATCTCCGAGCTCTCGGACAAGTTCGTCTCGAATCCGAACGAGGTGGTCAGCATCGGTCAGCAGGTCACCGCCCACGTGCTCGCGGTCGATCCCGCACGCGGCCGCATCTCCCTCAGCCTGAAGAGCCAGGCCCGGGTGCTGATCGAGCGCGAGCGGCCCGCGAGCCGCGGCGGGGGCCGGGACAACCTCCGGCCACGGTCCGGCGGGGCGCCCCAGATGTCCAAGGCCCAGGCCCTGGCGAACCTCGAGAAGCTGTTCAAGAAGTGAAGGCCTTCCCCTCGACTGACGGCACCCGGCACCTGCTGCGCCTCGACCGCGGCGAGGAGGTGCTGGGCTCGCTGGCCGACTTCGCCGTCCAGGAGCGCCTGCCCGGCGCCACCCTGAGCGGCGTCGGCGCCGTGGAGCAGACCGAGCTCGGCTACTTCGATCTGCGCCGGCGCGAGTACGTGCGCAGGGTCTTCGCCGACGAGATGGAGCTGCTCTCCCTGAGCGGCAACATCGCCTGGTGGTCGGGCGAGCCGGTGGTCCACGCCCACGTGCTGCTGGGCGGAGCAGACTACGCCGCGGTGGGCGGGCACCTGTTCCGGGCCACCATCGCGGTCACCGGCGAGATCCTCGTCGCCGTGCTGGACACCCCCCTCGAGCGCGCCCTCGACGAGCGCACGGGCCTCAAGCTGCTGCGCTGATCGACCGCCCTGTCCCGGCACTCGGTACGCCGCTGTGGGCAAACCCTCCCACCACTGCGCCGGTCAGTCGCCCTCGGACAGCACCTGGGCCAGCAGCTGGTGCACCGCGGATCGAAACAGCCCCCAGCCCTGGCGCGGGGGCTCGAGCCGCCGGAGCTCCCGGGCGACATTCGCGAGCTCCGAGACCTGGGCCTCGCGCCAGGCGATGATCCGCTCGGATGTGTCCACGGGCATCAGCTCGCCCTCCGGGCGCTCGACGAGGTAGGCGATGGTCGAGAAGCGCTTCCGGCCCCCCTCCACGTCGTAGTCCAGCATGAACAGCTCGCGCTGGGACCCGGGCGTCAGGTTGGCCTCCTCCTTCAGCTCCCGCAGCAGCGTCCTCTCGACGGCCTCCCCCTTGCGCACCGTACCCGTCGGGATGCGGAAGGTGCCCGGGGGATAGTGCGCCTTGGTCTGTAGCAGGACCCAGCCCGGGGTGCGCTGGATCACCATGGCGACCTCCCCCTGCCGGTGGGGGGCGAGGAGGTTGAGGTAGTCCAGGTCGGGGAGGTGGGCCAGGTAGCGCGCCTCGCCCACCTGCTCGATGAGCAGCGGCTCCCGGTCGTCGTGCAGCGGCTCGCCGTCGGTCACGGCCCCTCCCGGCTAGGATCCCTCACGCTCCGCGACCTCGGTCTCCGAGGCCTTGGTCTTGGACTTGGTCTTGGCGCTCTTCTTCGTCGTCTTCTTCGCCGCGCTCTTGCCGGACTTCGCCCCGCGCCCGCCGGCCTTCTTCGCCTTCTTCTTTGCGATCAGCTCGACGGCGAGCTCCAGCGAAACGTCCTCGGGGATGAGGTCCTTGGGCAGCGTGGCGTTGATGCGGCCGTGCTTGACGTAGGGCCCGTAGGCGCCGTCCATCACCCGCACCGGCTTGCCGTCCTCCGGGTGGTCGCCGAGCTCCTTGAGCGTCTTCCGCCCGCCCCGGGCGCCCTTGTCCGGCGCGTTCCGAATCAGCTCCACCGCCTCGTCGAGCTCGATGTCCAGCACCCTGATCGGGTCCTTGATCGAGACGTACTTGCGGTCATGGAGCACGTAGGGGCCGAAGCGCCCGACGCTGACCTTGACCACCTTGCCCGTCTCGGGGTGCTTGCCCAGGTTGCGGGGCAGGCTGAGCAGCTTGAGCGCGGTGTCCATCTCCACGTCGTCGAGCTTCATCCCCTTGAGCAGGCTGATGCGCTTGGGCTTCTTGCCGTTCTCGGCGTCCTCGCCCAGCTGGACGTAGGGGCCGTAGGGGCCGACCTTGAGGTAGATCGGCAGCCCGGTCTCGGGGTCGGTGCCCATCTGCTCGGGACCCTCGATCTTCTGCTGCTTGAGCCGCTCGACCATCTCGGGGGTCAGCTCCGAGGGCGCGAGCTCGTTGGGCAGGCTCGCGGTGTTGCGGTCCTCCCCCTCGCCCCAGAGCAGGAACGGGCCGAACTGGCCGATGCGCACCTCGGCCTGCTTCTCGGGTACGTCCACGGCGACGATGGTCCGCGGGTCCACCGTCGCCTCCTTCTGCTTGACCTGCTCCGCCAGGCCCGTCTCGCCAAGGTAGAACTGCCGCAGGAAGTCGAGCCAGGCCACATCGCCGGTGGCGATGTCGTCGAGCGTCTGCTCCATCTCCGCCGTGAAGTGCAGGTCCACCAGGCGCGGGAAGTGGTTCTCGAGCATGAAGGTCACCGAGAACGCGGTGAACGTCGGCACGAGCTCCTTGCGCTGGCGGAAGACATATCCCCGGTTGATGATCGTGCTGATGATGCTGGCGTAGGTGCTCGGCCGCCCGATGCCCTCGGCCTCGAGAGCCTTGACCAGCGTCGCCTCGGTGTAGCGCGCCGGCGGCTTGGTCTCGTGGCTCTGGGGCTCCAGCTTGCGGCAGTCGATCTCCTCGCCCACCTCCAGGGCGGGCAGATGGACCTCCTGGTCCTCCAGCGCGGCCTCGGGATCGTCCGACCCCTCGACGTAGGCGCGAAAAAAGCCCGGAAAGTCGACCCGGCGCCCGCTGGCGCGAAAGACCGCGTCCTCGACCTCGATGGTCACGTTCTGGAACCGGACCTGGGCCGGCGCCATCTGCGTCGCGATGGCGCGCTTCCAGATCAGGTCGTAGAGCGACTTCTCCCGCCCGGTGAGCGGCAGCTGGTCAGCGGGGAGCATCTCCGCGCCCGCCGGCCGGATCGCCTCGTGGGCCTCCTGCGCCCCCTTGGACTTGGTCTGGTAGCGGCGCGGCTTGTCACTGAGGTAGCTCTCGCCGTACAGGTCCCGGATGCGCGTCCGCGCGGCGTCCACCGCCTGGTCGCTCAGGTTCACCGAGTCGGTGCGCATATATGTAATGTGTCCGTTCTCGTACAGGCGCTGGGCGAGGCGCATGGTGTCGCCAGCGCCGAGCCCGAGCTTGCGGTTCGCCTCCATCTGCAGCGTGGCGGTGGTGAAGGGCGGCGCGGGCGTCCGCGTGGCCCGCTTCTCGTCGATGTCGGTGACCCGCCAGGCGCCCGTGAGCAGGCGCTTGGCGAGCTCGGCGGCCCCGGCCTGGTCCAGAACCAGCAGGTCCTTCGCCTTGGCCTCGGGCACCTGGCCCGTCTGCTCGTCGAAGTCGGCGCCGCGGGCGAGCCGCTTGCCCCCCACCGCCTGAAGCTGGGCCTCGAAGCGGTTCGCCGCGCCCCCCGGGCGCTTGCGCAGGTCGGCCTTGAGGTCCCAGAAGCTCGCCGTGGTGAAGGCCCGCCGCTGGCGCTCGCGCATCACGAGCAGCCGCACGGCCACGCTCTGCACCCTTCCCGCCGAGAGGCGAGGGGCGATCTTCTTCCACAAGAGCGGCGAGAGGGTGTAGCCCACCAGCCGGTCGAGGATCCGCCGGGCCTCCTGGGCGCGGACCAGGTTGATGTCGATGTCGCGCGTGTTGGAGAGCGCAGCGCGGATGGCCTCGCGGGTAATCTCATGGAATACCATACGCTTGACCGGGCCCTTGTAGCCCAGGACCTCGGTCAGGTGCCAGCCGATGCTCTCCCCTTCACGATCCTCGTCTGTCGCCAGCCAGAGCTCGTCGGCCTCCTTGACCAGCTTGCGGAGCTCGGAGACAACCTTGCGCTTGGCCCCCGGGATCACGTAGAGCGGATCGAAGTCCTGATCCACGTTCACGCCGAGGCGGGCCCAGGCCTCGCCCTTGACCTCCGCGGGGATCTCGCTCGCGGAGGACGGCAGGTCCCGTACGTGGCCCATGCTGGCCTCCACGTGGAACTCCTCGGGGAGGTATCCCCGGATGGTCTTCGCCTTGGTTGGCGACTCGACGATGAGAAGCTTTGACATCCCTGCCAGTTTTCCTCCTGGCGCGCGCTCTGCGACCCGGGTAGCGCCGCTTGACCCCTTGACTCTGGCCGCAGCCAAGTAAGAACCCATTGCACAAAGTCTCGGGCCTTGCAAGCGCCCCCCGCCGCCCGCAGCCCGAATTGCCGTTCCAACTACCTGGAAGAAAAAGGCAAAATTCTCCAGAAAGCGGAGGGTCGGGGAACCCGGCGTCCGGTTCTCGTAGAGTGGGTCGGTTTGACCCGCCAAAGATTCACGGAGTTACCCCGGCACGGGCGTTGCTAATCCGGTAGATATGCCCCAACTCCAGCGTCCTCTCACCCTGGCGACGGCCCTTGCCGTTCTGCTCCTGGCCGTCAATCCGGCTCTCGCCCGTCGCGCCCCGGCACCCGACCGGGCCGCCCGCTTGACCCACGCGTTTCTCACCAAGCGCGCGCCCCAGATCGTCGAGCGCATGGCGCTGGCCGCCAGCAACCGGGCAAGCCACATCGAGCGCCAGATCGGCTGGGCGAACAAGCTGGGCGGCAGGGACCAAATGGCCCGGGGCCTGACCAAGTACCGCGACCGCACCCTGCGCGAGGTGGACGCCGCGCCGGCGCGCAAGGCCCAGCTCCAGCGCATGGCCAAGATCGTCGCCGCGAGCCCCAGGGCCCAGAAGGCCCTGGCCTCGGTGCTCACCAGCCGCAGCGTGCCCCAGTCGCTCCTGACCCGGGTGCTCTCCAACCCGCACCTCGAGCCGGTGGCAAACGACTTCCTGCCCCGTCTGCCCCGGGGCGCCAAGCTCTCCGGCGTGGAGCACGCGCTCTACCGCATGGGTCAGGCCGGCACGCCGGCCAACCTGCGCGGCGCCCGCTTCGAGGTCGAGGTGGCGCCCAAGCTCCCCCGCATCGCCGCGGTGAGCACCGACGTCCTGGGCAACGAGTGCGACGCCGTGCTCGCTCCGGGCAAAAACGGCCGGCGCACCCTGGTCGCGATCCACACCGTGAGCGAGGCGAGCCCGGAGAAGATGCGCAGCAAGCTCCACCGCACCATCAGCGGCGAGCTCCACGAGCTCAAGGTCCGCACCGACGGGACCCGCGACCCGCTGACCGGCAAGCGCTTCGACGCGCTGATGCTCGTCGGCGTGCCCCCGGGCACCCGCGCGCCCAGGACCGACTGGAAGGCCCTCGAGCAGCAGCTGGGCACCAACCTCACCGTGGTCTTCGCCAACATCAAGACCAACCGCCTGCGCACGATCTACGCCGGCTCGGCCCCTCGCTAGACCGATTTCAGGTTGAGGCGAGGGCACCCTCTCGAGTGTTGTCACAAACGAGCCTCGTCGACGGCGCGGGGGGAGTTTCTCACCTCATGGGTGAAGAACGAGCCTCGTCGACGGCGCGGGGAGGAGTTTCTCACCTCATG
>Ga0316576_10000226_pt1 | contig 24111 bp, 25 predicted proteins | sample S0NA_FD_203075 | JGI IMG/M metagenome (GOLD analysis project Ga0316576, IMG submission 203075) | Rhizosphere microbial communities from salt marsh grasses in Alabama, United States - S0-2_050615r3r5 | ecosystem: Host-associated > Plants > Roots > Rhizosphere | place: USA: Alabama | collected...
CGATAGCGGTCGCGTCGGGCGGGGCCGCGTCGGGCTGGGCGGCGTCGGGCTGGGCGGCGTCGGGCTGGCCGGCGTCGGGCTGGCCGGCGTCGGGCTGGGCGGCGTCAGGCTGGACGGCGTCAGGCTGGACGGCGTCAGGCTGGCCGGCGTCCAGCTGGGCGGCGTCGGGCGTCGCGTCCGTCGCGGGGCTCGTGTCGGTGGGCTGCGTGTCCGGCGCCGGCGCTCCGTCCGGGCTCGCGGTGTCCGGCCCGGCGTCTGCCTGCGGGCCGAGATCCACGACCGGCGCGCTGTCCTGCGTGGTGGCGCCATCGTCGCCGCAGCCGCCGAGGCTGCCGATCAGCATCGCGAGCACGACCCAGCTCGTGGCTCTCATCTGCACCTCCTTGTTGGCGGCATAGTATCCGCGGCCGGTCGTCGGGTCACGAACCACGTCGTAACACCGTTCTGCGCCGGCACCGTCGATCTGTCTCTGATGGTCCGTGGCTCAGCGGGGGGCGGCCGGGAGGTCGCGGCTGACCGCGGGCCAGCCGTGGGGCATCGCGCCGGGTCCGGCGGCGAGGGCGCCGACCAGGATCACGGCGACGATCACGGCGGCCGCGGCGACGCCGAGGGCCAGCGGGCGCTCCCACCAGGACCAGGCGCGGCGCGGCCGGGCGAGCCCGAGCTCGGCGGCCACCGCCCGTCGGAGCCTGGCGCGGGCCGCGGGGGAGGGGGCCTCGGCCGGCGCGGTCTCGATCTCGCGCTTGAGCGCGAGCAGGGCGCGCGTGCAGTCCGGGCAGCCCGGCAGGTGCTCCTCGAGCGCCCGTCGGGTCTCCTCGGGGACGGCGCCGAAGTGAAAGGCGACCAGCTCGAGCTGGATCTCGTCGCAGGTCATCGTCTCATCTCCTCGCGCAGGCGGCTCACCATCTCGTGCATCCTGGACTTGACGGTGCCCAGGGGCAGCGAGAGCGTCTGCGCCAGCTCATCGTAGGACAGGCCGCCGGCGCGGAGCCGGTACAGCTCCGCCAGCGGGGCGGGAAGGCGCGCCACCGCGGCGCGCAGGGACTGCACGACCTCGTGCTGCTCGATGGCGTGCCCGGGGAGCGGCGGGCGCGCGACGGGCTCGCGGGCCACGGCGACGACGGCGCGGGCCGCGCGTTGCCGCGATCGCCGGCGGTTCAGGCAGAGGTTCCGCGCGACCTGGAAGATCCAGGCGCGGAAGCAGCGCACCTCCCGGCCCTGGTCGCGCTCGCGCAGCACGGCGATGAACGCGTCGTGCAGCACGTCCTCGGCCTCCTGCCGGTCCCCGTCCAGCTGGCTCAGCAGGAAGCCGAAGAGCGGCCGCTCGTGGCGCTCGTAGAGGGCGTCGAAGGCGGCGAGGTCGCCGCCCAGCAGCCGCTCGTAGAGCGCCTCGTCGGAAGCCATGCTCAGGGCACCTCCGCCCGCGCCCGCGAGGCGCGGAAGGCGGCGATGGCGGCGAGCAGGGCGGTGAGCACGCCGAGGATCAGGGCGAGGACGACGTTGTTCAGCGACTCGGCGCAGCCCAGCGCGGCGAGCTTGAGCTGCTCCGCAGCCGGCACCCTGGTGAGGAAGCGCAGGGTGTTGACGATGCCGACGGTGCTGCTGAGCACGCCGCTCCCCAGTGTCACGACCCCCAGGGCGATGACCGGCGGCAGGTAGCGCCGCTCGGGCCGCAGCAGGAGCAGGACCCCCGAGGCCACGAGCAGGAAGCCGAAGAACGAGGTCGGGTACATGCCCCAGCCGCCGTCACGGAAAAAGCTCGCCCACATCATCGCGCTCTCCTTTGTTGGTCTCCACTGAGGAAGTAACCGCTGGCGGCAAAAGGTTCGGGGTTGTTTCGCGTGGGAGGGGAGGGCCCGCACCGCGCAAAGATCTCCGTTATTTAGGGGGGGTCTCGCGCCGGGTGGGGAGCGCCACGTACTGCGGCTCGCCGCCCATCTCGATCAGCCCGAGGCTGTAGCCCGCGCGCTTGAAGAAGCCGCGGACCCCGTCGACCACCGCCTTCTTGGCCGGCGGGAGCAGGTTGTAGATGTGCGCACCACCGATCTCGGTGACGATCACCGGCCGCCAGCGCTGGATGGTGCGGGCCGCGCCGCGGAGCACCTCGAGCTCGAAGCCCTCGACGTCGATCTTGATCAGCGAGACGTTCGCGAACGGGAAGCTGTCCACGGGGCGCAGCTCGACGCGGTCTCCGCCGTGGCCGACGCCGATGGCGCCGTCGGGGCCCACGCCGGGGTTCATCTCCACCACGCGCGTCTCGGCGCCGACGGCGTAGCGCAGCGGAACGACGTTCTCGATCCGGTTGAGCGCGAGGTTCTGCATTAGCTCGCGGTAGATCCTGCGCTGGGGCTCGAAGGCGTAGACCCGCCCCCGGCCGCCGACGGCGCGGGCCAGGGTCAGGGTGTGCGTGCCGATGTGCGCGCCGATGTCGAGGGCCGTTGTCCCCGGGCGGGCGCCCTGCGCGAGCACCCGGGCCACTGCGGGCTCCCAGGGGCGCCGGGCCCGGAGCGCGACCTTGACCAGCCCGGGGTTGTCGTCGAGGTAGAACCGGCCGAGCTTCGGGACCTCGACGAGCTTGTAGGCCGCCCGGGGGAAGGCGGCGAGGTAGCCGGCGATCGCGCGCTCGTCGTGGAGCAGCCGGGGGGCGAGGGCCTCCGTCGGCACCACGTTGGGGTTCTTCTCGGCTTCCGGGGCGCCACGCTGGCAGGAGCCGGTGAGCGCCAGGCTCGCGCCCAGGAGCGCGACCGATGCGAGCACCGCGAGGCTGCGTGGGCCGTTCACGCGGCGATTATCGGCGGCGCGAGGGGGCGAGGCAAGCGCCCGTGGCGCGCTTGTGGCGCGCTCAGGCGGGCAGGCTCTTCAGCGCCCGCACGCCCTCGTGGTGGCCGGCCCGGATGAACTCCGGCCAGCGGCTGCGGTCGAGGAACTGCTCGAAGAACTTCGCGCCGCGGACCACGCTGTAGGGCACCGGGTGGCACATCACGCAGCGGTCCGCGATCCGGCGCAGCTGCAGCCGGGCGATCTCCAGGTGCAGCGCCTTGGCGGTCTGCGTGCTGCCCCGCAGCAGCGCGAAGGTCTTCCTCATCACGCCGGTCGCGTCCTCGCCGGCGAAGTTTTCGGGGTGGAACGCGTTGACGCCGACGAAGAAGTCGATCTCCGGGTGGTTGTCCACCAGGGGATCCACGGGGAAGATGTTGACCACGCCGCCGTCGGCGCAGAGCATGTCGCCGACCTCGATGGGGCGCATGTAGGGCGGCAGCGAGATCGCCATGCGCACGAGCCGGGCGAGCCGCATGTCGGGCCGCGTGCGCGTGCCCATGTGGTGCACCTCGTTGCGGTGCATGTCCCAGATGTTCGCGTAGAACGGGATCGGCAGCTGGCCCAGGCGCAGCCGCCCGAGGTCCCGCTCGAGCAGCCGCTCCACCGCGTCGCCGATGATCACGCCGCTGAAGTCGCGGCCCCGGTCGAGGAGCTTGAGCAGCTCGGCCCAGCGCGGGTCGAGGTAGTCCCGTCGCCTCCAGCCGAGGACCAGCTCGCCGGCCTCGCGGGCGCTCAGCCCGGCGACGATGGGCGCCAGGCAGAGCGCCGAGCCCGAGCAGCCCGAGACGGCGACGATCTCCAGCCCGGCCTCCTCGCAGGCGCGCATCACGCCGATGACGCAGGCCATGGCCCCGCTGCCCCCCGTGGCTACCAGCCCGACCTTCTTGCCCTCCAGCGCCGGGACCCGGAAGCCATTCTTTTCGGGGAACAGCGGGCCGTCCCATCGCGGCGGGCGGTCCAGCGCGTCGAGCGGGACCACGAAGCGCCCCAGGGCGCGGAGGAACGAGAGGTCCTCCAGCAGATCCTCGCCGAGGAGCTTGGCCCCGGCGATCTTGTCGAAGGCTGCCTTGAGCGTGAACGGCTCGAGGATCGCGTCCAGCATCCGTACCCCCTTCCCCTTCCGGAAATCGACTCTGGTGAGGGCGCGACTATACCACCATCGCGGGGCGCTGGGGCGCCGTCGCGCTGCCACCTGTAGGGGTGATGACCGGCGGGATCCGGTGGTCGAAGCAGGTGCCCAGCCCGGCGCGTGGACGGTCAGCTCGATCGCTTCAGCTCGATCCATACGGTGTGCTCCACGATGCCGCGCTCGCGGAGCGCGGCGGCCAGGCGCAGGCCGAGCGCGCTCGGCGCCTCGCTCTCGACCTGCGACGTGATCTCCAGGTGGACGCCGAAGTCGCCGGACACGGTGGCGTTGCGGAAGACGCGCGCCGCGGCGTCGCCCTGCTCGACGAGACGTATTACCTCCTGCAGCAGCGCGGGCGGGCAGGGCCCCGCCAGCCGCAGGTGGACGATCTCCAGCCGGCTCATCGCCGCTGCTCCGCGATCCGGCGCCGGTAGTGCGCGGCGAGGGTGTGGGTCCCCGTGGCCGGCGCCACCACGTCCCGGCTGGCCATGGCGTGGAAGAAGGCGAGCAGCCCGGCCCGGTGCCGGCTGAACAGCCGCACGACGAAGATCACCAGGGCGACGAGCCACAGCGGGACGGCGGTGATCCGCACCGGCTTGCCGGCGGTGCGCAGCGCGAGCTCCGCCACCTCGCGCCAGCGCAACGTCTGCGGGCCGCCGACCTCGAGCTCGTGGCGCTCCTCGTGCACCATGTCCGCGCAACGCACGGCGAGATCGGCGCCGTGGATCGGGTTCACGAGGTTGTCGCCGCGGCCGAGGGTGTAGACCCGACCCCGGCGCGCCATCTCGAGCACCTCCTCCATGTCCGAGAAGAACCCGGTGGGGCGGACCACGGTGTAGTCCAGGCCGGAGCGCTTCAGCTCGGCGACGAAGTCCTCGTGCGCCCTGACGATGTCGAGGTGCGCGAGCTCGGCGCCGTGGAGCACCGAGACGTAGATCAGCTTCCGCACGCCGGCGCGTTTCGCCTCGCGCAGCAGGTTCACGTTCCCCTGGTAGTCCACGTCCCGGAAGGTCAGACCGTCCCTCTGGCGGGTGATGCCGACGGAGGAGAAGACCACGTCGATGCCGTTGCAGGCCCCGGCCAGGGTCTCGGGCCGGGTCACCTCGCCGGCCACGATCTGGTCCAGCTCGCCGCGCAGATCGTCCAGCTTCCGCGGCGCGCGGGCCAGGGCGCGGACGAAGTGTCCGCGGGACTTGAGCTCCAGGGCCACGAACCGTCCGAGGTAGCCGGTGGCGCCGGCGACGAGCACGCGTGACATGGTCTCAGCTCTGGGCCAGGGCGAAGCGCTCCACGCCGTGGCGCTTGCGCGGGCCGAGCAGCAGCAGCCAGAGCACGAACCAGGGTCCCGCGTCGGGGCGGCTGGGTCTGTTCTTACGCATGGTCGAGACCTCTCGAAAGCCTTGTTGCCTTGACGCACTGCGAGAAGCGGGCCGGAGTCGAAGTTACGCTTTTTCAAATGGTTAAATGGCCGGGGCAGAGGTCGTTCGTCTTATTTAACGATTTGTGTTGTTATATATAACGACTGCCGGCGCTGTCGTTATATATAGCGAGCGCCCCGGAGGCGCTGATGATCGACGAGAACGAGTTCTTCCGCGACGTGACGCTGAGGATCTGCGGCAGCCTGCAGATCGAGGAGGGCCTGCGCTCCTGCATCGCCTACATCGCGCGGCACATGCCCGCCGACGTGATGTACCTCGAGCGCGACGCGCCGCGCCTGCGCGCGATGCGCATCGTCGCCCGGGCCGACGCGGACAGCGCCGCGAGGATGGACCGGCTGGTGCCCTACAGCGAGCAGGCGCTGGAGGCGATGCGGCAGATGGAGGAGCTGTGGACCGCGGGGAAGCTGCCCGCGGTGCTGGTGATCAACGATCCGCTGCAGGAGCCGGTGACGCGTCACATGCTCGCCGCGCTGGGCGAGCCCCCCTCTTCCGCGCTGAGCCTGCCGCTGGTGGTCGAGGGCCAGGTGGGCGGCGCGCTGGTGCTGCTCGCCGAGGGACAGCGGCGCTTCACCGAGCAGCACGCGCGCCTGTTCGCCACGCTCAAGGAGCCGTTCTTCGTCGCCATGGCCAATGACCTCAAGCACCGCGAGGTGCTCAGGCTGCGCGACCGGCTGGCCGATGACAACCGCTACCTCAACCGGGAGCTGCTGCGCATCGCCGGCGACGAGATCGTCGGGGCGGACTTCGGGCTGCGCGAGGTGATGCGGCAGGTGCGCCAGGTCGCGCCCACCGAGAGCCCGGTGCTGCTCACCGGCGAGACCGGGGTGGGCAAGGACGTGATCGCCAACGCGATTCACCTCGGCTCGCCGCGCCGCGACGGCCCGTTCATCGCCGTGAACTGCGGCGCGATCCCCGCCTCGCTCATCGACAGCGAGCTGTTCGGCCACGAGAAGGGCGCGTTCACCGGCGCGCTGTCCCGGCGGCGCGGCCGGTTCGAGCGCGCCGAGAAGGGGACGATCCTGCTCGACGAGATCGGCGAGATGCCGCTCGAGGCGCAGGTGCGCCTGCTGCGCGTGCTCCAGCAGCGCGAGATCGAGCGCGTGGGCGGCACCGAGCGCATCCGGGTGGACATCCGCATCATCGCCGCCACGAACCGGGACCTGGCCGGGCTGGTGCAGAGCGGGCGGTTCCGCGAGGACCTGTGGTTCAGGCTGAACGTCTTTCCGATCCACGTCCCCCCGCTGCGCGAGCGGCCGAGCGACATCCCCGCCCTGGTGCAGCACCTCATCGAGCGCAAGGCGCGGCAGCTCAAGCTCGGGGAGACCCCCCGGCTCGCCGACGGCGCCATCGACGATCTACTGGCCTACGGCTGGCCCGGCAACGTGCGCGAGCTCGAGAACGTGATCGAGCGCGCGATGATCCTCCACCGGGGCGCGCCGCTCCGTTTCGACGTCGGCGCCCGGCCGTCGCGTCCGGCGGCGGCGGAGAGGATCGGCCCGGACCCGCCGCTGGGCCTCGACGCGGCGATGACGCAGCACATCGAGCGGGTGCTGGAGCTGACCGGGGGCAAGGTCCACGGCCCGGGGGGCGCCGGCGAGCTGCTCGGCCTCAACCCGAGCACCCTGCGCTCCAAGATGCGTAAGCTGGGGATCCGCTTCCGCAGGCAACGAGCCCGAGCGCCCACGGCGGGTGGCAGGCCAGAGTAGCCAGCTGTGCTCGATCCTGGGACGGGGGACGGGGCGCCCCTCGTCGCTATCCATTTGGATTTGCTTTTATTCTTTTAAAGGTCCGGGGCCGGGAGCTGGATCGCCGATTGCAGATATCCGGCGCATGGGGTTCCGCCATGTCGTGGTGCTGCTCGCCCTGGCCTGCCCGCTCGGCGTCGCCGAGGCGCGGAACCCGGCCGGCTCGTCTCCCTTCACGACCCATCTTCGGGACGCCATCCGGCTGAACAGGGAGCGCGCCTCGCGCTACTCCGCCCTGACCGGCGGCGAGTCGCGCAAGATCTCGAGGCGCATGGTCTTCTTCGAGCGCCTGACCATCCCCGTGGCCATGCTCTTCGACTGGGGCGCGCGCAGGTACCAGCGCGCGGGGGTTCCGCTGCTCTCGGAGGACATGGTCTCGATGGGCAAGACGCCGCCCTTCTCCGATCGCCTCGCGTCGCCGCCGCCGCTCGAGCGCTTCGTCCCCGCGGACGCCCGGGGGATCGCGAAACGCATCCGTCGCGCGTACAGGCAGCAGCGGTGGCCCGGGGTCTCGCGGGTCGCCGAGGAGGAGCTGGGCAAGCTCAGGGGCGAGGGGGCTCACCACTCCTTGCTCCGGCACATGCTCGAGTCGGTGGCCCGCATCTCCCACCTCGCGCCGAAGCACGCCTCGCTCGCGCGGCAGAAGGGGATGAAGCCCACCGACAGGTTCTCCTGGAGGCTGATCCAGCTCCACCTGCTCGCGCTCCCCTCCTTCTCCAAGCTGGATCGGATGGCCGCGCCCCTGCAGTCCCGGGGCGTGCCGATCCTCCACCAGGACGTCCCGCCGATCCCGAGCCGGTCCGCCTTCTACGACCGCTGACACGACCTGTCCAGGGCTTGACACCCGGGCCGCGTTCCCGGCGTTGACGCCCTCTTCAGCCAGGGCTCTCGGGTCTTGCCCGTGACAGGACAGGTCAGGAGAGATCGGCCGGATCGCGTCGGAGCAGCTCCTGGAGCCGGGCCAGGCAGGCGATGGCGTCCCGGCGCTTCACGCGGTTCTCGGTGCGCTCGATCAGCTCCAGCAGCGCTTCGGTGAGGTAGGTCTCGATCAGCTCGCTGGCCAGGCGATCGTAGGGCAGGGGACAGACCTGCTCGAGCAGGCGGTTGCGCCGGTAGTGCTCCAGGGCCTCTTCGTCGTGGCCCAGCTCCCAGCCGGCGCGCAGGATCGCCTGCTGGAGCGCGGCGCGGGACGGCGGCCGCGCGCCCGCGGTGTACAGCTCCCGGTAGCGCTCCTGCGCGCGGGGGTCGACCCAGTCGACCTGCGGCGGCCAGCCGGAGAGCTCCCGGAGCAGGATCTGCGCCGTCTGGCCCACGACCCACTCCAGCGGCGTCTGCGCCCGCACCCCCTCGAGCCACTCCCATCGGTTGGTCGGCATGGCCGGACCTTGCTACGGCCGCCGCGGCGGGTCAAGCCGGTGGCGCGCTGCGGCGCCGCCGGCTACACTACGTCGGAAGGAGCAGCAGATGGCCGTAGGCTGGTCGCGCGACGGAGCGGTGCAGGAGCAGATCGACGCGAGCGTCGAGGACGCGGTGCAGCGCGCCCGCAGCCGCCTGCCGCGGGGGGAGAGCCTCACGCACTGCGAGGACTGCGGCGAGGAGATCCCCGAGAAGCGCCGTCGCGCCGTCCCCGGGGTGCGTCGCTGCGTCGCCTGCCAGTCGGAAGCCGACGCGGAGCGCGTCGAGCACGGCCTCTACAACCGGCGCGGCAGCAAGGGCAGCCAGCTCAGGTAGCGGGGCGGCCCGCTCAGAGGAGCGGCGAGAGCAGCCGCGCCGTGGCCGCGGAGAGCCGGCGAGAAAAGGGCTCCGCGGCTGTCATCTCCAGCGTGATCTCCTCGGCCCGGGCCAGGTCGCGATCGAAGACCCGCGCCAGCTCGTTGCAGACGGAGCGTTGGTAGACCGCGACGACGACCTCGAAGTTGAGCCGGAAGCTGCGGTTGTCGACGTTGGCGGTGCCCACCACGGCCAGGTCGTCGTCCACCACCAGCGTCTTGGCGTGGAGCACCGCGGGCCCGTACTCGAAGATCCGCACGCCCTGCTCGAGCAGCTCCGGGTAGTAGCTCCGGGCCGCGGCGGCGACGAGCCGGATGTCCCCCCCGCGGGGCACGAGGACCCGCACGTCGGCCCCGCGGAGCGCGGCGGTCTCCAGGGAGCGGACCATGGTCTCGTCGGGGACGAAGTACGGCGTGGTGAGCAGGACCCGGTCGCTGGCGCCGGCGATGGAGGAGAAGAACAGCTTCTGGATCGCGTCCCGGTTCTCGTCCGGGCCCGACGGGACCACCTGCACCAGCTGCGCCCCGGGCGGGCAGCCACCGGGCTCGGGTATGTAGGGCGGCCCCTGCGGCGTCTCGCCGTGCGCGTAGTGCCAGTCCGCGAGGAACACCATCTGCAGCCCCTTGACCGCGGGGCCGCGCAGCCGCAGGTGCGAGTCGCGCCACGCCGCGTCCCCGCTCAGCTCGGCGACGTGGTGCTCCGAGACGTTCATCCCGCCGGTGAAGCCGACGGTGCCGTCGATGACGGCGATCTTGCGGTGCGTGCGGAAGTTGGCCATCCGGCGGCGCAGGTTCAGGGGCGATATCGGGTTGAACACGACGACCTGGCCGCCGGCCTCGCGCAGCGGGCGCCAGAACCTGCTGCCGGCGCTGAAGGAGCCGACGCCGTCCACCAGCACGCGGACCTCCACGCCCTCCCGGGCCCGCCGGCAGAGCAGATCGCGCAGGCGCGTGCCCAGCCGGTCCGGGCTCCAGATGTAGTACTCGAGGTGGACGTGGTGCCGCGCGCCGCCGATGTCCCGCTCGATGGCGGCGAAGGCCGAGTCGCCGTCGAAGTAGGTCGTCACGTCAGCGCTGCGCGCCAGGGATTCGAGGCCCACCGCTCCCTCGCAGAGCCGGATCAGGTAGTCCGCCGCGGGGGAACGGTCGTGCGGGGCGGCGGGGTCCACCACGGTGGCGCGGTTGACCCGCTCGAGGGCGATGCCCCGGCGGGCCTTGTGCTTGTCGTAGCGCCGCGGCCCGAGCAGCAGGTAGACGAAGAGCCCGACCAGCGGCAGGAACACCATGGCCATGATCCAGGCCAGCGTGGCGTGGGCCGAGCGGCGCTGCAGGACGAGGTAGACCGCCATGGCGACGACCCACGCCACCTCGGCGGCGGGGGCGATGATCCACAGCAGATCAACCAGCGTCGACACGTTCCGGGCCTCCTGCGCTCCGGTGCGAGTATAACGCCACCGGGTCGGACGCTGGAACCGTGCCTACGTCCCGAGCAGCGGCGAGCTCTCCTTGTGCCCGAGGTACTTCGGCTTGCCGTCGTCCACGTCGATGACCCTCGCGCCGTAGAAGATGTGGCAGCTGGGCTGGAACGGGGCGGGCACGCGGGGCGGCGCGCCGAAGTCAAACAGCGGTCCGAAGGCGAGGAACATCCGGCGCCCCTCGTCGGCGATGGGGGAGCGGCAGCGCTCGCAGCCGAGCTTGCAGGGCAGCACGCGCCCGGGGCGGTCCAGCTCGCCGTTGTAGAAGTACAGGCTCTCGACCCCGCGGACGAAGCGCACGTCTGTCTTGTGGAAGATCACCGCCCACTGGAAGGGCGCGCCGTGCAGCGTCTGGCACGCGCGGCAGTGGCAGATCTTGGCGTCCACGGGGTCGGCGCGGACCTCGTACTCGACGGCGCCGCAGAAGCAGCGGGCGCGGTGGCGGGCGACGAAGGCGTCCGTCGCGCCGGCGCGGCCATAGGGGGGAGCGTCTCTCCAGTCCATGGCCGCATTGTAGCGCCGATCGCGCCGGGGCGGGCCCGGGGGCGTGCCCCGACTGGCGGCGTGGACGTCGTCAGCGGCTCAGCATCCCCCCCGGGTCGAGCCCGAGCGTCCTGTCCACGAAGGTGGCGGTGATGTCGCCCTGGGGCCCGGTCTCGTAGCGCGAGACCTTGAGCGTGAAGCCGCCGCGTCGGGGCTCCACCGAGACGTCGTCGACGTAGGACCGACCGTTGGACCAGCTCGGGGAGCTGGTGCCCCCGGGCCGCACCGGGCGGGACTCGTTGATCCACAGGCCCGGCTTGTGGCCGTAGCCCTCCGGGTAGAGGGCGACCGAGCGCGAGGATCCGTCGCTGCCCCGGCGCCGGAGCTCCATCACGCCCTGGGTGGTGACGGACCAGCTCCCCTGCTTGCCGCTGTAGCCCTCCTTCAGGAGCTGGCGCAGGTGGGGCAGCACGAGCCCCTTGGCCTGGCTCGGCAGCGTCCGGTCGGCCTGCAGCCGGTCGAGGCAGGCGTTGACCGCCGCGCCGGCGACGCGGCAGCTCGCGGCGGCGGAGCGGGCCCGCAGGGCCCTGATCTGCTTCTGGAGCCGGGGCGCGGAGAGCCGGGGCCGGTAGGACATGTTGCCGGACAGTCTGGTCGTCTCGGCCTGGGCCGGGAGCGGCACCAGGGCGACGAGGATCAGCAGCGCGCGGGTCGTTGTGCTCATCGGGCAACCTCCGTCGTCGACTGGCTGCAACCACCATGCCGTTCAAAGACGCAGCGATCTCCAGCGTGTCGCGTTTGGAGCGGCGCGAGTGGCCAGCGCGGGAGCCGGGTCAGACAAGCGGGCAGCCACACCACACGGTGGTGGCGTATACGCCTGCATGCAGGGGATGCATTGCACCAGCGCCGCCGCCCCCCTGCTCGCCGCCGCGCTGCTGGCGTCGGGCTGCTCGGGCCGGGCTCTGCTCCCGGGTGACGGTGGGTCGGGCCGCCGCGACGGCCGTGCGTCCCGCGACCAGGGCCGCGACGGCCGCCCCGGCGACGGCCGCCTCCAAGACGGCCCACGCCTGGACGGCCCCGCCCGTGACACCCGCCCCCGGGACGGCCACCCCATCGTCCCCGACCACCCGATCATCCCCTGCGGGGATGGCACCTGCAACGTCGCGGCCGGCGAGACGTGCAAGAGCTGCCCCGCGGACTGCGGCCCGTGCTGCGGCGACGGGAGCTGCGTGGCCGGCCACGGCGAGACCTGCAAGAGCTGCCCCGCCGACTGCGGCCCGTGCTGCGGCGACGGGAGCTGCGTGCCCGGCCACGGCGAGGACTGCAAGAGCTGCCCCGCCGACTGCGGCAAGTGCCCGCCCTGCGGGGACGGCACCTGCGCGTGGAACGAGAGCTGCTTCGGCTGCGCCAAGGACTGCGGCACGTGCTGCGGCAACGGCAAGTGCAACTGGGCCGTGGGCGAGAACTGCAACACCTGCCCCAAGGACTGCGCCTCCTGCCTGCCCTGCGGCGACAACTGGTGCAACACATCGGCGGGGGAGAGCTGCTTCATCTGCGCGGCGGACTGCGGCACCTGCTGCGGCAACGGCGCCTGCGACGCGATCTACGGCGAGAGCTGCAACACCTGCCCCGCGGACTGCGGCCCGTGCAAGGGCTGCGGCAACGGCGTGTGCGAGCCCTCCGAGTCCTGCGAGACCTGCCGCGTCGACTGCGGGCCCTGTCTGCCCTGCGGCGACGGGGCCTGTCAGCCCTGGCTGGGCGAGACGTGCAGCAGCTGCGCCAAGGACTGCGGCCCGTGCACCGGCTGCGGCAACGGCGCCTGCGAGCTGGCCCAGGGCGAGTCCTGCTACAGCTGCGCCGACTGCGGCGCGTGCATCTGCGGCGACGGCGTGTGCGAGAAGGCCAAGGGCGAGAGCTGCTTCACGTGCGCCAAGGACTGCGGCGACTGCTGCGGCGACGGGACCTGCGTCCTGCCGCACGGGGAGAACTGCAACACCTGCTCCGAGGACTGCGGGGCCTGCACGAGCTGCGGCAACGGCGTCTGCGAGCTCTCCAAGGGCGAGAGCTGCTTCAGCTGCGCCAAGGACTGCGGCATCTGCTGCGGCGACGGGACCTGCGCGCCCTACTACGGGGAGAACTGCAACACCTGCCCCGCGGACTGCGGTGCCTGCGTCCCCTGCGGGGACGGCACGTGCAACCCGGCCGCCGGCGAGAGCCACGGCACCTGCCCCATGGACTGCTGGCCCTGAGAGGATACGAGGAGCTGGGTGGCCCGGGTCGCGGTAAGCTTGGGGCGTGGAGACTGGTCAGACCGAGCTCGCCTGTTTTCGCTGTGGCCAGCGCCACAGCACGGCGCTCCCCCCGAGCATCAAGGTGATCCAGCAGGACCCCGGCCACTGGCTCGCCCTGCGGGAGTCTCCGTCGCGGCGGATCGGCGTCCTGCACCCCACGGACAGCGGGAGCGTGTGGCTCGGGCCCGGTGAGCCCGCGGCGCCCTGTAATGGCGCGCAGATCTGGTGGCCAGCGTGCAGGAGGAGCAGGACTTCGCCGCGGCCGCTGAGTGGCTCGTCAGCTACAGGAAGCCGACGATCGTGGTGGGCGACTGAGGCGGAGGTCGACCAGGACCGCTGGCGGAGGAGCACAGAGGATCTGCCCAGGGTGGCGACACCGCGCGCGTGCTACGCTCCTGGGCAGCACGGTCTTTCACTTGCCAGGGGACAGCACGCAGGACGGGGGGGCGCGGGGCAGCGCCTTGAAGCTGTCGGGGACCGTGATCGCCCTGGGCCTGGTCAGCCTGCTCACCGACCTGTCGAGCGAGATGATCTACCCGCTGCTCCCCGCCTTCCTGGTGGGCGTGCTCGGCGCGGGCGCGGTCTCGCTGGGTCTCATCGAGGGGGTCGCCGAGTCCACGGCCTCCGTGCTCAAGGTGGTCTCGGGCTGGTGGTCGGACCGGATGCGGCGGCGCAAGCCCCTGGTGCTGGCGGGCTACGGCGTCTCCGGGGCGGCGCGCCCGGTGATCGGCCTCGCCGCGAGCTGGCCCGTGGTGCTCGCGCTGCGCTTCCTCGACCGCGTGGGCAAGGGGCTGCGCACGGCGCCGCGCGACGCGTTGATCTGTGCGGTGACGCCGCCGCCGCTGCGGGGCCGGGCCTACGGGCTGCACCGGGCGATGGACCACGCCGGCGCGGTGGTCGGCCCGCTGGTCGCCGCCGGGCTGATGACCGCGCTGGGCCTGTCTCTTCGGCGGGTGTTCGTCCTCGCGGTGGTCCCCGCGCTTTTCGTGATGGTCGTCCTGCTGTTCTTCGTGCCCGAGCCAGCCGGGGCGGCGCCGACGGACCCCGCCGCTCCGGCGCGGCTCTCCTGGGGGGAGCTCGATCCGGGCTTCAGGCGCCTGCTGGTCGCCCTGGCGCTCTTCACCCTGGGCAACTCCACCGACGCCTTCCTCCTGCTCCGGCTCGGGGAGGCCGGGCTGGGTCCCGGGGCGGTGGCGCTGGTCTGGTCCCTGCACCACGTGGTGAAGACCCTCGGCGCCTACGGCGGCGGGCGGCTGACGGACCGGTTCGGCAGCCGCGCGCTCATCGTCTGCGGCTGGCTGGTCTACGCGGCGATCTACCTCGGCTTCGCCACCTCGCCCTCCGGCGCCGCGCTCGTCGCGCTGTTTCTGGTCTACGGCGTCTACTTCGCGCTCACCGAGCCCGCGGAGCGGGCCTGGATCGCCGCCCTGGCGCCGGGGCGGCTGTCGGCCACGGCCTTCGGCTTCTACCACGGGGTGGTGGGGCTGGTCGCCCTGCCGGCGAGCGTCCTCTTCGGGCTGCTCTGGAAGGCCTTCGGCCCGGCCCCGGCGTTCATGACCGGCGCCGGCCTGGCCCTGGCCGCCGCGCTGCTGCTCCTCGTCCGGGTCCCCGGGGCGGCCGCGGCCAGGTAGCCCGAGCGGTCAGAGCAGCGTGCCGCGGAACGCCATCACCTTGGCGCGGTCCTCCTCGCTGATCCGGTCGAGGTAGCTGATGCAGGCCGCGCGGTGCTGCTCCAGCAGCTTTGGGATCATGCAGCGCACGGCGGCCGGCGGGAGCGTCTTGCACCTGGATACGAACACCTCCACGCGCGGGTAGGTCTTGTCGCCGGGGCGCGCGCCCCGGTGCTCCTTGATCAGGTCCATCCGGCGCTTCAGCACGCCGTGCAGGGTGCGGCAGGCCTGATCGAGATCCTTGGTGCCGTGCAGCCAGGCCATCTCGGCGGGGCTCGGCGGCGCGGCGCCGGGCGTCGTCGCGGCTGGGGCCGGCGCCGTGCTTGGGGACGGCGTCTCGGCGCGGGTCGGCGCCCTGACCGGAGCCGGCTTCGGCCTTCGGTCCCGGCGGTCCGGGCAGCCCGCCGCGCCGAGCAGCGCGGCCACTCCGAGCGTCAGCGCGAGCCGGCGCATCGAGGCTAGGGGTAGCTCGGGTAGCTGCACTTGCCGGTCTGGGTGTCGCAGGTGCCCTGGACGCCGCCCTTGACGCAGTCCGCGTCCGCGGTGCAGCGCGCCCGGCAGCGCTTGAACAGGCTGCCCTCGCAGATCGGGTGCGAGGCCGGGCAGTCCTGGTCCGTGTCGCAGGTGCACTGCTTGAGCTTGGGGTTGGTCCCGGCCACGGCCTTGCAGATGTTGCCCATGGTCTTCGAGGCGCACTCGGAGTCCGCGGCGCAGATGCAGAAGCTGTAGCCGGTGCCGGCGAGGTCCGAGGTGTCGCAGGTCGGCCCGTAGGAGCGCGGGTTCTTGTTGCAGTCGGCGTTGGTCAGGCACTCCTCGCAGCGGTTCTTGTCCGCCGGGTCCTTGACGCAGAGGTACTCGTCGAAGGAGCTGCACTCGGCCACGCAGCCGTTGGCGTCGAGGCACTCGCTGGAGGACTCGCAGGAGTCGATCCCGTCGCAGTTGTACTTGCCGCTGGGGCAGGTGGTGCAGGTGTAGGTGGCGTCGCAGTACTCGTCGGAGCCGGTGCAGGAGTCCTTGACCGCCGGGTCGCACGAGCCGACGCAGATCGTGCTGCTCTCGCAGTCGTCCGTGCCGTCGCAGTTCCACTTGCCGGAGGGGCAGACGACGCAGGCGCCGCTGCTGGTGCAGTACTTGTCGATGCCGCCGCAGTCGTCCTTCGTCGTCGCGCTGCAGGCCCCGGCGGTGCAGGGCCCGCTGCTCTCGCAGTCATTGATCCCGTCGCAGTTGAGCATGCCCGAGGCGCAGGTCTTGCAGGTCCCGCTGTCGCAGTAGGAGGCGGCGGAGCCGCAGGAGCCCTTGGTGGCGGGGTCGCAGGCCCCGGTGCCGCAGCTCTGACCGCTGCAGCTGCCCGAGCACTCGCAGCCGTCCCCGGCCGTGCCCAGGTCCATGTTGCAGTCGACGAAGCCGGCCTCGCAGACGCAGACCGTGTTGTCGCGGCAGCTGGCGTTGGCCCCGCAGCCGGCCGCGGGGCAGCCGCTCGAGGTCTGCTCGCACTGGCCGGTGGCCTCGTTGCAGGTCGTGCCCGCCGGGCAGGTCCCGCACTTGGAGCCGTTGTTGTTGTTGTCGTCGCTGCAGCCCGCCACGCAAAGCGCGAGCACCGCGAGCATCGCCATCGCTGAACGCATCTGACCCTCCGGCTTGTCGTTAAATATATATGTACAGAGGGTATATGCCGGCGAGGCTCTTGAGAAGGACCTTGCGGGGGGCCCTCAGAAGGTGTGGCGCAGGCCGGGCCCCTGGCCCGGGGGCCTGTCACCACGGCACGGGGCTTTGACAGCCCGACCCGCGCGGCCGATACTGGGCTCACACGGAGCGAGGAATGCGTTCAAGTCTGGCGGTCCACGTCGTCATCGCCTGCTGCTGGGGCTCGGCCCACGCGGGCGCTCCCGGGGAGGCGACCATGACGTGCGGCAAGATCAACGGGGTGGCGGCGAAGACGCTGCGCTTCCCGAAGCAGGTCAAGGGTCGGCTCGTCGACGGCAAGGAGGCCCGGTCCCGCTTCGTCGCGCCGAAGCAGCTCTCGGTCACCGTGGGCCGGCCGCGGGTCCGGCGCAACCAGATCGAGCTGTCCGCCCTGCTGCGGAACAGCTCGGCCAAGCCATTCACCCTGGTCGTCAACCCCTACGGCGGCAGCTTCCCCCACGGCGGGGACAGCCCCTTCGGCCTGGGCTTCTCCGCGGCGTCGAGCGAGGTGGTCAAGTACTCGGGCAAGCTCTATCCGCCCGAGCCCCCCCAGCCGATGGTGATCGAGCTCCCCGCCGCGTGCTGCGTGCAGTTCGACGCCCGCATCGATCTCGGCAACTACAGCTACAAGGGCGCGCCGAAGGTCACGCTGGCCTGGGCCTTCTACTACCTCGAGGGCGATCACCCCAAGGGCACCGTCGAGCTGCGGCTCCCGAAGCGGTAGGACCCTTCGCTAGCTCTCCCGCAGCGGGCGGACCACCTCGAGGATCTCGATCCGCGGCGCGCCCTGGATCTCGTACTGAGCTTCACTACCTGGTCGCGGTGACGTCGGCGGTGCCGTTGACGCACTTGCTGGCGCTGTCGCTGTAGGTCCACGACTCGTGACCCGACATCGTCGTCCCGGATGTGACGGTCATCGTGTAGGTCGCGGTCGTGGTGCCGCTGCCCTCGGCGAAGTCGCCCGGACCGATGGTCACCGTCTTGCCCACGACGCTGCCCGGGACGAAGTGGGTGCTTTGCTTGATGCCGACGGTCTGCAGGGCGCCCGAGCCGCAGCCGCTCTGGGTGATCGTGACCAGGGAGGACCAGCTCGGCTCCGGTCCGCACGAGCTGGTCACGTTCGATACGACCATGTTCCACTTGCCGGAGACGTCCGCGCACGCGCCGGCGTCGGCGTCCGGACCCGCGTCCGCGCCGCCGTCGGGGGTCGCGCCGCAGCCGGTGACCGACAGGGTCAGGCTGTAGGTCTCCTCGAAACCCTGGGTCAGCGCGACCCGTACGTAGACCACGTCGCCGCTGGTCGACGTGTAGCTCACCTCGCGGCCCTGCACGTCGGTGGGCAGCGGATCGTCCGGGGCGGCGGGCTCGCCCTTGAAGAGGCCGACGACCGCGTGGTCGGAGTCGGAGGTCACCGACGCGGTCAGCGATCCGCCGGCGCAGAGGTCGACCTTGAACCAGTCGTTGTGGCCGGTGCAGAGCCGCAGGGAGCTATGGGTCCCCGGCGCGCCGAGGCTCGCGGTGGCCGGGCTGTGGTTGCCCGCCTCCGCGTCGTCGGTGCAGTCGGGCACGCCGGTGACCTGGCAGCCCAGCTTGTAGGGAACGGCGAAGTAGGTCCCCGTTCTGGCGATCCCGCAGTCGAAGCCGCAGGCGTTGCCGTCGGTGTAGGGGTCACGGTAGCAGAACAGGCCCTCGACGCGGCCGGTGTGGCTCCAGTCGAGCGAGAAGGTGGTGTTGGTCTGACCGCGCACGCGGGCGGTCTCCCGGCAGATCTCCGCCTCGATCTCCTGGCTCTCGTTTATCGCGCCGACGCCCACCGCCGAGCCGTCGTAGCACTCGCAGAGGCTCTTCGAGGCGGGGCAGGGCTGCTTGTCGGGACGCCACAGCGCGAACAGGCCGCCCACCGGGATGTCCTCCAGGCCGACGACGACGCTGTTCATGTGCAGATCGACGCAGGCTCTGTCGCAGTAGGGATCCGGGCAGACCATCGGGTCGCAGACGCGGTCGCTGGCGGGGACGCCGGGGAGCGAGAACTTCGCCCACACCCGACCGTGCGTTGTGTTTGACTCCTCGTAGGTGTCCTTGGCGAGGTCGACCCGCAGCATGTTCTGGTGCGGGCGCAGCAGGCCGAACTCCGCGAGCTTGGCGTCCTCGGCGACGCAGATGAAGGTCGAGCCGCCGCGCTGGTAGGCCATGCACTGCGCCAGCCGGTCCTGCGGGCAGACCAGGATGTCGCGCGTGCCGTCCACTCCCGCGACACCGGAGCTCAGGTCCTTCACCGGGCACTTGTCGCGGATGAAGGCCTCCTCGGCGGCGGTCGCGCGCCGCACGTCGAAGAGATCCTGCTTGACCGGGTAGAAGGTCGTGTCGAGCGGTCCGCTGTAGCGGCACCACGAGAGCTTCCCTTCGAGAAGGTGCGCGACGCAGCGGGCATAGGTCTGGTGGGTCGCACACTCGTGACGCGGGCCGTCAACGGTGTCCACCCTGGTGCACACGTCCAGCGTCTCCTCGTCGTCGCAGGCCTTGCACGCGCCGAGCGCACAGGCCAGGGCGAGCATCAGGTGGAGGCAACCCCGCATCGCCGTCTCCTGGTCAGTCGGACCATCCTGCCCGCCTTCGCCGGGCAGCACAAGCCTGCCCAGGCGCTGGCCCCCCGCCGGAGAGGTCCACGGCCACCGTTCCCCCGACGCGTCAGGTCACCTCGCGCCGGGGGAGCGGGCCTCCGGGGGCCACATCCGGTCGACCCAGGCCCGGGCCTCCCGCATCGTGGCGACGACCTTCCACGGGTAGGGGGGCGGCGCGAGCCACTGCACCGCCGTGAGGCAGGCCCGCGCGATGGGGTTGGCGAAGACGAAGGCCGCGCACCTCAGGTGCTGGCGGATCAGGTCGGCGTCCCGGCGGGCCGACTCGGTGTACGCCTTGCGGTGTCGCGAGGTCATCGGGGCCGTGTTTTGCGCGTCGAGGATGTAGGCCCAGGGCTCGCGCCGCCGGCGGATCTGCTCGATCTCCCGGATGTAGCGGTCGTACTCCTCGTCCGTCGTGCTCTTGAGGAAGGTGACGATGACCAGCGGCCACTCCTCGAGCGAGATCAGGCTCGACGAGGTCATGGGTCCCGCTCCATGACCCGGGCGATGGCGTCGGCGAGCTGGCACATGTTGAACGGCTTGTCGAGGAACGTGGTGTGGCCGTCGCCCGGGATCGCCTCCTGGTGGCCGTCGGAGACGTGCCCCGATGAGATGATGACCCTCGCCGTCGGGTCCAGGGCGCGCAGGCGGGCGAAGCAGGTCGCCCCGTCCATCCCCGGCATCGTCAGGTCGAGGATCACCAGATCGACGCTGGCGCCGGACTGGAAGATGTCGAGGGCCGCCTGGCCGTGCTCGGCGAGGAGCACCTCGTAGCCCAGGGACTTGAGCATCAGCTCGCCGGTCCGGCGGACCAGCCGCTCGTCGTCGACCAGCAGGACCCGGAGCCCCTGTCGCGCCTTCGCCCCGGTGACCGCCCGCGCCGCGGGCGCCCGGGCGTGGCGGGCGAGCGCCGGCAGTCGCACGGTCACCGTCGTGCCGCGATCCGGCGCGCTGGCGATGTCGATGTCGCCGCCGTGCTCCTTGACCGTGCCGAAGACGAGGGCCAGGCCGAGCCCGGTGCCCCGGTCCGGCCCCTTGGTGGTGAAGAACGGCTCGCAGGCCCGGTCCCGGACCTCCTCCGTCATGCCCACGCCGGTGTCCACCACCTCGAGCCGCACGTGGGGGCCGGCGTGCACCCCGGGCCGGGTCGCGGCCCGGCCCGCGTCGACCTCCTCGTTGGCCGTGCGCAGAAGGAGCTGCCCGCCGTCCGGCATGGCGTCGACGGCGTTGACGCAGAGGTTCAGCACGAGCTGCGCCAGCATGGAGGCGTCCCCCCGCACCGGCGCCAGGTCGCCGGCGAGGTCGCTGGCGATGGTGACCACCTTCCCCACCGTGCGTTGCACGATCCGCTGCTGCTCGCGCACGATCCGGTTCAGCTCGACCTCGTCGAAGTGGACCCTGGTCTTGCGCGCGAAGCCGAGCAGGCTCCTCGTGAGCTCGCCGCCTTGCTCGGCGGCGGCGATGATGTTCTCCAGCACCGCCGCCTGCGGGTCGTCCGCGGGCGACGTCTCCCGGAGCTGGGACGCCAGGCCGAGGACCACGGCGAGCAGGTTGTTCATCTCGTGGGCGACGCCGCCGGCGAGCGTCCCCAGGGCGCGGAGCTTCTCGCCGTGCATCAGCTGCTCGCGCAGCGCCGCCTGGGCGCGCTCGCCGCGGTGGCGGACGAGCAGCCCCCCGATCAGGCTGGCCACGCTCTCCAGGGTGCTGCGCACCGCCACCGGGACCACGACGTCGGTGCTCGATCCGAGGACCAGGCAGCCCAGGTTCTCGCCGGCGTGCAGCACGGGCAGGGCCGCCGCCGAGCAGAGGTCCCCCTCGCGCGCGACCCACCGCAGCTCCCCCCGCAGATCGGCGAGCCCGACGAACAGCGGCCTGCCCTCGCGGATCACGCGCGCCTCGGGGCTGTCCGCGGCGAGGCGTGAGATCCGCGCCACGAGCCCCGGCGACAGGCCCTCGTGCACGAGGAGGCGGAGCTCACCGGTCGTCTCGTCGAAGAGGTGGACGGAGCCCCGGTCCAGCGGCTCGAGGCGCAGCAGCGTCCGCAGCACCTGCTGCAGGATCTGCTCCAGCTCCAGGTTCGAGCCGAGCAGGAGCGCGATATCCCGCTGCAGGCGCAGCGCCACGTCGAGCTGCAGCTCGTCGCTTCCGCTCGAGGCGCAGACCAGGATGTGGCTCACGGCGCCGTCGGCGGCGAGGACCGGCGAGGCCGAGAGGGCGAAGCGGCCGCCGTCGCGGATCTCCTCGGTGTAGACCACCTCGCGGGACGCGACCACCTGCCGCGCGACACCCCGGCAGTTGATGGGGAAGGCCTCGAGCGCGACCGCCGCCCGCCGGTTGGCCACGACGACCTGCCCGTCGCGATCGAGCAGCTGGACCGCCTGTGGAATGGCGTCCATGAGCAGCTGCAGCGTCTGGCGGTCCCGGTCGGACACGATGCTCACCTCCTCGCCCCCACGCCGCCCCGGCGCACGCCGCAATATACCAGATGGGTCCGGCGTATCAACGCGCGGCGTGGCCCCCGCTCACCCGAGGAGCAGGTCGAGCAGATACTCGGTCACCTCGCGCGGGGCCCCGGGAGCGTGCTGGACCGGGAGCGCCACCGCCGGGTCGGCGGCGCGGGGCGCCGAGCGGAACGGGCCGCCGTCTCGGCCGCGGGGGAGGTCGACCAGCCGCTGGACCTCGCCGCGGTCGAACCAGGTCCCGTGCTGCTCGCACAGGTCGACCACCACCTGCGAGCGCGCGTGCTCCATGCGCTGCATCAGCTCGCCGCAGACCGGGCAGGCGACGTTGAAGCGGGCCATGCCGCCGCCGAAGGGCGCGCGCCGGGCCGCGTCCTCCGCCAGGGCCCGCAGGGCCCGGGCCGCGCCCCCGACGTCCGTTATCCGCGCCACCCCCACGGGGTCGAGCCACAGACCGCCGCACTCCGTGCAGATCAGCGCGGTGACCGGCCCCTCGCCCCGGGGGATCATCGCCCGCCGGCAGCGCGGGCAGGCGGGCCGGGGCGGCGCGGCGGGCGGAGACGGGGCCGGCGGCCGGGGCGGGTTGAACACGATGCGGGTCTGACCCACCCGTATCTCGTCGCCGTCGTGGAGCGTGGCCTTGTTCACGGCCCGGCCGTTGACCAGGGTGCCGGCGCTGCTGCCCAGGTCGATGACGTGGATCTCGCCCTCGCGGGCCTCGATCACCGCGTGGATGCGCGAGACCTGCTCGTCGCCCTCCAGCCTGAGGTGGGACGCCTCGAGCCGCCCGATCTTGACGATGTCCCGCTCGAGGGTCTCGACGCGGGTCGTGCCGTCGGGGGCGTGGATCGTGAAGGTCATCTTGTGTGGCATCGACCGATCTTGAGGCCGAACGTGGGGGCCGCTCAAGTCGAATTCCACGCGCCCCTCTGTTGCCCTGGGCGCAACACGGGGGAGGGGAGAGCCCCCGCCCTGATATCCGCGGTACGGGGCCCACCCCAAGGACCACGGGGACTTCCGCTCCGGCACGGCAGTTGCTCTGTCACGTGATGATGATGTCGATGACTGCGTTCCGGAGAAACCTGGCAACCGTCGCCCTGGCCCTGCTCTGGGCCGGCTGCTCCTACGATCCCGCGGAGCTGAGCCGGCTCGAGGCCGCCATCATCAACGGGACCATCGACACCGGGCACCCCGCGGTCGGGGTGCAGACGGTGAAGAGCGAGGTCTGGTGCACGGCGAGCCTGATCGGAAAGCGCACCGTGCTCACGGCCGCGCACTGCGTGGTGGATCAGGAGAAGCCGCCCTACACGCTGAATCCGCAGCAGGGCTTCAGCATCGACGGCGTGGCGACCCCAATTCCCGCCGCCTCCGTCGTCTACCACCCGGGCTACGACGGGGTGGAGATCGAGAACGACGTCGCCGTGATCCGGCTGAGCCAGGACGTGCCGGGGATCACGCCCGTGCAGCTCGCCACCACGACGCCGGCGGTGGGCGAGACGATCGAGATCGTGGGCTACGGGGTCACCTCGGAGTACGCCGAGGACTACGGCACCAAGCGCACGACCCAGAACACCATCGGCAAGGTGACAACGACCCAGTACGTGTTCTACGGCGCGAGCGGCGCCGTGGGCAGCCACTGCTACGGCGACTCGGGCGGGCCCTCCTTCGTCATGCGAAACGGCAAGCAGCTGCAGGTGGGGATCCACTCCTGGGGCGAGGACGTCTGCGGGGTGGCCGAGCACGACGTGCGGGTCGACGCGTTCCACGGGTGGATCCAGCAGCAGGCCCAGGGAGACCTCTCCGACGGAAACACAAACGCGGCCCCCGGGGTGACCATCGTCTCGCCCGCGCCCGGCGCCACCGTGGCGTCGGCGTTCCAGGTCGATGTCTCGACCCAGGACGACGTCGGCGTGGCGCGGGTGGAGCTGACCGTGGACGGTCAGCTCGTCGACTCCAGGCAGCAGCCCCAGGCCAGCTGTCAGCTCCAGGTGAGCGGCCTGTCCGCCGGATCGCACAGCCTGAGCGTCGAGGCCACCGACGCCGCCGGCCTGCGGGGCTCCGCCCAGGTCACGGTGACGGTGCAGGCCGCCGCCGGCCCCGACACGCAGCCGCCGCCGCCGTCGACGCCGTCGAGCCCCGCCGCGCCGTCGACCACCGGCCCCAACACCGTCGAGGTGACCGGAGCCTGCGCGCTCGTCCCGCCCGGTCTCCCCGGCGCTGCGGCCTGGGTCCTGCTGTTGCCCCTGCTGCTGCTCGCGCTGCGGCGGGGCCCCGGGGGCTGACGGGGAGCGCTGGCGAGTCCGCCCTTGACGCCCCCTGGCCGGGGACCGACCCTGGATCCATGCGCTTGCTGGCGACGGCGCTCCTGCTCGTGGCGGGATGCGGTTCCAGGGCCGTGGGGACCGACGGAGGCGTCGGTGAGCCGAACGGGCTGTGTTGCGCGGGCGTCACGACAACCCTGTCCGGCACGCTGGACGGCCAGCCCATCGCCTTCGACCACACCTACTACGGCATCACCGTCACGTGGGGC
>Ga0316576_10000227_pt1 | contig 24075 bp, 23 predicted proteins | sample S0NA_FD_203075 | JGI IMG/M metagenome (GOLD analysis project Ga0316576, IMG submission 203075) | Rhizosphere microbial communities from salt marsh grasses in Alabama, United States - S0-2_050615r3r5 | ecosystem: Host-associated > Plants > Roots > Rhizosphere | place: USA: Alabama | collected...
GACGCGTCCGTCGCGGATGCCGATCGACGTCACCCGGACCCCGAGCACCGGATCGAGCACCAGGGCGTTGGTGACGACGAGGTCGCAGGAGTCGCGCGTCGTCACCGAGCGCAGCCCCATGCCGTCGCGGCCCGTCTTGCCGAACCCGACCAGCAGCTCGCTGCCGACAGGGCGGTCGTCGCGAGTGACCTCCACGAGAAGCCCGGTGTCGCCCAGGCGGACGCGGTCACCCAGCCGGGCACCGTGGACGGCGCGGTCCGCGCCCGGGTCGAGGCTCATGCGTCCCGCGAGCGGGCACCGCCACCGCCGCTGTCGGCGTACCCGCACGCACGCGCGTTGGCGAGCGCCGCCTCCTTCGCCCCCGGCGCGTCCAAGGGCCCGTCGACGAGGCCCGCGAACCCCACCACGACGCGCGCCCCACCGATGGGGACGAGCCGAACCGGGGCCGGCCGGCCCGGGTCGAACGTGACGGTGTGCCCGGCCTGAGCCGCGATGCGGCGACCGTAGGCGGCCTCGCGGTCGAAGCGCAGCCGGGGGTTGGCCTCGAAGAAGTGGAAGTGGGACGACACCGTGACCGGCACCTCGGCCTCGTTCACGACCGTCACCTCCACCACGTCCGTCATGGATGGGGCGCCCGCGCCCCGACCGGCGCCCTGGTTGGCCGGCACGAGCACCGCGCCTGGAGCCGCGTCACCGAGTGACCCACCCCTGATCGGGTGATCCACGGTCACCAGCCGCGAGCCGTCGTCGAAGACGGCCTCGACGTGGACGACGTCGAGCAGGTCCGCCACGCCCGGCAGCACGTCGTCCGCCCCGAGCGCGTCGTGGCCGGCCGCGCGTGACTGGGCGAGGGTGGCCCCGTCTCGCGCCGCCTCGACGACAGCACTGGCGACCACCGCCGTCGCCTCCGGCAGGTTGAGCCGCAGACCTCGTCCGCGCCGCTCCCAGGCCATCCGTGCGGTCGCGTGCAGCAGCACGCGGTCGACCTCGGTCGGCGTCAGCGCCACACGCCGAAGGCTAGCGCGGGCGCGCTCCCGCGCTGATACCTTTAGGGGGTAGGGGTTGACGTGGGCCCAGTTCCGGCGTACACCTGGTGGCATGTCCGACCATGCGACTGCCGGTTACCTCGACCACAAGACGAATGTGCTCGCCCGGCTCCGAAAGATCGAGGGCCAGGTCCGCGGCCTGCAGCGCATGGTGGAAGCCGACACCTACTGCATCGACGTACTCACCCAGGTGTCGGCCACGACGAAGGCTCTGGAGTCGACGGCTCTGCTGCTCATGCAGGACCACCTCAACCACTGCGTCGCGGATGCCGTCGCCGAGGGCGGCGACGTCGCCGATGCGAAGCTCAAGGAGGCGGGGGACGCCATCGCCCGTCTCGTCCGCTCCTGACATCTCCTGCGGAGGTACGAATGTCCACCACCACCACCTACTCCGTCGTCGGCATGACCTGCGACCACTGCGTCAAGGCCGTCACCGACGAGCTGACCTCGCTCGCCGGCGTCACCGCGGTCGACGTCTCGCTGGCCGATGAGGGGCCGTCGCAGGTCACGGTCACCAGCAACGGCCCGCTCGAGGAGTCCGCGGTCGCCGCAGCCGTGGACGAGGCAGGCTACGAGCTCGCCTCGACCTGATGAACGGCGTCGCACCGAGACTGGTCGGCTTCGCCCTGTCGGTGGCCGCGCTGTTCGCCCTCGGCTTCGCGGTCGGGACCGTCGTGGGCGGGTGACCCGGTGACCACCTCGATCGAGCTGCAGATCGGCGGGATGACCTGCGCCTCATGTGCCGCCCGGGTGGAGAAGAAGCTCAACCGGATGCCCGGCGTGGAGGCCACCGTCAACTACGCCACAGAGAAGGCGCGCGTCGTGCTGCCCGACGGGGTGAGCGTGGCCGACGCCATCGCCACCGTGGAGAAGACCGGCTACACAGCCGCTGAGCCGGCACCACCGCCGCCGGCGCGCGCCGGCGGCACGGAGGGCGAGGTGCCGGATGATCCCGCCGTCGCATCGCTGCGGCGTCGCCTGCTGATCTCGGCGACACTTGCGATCCCCGTCGCGGTGCTGTCGATGGTGCCACCCCTGCAGTTCAGCTCCTGGCAGTGGTGGGCGCTCGCGCTCGCCACCCCGGTGGTCGTGTGGGGTGCGTGGCCGTTCCATCGAGCCGCCTGGGCCAACGCCCGGCACGCGACCGCCACCATGGACACGCTCATCAGCGTCGGCGTGCTGGCAGCCTTCACCTGGTCGCTGTACGCGCTGGTCCTCGGCGAGGCCGGCGAGCCCGGCATGCGGATGAGCTTCCACCTCGTCCCCGAGCGTGGAGCCGGCGGCTCGGAGATCTACCTCGAGGTGGCCGCCGCCGTCACGACGTTCATCCTGGCGGGGCGCTACTTCGAGGCGCGGGCCAAGCGACGCTCCGGCGCGGCGCTGCGCGCATTGCTGGCGATGGGAGCCAAGGACGTCGCCGTGCTCCGTGACGGCCAGGAGCTGCGCATCGCTGTCGACCAGCTGACCGTCGGCGACACGTTCGTCGTGCGCCCCGGCGAGAAGATCGCCACCGACGGCGTCGTGGTCGACGGGTCGAGCGCAGTCGACGCGAGCATGCTCACCGGCGAGCCGGTGCCCGTCGAGGTGGGCCCAGGGGACGAGGTCACCGGCGCCACCGTCAACGCCGGGGGACGACTTGTCGTGCGAGCCACCCGCGTCGGGGGCGACACCCAGCTGGCGCAGATGGCACGCCTGGTGGAGGACGCGCAGTCGGGCAAGGCACCGGTGCAGCGCCTCGCTGACCGCGTCTCCGCCGTCTTCGTGCCTGTGGTCATCGGCCTGTCCGCGCTCACGCTGGGCTTCTGGCTCGGTACCGGCGCCGGAGCGGAGCTGGCGTTCACGGCCGCCGTCGCGGTGCTGATCATCGCCTGTCCCTGCGCGCTGGGGCTGGCGACTCCGACCGCGCTGCTCGTCGGGACGGGACGGGGTGCGCAGCTGGGCATCCTCATCAAGGGACCCGAGGTCCTCGAGTCCACCCGTACGGTCGACACTGTCGTGCTCGACAAGACCGGGACGGTCACGTCTGGGCGCATGCAGCTGGTGGACGTCGTTGCCGACGCGGACGTCGACCCAGACGAGCTCCTGCACCTCGGGGCATCCCTCGAGCACGCCTCCGAGCACCCGATCGCCGCCGCCATCGCCGCAGCGGGACAACGGTCAGGCTCACTCAGCGCGGTCGAGGGCTTCTCGTCCACGCAGGGGCTCGGGGTGACCGGGGTCGTCGAGGGCCATGCGGTGGCAGCCGGCCGGCCCCGCTGGCTGACCGAGCAGTGGGCCATGCCCCTGCCCGAGCGCCTGTCCGTCGCGGCGCAGGCAGCACAGGCGCGCGGCCGCACGCCGGTTGCCGTCGGGTGGGACGGCCAGGTGCGCGGTCTGCTGGTCGTGGCCGACACGGTCAAGCCGACGTCTGCCCAGGCCGTCGCCGAGATGCGCACCCTCGGCCTGCGTCCGGTCCTCCTCACCGGCGACAACGAGCGGGCCGCGCGGGCAGTCGCCCAGGAGGTCGGCATCGACGACGTCGTCGCGGAGGTGCTCCCCCAGGACAAGATCGCGGCGATCCGTGAGCTCCAGGACGCCGGACGCATCGTGGCGATGGTCGGGGACGGTGTCAACGACGCCGCTGCCCTCGCTCAGGCCGATCTCGGCATCGCCATGGGCAGCGGGACGGACGTGGCCATCGAGGCCAGCGACCTGACTCTCGTCCGCGACGACCTGCTCGCGGCGGTCGATGCCATCCGGCTCTCCCGGCGCACCCTGCGCACGATCCAGGGCAACCTGTTCTGGGCGTTCGCCTACAACGTCGCAGCCATCCCGCTCGCGGTGGCGGCGCTGCTCAACCCGCTCATCGCGGGGGCCGCCATGGCCTTCTCGTCGGTGTTCGTCGTCTCCAACAGCCTGCGCCTGCGACGGTTCGACCCGGTCGAACGCAGGTGAGGGTCGCGATCTGGGTGCGACCGGGAGCCGGCCGCACTCGTGTCGGGGGCCGGCGCGACGGTGACCTGGTGGTGGCGGTCACCGCTCCCGCCGTCGATGGTCGAGCCACCGAGGCCGCGCTCAGCGCAGTCGCCCAGGCCTTCGATGTCCGACGCCGGGACGTGCGTCTGCTGTCGGGGCAGCGGAGTCGACGCAAGGTCCTCGACGTGACCGGGGCGTCAGCGCAGACGCTCGACCGGCTCCTCGTCGACTGACGGGTCGGGTACGAGTCCCAGGACGATGTCGAGCCCGTGCCGTTCACCGGACGTGCGGGGCAGCAGCAGGGTCCGTATGCCGATCAGGGCGGCGCCGGCATCGTCGTGCGGGCTGTCGCCCACCATCAGGGCGTTCTCGGCCGGCACCCCGAGAGCCTCGAGGGCCCGTTCGAAGATCGGCGCAGCGGGCTTCACCGCACCCGCCTCGTACGAGAGCACCACCGCGTCGAGAAGTCCGGTGAGGCCGGCGGAGTCGAGCAGCGGCCGGATGTCGATCCCGATGTTGGACACCAGCGCGATCCGCACGCCTCGACGACGCAGCTCGGTCAGCACGGGCACCGTGTCGACGTACGGGATCCAGGGCTCGAGCAGGCACTCGTAGAGCGCCTGGGCCAGCTCGTCGTCGACGGCGTCGACCCGCTCCATGAGCACGTCGTAGACCTCGCGGTGGCGGACCGGTGAGAGATCCCGCTCGTTGTCGGGGTCGACCTCACGCACGTGCTCCCAGATGCGGTTGACCCAGGCGGCCAGGCGGTCACGGCCGTCCACGCGGAGCGTGTCGACCGGGGTGCCCTCCCGTCCGGCCCTCGCCCACGCGAGCTCCAGCCACGTGACGGGGTCCCCCTGGTCGACCAGGGTGGAGTGGAAGTCGAAGAGCACACCGGTGATGGGGCCCGGTTCGCCGAACGTCACAGACGTCACGCTAGACGTTGCCAACGGGCCTCGACCGGGGTTGCGGCACGACGGGATGCCTCCCACCGCGCCGCTAGCGATCGCCGCGCCGTGCGACCGCGATGATCGTCTGGTCGTCGGTGGCGGACGGGGCCGCCGGGTGCAGCGTGGTGCCACTCGGCGCGCCATCGGCCCACCACCTCTCGACGGCATGCTCGACAGGACGCCACGGCTCGTCCGAGCGTTCGTCGAGGGCGCCGTCGCTGACCAGCACCACGGTGTCCCCGGGGCCGAGAGTGACCGAGGTGGCGCCGTAGGTCGCGGCGGGCATCAGCCCGAGAGCAACCCCCCTGACCATCACGTCCTCCCACGTCCCGTCGGCACGGCGCACGCGCGGGGGCGGATGCCCGGCGCAACGCAGCTCCACCCGACCCGTGCGCTGGTCGAGGATGGCGTGCACCGCCGTGGCGTAGTCGTGGTCCCACTCCTGCCGCACGACGTAGGTGTTGCACGCCGCGAGCGTCGCCTCCGGGGACGAGACGCGGAGCAGCCCGCCGAACGCTCCGGCGAGCTGAACCGCTCGTGGGGCGACGTCGAGCCCGTGCCCTGACACGTCCACCACCATCGCCTGGACCAGCGCACCGTCGTGGGTCGCCAACGTGAAGTCGCCGCGAAAGGCGGCGTCACCCGCCGAGCGAAGCCCTCGACCCATGGCCCAGCCGGCATCCATCGGCGGCGGCTCGCCCTGCGAACGAACCTGGTCGCGCAGGGTCAGCAGGAGCGCCATGCCCGTCCGCATGCCCATGCCCCAGCTCTCGCGCAGGCGGGCATAGCGCAGCGAGAGGAGGAGGACGATGACGACGATCCCCGCGGCGATGTAGGAGCGCAGGTCGGGGTTGGCGGCGAGGTGCACGAGGAGCACCACGCCGACGACCCCACCCAGCGCGAGCAGGGACCGCCGCGGCAGCCGCCACCCTCCGATCAGCACCGGGACGGTGAGCGCCACTGGGACGTAGTCCAGGCCCACACGCTTGCCCACACCGAGCAGCACGACCGACAGGACGAGCACACCGAGCAGCAGTCGCTCGGACATCCCCGTGAGCCGCGGGACCCCCGACATGGCCGTGAGGCTATCGGGTCGAAATCTCGCGTGACGTGGCGGCGGCCGCTCTGGTAGGCACGGGTCGTGGTCGAGATCCGCATGATGGCCGACGGCGACATGGCGGCCCTCAGGTCGGTCGACGAGTGGGCCTTCGGGTCGTCCTTCAGCGACAACCGGTGGCAGGTCGCCTCGGCTGCCCTCGAGCGGGATCGACAGCTCGGCGCCTTCGACGCCGGCGCGCTCGTCGGGCACAGCGCCTGCGTCACGCACACGCTGACGACGCCAGGTGGCACCGTCCCAGCTGCCGGCGTGACGTGGGTCGGTGTGCAGCCGTCCCACCGCCGACGCGGGGTGATGTCGTCACTGCTGCGGCGGCAGCTGGCCGACCTGGCCGAGAGCGGCGAGCCGGTGGCGACGTTGTGGGCCGCTGAGCCGGGCATCTACGGGCGCTTCGGGTTCGGCGTCGCCAGCCGACGGCTTGCCGTCACCACCCCGTCCGGCACGACCCTCGCGGGACCTCCGGCCGACGGCGTGACGCTGGCGTTCGGCGACGTCCCTGACCTGATCGACGACTGCCGTGAGGCGTACGAGCGGCTCCGACCGTCCCGCCCCGGCATGGTCACGCGAAGCCGTGAGGCGTGGGCGGAGTCGTCGCACGACGACCCGGCCGACCGTGCCGGGGCCAGCGCCCTGCGCTGCGCGGTGGCACGCGACGCGGACGGGGCAGCCACCGGGTACGCCTGGTTCAGAACTCGACCCAGCTGGAAGGACGGCACACCCGACGGCACCGTCGAGGTCGACGAGATGCTGACCGCCGACGCCGGGAGCGCGAGAGCTCTGCTCGGGGTCGTTCTCGACCTGGACCTGATGAGCCGTAGCCGCTTCTGGAACCTCCCCCTGGACGACCCGCTGGTCGGTCTGACCGAGCACACCACTCGGCTTCGCGCCGCGGTGCTCGACCAGCTGTGGGTGCGCCTGGTCAGGGTGGACGACGCCCTCATCGCTCGCTCCTACACCGGTGAGGTCGACCTCGTCCTCGACATCACCGACGAGACGCTGCGGCGCAACGAGGGCCGGTGGCGTCTGGTGGCCGATGCCACCGGCGCCGAGGTCAGCAGGACGAGCGCACCGGCAGACGTCGCCCTCGACACCAGGGCGCTCGCCGCCGCCTACCTGGGGGACGACGCGCCCAGCCGAGCCCTGGTCAGCGGTCTGCTGATCGAGCACTCACCGGGGGCTGCGACGACGCTGATCCACGCACTGCGCGGCACCCGAGCGCCCCACTGCCCCTACATGTTCTGACAGGTGGGGCACCAGTAGATCGTGCGGGCTGCCATCGGCTGCTCGACCACGAGGGTGCCGCACCGACGGCATGGCAGCCCGGTGCGCCGGTAGACGTAGTGCGCGTCCTCCCGCCGCGCGCGTCCCGAGCGACGGGCGCGGTGCTCGGGTGCCGTCGTGACGATGCGGCCTGAGCGCTCACCGGCACGCAGCAGCCGCACCGCGTCCTGCCACAGCCCCGCCCAGTCACCCTCGGACACCAGCCGGCTCGGCCGGTGCGGCGACATGACCGCCCGGTGCAGCAGCTCGGCGCGGTAGACGTTGCCGATGCCCGCGACGACCGACTGGTCCAGAAGCACGGCGCCGATCGGGACGCGACGGCGTCGCAGCCGTTGGTAGGCCGCCTCCGGGTCGGCGTCCCGGCGCAGCGGGTCGGCGCCCAGGCGGCTGACCCGGCTCTGCTTCTCGTCGTCGGTGACGACCTGGCATGTCGTCGGGCCGCGCAGGTCGAGAAACGCCGTCTCACCGACCAGCCGCATGCGAACGGCCCCTCGCGGCAGAGGTGGAGCCCCGCCCGCCACGTGCACCCGGCCGAAGAGGCCCAGGTGCACGTGGACCCACAGGTCGTCGAACCCGAGGAAGAGGTGCTTGCCATGGGCATCGGTAGCGGTGAGGGTGCGGCCGTCCAGCAGGCGGGCCCCCTCGGTGAACCGTCCTTGCGGACTGGTGACCGTCAGGGCCTGACCAGCGAGACTCGACCGGACGGTCCGCGCCAGCCGGTGGATCGTGTGGCCTTCTGGCACGTACCGTCCTCACATGGCTCAGGGTTCGTCAGCGACGTCCTCCGACCGGCCCAGCCCTTCCCCGCCTGCCGCTCCTCGACGGACGCCGCGCGACGCCGGGCCCGGCGTCACCGTCTCAGCGGCGATGCGAGCCCGCGACGTGTCTCGGCCTCAGTCGCCCGTCACCGGCACCGGCACCTCACCCGTCTCCTCGTAGCGGTGCACCATGGCGATGCGCCGCTCGTGGCGCCCCTCGCCACTGAAGGGGGTGCGCAGGAACACCTCGACCAGCTGGTGCACCTCTTCGAAGGAGTGCATGCGCGCTCCCACGGAGAGCACCTGCGCGTCGTTGTGCTCGCGCGCCAGTCGTGCCGTCTCGACCGACCAGGCCAGCGCCGCCCGGACACCTGCCACCTTGTTCGCGGCGATCTGCTCACCGTTGCCCGAGCCGCCCAGGACGACCCCGAGCGAGCCCTCGTCGGCGGCTACGGCCTCAGCGGTGGCGATGCAGAAGGGCGGGTAGTCGTCCAAGGCGTCGTAGACGTGCGGGCCGTGGTCCACGACGTCCAGCCCCGCCGCCCGCAATGCCTCGACGAGCCTGTTCTTGACCTCGAAACCGGCATGGTCGCTCCCCATGTGAACGCGCATACGGTCGAGTCTGTCACGTGCGCTCGGCGGCGTCGCCGACATGCGGGCCACGCGTGCGGCCGCGCTTGAGCTCGTAGAAGCCGTCGACGGATGCCATCAGCAGAAGGCCGTCGAGCAGACGCAGCGCGTCCGGCCCAGTGGGGGCAGGGCTCACCACCGGACCGAAGAAGCCGACGTCGCCGACGGCGATGATCGGCGACCCCGCGTCGGTTCCGACACGGGCCATCGCCTCGTGGTGCTCGGCACGCAGGGCGTCGTCGTGCTCGTCGCTGGACGCGGCCTTGGCCAGGGTCTCGGGGAGCCCCACCTCGGCGAGCGCCTCCCGGATGACGTCGTCGTCGTCCTCACGCCCCTGCTCGTGCAGGCGGGTGCCCATCGCGTCGTACAACGGCTTCACCACCGACCGGCCGTGCTCCAGACGTGCCGCCGTGAGCACGCGGACGGGGCCCCAGGCCCGCTCCACGAAGTCCGCCATGCCCTCGGACAGCCCGGGGCCGGAGTTGAGGTGGGCCAACGACATCAGCCGCCAGGCGACGGTCACCTCGCGCGCGGCGGCGACGTCGTCGAGCCAGCGCGACGCCGTCCATGCCCAAGGGCAGATCGGGTCGAACCAGAAGTCGATGGCGCGAGGCGCGGGGGCAGTCGTCACGGCCCGTCATTGTGCCTGCCGGCCCGGGCTCCGGCACCTGCGCACCGAGGTGACAGGATCAGACCATGCCTGGAACGAACCTGACCCGTCTCGAGGCCGAGTCTCGCGCCGCGCACCTGGACGTCCAGTCCTACGACGTCATGCTGGACCTGACCAGCGACGGCCCGACCTTCGGGTCGACCAGCACGGTGCGATTCACCAGCCAGGACCCGTCGCAACCCTGCTGGCTCGACCTCATCGCCGAGGAGGTCGACTCGATCACGCTGAACGGCGCGCCCGTCGACCCGGGCACGGCGTACCACGCGGGGCGGGTGACGTTGACCGGCATCGCGGAGCAGAACGAGGTCACGGTCGTCGCGCGATGCGCCTACATGTCCACGGGCGAGGGGCTGCACAGGTTCATCGACCCGGTCGACAAGGAGACCTACCTGTACAGCCAGTTCGAGGTTCCGGACGCCCGGCGTGTGTTCGCCGTGTTCGAGCAGCCGGACCTCAAGGCGTCCTTCGCGTTCACGGTTGACGCGCCCGAGGACTGGACGGTCGTGTCCAACACGACCGCCGAGGTGACGCCGACCGCTACGGGTGCCTCGCGGTGGACGTTCGCGCCCACCCAGCCGATCTCCAGCTACATCACGGCTGTGTGCGCCGGGCCCTACCACGTCGAGCGATCGGAGTACCGAGGGGCGCACGGGACGACTCCGCTCGCCCTGTACTGCCGGCGGTCGCTCGTGGAGCATCTCGACGCCGACGAGATCTTCGACGTCACGAGGCGCGGCTTCGCCTTCTTCGAGGACCTGTTCGACTACCCGTACCCGTTCGGCGCGTACGACCAGCTGTTCGTGCCCGAGTTCAACGCCGGCGCGATGGAGAACGCGGCCTGCGTCACCTACCGGGACGAGTACCTGTTCCGCAGCCGGGTGACCGATGCCGCGTACGAGCGGCGGGCCGAGACCATCCTGCACGAGATGGCGCACATGTGGTTCGGCGACCTGGTGACCATGACGTGGTGGAACGACCTGTGGCTCAACGAGTCGTTCGCGACCTGGGCGTCCGTGCTGGCCGAGGCCGAGGCCACGCGCTGGACCGAGGCGTGGACCACGTTCGCGTCGTCGGAGAAGCTCTGGGCGCTGCGCCAGGACCAGCTCCCCACGACGCACCCGGTGTCCGCCGAGATCACCGACCTGGAGGACGTCGAGACCAACTTCGACGGCATCACCTATGCCAAGGGCGCGGCCGTGCTCAAGCAGCTGGTCGCCTGGGTGGGGCGCGAGGAGTTCTTCGCCGGGCTGCGCCGCTACTTCGCTCGCCACGCCTGGGGCAACACCACGCTGGCCGACCTCTTCGCCGAGCTCGAGGCAGAGAGCGGTCGCGACCTGACCGCCTGGGAGGCGGAGTGGTTGCTGACCCCGGGGGTGAACACGCTGCGCCCGGTGCTGGGCGTGGCCGAGAACGCCGGGCTCGAGCAGTACACGTCCGCGTCGATCCACCAGGAGGCGCCACCGGAGCACCCCACCCTGAGGCGACACCGCGTGGCGATCGGCCTCTACGACGCAGGCCCGGACGGGCTCACCCGTCGGGACCGGATCGAGCTGGACGTCGCGGGGGAACGCACGGAGGTGCCCGAGCTGGTGGGTCAGCGGGTGGCCGACCTGCTGCTGGTCAACGACGACGACCTGACGTTCACCAAGATCCGCTTCGACGCCTCGTCCCTCGGGACCCTGGAGAAGCACATCGCCGACCTGCACGACTCGCTGCCGCGATCCCTGGCCTGGACGGGACTGACCGACATGCTGCGGGACGCGGAGCTCTCGGCCACCCGCTACGTGAGCCTCGTCCTGACCGGCGTGGGGCGTGAGTCCGACCTGTCCGTCGTGCAGACGCTGCTGGCACAGGGCCGGGTCGCGGTGGAGCTGTTCAGCAACCCCGAGACCCGGGACGAGCTGCGCGCCCGATGGGCGTCCGGGCTCGCCCGACGGGTACGGCAGGCCGAACCGGGCAGCGACCACCAGCTCGCGCTGGTGCGGGCGTGGTCGGCGGCCGCGACGGCGCCGGAGGACGTCGCCGAGATCAGCGCCCTGCTGGACGGATCGGTCTCGATGCCGGGACTCGTGCTCGACCACGACCTGCGCTGGCACCTGCTGCAGCGGCTCGTCATCAAGGGCCGTGCCGACGACGACGCCATCGAGGCGGAGCTGGAGACCGACCGCACAGCCGCCGGTGAGCGCCAGGCTGCTCTCGCGCGCGCGGCACGACCGCAGCGTGCGGCGAAGCAGGCGGCCTGGGACGCGGTGATGACACCGTCGGCGTTGAGCAACTCCGAGATGGAGGCGACCCTGGCCGGCTTCATGCCGGCCGAGCAGGCCGACGTGCTGGCGACATTCGTCGACGCGTACTTCGACCAGGTGCTGTCGGTCTACGAGGAGCGCACCTTCCACACCGCCGAACGGATCATCGAAGGTCTCTTCCCCCGGGTGCAGGTGTCGCCGCAGGTCATCGACCGCGCCCGGACACTTGCCGAAGCGGCGTCGACGCCGAAGGCGGTGCGCCGCATGCTGCTGGAGGGGGCGGCCGACGTCGAGCGCGCGCTGCGCGCGCAGCACCGGGACGCGTCCGGCTAGCCCCTAGCGGCCACCGACCACCCGCGGCAGCGCCGCGGCGCGTTCGCTGGCGATGACCTGCTCGACGCTGAGCACCTCGCCGTCCGGACCGGACAGGGCCACCCGCCAGTTCGGGTACTGGTCGAGTGTGCCCGGCTGGTTCTGGGTGCGCCGGTCGCCCACCATGTCGGTGAGCGAGACGCCGATGAGCTTCGCCGGTGACCACATGAGCAGCCGGTGGAGGGCCTCGACCGTCGCGGGAACCGACGCACCCGGGTCGAGCAGTCCCCTGTCGCGTAGGACGTCGAGCCATGCCTGCCGCTCGGCGACGTCCACGGCCATCTCCTCGTCGACGCTGCGGGTCAGCAGACCCAGCTCGTCACGAAGGCGGACGTGGTCACCGGCGAGGTAGCCGGCCGTGGGCGGAAGGTCGTGCGTGGTCACCGTGGCGAGGCACAGCTCGCGCCAGTGCTCCGGGTGCAACGGCCTGCCCGCCTGGTCGTACTCGAACCACAGCACCGACGTGCCCAGCACGCCACGCTCACGCAGGTAGTCGCGCACCCACGGCTCCACGGTGCCGAGGTCCTCGCCCACGAGGATGGCACCCGCTCGGACGGCCTCGAGCGCCAGGATGCCGACGAGTGCCTCGTGGTCGTAGCGGATGTACGCCCCCTCGGTCGGCGGCCGGCCGGCGGGGATCCACCAGAGCCGGAACAGGCCGATGATGTGGTCGACCCGCAGCCCACCGGCGTGACGCAGCACCGTGCGCAGCAGGTTGCGGTAGGCCGCGTACCCGGTCTCGGCCAGCCGGTCTGGCCGCCACGGCGGCTGGGACCAGTTCTGGCCCTGCTGGTTGAAGGCGTCCGGGGGTGCGCCGACGGTGATGCCCTGGGCGAGAACCTCCTGAAGCCCCCAGGCGTCCGCGCCGTCAGGGTGCACCCCGACGGCGAGGTCCTGCATCAGCCCGATGGGCATCCCGGCAGCGCCGGCCTCGTCCTGCACGGCGCGAAGCTGCTCGTCCAGCACCCACTGGAGCCAGCAGTAGAAGTCGATGTCGTCACGATGCGTCGTCCGCACCGCGGCCACCGCCTCGGAGCGGGGGTCCCGCAGATCGGCGGGCCAGGCGTGCCAGTCCGGACCGTGCAGCACCGACAGCACGCACCAGGTGGCGAAGTCGAGGAGGCCCTCGCCCTCGTCGGCGAGGAACGCTCGGTACGAGATCTCTCGGCCAGGGCTGCGAGGCACCCGGTGGACGACCCGCAGCGCCGCTTCCTTCGCCTGCCAGGCAGCGTCCCGGTCGATGGCGAGCGCCGTGTTCAGGGGCGCGACCGAGGCGTGACGATCCTCCACGTCGCGCCGGGCGGCATCATCGAGGTAGGCGTACTCCTCGATGGACTCGACCCTCAGGTACAGCGGGCTGACGAACCGGCGGGTCGAGGGGAGATACGGCGACGGCTCGAGGGGCGGCGCGGGCTCACCGGCGTGCAGCGGGTTGACGAGCACGAAGCCGGCACCGTGCTCGACGCCCGCCCAGGTCGTGAGGTCGGCGAGGTCGGCGAGGTCACCGATGCCCCAGGAGCGCTGCGACCGGACGCTGTACAGCTGGAGCGCCATCCCCCAGGCACGGCCGTCGGCGAGCGAGTTGGGCAGGCCGACCCAGGCGGGCGTGACGATGAGCGGGCAGTCCGCTCGGCTGTCGCCGGCCTGCGCCACCAGCCGGTGGTAGCCCAGCGGCAGGTCCGCCGGGACCGAGAAGGTGGCCTCGCCGACGAGTCGGCCGTTGACCCACTCCGGGTTGACCCAGTGGTCCTGCTGGTGGACGTCGGTGCGGCGGGACCCGTCCTCGGTCTCGACCCACACCGTGACGTCGGCGCCGTGCTCGACGTGCACCCAGAACCACGGAGTCCAGCCCTGCCGGGTGACGACGTAGGGGGGCAGCATCCGCTCCCACCGGTGCAGCCAGTTGTAGTAGAGCGCGACCCCGCTGGCCTCCCTGCTCGAGGCGTCGACGCCGAGGGCGTCGAGCACGGCGATGATGGTCTCTGCGGACACGACGGTGTGGCGCCCCTGCCAGTCCCAGAACTCGGTCGCCACCCCGTGCGCGTTCGCCAGCTCGTACAGCTCCGGCCAGGGATCAGTCACGTCCGGGAAGTCTGCCGTACCGGACCCGGCCGTGCCAGGCACTCACCCGGAGTCGCCATGGATCCGGTCCCACATCGACCGGTAGTGGTGGTGCCACGGCACAGCCTGCTCGAGCTGCGCGGCCACCGACAGCAGGGTCTCCTCCTCAGCGAGACGCGCGCCCAGCATGACGCCTACCGGCAGCAGACGGTCGGCCTCGAGGTGCCAGTGCAGCGGCAGCGAGATCGCCGGCCTGCCGATCAGGTTCCACACGCTGGTCCAGGGCGTGTAGCGGGTCTGAGCGGCGAAGTCGGCCGCCGGGTCGCCGTCGTCCCGCAGGCCCCCCACCGGCGCCGGCAGGTCTGCGAGGGTGGGGCTGAGCACGACGTCGACGTCGCTCCATGCGGCCGCCACCTGCCGGGCCACCACCTGCATCCCCGCGACCGCGGTGACGTACTCCACGGCGCTGACCTGTCGTCCGCGCTCACGCAGCCATCTGGTCAGGGGGCGCAGGCTCGTCTCGTGCCCGTCCGGCACCGGTGCGGACGCGGCCAGGGCTGCCCAGACCGCCGAGAACGCCGCCCACTGCTCGGCGGGGAAGGGGGACGGCACCGGTTCGACATGGTGCCCCAGGTGCTCGAGCACCTGTGCTGCGCGCTGGGCCGCTGTCGAGCACGCCGGGTGCACGATCGCGTCGGCGGCGATCACCGGCCGCGTGAGCAGCCCGATGCGCAGGGGCGTGCGCGGTGGGTGACGAGTCGCGTCGACGAAGGTGCTCCGAGGCGGCGGAAGCGCCGACACGTCGCCGGGCCACGGCGCGCTGACGGCGTCCAGGAACGCTGCGGCGTCTGCCACGGTTCGTGCGAGCGGCCCCGCCACGGCCAGACCGGCGACGTCCACGCCGTACGGGCCCGGGCTGACCCGTCCGCGTGTCGGCTTGAGACCCACCACGCCGCAGGCACTGGCCGGGATGCGGATCGAGCCACCGCCATCGGAGCCGTGGGCCAGGGGGGTGACGCCGGCGGCCACCACAGCGGCGGCGCCACCGCTCGAGCCACCGGCTCCGCGCGAGGCGTCCCACGGCGTGCGAGCCGGTGGCGCCACGTCCGGCTCGGTGTAGCAGGGCAGGCCAAGCTCGGGCGTGTTCGTCTTGCCGGTCATGACGGTGCCGGCCCGCCGCAGCAGCGTCACGAGACCGTCGTCGACGTCGGACACCTGATCGGCGAACGCTGCGCTCCCCAGTGTGAGTCGCACGCCGGACACGGGAGTGAGGTCCTTGATCGGACACGGCACGCCGACCAGTGAGGGCAGCTCGCGCCGGTCGCGTGCAGCCATGACGCTCGCCTCGGTCTCGCGTGCCTGTGCCAGTGCCCGCTCCGGAGTTCGGGTCACGTAGAGCCCCAGCGGGTCGTCGAGGCGCTCGGCTCGTCGAAGTGCCTCCTCGGTGACCTCCACCGGGGACACCTCGCGGCTGCGCATGACGTCGGCCAGGTCGAGAGCGCTCAGCTCGAGAAGATCCACGCCCCACTCCCGTCCCGGGCCGTCGCCCGGTGTCCATCGGCTTCGTACCGGCACCTACGCTGCCATCGTGACCGCCCTTGCACCTGTTCTCTCGGCCACGGACAGCCCCGAACCCAGCGTCGAGGTCGACCCGCCGGACCTGCAGGGCGACCCCAGCCAGCTCGTCTGGTGGCAGGACCTCGTCACCGGTCCGCTGCTGCGCATCGCTGCCATCGTCGTGGGGGCGTTCGTCCTCCGGCTGGTGCTGCTGCGACTGATCGACCGCTTCGTGGCGCGGCTGTCCGAGCCGAAGCCGGAGCCCGGCCTGCTGACCCGGACGACGCAGAACGCCCGTGAGGTGATCGGCGCCGATGTCGTGGCCGCCGAGAGGCGGTCGACCCGCGCGACGAGCCTCGGTCAGCTCGCCAAGAACCTGACCAGCGTGATCATCCTCGTCGTCGCGGTAATCATGGTGCTGGCCGAGCTCGGGTTCAACCTCGCTCCACTCATCGCGGGGGCCGGCGTCATCGGCGTCGCGCTGGGCTTCGGGGCCCAGTCCGTGGTCGCCGACTTCCTCTCGGGCGTCTTCATGCTGCTGGAGGACCAGTACGGGGTGGGCGACGTCGTCGACCTCGGCGAGGCGGCGGGGGTCGTCGAGGACGTGCACCTGCGGGTCACGCGCCTGCGTGCGGTCGACGGCACCGTCTGGTACGTCCGCAACGGCGAGGTCATCCGCGTCGGCAACATGAGCCAGAACTGGTCGAGGGCACTGCTGGACATCGGTGTGGCCTACGACTCAGACGTGCCGCGGGTCAAGGACCTCATCGGCGAGGTGGCCCAGGAGGTCGCCGGCGAGGAGCGGTGGTCGGGGCTCATCCTCGACGAGCCCGAGGTCTGGGGCGTCGAGGACCTGGCAGCGGACGCCATCGTGGTGCGCCTTGTCGTGAAGACGGTGCCCGGTGAGCAGTGGGGGGTGGCTCGGGAGCTGCGCCAACGGATCAAGGCCCGGTTCGACGCCGAGGGCGTGGAGATCCCGTTCCCGCAGCGCACCGTGTGGATGCGCCACGACGAGAGCTGAGGCCTGTCAGAGAGGCGTGGACTCCGCCTGCTTCTGCTCGTCGGTGGGCACGACGCCGTCGCAGCCCGTCCCGGTGCGCCACGCGCTGACCGCGTCGATGATCCGCCACGTCGAGCCCCCGTCGTCGTCGTCGGTCTGGCTGACCCGCTCCTCGACCGGAGACCCCGCGCTCAGCAGCCCTGACACCGGCTGCCAGCTCTCCCGGTGCCAGTCCTGGGCACCACCCTCCTCGCCCTCGTCGACCAGCGCCCACACGCGAAGCGGGACGTCGGACGTGGTGGTGACGACGGCCGTCACGCAGGAGCCAGGCGGAGCGAACGGCCTCGCCGAGGTGCCGGCCCGACCGTGACCGAGCAGACTGTGCCCTCGTGCGTGCACTGGTCACCGGAGCGTCCGGGTACATCGGCGGCAGGCTCGTGCCCGAGCTGCTCGACGCCGGGTTCACCGTGCGTGCGGGTGCTCGCGAGCTGATCCACCTGCGCGACCAGCCCTGGGCCGACCAGGTCGAGCTGGCCCACGCGGACGTGCTCGATGCTGATGTCATCCGGGCGGCTCTACAGGACGTCGACGTCGCGTACTACCTGGTCCACGCCATCGGCAAGGGCACCGACTTCGAGGAGCTCGACCGCCGCGCCGCCCGCACCTTCGCCGCCGCGGCCCGCGACGCCGGTGTCTCGCGCATCGTGTACCTGTCCGGGCTCGTGCCAGAGGACGAGGAGCTCAGCCCGCACCTGCGGAGCCGGCAGGAGGTCGGCGAGATCCTGCTCGCCAGCGGCGTCCCGACGGCGGTCCTGCAGGCGGCCGTGATCATCGGCAGCGGCGGCGCGTCGTTCGAGATGCTGCGCTACCTCACCGAGCGGCTGCCGGCCATGGTCACCCCGGTCTGGGTGCAGAGCAGGATCCAGCCGATCGCCGTCCGCGACGTCCTGTACTACCTGGTGCACGCGGCGACGCTGTCTGCCGAGGTGAACCGGGCTTTCGACATCGGCGGCCCCGACGTGCTCACCTACGAGCAGATGATGCAGCGCTACGCGCGCGTCGTCGGCCTGCCCAAGCGACACATCCTGCGCGTGCCCGTCCTCAGTACGAGTCTGTCGAGCCACTGGGTGGAGATCGTCACGCCCGTACCGAACGCGATCGCGCGCCCCCTGGTCGAGAGCCTGCGCAACACTGTCGTGTGCCGCGAGAACGACATCGCCGACTACATCCCGGACCCGCCGCACGGCCGTACCGGGTTCGAGCGGGCGGTCGAGCTCGCGCTGGCCCGCATCCGCCGGGGGGACGTGCCCACCCACTGGGCCAACGCCGAGCTGCGCGGAGCCCCGTCCGACCCGCTGCCGTCCGACCCCGACTGGGCCGGCGGTGACCTCTACGTCGACGAGCGGTCCCGGGTCGTGGACGCGAGCCCGGAGGCCCTGTGGCAGGTCGTCGAGGGCATCGGCGGCGCCAACGGCTGGTACTCGTGGTCGCTGGCGTGGGGTGTGCGCGGGGTCATGGACCGCCTCTCGGGGGGTCCGGGGCTGCGGCGGGGCCGGCGTGACCCCTACGACCTCTACGTCGGCGAGGCGCTCGACTGGTGGCGGGTCGAGGAGGTGGTCGACCTGTCGCTGCTGCGCCTGCGCGCCGAGATGCGGCTGCCGGGGCGGGCGTGGCTGGAGCTCACCATCTCGGCCGACGAGCAGGGCCGCACGGTCTTCGGGCAGCGCGCCATCTTCTACCCGCACGGGCTGGCCGGCCAGGCGTACTGGTGGAGCGTGGCCCCGTTCCACGGCATCGTCTTCGGCAGCATGCAGCGCAACATCGCCCATGAGGCGGAGCGGCTGGAGCGGGAGAAGCAGGCCGGCCGGTGGAGGCCGTCGGGCACCCCTCGCCTCTGACGACAGGCGCCCGCCGGACGCGGCGCCCGCCCGGTGTCGGTGCGGTCAGGCCAGGGCCGCGTCCAGGGAGATGGTGACGCCGGCCAGTGCCTGGCTCACCGGGCAGCCGGCCTTGGCGGCTTCGGCGGCCTCGGCGAAGGCCTGCGCCGACAGCCCGGGGACGGTTGCGCGCACCGTCAGGTGTGAGGTGGTGATGCCGGTGCCGGGCACGAAGGTCACCTCCGCACGAGCCTCGATCGAGTCCGGTGGCGTGCCCCCCTGGGCCAGACCGTTGGACAGGGCCATGCAGAAGCACGAGGCGTGTGCCGCTGCGATGAGCTCCTCGGGCGAGGTCTGCCCGTTGGGCTCCTCGGCTCGCGAGGGCCAGGAGACGTCGTAGGCGCCGATGCCGGACGAGTCGAGCGAGACGCGGCCCGAGCCCTCCAGGAGCGACCCGTGCCACTGGGCGGTTGCCGTGCGTGTGGTTGCCATGGGCCCGATCCTTGCCAACCCGAGCGCAACGCGCATCCGCGGGTAGCCTCGTGGCCCGAGATGGAACAGACCTTCTATGACGCCGTCGGCGGTCACGAGACGTTCGCCCGGCTCGTCGATCGCTTCTACGAAGGTGTGGCCGAGGACGACGTTCTTCGGCCGATGTACCCGGAGGACGACCTCGCGCCCGCTGCGAACCGGCTGCGCATGTTCCTCGAGCAGTACTGGGGCGGCCCGACGACGTACTCCGAGCAGCGCGGGCACCCGCGTCTGCGCATGCGCCACGCCCCGTTCCCGGTCGACCACGACGCCCGCCTTCGCTGGCTCGAGCACATGCGTGCCGCGGTCGACGACCTCGTGGCCGACGGCACGCTCGCCCCCGGGTACGAGGCCCAGCTCTGGGAGTACCTGGAACGTGCCGCCCTTTCCATGGTCAACACTGTCTGACGAACCCGCTAGCGTCTACGTCCCGTGACTGCATGGTGGCGGGACGCCGTGGTGTACCAGGTCTACATCCGGTCGTTCGCCGACGGCGACGGGGACGGGACCGGCGACCTCGCGGGGCTGCGATCACGGCTGGCCTACCTGTCCGGCCTGGGCGTGGACGCCATCTGGGTGAACCCCTGGTACCCGTCCCCCCTGGCCGACGGCGGGTACGACGTCGCCGACTACCGCGACATCCATCCCATGTTCGGCACCCTCGCTGAGGCCGAGGCGCTCATCCGCGAGGCCCACGCGCACGACATCAAGGTGATCGCCGACATCGTGCCCAACCACACGTCCAACCAGCACGCATGGTTCTCCGCGGCGCTCAGCGCGCAGCCGGGGAGCCGGGAACGCGCACGGTACTGGTTCCGCGACGGCCGCGGCCCCAGCGGAGAGCGGCCCCCGAACGACTGGGCCAGCATCTTCGGCGGAGCGGCCTGGACCCGGGTCACGGAACCGGACGGGACGCCGGGCCAGTGGTACCTGCACCTGTTCGACGAGCGGCAGCCGGACCTCAACTGGTCGAACCCCGAGGTCGTGGACGAGTTCTTGGACATCCTGCGCTTCTGGTTCGACCGTGGCGTGGACGGTTTTCGCATCGACGTCGGGCACGGGCTGGCCAAGGACCCAGCGCTGCCTGACCTCGGCGGCGACGACGACGAGGCCCTCATGGCCGCCCCGGACCGTCCGCGCCACCCGCACTGGGACCGCGACGAGGTGCACGACGTCTACCGCGGCTGGCGCGCCGTCGCCGACAGCTACGACCCACCCCGCATGTTCGTCGGCGAGGTCTGGCTCGATGACCCGGACCGCCTCGCGCTGTACCTGCGTCCGGACGAGCTGCACACGTGCTTCGCCTTCGAGATCACCGACCCCGACTGGGACGCAGCCGGGCTGCGCGCGGCGATCACCACGGGTGTCGCGTCCGCGCAGGAGGCCGGGACGGCACCGACGTGGACGCTCAGCAACCACGACATCCCTCGGCACGTGTCACGGTACGGACGTCCCGCGAAGTCTCGAGAGCGGTTCGGTGCCACCAAGTACGACATGGACGGGCTGGACCTCGCGCTGGGACGCCGCCGGGCACGGGCCGCCGCGCTGCTGCTGCTCGGGCTGCCCGGCAGCGCGTACCTCTACCAGGGCGAAGAGCTCGGCCTCGAGGAGGTCATGGACATCCCCGACGACCTTCGGGACGACCCGGTGTTCTTCCGGCGCCGTGGCGTCGAGGTCGGACGGGACGGGTGCCGGGTGCCGCTGCCGTGGAGCTCGACCGGCGCCTCCCTCGGCTTCGGCAGCGACGGGGCGTGGCTGCCCCAGCCGGCACACTGGGCCGAGCTGGCCGTGTCGGAGCAGGAGAGCGACCCCCACTCCATGCTCGCGCTGTACCGGTCGGCACTCGCGCAGCGCCGCGCCCAGCCGGCTCTCCACGGTTCTGAGATGCGATGGGTGGCGGCACCCGACGAGGTGCTCCACTGGCGCCGGGACCACGCCGACGGCGCCGTGGACGTCGTCGTCAACCTCTCCTCGGCGCCACATCCGCTGCCCCCCGGGGACGTGCTGCTGGCGAGCCGGCCCGTGGCGGACGGGGTGCTGCCGCCGGACGCTGCCGCATGGGTCCGCCGCGGGTAGCGCATCCGGTCACCGGACGAACAGTCCCAGCGGGTCGCCCACCCGTCCGGTCGTGACGCCGAACGGGGTGTCCAGACGCCGCCAGGCTCCGCACCTACGGACGACCGCCTGGCCGTCGGAGGCGACGAAGCCCAGGTAGTCAGCCGCGTGAGCCAGCCTCGCGGGCGCGTCGGCGACGAATGGCCGTGCCCAGATGTCCTCGGCGATCGACTCCAGCGCACCCGCCGCGTCCCGTCCGGTGCCGACCTGTGTCGAGCGCAGCCTGAACTCGTCGGTGTCGGTCTGCACTCGGTGCGCCACCTCGCCGCACGGGACCGTGCCGACCTCGTGCCAGCCACTGCGCGGCGGCAGAGGTCGCGTCCAGGCGATGTCGGGCAGCCGCGGGGGCACGACGAGCACGCCGTCCCTCGCCGACCGCGCACGCGCGCCGAGCCCGACTGCCTCCACCACCACGTCGAGAACCAGGCTCTCGGCCAGACGACACGTGCGGAGGGCCAGGCAGTCGAACGGCGTGGGGACGAAGGCGGCCAGGACGTCGCCGTGACCCACGAGCCGCACGGGCGTGCCCGGGTCGTGACGGGCCGCCCGCTCGGCGAACACGGCGAGGTCGCGTGCCGGGTCGGCCAGGCGGAGGACCCCGCTGCTCCCCGCAGGGCCGGTCAAGCGCGCGTCAGCTTGCGGTAGGTCACTCGGTGCGGACGGGCGGCCTCGACACCGAGGCGCTCGACCTTGTTCTTCTCGTACGCCTCGAAGTTGCCCTCGAACCAGAACCAGCGCGCGGGGTCGTCCTCGTCCCCCTCGTAGGCGAGGATGTGCGTCGCGGTCCGGTCCAGAAACCAGCGGTCGTGGGAGACCACCACGGCGCAGCCCGGAAACTCCAGCAGGGCGTTCTCGAGCGACTGAAGCGTCTCGACGTCGAGGTCGTTCGTGGGCTCGTCCAGCAGGATGAGGTTGCCTCCCTGCTTGAGGGTCATGGCGAGGTTCAGCCGGTTGCGCTCACCGCCCGAGAGCACCCCCGCCGGCTTCTGCTGGTCAGGGCCCTTGAACCCGAAAGCCGCCACGTAGGCACGTGAGGGCATCTCGACGTGGCCGACCTTGATGTGGTCGAGCCCGTCCGAGACCACCTGCCACACCGTCTGCGAGGCATCGATGCCCGAGCGGTTCTGGTCGACGTAGGAGATCTTGACCGTCTTGCCCACCTTGATGCTGCCGTTGTCGGCATCCTCGTCCCCAAGCAGCATTCGGAACAAGGTCGTCTTGCCGACGCCGTTGGGGCCGACGACCCCGACGATGCCGTTGCGCGGCAGGGTGAACGACAGCCCGTCGAAGAGCGTCCGGTCCCCGAAGGACTTCCACAGCGCGTCCACCTCGACGACGACGTCACCCAGGCGCGGCCCGGGAGGGATCTGGATCTCGTCCATGTCGAGCTTGCGGAACCGATCGGCCTCGGCGGCCATCTCCTCGTAGCGCTTGAGCCGGGCCTGCTGCTTGGCCTGACGCCCCTTGGCGTTGGAGCGCACCCAGGCCAGCTCGTCGGACAGGCGCTTGCGCAGCTTCGCGTCCTTCTGGCCCTCCACCTTCAGCCGGGTCTGCTTGGTCTCCAGGTACGTCGAGTAGTTGCCCTCGTAGGGGTAGGCGCGCCCGCGGTCGAGCTCCAGGATCCACTGCGCGACGTTGTCGAGGAAGTACCGGTCGTGCGTGACGGCCACGACCGTGCCCGGGTACTTCTCCAGGTGCTGCTCGAGCCACTGGACGCTCTCGGCGTCGAGATGGTTCGTGGGCTCGTCGAGCAGCAGCAGGTCCGGCTGCTCCAGCAGCAGGCGGCACAGCGCGACTCGGCGTCGCTCCCCACCCGAGAGCACGGTGACGTCGGCGTCGGGAGATGGGCAGCGCAGCGCGTCCATCGCCTGCTCGAGCTGCGAGTCGAGATCCCAGGCGTTGCGGTGGTCGAGCTGCTCCTGGAGCCGCCCCATCTCCTCGAGGAGCGTGTCGTAGTCGGCGTCGGGGTCGGCGAGCGCCTCGCTGATCTCGTTGAAGCGAGCCAGCATCGCCTTGGTCTCGGCCACTCCCAGCTCGACGTTGCCCAGCACGGTGCGCGTCTCGTCTAGCTCCGGCTCCTGCTCCAGGATGCCGACGGAGTAGCCCGGGCTCAGCGTCGCGTCTCCGTTGGACGGGTGGTCGAGGCCCGCCATGATGCGCAGCACGCTGGACTTGCCGGCCCCGTTCGGCCCGACGACCCCGATCTTGGCGCCTGGCAGGAAGGCCAGCGTCACGTCGTCGAGGATCACCTTGTCGCCGTGGGCCTTGCGCGCCTTGCGCATGACGTAGATGAACTCAGCCATGCGTCAAGGGTAGGTGGGTCGAGACGGTGCTCCCTACGCCGCCGGCGCCCGCCCTGGACCTGCAGCGGGCGTCCCCGGCTGCTGCGGGGCGGCTGCGGGGCCGGGCTCCGCCGCTGGTCGGCGTGCGGGCACGGTACGGCGAAAGGTGGTCGAACCGAACGCAAGGTTCGGCCCGACCCCCGACGCCAGCATCACCACGTCGCGGTAACGGGTGCCCTCGCGCTCGTTCTCCTCGACCTCGAGCCTGCCCGCGACAACCACCGGCTGACCGACGTCGAGGCTGGAGGCGACGTTGTCGGCCAGCGGCCCGAAGCAGCGCACCGACAGGAACGACGTCGACTCGTGCGGCTGGCCGTCCCGGCCGTTCCACCGCCTTGTCGACGCCACGCGGAAGTCGGCGACGTGCGCGCCGCTCGCCGCGACCCGGTGCCGGATCGCCGTGGCCACGTTGCCGGTGACCCACCCATGAAAGTCGTTCACGTCGCCTCCTCGGTGCTCAGGGCACGACTGTGGCGCGTTCGCCGCGCAGAGCCGACGAAGCACGGCCAGCGGTGGACGACACACCGACGTCCAGCCCGATGGGAACGGGCTCAGCGCCCGGCGCGG
>Ga0316576_10000228_pt1 | contig 24053 bp, 14 predicted proteins | sample S0NA_FD_203075 | JGI IMG/M metagenome (GOLD analysis project Ga0316576, IMG submission 203075) | Rhizosphere microbial communities from salt marsh grasses in Alabama, United States - S0-2_050615r3r5 | ecosystem: Host-associated > Plants > Roots > Rhizosphere | place: USA: Alabama | collected...
CCGGAAGCCCCGCTGCTCGCCGTAGGTCCGCAGCCAGCTCTCCGGAACGTGGCACAGGGGGCGGATCACCACGTTGCGGCCATCCTCGCTCCGCAGGCGGGGCGCCATGGTCCGCAGCTGGCCCGAGAAGAAGAGGTTGAGCAGGAGCGTCTCGATCAGGTCGTCCAGGTGGTGCCCGAGCGCGATCTTCGTGCAACCGAGCCGCGGGGCCAGGCTGTAGAGCACGCCCCGGCGGAGCCGCGAGCAGAGCGAGCAGGGGATCGCCCCCGGCGAGAGCTTCTCTTGCACCACCTGATCGATGGGCACCTCCTCGATGTGATGCGGCAGGCCGCTCTCGACGAGGTGCGCTTTGAGCCAGCCGAGGTCGACGCCGACCCGCCCCTGGTCGATGGTCACCGCGGTGAGCTGGAAGCGAGCCGGCGACCGGCGCCGCAGGAGCTGCAGCACCTCGAGCAGCGCGAGGGAGTCCTTGCCGCCGGAGACCGCCACCAGGATGTGATCCCCGTCCTCGATCAGGTCATAGTCCCCCACCGCCTCTCCGGCGCGGCGGACGATGCGCCGCTCGAGCTTGCTGCGGAACCGAAACGCGCCGCCGCGCGCTCCGTCCGTGCTCCGGCCTCCGGACCCACTCGGATGCATCGCCGACGGGAGCTACTCGAGGAACTGCTGCAGGTAGGGCCTGTACTCCGTGTCCTGGGGCAACGCGGTGTCCACGACGACACGCCCCTCGGCGTTGAGGTAGACGGCCGCCCCGCGTCGCTGCCAGGCGGGCAGGTCCGAGTACTCGATGTTGTTCTGGCGCAGGATCTCCTCCTTCTCAAGGGGGCCGAGATCCTCGATGAGCTTGGCCACGCCCTCGGGGTTCGCGCCCTCCTTGGCCAGAACGTGGGCGCAGTACCGATCGAGCGCGGCGAGGTACGACTCCTGCTGCCGCCACATGAAGTAGGCGATGACCAGCTCGGCCTTGAACGCGTAGAGCTTGCAGGTGTACAGCGCCTCGTCCTCCACCAGGAGGCTCATCTTGCTCGAGGCGACCCCCACCAGGTAGGCCTGCAGATCGCTGGCGTCGCTCCAGCGTTCATTGACCGCGCGCTGGTCCAGGAGCATCGAGAGCTCGAACTGCTCAACGAACCCGAGCTTGCCGCATGGGTCGCCGCCCAGCAGGTGCGACCCGGTCCGCACCATCAGCTTGCCGAACCTCGGGTCGAAGGGACGCTCGAAGCCGAATTCCGGGGAGTCGATGATGCCCGCGAAGTCGACGCCGCGCAGCCGAACGACGAGGTGTCGGTCCTCGGGCACCGGCGCAGATGATGGGATCTGGAAGCTTCGCAACCGATCCAAAAGGGTCGTATTCATTGGCGGTTCATCGTATCAGCCCCCTGAGAACGGGTCAAATTCTTGACGTCCGGCCGCGTGGGCTGAATTCCCCTGTGCCCGCGCCGGGTCCGGATTCAGGACTTGCGCCTCTTGCGCCGGCGGCGCTTCTTCTTGCCCGTCCCCCCGGAAGTCGGTTGCTTGTTGTCTTCGGCCTCCGGCAGCGTGGGATCGTCGAGCCCGTCGCCCGCCGCCCCCTCCTCCTGCACCACGACCACGCTGTCGCTGCCCTCCAGGTCCAGGTCGATGGTGTGATCGTCCAGCCCGTCGTCCGTCTCCTCGAGATCCCCCGCGAGGACGTCGTCCGGCGCATCGGCGGGCTCGAGGATCGACGAGTCCTCCTCCTCCGGCTCCGGTGAGGACGGACCGGCCCCGATGTCGGACTGCTCCAGCTCGTCCAGGGGTCGCGCCCCCTCCCGGTCGACCCGCTCCAGATCGTCGTCCCGGACGGAGGGGAGCGACGCCGCGCGGTTCGGACCCGCCGGTGGGGCCGGCTGCTGCCCACGGCCAACCAGCGCACCGATGCGTTCCCCGCGCTCCCGGTCCGATTCGGCCGCCGCCTCCAGGTCCTTCGAGATGTCCTCCAGCGCCCGCTTGAGGTCATCGGACGCGTCGCCCCCGCTTGCACTGCGCCGGCGCTGGCGCCGTGTGACCTCCTGGTCGGAGCGCGGCCTTGGCGGCTCGACCAGGATCTCCGGCTCCTCGTCGGCGAGGTCGGTGACCTCCTCGACCAGGTCGTCGGTGACGATCAACGCCGACCCCTCCCGCGGCGCCTCGACCGCGGGCGGCTCCACGGGCCCCTCGGCGGGGACCGTGTGCGCGCGGAGCTGCGCCTGCTGGGCAGGTCGGATCTCCACCGTCGCCCCTTCCTCGTCGTCGTCCGCCGCCAGCTCCTCGATCGCCGCCGATGCCCGCTTGATCGCCTCCGCGGCGCTCCCCTGGCGGGGCGCCGGGGCGGGGGGCCGGTGGTCCAGCTCACCGCCGCCGAAGAGCCCCTTGTCGAAGTCCAGGTCCTCGGGGGCGGGCTCCCCCGACGCCGCGGTGACCAGCCCCTCATCCTGCGCGACAAGGACGGAGCGGCTCGTGCCCATGGTCGTGGACACGAAGCGCCCCAGCCGCAGGCGAGACACCCGCAGGCCGGTGTCGAAGGCGAACTGCTCGAGCTCCTCGAGCATCTCCTCGGCGGACTCGAACCGATCGGCCGGGTTCCGTTCGAGGGCGCGCATGACCAGGATCTCGAGGTCCACCGGGTAGCCGGCCCGGGCGAAGGTCGGCGGCGGGATCGGGTCGTTGACCACGCGCCGCATCCCCTCGAAGGAGGCGGCGCGGAACAGACGCTGCCCCACGGTCAGCTCGTAGAGCAGGACGCCGACGCTGAACAGATCACTGCGCGCATCCACCGCTGCGCCGAGGATCGCCTCGGGCGCCATGTAGGCGAACTTGCCCGGCGCGATCCCGTCCTCCTGCAGCACCTGGTTCTCGGCCCGGGCGATGCCGAAGTCCACGATCTTCACCGCGCCGTCGTGGGACACCAGGATATTGGTCGGGCCAATGTCGCGGTGCACGATCTTGAGCGGCTGCCCCGACTCGTCGCGGAACCCGTGCGCGTAGCGTAGACCCTCGAGGACCTGGGCGATGATCGTCACCGACAGCTCCATCGGGATCATTCGCCCCTGGCGGGTCGCCCGTTCGGCGAGCTCGCGAACGCTGCCGCCGACGATGCGCTCCATCACGATGAAGTAGGCGCCGTCCTCCTCGCCGACATCGAGGATCTGGGCGATGTTCGGGTGGTTGAGCAACGCGGCGAGGCGCGCCTCGCCGAGGAACATCTCCACCGCGCGCGGGTTGTCGCTCAGCCGCCGGTGGACACGCTTGAGCACGACCTGACGCTGGAACCCGGCGACGCCGGTCTGCCGGGCGAGGTAGATCTCGCCCATCCCTCCGGCGGCGAGCTTGCGCAGCGGAATGTAACGCTGATTCAGCAGGCTGCGGTTCACGATCGTACCTCTCCGCCCTTCCCGGAAAAACGGATAGTAGGCGCAGCGGTGGCACCCGTCCACCCAATTGTCCCACCACCAATTCGCACTTTACCCGGCGGCCGGATCCACCAATCATGAGAGCTTCCTCCCATGCGCGCGTGGTCACGTTCGATGCTGCTGCTCCTGCTCGCCGCCTACGGAGGCGTCTTGCTCCTGTCCCAGCCCGCGGCGGTCAACGGCGATGGTGTCGGCTATCTCAAGCAGCTCTGTGGCGACCAGCTCGCGCCGGGGCACCTGGCCTACATGCCGCTGCTGCGCGCCATCGCGGCCGCGATCCCCCACGCCACCCCCCTCGACCTCGTGATCCCGCTCCGCCTGCTCGGGCTCGCCTGCGCGCTTCTGGCCCTCGGGCTGCTGTACGACGCGGCGCTTCGGCTGCACGGATCGGCGAGGGCCGCGCTGTTCGGGACGGCGCTCCTCGGCCTGAGCCACGCCTTCTCCCGCTCCGCGACCGAGGTCGAGGTCTACGCCCCCGCCGCCCTGCTCGCCGTGGCGACGCTGTGGGCGCTGGCTCGCCACATCGTCAGCCCGCGCCCGCTCTGGGCCGTGGTGGCGGGCCTCACGGCCGGTGTGGCGGTCCTGTTCCACCTGACCCTGGCGCTCCTCGCGGTGCCCCTCCTGCTCCTCGCCAGACCGCGCCTCTCGCACCTCGTCGCCGGGCTGTCGGCCATGGGCCTCGCGGCCGGTCTTCCGCTCGCGCTGGTCCTCGCCGACCATGGCTCGCTGGCGGCGGCCTGGGCCTGGCTGCGGAGCGCGGACCACGGCATCGCAGACCCCCACGGCTGGAGCGCACCCCTGATCGCGCTGTGGGGCCTGGCCCGCTCGCTGGTCTACGTCCCCTACCCCTACGAGAGCTCCCTCGCCCTGGTCGCCCCCCTCTCCGCCCTGGCCGGGGCGGCGCTGCTGGCCCTCGGCCTCTGGGCCCACCGCGGCCGCGCCGCGCTGGAGACGCGCCTGCTCGCGTTCTGGTCCGTGCCCCTCGCTCTGTTCGCCGTGCTCTTCTTCCCCTCGGACACGGAGCGGTGGATCTTCGTCCTGCCCGCCGTGGCGCTCTGCCTCGCGCCGCTGGCCAGCGCCGTCTCGCCCCGCTGGATCGGGGTGCTGCTCGCGGCGATGGCGCTGACCAACCTCGGGCTGGCCCGGGTCCCCGCGGCCCTCGACCGTCAGCCGGTCGAGCGAGCACGCGCCGCCGAGCGCCTGCTCGTCCCCGGGGCGCTGCTCGTCTCGCCAGGGCACGGCTGGGAGGAGCTCGTCGGCCTGGGCATGGCGACGCCCCCGGAGCGGTTCCCGCTGGTCCACCACGTCGGCGCCGCGGGCGGCCTGAAGCCGGCGATCCGCCAGCTGCAGCGGCGCATCAACGCGACGCTCGCCTCCGGGCACCCGGTCTTCGTCGCCCGGATGCAGGACCGCTCCGACCCCCGGGGGTTCAAGGAGCTCGCCTGGTTCGGCATGGACCGCGCCGGCTTCGCCCGGCTGTTCGAGGGCTACCGCGCCATCCCCACCGGGGCGCCGGGGCTCACCCGGCTGTTGGTGAGCGACAAGCGTTGATTGCATTTACCGGTCGGGTTGCATAAAAACGAGGCGACAACGTCCATCAGTGGACCAACCAAGCCAAGGAGGGAACCGTGTCGCGCATTCTCTGGGGGCTCGTCATCCTGCTCGCCGCTGGCCCAGCCGGCGCCCAGCTCAAGCCGCACCGCCCTGTGGTCTGCAAGGGCAACCGCGACGTCACCCTGGTCAACCGCGTCATCGAGACCAAGGGCCACGCCGTGGAGGTCATCGGCAACTGCACCGTGACCATCACCGGCAGCACGTTGAAGGCCGGAAAGGTCGCGATCAAGGTGATGGGCAACGGGGACGTCAAGATCAAGCGCAGCGTGATCGAGGGCCGGGTCGCCGCGGTGCGGATCGTGGGCAACGGCGATGTATATGCCAAGAAGACCACGTTCCGGGGCAAGATCGCCAAGATCGGCAACGGCGAGTTCCACGACGAGGGCGGCAACACCTTCGGTCGGCGCGCCAAGGGAGACGCGCCGGCGGACGCCCCCGCCGACGCTCCCGAGGAGCCGAAGGACAGGCCCGCGCCCGGCAAGCTCAAGAAGGCCGCGCCGGTCCGCTGCATGGGCTCCAGCCCGATCACGCTGGTCAACCGGCTGATCAAGACCGACGGCGACGCCGTTCACATCATGGGCAGCTGCGCCGTGACGCTCATCGGCTGCCGGATCGAGGCCGGCAAGAACGGCATCAACTCCATGGGCAGCGGCGTCGTCACGCTGAAGAACACCTACCTCCTGGGCCGCGGGGCGGCCATCTCCCTCATGGGCAGCGGCAGCGTGATCGCCGAGAACAGCGAGATCCACGGCAAGATCCGCAAGATGGGCACCGGCAGGTTCGTCAACAAGGGCGGCAACACGATCCACAAGCGCTGAGCCCACGGGCCTGGAGACCGTGGGCGGGCTGTGATATCCTGGCCCTGTCTGCGGCGATGACTAGGGCGGCTTTCCTCGAGCACTGGAACAGACGGATCGACCTGCAAGCGGGGGAAACGATCATTGGCCGAGATCCGCGCTGCGACGTCCACCTGCAAGACGATGCGCTCTCCCGTCGTCACCTCCTCTTCGTCGTCGATGACGCGGGGGCAACGGTCGAGGACCTGGGCAGCACGAACGGGACCACGCTCAACAGCAAGCGGCTCCGTGGCCCGCACCCGATTCACGACGGCGACGTGCTCCAGCTCGGGAGCGCCGTGTACATTTTTCGGCTCGAGGAGCAGCAGGCGGGCCGCCAGGAGCCGCCGCTCAGCGACCTCGCGCGCGCCTTTGTCAGCCAGTCCGATGACGAGCGGCGGTCCCACCCGCGGATCCCGACGAGCATCCCCGTGCGATTCATCGCGGATGACCGCGACGAGCACAGCGGCGTCGCCTGGGACATCAGCGAGGGGGGAATGTTCATCGCCTGCGGCTCGGTGGACGGCTGGGTCCCCGGGACCCGGGGCTTCCGCGTCACGTTCACGCCGGACGACGGAGTGACGCTGGCCGCCTCAGGCGTCGTCCGTCACGTCATCCACAGCGCCACGACCCAGGGGCACCCGCCCGGGCTGGGGATTTGTTTCCACGGTCTGGACGAGATCACCCGACGCTGGCTCGCCCTCACTGTCTCAGCTTCACGTTGATCTCGCGCGTCTTTCCCTGGGGTATCCGAACCTTTAGCGTTTTTTGGACCTTCAGCGCCGGGTTCGACAGGGTGAGCCGGTAGCGTCGGGCGAGGAGCGGGACCCGCTCGAGGGGGGTGCTCCCGAACGGGCTGCCGTCGATCATCACCGTCGCGGGGAGGTCGCTACGCACCGTGAGCCAGCCCGAGGGGCCCCGCCGCTTGCCCTCGGGCACGATCTCGGCGTCCAGGTCCCGCGTCTCGCCGGCGCTGACGGTCACCGTCGCCCTGAACGGCGTGAAGCCGAACCGGCGGACCTCGACCACGTGCGGCCGCCCCGCGGACACGTCAACCTTGCGGGGCGTGTTGCCCCGCTCGACTCCGTCGACGAGGATCTTCGCCCCTCGCACGATGCCAGACCTCACGATCAGCGTGCCGACCTCCGGCCGCATCGGCACGTGCACGCGGACCGTCCGCCCGTCCTCGACCAGCCGGCGAACACGCTCCGTTCGGTACCCCTCCTTGACGAGCTCCAGCGCGGGACGCGACATCGCCCGGCGCTCGATGGTCAGCGGCGTGCGACCGATCCGCTCTCCTTCCTCGATCACCGCCGCCCCGCTGGGGTCGCTCGAGATACGGAGCTTGCCGTTGCCCAGCGGCCGCGCGTCGGGAGCGGCTGGCCTGGTCTTGCACCCGCCCGGTGCCACCGTCAGGACGAGAAGGAGGGCGACGCGCCTCATGCCAGCTCGCGCTTGAGCTCGCGCCCCATGAGCTGCCCCACGGCCTCCAGCGGCGACAGCCCCTCGGAGAGCACGCCCTGCACCGCCTCGGTGATCGGCATCTCGACCCCCAGTCGCCGGGAGAGGCTCCGACACGCCTGCGCGCTGCGGATCCCCTCCGCCACGGCGCGAGTCCCGGACAGGATCGCCTCGAGAGACATCCCCTGCCCCAGCTTGACCCCCACGCCTCGGTTACGCGAGAGCTCGCCGGTGCACGTGAGCACCAGGTCACCCATCCCGGCGAGCCCGGCGAGCGTCAACGGGTTCGCCGCCTTGGCCATCGCCAGCCGAGTGATCTCCGCCAGGCCCCGCGTGATCAGCGCGGCCCGCGTGTTGTGGCCCAGGCCCAGCCCGTCGGCGATCCCTGCAGCGATGGCGACCACATTCTTGGCGGCGCCGCCGACCTCGACGCCGGCGACATCGTCGCTGGTGTAGATCCGGAACCTGTCGCCGGAGAGCGCCTGTTGCACCTGCTGCGCCACGTCGATGCGCTGGGCGGCGACGACCACCGCGGTGGGGAGCTTGCGCGCAACCTCGACGGCGAAGCTGGGGCCAGAGAGCACCGCCAGACGCGCCCCCACCGCGCGGGGGACGCACTCGCGCAGCACCTCGGCCATCGTGGCCAGCGTCACGGTCTCGATCCCCTTCGTCGCGCTGACGAGCAGCGGCTCTCCGGTGACCGCCGGTCCCGCCCGGGTCCAGATCTCCCGGACGACGTGGGAGGGGACCACCGACAGCAGCAGATCCCGCCCGCGGACGACCCGCTCGAGCTCGCCGGTGGCCCGCAGACCAGGCAGCGCGACCTCCGGGAGGTAGACAGAGTTGCGCCCGGCGCTCTGGATCTCGTCGGCGACCTCCGGCTCGAAAGCCCAGACGATCACATCGTGGCCGGCCTCCGCCGCCAGCTTGGCCAGAGCGGTACCCCAGCTCCCCGCCCCGACGACGCCGACCCTCATGACGGGCCCCGGTGGGTCGCCGCGGCGACCGCGTTTCGCCCGGCGCGCTTGGCCAGGTAGAGAGCGTCGTCCGCAGCGGCCACCAGCCCGTCGGAAGAGGACGCATCCTCGGGGAAGCTCGCCAGGCCGAGGCTGATGGTCAGCTTCCCGAGCGGTTGCTTGTCATCGTTGTCAAAGTGGTGGTCGGCGACCCGCGACCGCAGCTGCTCGGCGACCTTCATCGCCGAGTCTCGCGGGGTGTCGACGAGGAGCACCGTGAACTCCTCGCCCCCGTAGCGCGCGACGGCGTCGTTGAGCCGGCGCCCCTCCGACAGCAGACGAGCAACCTCGCGGAGCACGCTGTCCCCGGCCGGGTGACCGTTCGCGTCGTTGTAGTGCTTGAAGTGGTCGACGTCGATCATCAGGAGCGAGAGCGGCAGGCCGGTCCGGTTGCTCCGCTCGACCTCCTTGGAGAGCCGCTCGTGGAAGTAGCGGTGGTTGTACAGACCGGTCAATCCATCGGTGATCGCGAGCTGCGACAGGCGACGGTTCGCCTCGGCCAGACGGCTGTTCGCCTCGGCCAGACGACGGTTCGCCTCGTCGAGCTCGCGCGTCCGCTCGGTGACGCGCTTGTCCAGGTCCCGGTTGAGCTGGCGCAGCTCCTCGTTCTTCAGGCGCAGGTCCTCGAAGAGCCGCTTGTTCTCCCGGGCCAGACGGTAGTTGCTGAGCAGGCTGGCCACCGTCAGCCGGAGGTCCTGCTCGTCCCAGGGCTTGCCGATGTAGCGGTCGAGGTTCGCGCGGTTGATCGCCCGGACGACGGACTCGAGCCCGGCCTGGCCGGTGAGGAGGATCTTCACGCATTCGGGTTGGCGCGTGTGGACCACCTCGAGGAGCTCCACCCCCTTCATGCCCGGCATGATCTGGTCGGCGATCACCATCGCGACGGCCTCGCCGTCGCGCTCGAGGTCATCGATGAGCTCCAGCGCCTCCTGCGCGTTGCGCGCCAGGTCGATCTCCCAGTCGTCCTCGAACCGGGCCAGCTGCTGGCGCAGCACGTTGAGGATCCCTTCCTCATCGTCGACGCAGATGATGTGCTCCCTGGCGGGGACCGGCACCCGCGCAAGCTCGCTGTCCGGCATGCTATTCCCTCTCCGGGAGCGGCCCCGAAAGGGGCAGCATCACGGTGAACGCGGTCCTCCCTGGCTCCGAGGTCGCCTCGATACGGCCGCCGTGCCGGTCCACGATGCGCTGGACGATGGACAGGCCCAGGCCCGTCCCCTCGCCGCGGGGCTTCGTCGTGAAGAAAGGCTCGAAGATCCGGGGCATCGCGGCGACGTCTATTCCCGGCCCGTCGTCAACGATCCGGATACAGGCGTACCCCTCCCGGGAGAAGGTCTCGATCTCGATGGTCCCCTCGCCCTTCATCGCCTGCAGGCTGTTCTGGATCAGGTTGGTCCACACCTGGTTGAGCTCGTCGGCGAAAACGCGCACCTTGGGTAGCTCTGCGTCGTAGCTCCTGTTGACCGTTATACCATACCGCATCGCGTTGTGCAGGATGGTCAACGTGGTCTCGATCCCTTGAGTCAGGTCCGTCTCCATCGCGGAGGCGTGGTCCGCGTGGGCGTAGGTCTTGAGCGTTCCGACGAGCCGGACGATGGCGCCGATGGCGCTCTTGATCGCGAGCGAGGTGCGCTTGAGGTAGACGAAGTCCTCCACCAGGCCGACGAGCAGCTCCGGCGGGACCTTCTCCTTCAGTCCCGTCACCAGCTCCAGGATCCCCTGGGCGTTGGCCTCCACGATGCGCCGCGCCAGGCGCTGGGCATCCGCCACGCCGTACTCCTCGAGGCGGGCCGCGTAGTCCCGCGACTGTCGCCGGAGCTGGGTCGGCGAGAGCGGCTTGACCGTCCCCACACCGCTGCGGACCTGATCCACAGCGTCGAAGAACCGGCTGACCTCCTCGGCCGAGGTCTCGCACGCGGTGAGCCGCCGCAGACGCTGCACGACGCGCTCGAGGCACTCCCCCAGCAGCTGGGCCGACCCGTGGATCGCGCCGGCCGGGGTGTTGATCTCGTGCGCCACGCCGGCGACCAGCGTCCCCAGCCCCGCCATCTTCTCCGAGTGGATCAGCTGGGACTGGGCGTCCTTCAGCTCCTTCAGCGCCCGCTCGAGATCCTGGTTCGCGGCCCGCAGCTCGCTGGTGCGCTCGGCCACCTGCCGCTCGAGGTCAACGGAGAACGCGCGGACCTCGTCGTACAGCCGCGCGTTCTCGATGGCCGTGGACGCCTGGTCGCAAAAGGTCACGACGAGGCGCAGATCACCCTCCGAGAAGCTCCCGGCCCCGGCGCGGCGGGCCGCCACCAGCGCGCCGAGGACCCGGTCGCGGGTTTCCAGCGGCACCGCGATGGTCGTTCCCTCCACCAGCGCGCCGTGCTGGCTGGTCGCCATGCGCGCTTCCTCCTCCCATGCCTCGGGCAGCGCGTCCTTCCCGGCCGGGAGCCCGATGCCCGCGCCCAGGTGCAGCTCGCCTTTCTCCAGCAGGAGCAGCGCCCCGCGCTCCGCGCCCAGCACCTCGACCATCTTCTCAAGCACGAGCTTGAGCACCTGGTCCAGGGAGAGCACCGAGCCCACCGCGCGGCCGATCTGGTGCAACGTGGACAGCTCCCGGACCCTGGCGTCCAGGCGGTTCTGGTGCTCGCGAAGCGACACGGTCATCTTGTGAAACGCCCGGGCCAGGTCGCCGATCTCGTCCTGCTGACCGATCCACCGGTCGCCCACCGCGGCCAGCTCCAGGTCGAGGTTGCCGGAGGCCACCGCTGCGGTGCTGCGCCGCAGCCGGGAGAGGGGCACGGTGATCCGACGTCCCATCATGTAGGCGATGGCGACGGCGAAGATCAGCCCCCCCAGGGCGCCGAGCACCAGCGAGCGAAGCGCCGACAACTTGGTCTGCTGCAGCTGCTGCAGGCTGATCCCCACCGACATCATGCCTATCCGGCGCCCCTGGACTGTCTGCAACGGCGTGAAGGCCAGGGCGTAGTCGCCCCCGCCCACCCTGGCCTGGGTCAGGGATGTCCGCCCCCAGCGCACCTGCTGGGCCAGCTCTTCGGCAGGCCGGTAGCCGACCAGCCGGCGCCCGCCCGGGTCGACGAAGGTCGACGCGATGGGGGTCCGGCCGGCGAGGAAGCCAATCTCGGCCTGTACGACCCCTCTGATGTAGTCCGCCATGTGGGCGTCAAGAGGCACCGTGGTCACCACCGCGCCACGGAGGACGAACATCGCGTCGACGATGGGCGCCGACGACCGGACGACGAGCCGCTCGCCGACCTGCTCGAAGCTGACGTAGCGCTCGTAGTTCAGGGCGCGGCGCAGCTGGATGGAGTCAGCCCGGCTCTGCAGTTGCTTGACCTCGGCCTTGCGCCACTGCCGCGGATGCACGCTGGCCACGATGGTCTGATCCATCAACGCCACCTCGACGAGCGCGGTCGTCTGCAGCTTCGCGCGGACGTTGAGGAAGCGAGGGACGAGCTCCGGCTCGAGCGCGACAAGCTCGTGAAGCTCCGGGGCGTCCGCGATCTGACGGGTGTCGTCGGCGATGCCCTGCACCCGGCGCAGCAGTAGGTTCATCGCGACCTGCGCCGTCTCTCCCGTCTGGAGCAGCACCTCGCGCTCCAGCCGCCCGAGGGCGATCCGCGCCCCGAGCACGCTGACCGTGAGCAGCGGCAACAGGGCGACGAGCACCAGCACCAGCGCGAGCTTCGTCCCCAGCGAGCGGTTGATGCGGCGCCAGAGTCGTCTCACTCCTTCACCGCCTTGCGGAAGAGGATCGCGGTGGAAGGGTAGACCTGCACGTTGTGGACGGCGCGGCGGGCAGCGACCACCACGTCGGTGTGCGCCAGCGGGACCCACGGCGCCTGGTCCGCGACGATGACCTGCGCCTCGCGATACAGGCGCTCGCGCGACCGGCGCGCCATGGTCTGCTGGGCCCGGATCAGCAGACGGTGCAGGCGCTCGTTTGTGAACATGGCGAGGTTGCGCGCCGCACCTCGACGGGCGTTGTCCTTGTCGAGCAGCACGTAGAGGAAGTTGTCCGGGTCCCCGTTGTCCCCGAACCAGCCCCCGAGACAGAGATCGTGCTCGCCCATCTGGGTCGCCTTCAGGTGCTCGCGGAACGGACGCACGATCAGATCGACCTTGATGCCGACCATGGTCAGATCTCGGACGATCATCCGAGCGACGAGGATCGGCGACGGCAGGTAGGTCCGCGGGGTGCTCATCACGTGGAAGCTCAGGCGGCGGGAGAAGTCGAAGCCGGCCTGCTCGAGCAACCTGCGGGCGCGGGTCGGGTTGTAGGGGTAGGAGCGGGTCTTCGGGTTGTAACCCCACATGATCGGAGGGATCGGGCCGGTCGCCTGGACCGCGAGCCCCTGGTAGGCGAGCTTGACGATGGCGCGGGTGTCCACCGCGTGGTTCACCGCGCGTCGAACCCGGACGTCGTCGAACGGTGGACGCTGCGTGTTCATCGCCAGGTAGGCGACGTTGTTTCCGCGCACGCGGAACAGCTCCAGCGAGGGGTGCAAGCTGACGATCTGCCGGTCGGCCGGCGCCAGGCCTTGCACCACGTCGACCGTGCCGCTCTGCAGGCTGACCAGTCGGCGCTCGGCCTCGGGGATGACCTCGTAGACCAGGCGGTCGACGCGCGGCGCGCCGCCCCAGTAGGTCGGGTTGCGGGCGAGGACCACCCGGCGCCCCTTGCTCCAGCTGACGAAGCGGTAAGCGCCGGACCCCACCGGCCGGGAGGCGAAGCCCCTGCCGAGGCGACGCATCGCCGTCGGGCTGACGATGCTCGCCGGGAACATGGCGAGGTTGGCCAGGAAGGGGGCGAAGGGCCGGTCGAGGTGAATCCGAACCGTGTAGCGGTCCACGCGCTTCACGGAGCGGACCTGGCGAAACGTGCTCTCCCAGTAGGTGAAGGCGCCCGGGACGTGGAACGGGTGTTTCTTGTCCCGCTGGCGCTCGAGGGAGAAGACGACGGCGTCGGCGTCCATCAACGTGCCGTCGTGGAACCTCACGCCCCGGCGGAGCTTGAAGGTCCACGTACGCCCGTTGTCCGTGACCGTCCACGATGTGGCCAGCGACGGCTCGACTCTGGTGGAGCCCTCCTTGTAGCGCACCAGCTGTTCGAAGATCTGCATCAACACCTGCATCGACTCGCTGTCGCTCGCCGCCGCCGGGTCGAGGGTCAATGGATCGCCGACGCTGGCCACCGTCAACGTGACCCGGCGGGACTGCTCGCCCGGGCAGCCCGACAGGATCAGGCCGGCGATGGGCAGGAGGGCCAGACGAAACCCCGACATGCCGCCATCATACCCAACCTCTCAGCGGGGGGCGAACTCGAGCTCGGCCTCGAAGGCCCGGTCGACCTGGCGCGCGAAACGGACGAAGCGGGGGTAGTCGCCGGGCGCCACCCGCCGGTGCACGACATCGAGGACCAGGGTCGAGCGCAGCGCCCCGCGCCCCAGCCTCCCCGACCGGAGTGTCAGCTCCCCGAACGGCCCCGACCGCCGAACCGTCCCCGGGACCGCGGCGGAGCGATAGCTCGCGGGAGGCTCGAGCCGTACGCTCACCTCCGTCCGGGGGTGCAGCCCGACCAGCAGAGGCAGCTCTCTGCGGGCGACCTTGACGTACTCCCGGGTGAGGTTGGGCGGAAAGAACGACACCGGGCAGCGCAGGCGGCCGTGCTCCCTCCGGCACAGGTTCGGCGCCCGAAAGCCGAACCGGAGCTCGAGGGGCTTGTCGATGGTCTGTGCGCCCACGACGCGCAGGCGCTCCAGCGACGCACCGGGGAAGCTGGCGCCGAGGTAGCGCTGCTCGAAGAGCTCGTTCAGCCGGCTCGGATCGATCCGCTCGAGCTCGTGCCGCATCCGGATCCCCCACAACCCCTCGAGCCGCTCCACCGCGCGGACCCGGGCCGAGCCGTCCGTGGCGACAACGACCTGCAACCGGACGCGGCGGCGGTCCCGCAACCCCTCGAGGCGCGGCACGGTGGCGAGAGGCGCCCCCGGCCCGAGCCTCAGGGCAAGGGCACCGCGCAGCGCCGGTGACACGTAGCCGAAGGGGACGAACCGGTGCTCCGGCTCGAGGAAGCGCGCCTCGCCGTCCAGGACGCAGCGCACGAGGAGGCGGGTGAACCCCTCTGCCTCCGGGACGTCCCGCGCCGTACCACCCGCGGAGCTCTTCGGCCGGGCGAGCCACAGCTGTGCCGGAATACCCTGCGCGCGGAGCAGGGCCGCCAGGACCGCGCCGCGGCTGCCGCGCTTGGTGGCCAGCGCCCCGGTGGCGCTGGAGAGCGTCGTCCCGCCGGCCTCGATCTCGCGCACCGTCCAGCGATAGAGCGCCCTGGCACGCGCGACGTCGCCGGCGTGGCCTGCCGCGACCCGGGCGGCCACCTCACGAACGAGCCACGACGGACGGGTCGCGTCCATTGCCAGCTCGAGGAAGTAGTCACGCCAGCCCTCCCAGCGCACCCCGCCGATCACGCGGACCGAGGGGACGAACTCGTCCGGGGGCGGCAGGTGCGGCTCGGGAGCCGTCCTCGGGCGATCCTCGACGCTCCAGCGCAGCACCACGACCCCGTCTCGCACCGCGCGTCTCGGTGGCGGGACGTCGCCGCGCCGGTCGAAAACCAGCGGCAGGCCCGTCGGGGCCAGGGCGACGTATTCGCTGCGCACGAGGGGCACGTCGAAAGAGGCGAAGTAGAAGCGCGGCCCGAGCGCGGCGCCGGCGAGCTCCCGGGGCGGGGGCGCCGCGTCGAGATACTCGATCTCGATGAAGTCCCCCGGCTCGAGGGCGGGCAGGGATATCGAGCTCTTGCCGACGATCTCCTCCGGCTCCCTCGTCGAGCCGTCCGTCTTCACCGTGCGCAGCGTGAGGATCTCGGCGCCCTCCGGTATCGACGCCTCCCCCCAGCGCTCCATCCCGCTCTTGGTCAGCACCTGGACGATGTTGTGCGTCAGGCTGATGGACGACCCGTCCTCGAAGAACCGTGTGACCAGCCTGTCCTGGACAACCACGGCCGGGGCGTCATATCGGCGTCCCCTGCGCCGGAAGCGCTCGATCACCTGCCGTCCGTCCAGCCGGTGGGCCGACATCACCGAGCGACCCGTGAGACGCTCCAGGGTGCGACGAAGCTCGCTCTCCCACGGCACGCGGTGATGCGCGAGCTCGAGCGCGGCCACTGCCGGCGCCCGGCCCCGCGAGGCGCCGAGGAGATCGGCCTCCTCGATCAGATCCTCCACCGATCCCGGGTGGGTCACCAGGACGGCGCGGAGCTCCCCCACCGCCTCCCGGTCACGCCCCAGCAGGTGCAGGGCCTGGACCAGCTCACGCCTCAGGTACGCCGCCTGCGGTCGGAGCGACAGCACCCGTCGGTATTCGGCCACCGCGGCGACCAGCGCCCCGGAGTCTCGCAGAGACCGCGCGAGCAGCGGGGAGCCGGCGTCGCAGCTGCGGGCAGCGAACACAGCACGCAGCTGGCCCGTGACGTCCTTGCGCAGGCGCTTGATCCCCGCGAGCTGCTCCAGGACCCCGCATCGACGGGGGTCCAGCTCTGCCGCCCGATCGAGGGCGCGCTCCTCCTCCGTGACGAAGGAACGCTCGCGGTAGACCCGGGCCAGCCCGGCGGGCCAGCGTGGATCCGATGGCCAGCGCTCGCTGCCGGCTCGCAGCAGCCCAAGCGCCGCGTCCTCCTCGCCCAGCGAAAGGAGGAGCGTGGCCATCCGGGCCATGGCATCCGCGTGCCCCGGATCGCGCTCGAGGGTCGAGCGCAGCAGCCCCATGGCCTCGTCGGTGCCGACGGTTCGCGGCAGCAGCGGATCCTCCTGAACGACCCGCGCGAGCAGCAGGTGCGGCGCCGCGAATCGGGGCGCCCAGCGGGTCCCCTCCGCGAGGTCGCGGTGGACCCTGTCGAGCTCGCCGCAGCGCCGGGCGGAAGAGGCGGAGAGGAAACGGGAAAGCGGCGCGTACCACTGCGGATCGAGGCGGGGCGCCGGGTCCCAGCACGGCCTGGAGGCGGCCCGGACCCCCACCGCGGCATCGACAGGTCCTCCTCGAGGGAGCACGAACCGGACCGGGGGACCGGGCCGTGTGCCGGAGGGGACCAGGTGCAGCTCCAGCTTGGCAAAGCCCGTCGGCGCCCCCACCTTGAGCCCCAGCCGATGCCGGCCCGGCGGAAGGCGGAGCTCCAGCACCCGCCGCGCCCTGCGCTGCTCGAGGGCGTCGTGACGCCAGAGCCGCTTGCCGGAGAGCAGCAGCTCCCAGGGACCACCGGTCTCCACGATCAGGGTCAGCCGACGTGCTCGCTCCAGGATCACGTCCGTGCTCGCCCGGTACACGCCCCCCCAGCGTCCGGCGGAGCGGAGCTCCAGCTGACACCCGGCCGCGGGCACGTCCCGCAGTCCGCCGGACGGCACCGGACGCCCCAGGTCCACGTGGGCGTTGCGATGCCACGGGCCGCTCACGCTCCAGGCCGCCGGGCAGCCCCGCAGCGTCCGCAGCCGCCCGAGCTCCTCGACATCGCCCCGGCGACTGGCAAGCCGCGCGAGGATCCCCAGGGCCAGCTCCCGACGCCAGGGCGGCCCTCGCCGCGCGAGCGCCTCCAGCCGCCGGCGCGCTTGCGCCGGCATCGCGGCGTCGGGGTTTGCGAGGCGCATGAGCGCGATCCCGGCGGCCGCGGCGCAGACCCCCTCCGGCGATGGGCCACACGCGCCGAGGAGGTCGAGCCAGGCCTCGCTTTGCCGCGCCCGGTCGCCCCGGGCGGAGAGCACCAGCGCCCGGCCCAGCAGGGCGAGGGCGTCGTGCCCCTGGGCCAGCGACCGCTCGAAGTAAGGCCCTGCCCCGTCAGGCCCGGAGCCGTAGAGGAGCTCGAGCCACCCCAGATCGCGCAGCGCCACGGCCGGCGGCCCGCGACGAGCACCCTCGCGGGCCGCGACGAGCGCGCCCGAAGACAGCGGGAGGCCCGGCGCCGTCGCGCACCCCACCACAAGCACCGTCGACGCGAGCGCGCCACGCCAGAGCATGTCAACGCGTCCGGACAAGCACCACCCGTTCGCCGAGCAAGCGGTCCAGCTGCTCCAGGAAGCGGCGGAAGGCAGGGTACTCGGCTGGCGAGACACGCGCCCGCTCCAGGCGCACCTCCTGGGTCACCACCAGCACCCTCCCCTCCAGCGCGGCGCGGCGCTCGAAACCGCCGAAGGGTGAGACGACCCGCCGGTCCCCGGGCGCCCGGGCGAAGCGCCAGCCATCGGGGGGGATCAGCCGCGAGCGCTGAACGCTGTGCCAGGGGTACCCGAGCTCCAGCGGCTGTGCTCTCCTGGTCAGCCGGCCGTAGGCCTGGACCAGGCTCGCCTCGGGGCCGCTTCCCGGCGGCAGGGTCATGCGGTTCGCGCTCTCCCGCCGGGCGAGGCCCCGCAGATCGACGACCGCCCGGACCTCCACCGGGCGCTCGAGGTCGTCCAGGTGCGGCATCTGGACCTCGCGCACGGCCGCGCCGCCGAACCAGCCGCTCCAGGTCCTCTCGTAGCGCTGACGCCGCGTGTCGGCCGCCTGGTAGTGGGAACGCCACCTCGGGGCGGCCTGCCCCGTGACGCGCCGCCGCTCCACCAGACGCACCGCCCCGTCGGACGCGATGGTCAGCTCCTCCTCCACGCGCAGGGTGTTCGCTGACGCGGGGAACACCGGGGTCCGGGTCAGGCGCGCCGCGCCCGCCGTCCCGACGTGCAGCGCCATCACCCCCTGGTCCTGGAACGGCAGCTCCCCCGTCCCCGCGAACTCGGCGGTCGCGTCGAGGTACAGGCCCTGCTTGGGGACAAACACGATGGCGTGATCGAACGGCGCTAGCGAGGCCGGGTCCCGGTCCATCGCGCCGCGGCGCCGGGTACGCACGAGCACCATCTCGGCCGGGATCCCGGCCTGCCCCAGCAACGCGATCATCAGCGTCGCCTTGTCCTTGCAGTCGCCGAAGCGGCGGGCGAGGACCTGATCGGCCGAGTACGGCTTGTAGCTGTGGACCCCGAACTGGAGCCCGACGTAGCGCGTGTTCTTGGCGATGAAGTTGTGAATCGCCCGTATGCGCTCCTCGTCGGTGCGACAGCCAGCGGTCAGCCGGGCAACGGCCCGGGCGACGGCCCCCGTCGCCTCGAGCTGGGGCCGGATCAGGCTCCAGTACCAGCGGCCGACCTCTTCCCAGCTGGCGTAGGTGGAGACGTGGACGTAGTCAGCGACCTCGCTCCAGCCCGGCATGCTCGGCTCCGGCGCGACTCGCTTCAGGGCGCGCGCCGTCCACTGATGTCCCGACACCCCGCCATCGCCCAGCACGCGGTGGTGGACGCCGGGGGTCCGTGGGCCACGGACATGGAGCCTGCGCGACCGGGGCGCGAGCACCGTGTAGGAGAAGCGATCCACCGGCACCTGTTGCTGCAGGTAGACCAGGTCGCCGAAGTAGTCGGCGAACAGGTTGCTCTCGGCCACGTCCTCGACAAGGTACTCGAGCTCGACGATGTCGCCGGGACGCAGACCGGAGAAACGGATCTCCAGCGCGCGGAGGTCGTACCACAGCCCGGCCCAGGGCTCGTTGATGTCGCGCTCGCCCTGCCTGCCCTGCGAGACCGCGCCCGAGGCCCGGCGAACGCGGGCCACGCGGACATCCACGGTCTGGCGATCGGGGTTGTAGGCGATGACGTGAGACGAGGCCCCGCGGACGCCCGCCTCGCTCGTGACCTGCACCACCCGCTGCCGCAGGGTCCGGCTCAGGCCCGACTCGTGGATCTCGGTCACGGTGGACTCGAGGAGCACTCGCGCCGGGAACCGCCCGTCGACCCGCCGACGCGCGGCGGCCAGCACCGGCGCTGTCTCCTGCCGGTAGCGCTCGGCGAGCCCCAGGCGGACCTTCGGCCCGAGCATGGCGAGGTAGCGGCGGAGCTCCGTGTTCTGGGGCTGGAGCCTCAGAGCACGACGCCAGGCGGTCCAGGCCTGGTCCACCCGGCCCGCGCGGTAGAGCGCGTGGCCCATCTTCTCCAGCGGCCGGGACGCGTTGGGATCCAGGGTCGTGGCCGCGCGGTACTGCGCCAGGGCCGGCTCCAGCGCGCCCTCGCCCTCGAGGATGCCCGCCAGCTCGAGGCGCAGGAACTGCAGGTGGGGCGCCACCCGCACGGCGGCCTCGATCTGTCGGCGGGCACCTCCGGGATCCCCACGCCGCAACGCCAGGTCAGCCAGCGCCCGATAGGTGGACACGTCTGCCCGGTTGGTCCGCAGGTACCGCCGAAAGAGGCGCTCCGCTCGCACGACGTCATCGTGGGCCAGCGCCAGGTTGGCGCGCTCGAGCACGACGCCGCCCAGGCCTGGATGACGCTCGAGCGAACGGTCCAGCGCCGCCGACGCCATGGCGTCGAGCCCGGCCATGCGAAAGGACTCGACCCTCTCGAGCTCCGCCGGGAGGAAGGCGCGGTCCAGGGCGAAGACACGGGCGAGCAGGCGCGCGGCCCGCAGATGGCGTCGCGCCGTCGACTCGAGCCGGGCGAGCCGGACCAGGGCCCAGGCGTCGTTCGGATCGACCTCGAGGGCGCGCTCCACGTCCCGGCGCTCGCCATCGCCGTCCCGCTGCAGGCGCGCCCGCAGGAGGTACGCCTCGGCGGTTCCCTCCTGTGCCACCCAGCGGTCGAGCACGGCCTCCAGCGTCCGGTCCGTCCGGTCCATCGGCGTCGCCCGGACGAGGTAGTCCACGTAGTCTTTCAGCCCCAGGCGGCCTGAGTCCGCCTGGGGACCCCGGTCGCCGAGCGCGCCCCCCTCGACCTCCGCCCGCGTCCGGAGCCACCGCTCGGGATCCGCGACCGTCGGCGTCCTTTTCCCCAGCCCGCCGGTGTCCCGGGTCACGCCGCTGGTCTGGACGGGGAAGCTCACTCCGGACAGCGGGTCCCCGTCAGCCGCAGTAAGCCGGGCGAAGACAGATCCGCCGCCCCGCACGCTGCTCAGCTTGAGCACGACCACGCTCTCTCCCCGACGCAACGTCAGGGCCACCACGTCCTGGTCGGGCGCCGGCCGCCGGGTCACCGGGCGTTCCGCCATCATCTTCCCGTCCAGGAACACCTTGAACGGGCCGGACGTGCCCAGGCGGAGCGCGGCGGGCTGCTCGCGATCGGAGTGGACCAGCGCGGCGAGGTAGGCGACCCCCGATCCGACGACGCTCGACAGCGGGAGGACGGCTTCCTGGAGCTCGAAGGGCAACGGCCGCCAGCTGACCCAGCGGACCGGCGGCTGCCCCGGATAACGCCGACGCGGCAGCGGCCAGCTTCCGAGGTCGCGCTCGACGGCGTGCGCGTGGTCGTGCCCCTCGAGCCCCTGACCCGGGAGCGGCCCACAGACCAGCCAGCGCGGGACGACGCCGGCGAGGCGACGCAGCCCCGCTGCGCTCTGCTGCCGCCCCATCGCCCGCGCCACGCGGGCGGCGACCAACGTGGCAAACGACCGGACGAGGGGGTGGCTGTCCGGCTCCTGCGCCCTGGCCAGCAGCTGCTCGATGTCGCGCGGCGGGACCCAGTCCCACAGCTCCTCCAGGAGCCCGTGGAGCGCCACTACCCCCCCGGGCTGCGCGCGGAGGCGCTCGAGCTGGGCCCGGCGCTCGACGAGGCGGGTGAGGTAGGGGTTGTGCTTGGGCTGATGCTCCGCCAGCGCCCAGCGCGGTACGAGCAGCCCCACGAGCAGCAGCGGAAGGAGCGTCAACTGTAGGGAGATGTGAACCCGAACCGGCCGCGCGCCGACCATCATCCCTCCGGGGCGGTCGATGTCTGTGTTACAGTATGGCAATGCGGGTTACGGGTTTTGTTCTGTTTGTTGGCCTGCTCCTCGTAGTTGCATGTAACCACGACTTCCCGTCCTCCTCCAAGGGAGATGGTCCTTTGGAAGACGACGCCCGCGCCGAGGCCTCGGCCCCCGATCCCGACGGGTGGGCCCCCCGTGACCTGACGATGCCCGACGGGTGCTCCTCCACGAGGCCCGACGGCAGCCCGCCCACCAGCTGCGCCAATGTCGACACCTGGACCTGTCTGCCCCAGTGCGGCGACTACGCCCGGCTCGCCTGTTTCGCGGGGCAGGTGCTCCAGCGCGAGATCCGCTGCAACAGCGGCGGAGACTGCGCGTGCATCGCCAAGCCCGGAGCCCCGCCACAGCCCTGCCTCGGTCTGCCGATCCCCAGCCGCACGGGGTGCGACCGCTGCAAGGCGGCGTTCATCTATGGCTGCTGCAACTGAACGACGGAGGACGGGATGAGATCAACCGCCGCGCTGCTCTGTCTGCTGAGCTGCGCGCCCGCGCATGCCGAGGGCCCGGCGGACCTGTTGCGCGAGGGAATCGACGCCTTCGGGCTGGCCCAGTTCGACCGGTCGCGGCAAGCCCTGGAGCGCGCCCGGGCGGCGACCCGGGACCACACCCTGCTCGCACGCATCCACCTGTACCTCGGCTTCAACGCGGCGGTGATCGGAGACACCACGGCTGCCCGCGCGGCGTTCCGCAGCGCCCTGGGCCACGATCCGACGCTCGCCCCCGACGCGGAAACCGTCAAGCGCGAGCTGATAGACCTGTTCCAGGAGGTCCGCCGTGGCCTGGTCGGTCGGCTCGTCGTCCGCCGGCAGGGCGAGCGCGCGACGGCGCTGGTGGACGGACGGCCGATGGGCGAGCTGCCGCTGACCGCCGAGGTGCCCATCGGCGCCCACCGGCTCGAGGTGCGCGGTGCCGCCGGCGAAACCCTGTTCAGCACCGAGGTCCTGGTTGCCCCCGATCAAACCGCCACGGTGGTCGCCGAGCTTCGCAAGCCGCGAGGCTCGCTGAAGGTCCACTCCAGCCCCTCCGGGGCCCGGGTCAGCCTGGACGGCAAGCTGCTCGGCAGGACGCCGCTGCGTCAGGCCGTGGATGCCGGCGATCACCAGCTGACCGTTCAAACCGAGGGACACCACGCCGCGGTCCGCAACGTGTCGATCAAACCAGCGGCGGAGACCGCCGTGACGCTCGACCTCGTGGCCGTCGGAGGGCCCGCCGAGCGCCCCGCGCCCACCCGGCGTCGGATCTGGACCTGGGTCGCGGGCGGGGCCGCGGTGGCCGCCCTGGCCGCGGGGGTCGCCCTCGGCGTCTCCGCCTCCTCGGACTTCAACGAGTGGGAAGGGCACTGCGCGAGCGCTGCAACCCCCTCCTGCACGACCCTGCAGCGCGACATCGAGGACAGGGATCTGGCCGCCAACGTGCTCTTCGGCGTCGCCGCCGGGCTCGTCGCGACCTCGGTCGTCCTGTACTTCGTTGAGGGCCGCTACTCCGCCCCCGAGTCGCGGCGGGTGTCACTCCTGCTCGGCCCGCTCGCGGGAATCGCCGGCGCGTTCTGATCACTCGAGCTGCAGCACCACCGACATCTTCTGCCCCGGCCGCGCCTCGATGACCTTGCGGCTACTCAAGCCGTAGCGCCGGGCCTCGACCACGTGCCGGCCCGGCCGGAGTCGACGCAGCACCGCCGGGGACTGGCCGACCCTTCGACCGTCGAGGTAGATGTTGGCGAGCACCGGTTTCCGGCCCCGCGCGGCGGCCACCTTCAGCGTGGCCGGCCGGAGCCGGGGACGCGGGACGACCCGCGGCGACGGCCCGGCGTCGGGTGACACAACGACCTCGGGTGACGCAACGCCCGTGGGAACGCGCGTGGCCGCGAGATCGGACGGTGGCGGGCCCACGTCCTGAGGCTGCGCACGGGTCACCGGCCCGTCGGGCCTGCGCGGCGCCACCGCCGGCGTCCGCGTGGGCCTCGAGTCTCCGAGGTACAGGGCGAGGAAAATGACCAGGCTCGCCAGCAGCAGGGCGCCGCCCGCGGCGACCAGGACAAGGGGACGTCGGGGCGCGGCGGAGCGCAGCTCACCGGAGCTGACCGAGAGGGTGGTAGAGCGCCCGATCGTCGGCTCGGGGGTCGGCGGGCGCGGCGTGTGGACGGGCGCCGCGTCCAGACCCTGGACCGGCAGCTCCGGGTGATCCGGCCACGCCGTGTGGCTGATCGTCGTCTTCTCCACCTCGCCGAGGGACGCCTCCACCGCCTCGCAGAAGGCGATCCACAGCGCCTCGGCCGTGGGGTAGCGCAGGTCGAGCTCCTTCTGCATCGCGATGGACACCACCTGGACCAGGGGCGCGGGGGCATCGGGACGGAGCGCGCGGAGGTCCGGGGGGGCGACGTGCACGATCTTGTACAGCAGCGACGGCAGGCTGGCCGCCTCGAAGGGCGGCGCCCCGGCGAGCATCTCGAAGATCATGGTACCCACGGAGTAGACGTCAGTACGCACGTCCACCTCGCTGACCCGCTCGTCGGCCTGCTCCGGTGACATGTAACACGGAGATCCCAGCAGGGTGCGCTGCTTGGTCTCCACCGTCTTGGAGCCGAGCACCTTGGAGATGCCGAAGTCGAGCAGCTTGACGTAGTCATCGAGGGCGCCCCGCCGGCAGAGGAAGACATTCTCCGGCTTGAGGTCCCGGTGGACGACGCCTTTTTCGTGGGCCGCGTGGAGCGCGGAGGTCACCTGGCGGACGATGGAAGCGATCCGCGCCAGGCCCATCGCCCCGTCACGCCTGATGCGCGTCGCCAGATCCTCCCCCTCCAGGAGCTCCATCACCAGGTAGGGCCGCCCCTCGGGTGTGAGGTTGAAGTCGACGACCTCGACGATGTGCGGGTGCCCGAGGGCGCTGGTCACGCGGGCCTCCCGCTGGAA